>ERZ781272.55-NODE-55-length-173548-cov-18.895448_pt1 | contig 173548 bp, 153 predicted proteins | sample MGYA00375850_ERZ781272 | MGnify/ENA primary metagenome ERZ781272 (study PRJEB29790, sample SAMN06051246) | human gut metagenome | host: Homo sapiens | place: USA: Cincinnati, Ohio | collected 2013-06-21 | study: EMG produced TPA metagenomics assembly of the Gut...
CTCTAAAATACAGAGCCTAAGTACCAACGACTTCATACAGTTGCTCATCAAACTATGTTCTGCATCACATTAGTCAAGTCTAAGAATGTGCAAATTGATGAAGGCAAGTTTATTGGATGACTTTTGACCCCCGAATCATTTTCATTTTATTGCGAATCCAATTCATACCCTTCCCTTATCTACCCTATACCTATTTTATACTAACTGTCTAAATCAACCCAATTTTATCATAAATCCCTAATTATTCCAAGTGGGACAATCTTAACTTTTTCTTACGGTAATGTCCGCTACTTCTGACGGTACGTACTTAAGAAATCCCCTAATTTATCGACCGCACTCTTTAATTCAATAACATTTGGCAAATATACGATTCTGAAATGATCCGGATCTTTCCAGTTGAATCCTGTTCCCTGCACAATTAGCACTTTCTTTTCGCGTAAGAAGTCTAGGGCAAATTGTTCATCATTCTTTATGTTGAATTTCTTACTATCTAATTTAGGAAAGATATAGAATGCTGCCTTTGGCTTAACAACTGAAACGCCCGGGATTTCCTTTAATGCATTATATACAAATTCTCTCTGTTCGTACACCCTTCCCCCCGGAAGTAATAATTCATCAACGCTTTGATACCCTCCTAAGGCAGTCTGAATTATATATTGTGAAGGTACGTTAGCGCATAATCTCATAGAAGCTAATAGATTAATTCCTTCTATATAACCTTTAACTTTTGATTTATCTCCACACAAGCACATCCAACCACTACGAAAACCTGCAACACGATGTGATTTAGACAGACCATTAAAAGATACCGTGAATAAATCTGGAGCTAATGAAGCAAGGGCTGTATGTTCCAAATCATCCATTACTATACGATCATAGATTTCATCTGCAAATAGAATTAACTCATGCTCTCTTGCTACCTGCACGATTTGTTCAAGTATTTCTTTCGGATATAAAGCACCTGTAGGATTATTCGGATTAATTACTACGATACCCTTTGTTTTGCTGGTTATTTTCTTTTTGATATCCTCGATATCTGGATTCCATTCCGACTGTTCATCACAAACATAATGTACCGCTTTACCCCCAGCCAGATTAACAGCTGCTGTCCATAATGGATAATCAGGCATAGGAACTAACATCTCATCACCATCGTTTAATAACCCCTGCATTGCAAGAACAATTAGTTCACTTACACCATTCCCTGTATATATATCATTAATTCCTACATTAGGAATCCCCTTCAACTGACAATATTGCATAATCGCTTTTCTAGCAGAAAAGATTCCCCTTGAATCAGAATAACCTTGGGCATTGCGTAAATTGAATGCCATATCATGAATAATCTCATCTGGAGCGTCAAATTGAAATGGCGCAGGATTGCCAATATTCAATCTAAGAATATCTACACCTTCCGCTATCATACGGTTTGCCTCATCCATTACCGGACCTCTTATATCATAACATACGTGATCTAATTTACTCGATTTTTCAAAAATTCTCATACTAATCCCATTCCTTTCTTTAAGAACAAAGTATTATAAATAAAAAAACGCCCTAAACCAAGTCTTCCTTGGTTTAGGGCGAACATATTGTCCGTGTTACCACCTAAATTCAGATATCCATCTGCACTCATTAGTACTTTTCTAACATGTATTAGAATTATACTTTTTCCTTATAACGGTGGAAGTCCGATGAAGTCTACTTTGTTAGATTACCTAACAGTTCGGTTCATGGCTCTGAGACTGCTTCGATCTAGATATATTGAAGATTCACACCAACCATCTTCTCTCTGTTAATATATATTAGATGTACTCCTTCTCTTCACTGCCTTTGGCTATACTTTATCACTTCAATTTGACACAGTATACCATCCTATAATACATTTGTCAAGAAAAGGTTTGAAATTTTTAGCTGATAGCTTTCTTATAAAGATCATTAGCCTTATTCCAGTCAACAACCTGGAACCAATTGTCGATATAATCAGCTCTCTTATTCTGATACTTTAAGTAGTATGCATGCTCCCAAACGTCCATTGCTAGTATAGGATATAAACCATCTACTAGTACTGAATCTTGATTTGGTGTAGCTACAACTACAAGCTCTTTATTCGCATTTACTGCTAACCAAGCCCAGCCAGATCCAAAACGTCCAAGTCCTGCTGCTTTAAAACTAGCCTTAAATTCATCTAAAGATCCAAATTTTTTAACAATCGCATCTTTAAGTTCACCTGCCAGTTCACCTGCTCCATTCTTCATACCAGCAAAGTATAGATTATGGTTATATACACCACCACCATTGTTACGAACAGCATTTTTAATGGAATCTGGTAACTCATTTACTTTAGCAAGTAGATCTTCCAAGGACCAAGACTGATAGTCTTTACTTCCCTCTAGTGCTTTATTGAGATTATCTACATAAGTCTGTACATGTCGGTCATGATGAATTTGAACAGTAAGTGCATCTACATAAGGTTCTAACGCGTCATAAGCGTATGGTAATGCTTCTAATTGAAATGGATAACTTTTACTCATAATAAAATCCTCCTAACGATTCTTATTAATATATTTTAATTGTATATAAGTTGCTTATTAGTTAGTTAAAACTAACTTTTCTTTATTATACCACTTGTTGAAAATAATTACAACTCTTTTTTAATAATAATAATCATTATTATTTTCTTCTGCTTCGATTCATTCGTGATTGTTTTAATGCCTCTTTTTGCTCGCGCATCTTTGATTCTCTTTGTAATTTCACATAGCTCTTGTATCTGTGAGCTGGTAATACTCCATTCTCTATAGCATCTCTAATTGCACAACCGGGCTCGTTACCATGTGTGCAATTATTAAACCTACATTGCTCCACTAGTTCTTCCACATCACCAAAGGATTCTTTCAATCCTACATAGTCAAAGTTGGTAGCAACAATCTGCTCTGTCTGTCTAGTTGCAGGATCTAATCTAGAAAAATATGACCTTCTTGGTAATACTTTATATATTACCGAGTCACCCTGAGGATTATATTGGATTAATCTAAATTCTTCTTATCTAATCTCTTCTTATTTAATACCATTCCTGTCATAGCAATCCCTCCTATATCATGTTCTCTTTCCTTGATCGACTACGCTGTCGACCTAATTGCATAGACTTCTCAATACGTGTGCTTCTAATCTCCTATTCCAGAATACGCCGTTTGCAGCTACAACGACGGCAGAATTTTCTCATAAAAAAGTGCGCAAAAAAAACACGCCTTACAGCGTGTTTTTCTATATAGTAAGGCACATGACTTTATTGCCATGCTGCCTATAATCTCATTCATTTACACGAAAAGGTTCTGATTCGATACTTACGTATCGAGCACGTATGCAATTATTTGTTATTCCCCATCTTATTCTCTTTCATCATAATTACACGTCTCCTTTCGCAATTCGAAAAATATAGTTTGTGGAATATCTTAATTTAGTATTATATTTCCACTTAATACCTTTCCATTTTATCACATGTCATTTACTTGTCAAGTAAAATTAATGCTATTTTTGTAATATTTACCAACAAAGAAACAACTTCTTACACGGAAATTAAAAATTACCATAATTTACATGCGTTTTTAGGATATTTTCAAATGACAAACCGTGACATAGAATGATATAATTGCAGATGAAGAAAAAGAGTTAACAATGAAACCATTTTGTTAATCGATTATTACCAGGAGGCAATATGAAAAAAATAATTGCATTATGCACAGTATTAATGTTAGCTATGTCAACACTTGTTGGTTGTGGTTCGAAATCTTCATCAGATAGTATTCCTACTGATGAATTAGTAGTTTACTTTGTTCCTTCAAGAGATCCATCAGAAATCAAAGAAGCTACCAAACCATTATCTAACTTATTAAAAGAGGAATTATCAAAACAAGGATTTGATTTTAATAAAGTTACGATTGAAGTTGGTACAAGTTTCGAAGCAGCTGGTGAAGCTTTGGCTTCTGGTACTGCTCAAGTAGGCTTTATCCCTGGTGGAACTTATGTCTTATATTCTGACAGTATTGATGTTGCATTAACAGCAACTCGTGATGGATTAAATCACGATTCTGAAAATCCAGCGGACTGGAATACGGCTCCAACAGAAGGAACTGATAAGCAAGTTACTTACTACCGTTCATTAGTAATCGCTGGACCTTCAAAAAAAGGACAAGCATTAGCAGACAAAATCAATAACGGTGAACCCCTTACTAAAGAAGATATCGAAGGCGTAACTTGGGGTGTTTCAAGCAACACTACTTCACCAGCTGGTTACATCTATCCAAGCTTATGGTTACAAGAAAACTTCGGAATGTCAATTACTGACTTACCAAACAAAGTATTACTTGATAACTATGCGACAAGTCTTTCTCAATTAGCAAGTGAACAAATCGATGTTATGGTAACTTATGCAGATGCTCGTCGCGATTACGCAGAGGATTGGGAATCGACTTTTGGAAGAAAAGCATCAATCTGGGATGAAACAAATGTAATCGGTGTAACGGATGGTATCTACAACGATACAATCTCTGTTACAAAAGATGAAAAAGTTATGAATGCGGAATTAAAAGCAGCGATTCAACAAGCATTCATTAACATTGGTAATACAGAAGAAGGAAAAGAAATTATTGCAATCTACAGCCATAACGGATATGAAATTGGTGAAGATAAGAATTATGATTCTGAAAGAGAAGCACAAAAATTAATTCAGTCTATGCAATAATTGTTTCTTAGGAAATGAGTTCATGGAAACATGAACTCATTTTTATAGCTAGTTTTTGAAAGGAGCATGTTCGTTAGCATGATAAAATTTGAGAAAGTAAGCAAGGTTTATCCGAATGGATACAAAGCGCTTAACAACGTTACATTAGAAATTAATCAGGGTGAATTTGTTGCCATTATAGGTCTATCTGGTGCTGGAAAGTCTACATTACTTAGGACAATCAACAGAATGCATGATATCACAGATGGTAAATTAACCGTTAATGATATGGAAGTTAACAACCTTAGAGGAAAAGAATTAAGAAGATTCAGACGCAAAATAGGTATGGTCTTCCAATCCTTTAACTTAGTAACAAGAACAACCGTTATTAAGAACGTCTTAACTTCAAGAGTACCTGACATGCCATTATGGAAATCTATTATTGGATTATATTCAAAAGCAGATAAGATCATTGCACTAGAAGCCCTTGATAAAGTGGGTATCTTAGATAAAGCTTATATTCGTGCAGATCAACTATCAGGTGGACAGCAACAACGTGTTGCTTTAGCAAGAACATTAGCGCAAAAACCTGAGATTATCTTAGCCGATGAGCCAGTTGCTGCTCTTGACCCTGTTACCGCTGGTCAGGTTATGGATGATTTTAAGAAAATTAATAAAGAGATGAACATTTCCGTTCTTATTAATATTCACCATGTTGATTTGGCATTAAAATATTGTGACAGAGTAATCGGTATTAAAGCTGGTGAAATTGTATACGATGGTCCTTCGAAAGATGTAGACCATGAAATCTTAAAAGAAATCTATGGACGCGAATTAGCAGATAATGAAGTAATGGGGGAATAGTATGTTTCGAGCGATTAAAAATATATTCGTACCAGATAAAATCGTTCTTAGTGACGGTAAAGAAATAAAACCACCAATGCCAGTAACTCCTTATATTATTATCGGTTTATTAGCTGCTGTTTATATCTCAATCAACATAACAGGATTTAGTTTCAAAACATTAGTGGATCGTTGTAGTTATTTTTTCGATATTCTTTGGGATATGTTTCCACCGGATTTCAGTTATGCTTCTAATGTAGTTGCACCACTAATTGAGACCATAAAGATGTCCGTATTAGGTTCTATCATAGGTAGTTTTTTAGCGATACCTTTCGCTATATTATCTTCTGTAAATATAACTAGATCAAGAATCGTTATTGCACTAGTACGTTTTGTATTAAGTATCACAAGAACTTTACCAACACTTATCATTGCATTATTAGCAACGTATTTCTTTGGTCTTGGGACATTCGCAGGTACCGTTGCTATTACAATATTTACATTTGGTCTAGTCGTTAAGATGTTATATGAAAAGATTGAGACTGTTGACATGGGGCCTTTTGAAGCAATGGAAGCTGTTGGTTCAACAAGATTAAAAGCATTTATCGGATCTGTTATGCCTCAAATCGCTTCTTCCTATGTTGCAATCTGCCTCTACAGTTTAGAATTAAACGTTAGATATGCTGCTATCCTAGGTTATGTTGGCGCTGGTGGAATTGGCGTCATCTTAAATGAAAAGATTGGCTGGAGACAGTATGATCAAGTAGGTATGATCTTAGTAATGCTATTCTTCACAGTTGTAATTATTGAACAAGTAAGTAAATATGTAAGAGAAAGGTTAGGTTAGGGTAAGATGGAATATTCAGTAAAAAAACAATTAGAAAAAGAACCAAATCTTTGGATCAAAAAAGCCCTAACTGTTGCATTTATCTTGGCAATTATTATTTGGTCACTTCAAACTATACAATATAATGGTGTGAAGGAGAATGGTGTAACAATTGCCAAAAATGTTATCTCCGGTATCCTACATCCGGATATGGATATGTTGTTTGACTTTACAGAAGGGGTTCCTGCTCTTTTATTAGAAACGATTTGTATTGCCTTATTGGGCTCCCTTTTCGGAACGATTCTAGCAATTCCTTTTTCATTCCTAGCTTCTAGTAATATCGTTCCTAAATGGGTTAGTATGATTACTTCATTCATTATTGCCGCAATTCGTACATTCCCTGCTTTCGTATATGGTCTTATGTTCATTCGTGTCACTGGGCCTGGTGCCTTCGCAGGTGTACTTACCTTATCCGTAACTTCGATAGGTATGGTAAGTAAATTATTCATTGAATCCATTGAAGACTTAGATACAAAGATCTTAGAGTCTTTAGATGCAGCTGGTTGTAATACATTCCAAAAGATTCGTTACGGAATTATTCCACAGTTATTCACCAACTTCACATCTACTGCTATCTATCGTTTTGAAATCTGTCTAAAAGACGCTTCAACTCTTGGTTTAGTAGGTGCTGGTGGTATCGGTGCTCCACTGATCTTTGCTATGAATGCATTCAACTGGGATGAAGTAGGCGCAATTTTATTCGGATTGATTGTATTAGTTCTTATTGTAGAAGTACTTTCTACTAAGATAAGAAACAAATTAGCTCGTGGTTAATCCACTGGCACAGTTGATTCGTTAATTTGAACCGTCGTCCTAACAAAAGGAGAGAAATAAGTATGCTTCATACTTATCTCTCTCCTTTTCTCATGTTCCAATAATATCTATAAACTTATACGCTACCAGATTCTTTCCACTCATAATCGTTACTTAATTCATGCTCTTCTATCTTTATAATTGCATCACTTTAATATACGTATTCTCATCTACACTAACAAATGAATGCTTTGTGAAATAATCTATAATTAACTCAGGCATCTCCGTTAATATTTCCTTTTCTACCTCGCACTCACTATAAAACTCATATCCACCTGCTCCACTAGCTCGGTAATTATTCATAACAAGTGACAACGTGTCTTCATTCGTCATCTCTTTTCCTTGATATCTTATACTTGTTACTCGATTACCTATATCTTGCTTTAAATCAAAAGTATATTCGAGATTTGAGAAATAATCATAATTATAATGTTCTACTTTAGGCTTTAGAAACCTTGTACTTATAGAGATTTCTCCATCTGTATAATCAAAATAACTTGCACATCTTTCAAGCGCTTTCTTTAAAACCTCTTTCGTCACTTTTAATACAACAAGTGTATTGGGATATGGGTAGGTCGCTAAGATATCTCTTACTGTAACATTCTCCTTAAATCCCTTAACCACATTGGCAAATGATGTACATGCGATATCTGCACCACTTACCTCTAATTGAATTTGATTAATAAAATTCGCTAATGGTGAACCTTGTAATGCCATGTTAAGATGTGAATCTGGATTTAATTCCTTGCTAAGATGCCCTACTGGCGTATCAAGCCATCTTTGTACCTCTTGTTCTAGCGGTAGATACTTATCATATATCTCTTGCTTTGGTGGTAAACTTGCTGCTTTTAGTGAAGACTCAATTGATTTCTCACCTGTAGCTTCATTGTAATTCATTATTAGTTCTATATATTTCGCTCCATTATGTGGAGTTTGTGCAATATATGTCCCATGTAGATTTTGTCCTTCAATCGGCATATGTTGATGTCCTGTTAAGAGGATGTCAAAATCAAAATCCTTACAGATCTTATAAGCAATATTCTCCTTTGAATCACTTAACTTTAGATCAGTAGCTAAGTCATATTCAAATCCACCATGATAGATACCTATCACAATATCTACCTGCTGTCTTACAGTATCAAAAACTCTCTCAATAGATGTATACACATCATCAATCTGAAAATTCTCTATATTACATGCCCTCTCCCAACGAGTAATATAATCCGTTGTAAAGCCTATCACACCAATTTTCAATCCATTCTCCATAACCTTGATGTCATAAGGTAGGACTTTAATGCCCTCAGTTGTATCGTTAATATTTGTACAGAGGCATTTACCATTAAGATGATTCATATAAGATTTCAGATATTCATAACCATAATTAAACTCATGATTACCGAAGGTAACATAATCATATCCTGCTGCATTCATAATTTCCGCCATCGGATGCTTCTCATGAACCTTACTACTTAGGTAATTGGTAAAAGGTGATCCTTGTATCGTATCACCACCATCAATTATTAATGTATTACCATCTTTATTATAATGATTTATACAATTCAAAAGTCCAATGTCTTTCATACTATCATCTAGATAATCTGTTGGATATACATATCCGTGTACATCTGAAGTAAAATATATTTTTAAATTTTTCATATTAGCCTCCATTCCGTAACAACATTACTATTATAAATTCTGTTACAAATAATACTACTCAAATTTCACACTTGAAGATTTCGAGGAGTAGCTAACTGCTCTAATGAAATTTTTGATGTGTGAAGTTTGAGTAATAATAGTATATCACAGGTATCTAACGCAAAACATGGTATGATTTGGTATTATTCTAAATCTAATCTATTATTGAATATTATATCATCACTGATTTTCACTACTAAATCCCTCCAATAAACACACACGATAGGGAATGTCCAAGTATTCTTTTTGTCGCTATAATAAACTTATAACTATATGATATTTGAAGAATTAAAATTTGGAATAAAGTTTATGAAGAATAATCAAGATTATTTATTCATTCTTTAACCTAACTACACTTGTGTCTCAATAAAGTAGTAAAACAAAACTCTTAAAATGTAAATTTACTTCTTGCCTGACTCACTATGACTAAAAAACGGTAGTGTAGCACGCTTAGTACTTCTTAGTGTGTACTAGATTGTCAAGGAAGGTGAGGCATGGATGCCGAACCAGCCTGAGCTGTGGCAGGATGCCACATCGATGGCGGTTCCGTATCTATTGATGAATGTGATGTACACACATAGAAGTACTTGGGTGCGTAACGTGTTTTGTGTCATTGTGCGTTAGGTAAGAAGTCATGAGGAATATGATAAGAGTTTTGTAATAACAATATAAAATACACAAGTTTTTAATTAACTTTAATGAATAAATAATCTTGATTATTCTTCTGAAAGACTGGAGGTTACTACATGAGTGAATACAATAACTACAAAGATAGTCCATTATGGGATAGTTCCTTACCTCTTTGGAAACGTCTTGATTATCTTGTAGCAAACTTAACACTAGAGGAAAAACTACACTGCTTAACAACTGGCTGTCCTACCATACCACGCCTTGGAATCACACGGTTTTTATATCTCTAAAATAAAAAGGGGCCATTTCAACATTTGCTACATAAAAGTATACATATCTTACATTTCTGATTTTCTAAGTACTCTGAATAAATCACACTTAAACAATTCACAACTTAATTCCTACCTCATATATTAATACATATATAAGGATTATATGAAATGGGGTAAAGCATGAAAGAGAATAACCGTATTGTATTCCTTGGTGGTGATTTGCGCCAATGTTATATGGTTCGCAAACTTGTTGCTAAGGGATATCTTGTAGCAACCTATGGTCTTGAAATTGAAGGCCAATATGATTTAATATACCGAGCTTCCTCACTGAAATCTGCATTAAACTTTGGAAATATCATCGTATGCCCCGTACCGGTTTCTCACGATAAAGTAATGATTACTAGCGAGCAAAAACTTGAGGATTTATCAGTCGAGAACCTAATTAATAACTTGAATAGCAATCATGTATTCTTTGGTGGTGTTGTTCTACCAAAGATTCAAGAGGCCTGCAATAGTGAACAGATTCCTTGGTATGATTTCATGCAAATGGAACCTGTAAGCATCAAAAACGCAATTGCAACTGCAGAGGGAACCATAGTGGAAGCCATTCGCCAAAGTACAATTAATCTTCATGGTAGTTCCTGTCTTGTTTTAGGCTATGGTCGATGCGCAAAGATATTAGCAGATAAGTTGAAAGGCTTACAAGCTAATGTGACTATCAGTGCACGAAGTGAAGAAGCTCTCGCCTATGCCGATGCACTGGGGTTTCAGACTCTACCTTTAAAGAAACTATCCGGATCAATTAATGAATACTCATTCCTATTCAATACCATACCGAATATGGTTATTGACGAACCACTAATTAAACAGCTAAACAAGGAGGTAATTATTATAGATATCGCTTCGAAACCAGGTGGTACTGATTTTGAGGCATGTGAACAATACGGTATACGTGCATCTCTATGTCTTGGATTACCTGGTAAATACGCTCCTGAAACTTCAGCTGATATTTTAAACAATGTAATTTTATCCCATATCATAACAAAGAAAGAAGTGATTCTATGACTCTATCCGGTCAAAATGTTGGAGTTGCGTTTACAGGCTCGTTTTGTATGCATGCAAGAGTTAAGGCCGCAGTAAAAGAGATTGTTGCCGCTGGTGCTAATGTTATACCAATCTTCTCCTTCAACACCCAGACAATTAATAGTCGTTTTGGTAATGCAGCTGATTATATGAAAGAAATTACCGAAATTACAGGAAATGATCCAGTTCTTACGATTGAAGATGCCGAACCTCTTGGTCCTAAGAACCTAGTTGATATTGTTGTTATAGCTCCATGTACAGGTAATACGTTAGCAAAACTTGCAAACGGAATTACTGATACACCTGTTTTAATGGCTGCAAAAGGACACATTCGTAATGGCAAACCATTAGTGATTTCCGTATCTACTAACGATGCTCTTGGAATGAATCTCAAGAATATTGGTGCCTTATTGAATACGAAAAATATATATTTTGTTCCATTTGGTCAAGATGACTATGTTAAAAAACCTAGTTCAATGATTGCTTATACAGAAATGATTTTACCAACACTTGAGTTGGCACTAGAAGGAAAACAAATTCAACCTGTTGTTCGTTCCCCTTTCTAATCAACACCATCGTAAGCAATAGTCATTGACTATTTTTATTATAAATCATAAATAAAAAGCCGGATTATACGGATTGTTATCAATCACAATATAATCTCGGCGTACATATTCTTTATATTAACCGCTCTTCTTCAATAGCTATAGAACTCCTTTTCTCTGGATTATTTTCTTTAGCACTTCGTCTTGCACATATTCTGTATTCAAATGTCTTATATATTCTTTTACACCGTCTGCTTAAACTGACTATTATATAACTTCGCATAGTAACCACCTCTTGTTAGAAGTTCCTCATGGCTACCTTGTTCCAAGATACGACCTTTATCCATAACAAGAATACGGTCTGCGTCTTTAATTGTTGATAGTCTGTGTGCGATGATGAAACTTGTTCTTCCCTCCATCAACTTCTTGAACGCTTTCTGTATATTGATTTCTGTACGAGTATCAATATTACTTGTTGCTTCATCAAGAATTAGCATAGGTGGTTTCGTTAACATAATACGTGCAATACATAGCAGCTGTTTCTGACCCTGGGAGATATTATCCCCTTCTTCTGAGATAACAGTATCATAACCGTTTGGTAGACGTTTGATAAAGCTATGGGCATGAGCACCTTTTGCTGCAGCGATGATTTCTTCCATAGTAGCATTTTCTTTACCATAAGCAATATTCTCACGAACAGTCCCGTGGAATAGCCAAGTCTCTTGTAACACCATACCATAATTGCGGCGAAGTTCTTCTCTAGACATGGTTTTGATGTCACGATTATCAACCTGAATACTTCCGCCATCTACATCATAGAAACGCATTAGAAGATTAATAATTGTTGTCTTACCACAACCAGTTGGCCCCACTATCGCGATTCTTTGACCTGGTTTCACTGATAAACTCCAATCTTCTATTAAGGATACCTCTTTATTATAGCTAAAGTATACCTTTTCAAGGTCAACCTTACCAACTGTCGCTTTATTCGTATAATCTTCTTGTTTGTCTGGATCAATCTCAATTTCTTGATCTAGTAATGTAAATACTCTTCTAGCAGAGGCAAATGCTGACTGCAACTCTGCAATTACACCTGAAATCTCATTAAATGGTTTCGTATATTGATTTGCATAAGTAAGGAAGCTAGATAACTGCCCTACAGAAAATGCTCCGTTAATTACCGATAATGCACCAACAATAGCAACAACAGCGTATACTAATCCATTCACAAATCGTGTACAAGGGTTTGTTAAAGATGAATAAAACTGAGCCATAACACCACAATCATATAATCTTTGATTCATCTCTTCAAACTTCTTTTGTGCTCGGTCTTCATAACAGAATGCAGTAACCACTTTCTGATTTCCAATTATCTCTTCAATATAACCACCAATTTCACCTCGTATTGAAGATTGCTCCTTGAACTTATTATAGGTACGCTTTGAGATAAATGATGCAACTACCATCGATAAAGGAGTCATAATAATAACAATAAGCGCGATCTTAAAATTGACTAATAACATGATAACCAAGGTACCTACTATTGTCATTATCCCTGTAAATAACTGTGCGAAACCTTGTAGTAAACCATCTGAAATCTGATCAATATCATTAATCATAGTATTCATAATGTTACCGTGTGATGTTCCATCTATATATCTTAGTGGTACCTGAATTAATTTATCAAAAGCTGCCATACGAAGGTCACGTACAGATAAAAATGTAATCTTATTCGTACAATATGACATAATCCATTGGAAAACAGCACTGATTGCAATTGCTATTGCAATTGCTATTAAAATGGATACCAGCCTATTAAAATCTACATTTCCTTTACCTACAATCACGTCAATAGCCTGACCGATTAATACAGGAACCAATAAACTTACAATTACACTAATGAATGCACTAATAAATGCAAAGATTAGATATTTTCTATATGGTTTTGCAAATTGTAAGATACGTTTCAAGACAGCAAATTGACTTTCATTCGTATCTATAGTATTTGAACTGTTTTTTGCCATTATCTACGCACCTCCTCTTCACTTAACTGTGATAAGCAGATTTCGCGGTACACTTCGCAGCTATCGAATAGTTCATCATGAGTGCCGATACCCTTCACAAGACCATCATCTAGTACTATAATCTTATCCGCATACTTAATCGAGTTTGCTCTTTGTGATACAATAAATACCGTCATGCCTTTACAGTTTTCATGTATAGCCTGACGAAGCTTGGCATCGGTTGCAAAATCTAATGCACTTGCACTATCATCAAGGATTAATATCTCAGGACTACCAACCAATGCTCTTGCAATTGTCAATCTCTGTTTTTGTCCACCTGATAAATTCTTACCTCCTTGGGAAACTATAGTATTATATCCTTCTGGCTTACTTTCGATGAACTCCTCTGCTTGGGCAATCTTAGCCGCTTTGCGGATTTCTTCCATGGAAGCATCTTCTTTTGCAAACCTCATATTCTCTAATATCGTCCCACCAAATAATGCCGCCTTTTGCGGTACGACACCAAACTGTTTACGAAGTGCTTCTAGATTATAGTCTTTTACATCAACACCATCAATTAAGATGGAGCCCTTTGTGGCGTCATAGAATCGAGGTAAGAGATTCACTAAAGTTGTCTTTCCTGAACCTGTACCTCCTATGATACCGACCGTTTCGCCTTTTTGAATTTCAACTGATAAATGTTCAAGAGAGTACTCTTCGTTTCCTAGATAAGAAAAGGATACATCATTGAACTGTATCTTTGGAACAGAGTTCGAAGTATTATTCAATTTACCTTGATCTCCATTGGTATCACCTATTACTGATGACTCTGTCTCGAAGATTTCATTAATTCTTGCAGCACTTGCGCTACCTTTTGTAAAAACAACAACTAGGTTTGCAACGACTACTAATGCTAAAGAAATCTGTGTCATGTAGTTAACAAACGCGATAATCTGCCCTTGTGTTAAGCTTCCATTATCTACTCGAAAACCACCAAACCAGATGATTGCTATAATGGCAACATTTAATATGATAAATGTTGCTGGATTCAGTATTGCTGATAACTTACCAACTCTTATTGCAATATCAGCCACTTCATCACTTGATTCATTAAATCGTTCCTTCTCATGTTCTTGTTTTGAGAAAGCACGAATTACTCTGGCACCGGATAAGTTCTCTCTTGTAATTAAAGATACCTCATCAAGTTTTGTTTGACGTACCTTATAAAATGGTACTGAACGACTCATAACAAAATACAACACCGCAGATACTAATGGAGCCACTATTATAAATATTAATCCTAGTTTTAAGTCAATCATCAATGCCATAACAGCTGCTCCTATAACTAGGAAAGGAGCACGTATAACAAGACGAATTAGCATAGCTACAACTAATTGTATCTGGTTTACATCATTTGTAATTCTTGTTATTAATGAATTCGTACCTAACTCATCAATCTCTTTATAGGATAAACTGTTAATATGCTTAAATAAATCATTCCTAAGATTCGTTCCTACACCTTGTGAAGCAAGTGCCGCACTATATTGACATATCAAAGCAAATACTAAGCCTAATACCCCTAGTAATATCATCACTCCACCCATCTTAAGTACATACGCCTTATCCCCATTTGCTATACCATTATCAATAATACTCGCCATAACAAGTGGAACTATCAGTTCAAAGATGGCCTCTAGTAACTTAAAGATTGGGCCAATTATGACTTGTTTCTTAAAACTCTTTAAGTAACGTGCTAACTTTTTCATGCATCTACTCCTCCTATGTATTATTCAGATTCGAGTACCAAAGGCCTTTGTGCAAAACTCTTATACATATCATAGCTTCTTTGGCGGCGTACTATAACACAAAACACGCTGCACATCTAAGTACTTCTAAGTGTGTACGGAAAGATATTGCAATCATACGGAACCGCCTTCAATTCGGCATCCTGCCTCAATAGTGCGATGGCAAAGAGGTAACTTAAACGTACAACTTTGGAATCGCACGGCTGGCTCGGCATCCGTGCCTCGCCTTCCTTTATTATCTAGTACACACTAAGAAGTACTATAGATGTTGCGCTATCGTTTTTTAGTTATAGTACGCCGCCAAAGAAGCAACCCTATGTTACTAAGAGTTTTGCTAAGACCTTTTAACTCTCGAATCTTATATTGCATTAATACGCACTCTTTACTATAATATCATAGTAGAAAGCATATGAAAAATATTTAATTAATATACTTTCCATACGACATAGATATGTTTTTCTCAAAATTCGTACATGAAGATTTCATTTTAAGTATGTAATTGCTATATTCACAAGTAAAGCTATCTTAAAACGTAACAGCTACCTACTCCTCGAAATCTTCAAATGCGAGCTTTGAGTGAATTAGATATATTTTTATAGAAAGGGCCTTCCTATGAATATAAAGCAGTTACAATATTTCTTAACAGTCGCTGAAGCCGGAAGCATCACTGCTGCCGCCAAACGATTACATATCTCACAACCTCCTCTTAGTAACCAGATGCAGCTACTAGAGAAGGAACTTGGCACGAAGTTGTTTGAACGGGGTTCTAGAAAGATTACTCTAACTTATGCTGGACAGATTCTATATAACAGAGCGCAAACCATTGTTGATCTATCCGGTGCAGCCATACGAGAAATAACAGATTTGGGTACTGGATTACAAGGGACCATTCACCTTGGAACGATATCTTCTTGTGGTGTAGTTCTACTTGATAAATATCTAAAATATTTTCACGAGCAATATCCAGATGTTAATTTTGAATTATATGAAGGTAATACGTTTCAACTGTTAGAGAAATTAAAAACGGGTACAATTGAAATTGCTATCGTCCGTACGCCATTCTACGAAGAAGGCTTCCACTGTATTTACTTAGAAGAAGAGCCCATGGTTGCAGTAGGAACGAAAGAATATCTAGGAAATATGACAGGTGAAACAATAGGACTAGAAGAACTTACGGATCTACCACTTATCTATTACCGCAGATTTGAAAATCTGCTGACAAATTCCTTTCAAAACGCTTCTCTCGTCCCAAGAGTATACTGCAAGAATGATGATGCTAGAACCTCTCTTATGTGGGCCGCTGCAGGTTTAGGCGTAGCAATTATACCTCGTTCTATTACACCAGCTATCCCAGATCCAAATCTTATCAGTAAGATTATAGATGTTCCTATTCTATATACAAAAATAGCTGCCATATATCGAAAAGATCTCTATCTCTCGGGTATAGGGCAGCGATTTATTAAGATGTTTGAATAGCAAATAGTAAGCTTACTTATACGTATTTCTTCAATGTATCGCGGACTGCTCCTACTCCTTTAGTTAACTCTTTCAGATAGCCACAAACCTTATCAGCTAATCCTACTTCATATAAGTCCACACCAAAGATTTGTTTCATTTTAAGTAGTGGTGCAACAGCTGTTTCAACATCTTGATTTTCTTCTAACCTAAGACCTGCTACGTATGGGCATTCGGTATCTAGTAGTGGGTCTGGGCTAAGTTCAAAAGTATTTCCTTCATCATCGATAGCCATTAGATAGCGCATCCAACCTGCCAAAACCAATGGAATTAGTTTCAGATCTTTGACATCTAGATCTGTTGATGCTTGATATGCTTTGATGGTCTCACCAAAACGAATAGCTAATTTTTGTGAAGTGTCGGTAGCAATTCGTTGTGGGGTATCTGGCATAAATGGATTTGGCACACGGACATTTAGTACTGTATCGATAAACTCTTTCGGATTCAGAACACCTGGATTTACAACTACCGGAAGACCTTCGATATAACCAATGGTCTCTACCAATTTCTTCAGCTCAACATCTTTCATTTCTTCAGAAATCTTCTGGTATCCTAACAGACATCCAAAGACTGCAAGTGCAGTGTGTAGCGGGTTAAGACAGGTACATACTTTCATCTTCTCTACTTTATCTACAGTTTCTCTGGTAGTGAATACAAGTCCTCCCTTTTCAAGTTCAGGTCTTCCATTAGGAAATGCATCTTCAATTACTAAATACTCACACTCTTCTGCGTTTACGAACGGAGCCACATATGTATTCTTAGAAGTGATAATAGGGTTCATTTCTTCTACACCATCTTTTTTCAGGATTTCTTCTATAGAAGTATCTGGTCTTGGTGTGATTTTATCGATCATAGTCCATGGGAAGGTTACTTTATCTGTAGAATTCACATAAGTCACGAAATTTGAATCCGCTTTACCATTTTCTACCCATTTCATAGCAAAAGTGTTAATGGCATCATATAACTTATCTCCATTATGAGAGCAATTGTCCATACTTACCATAGCGACTGGCTTCTCTCCTGCTAGGAACCTAGTATATAATAGGCTTGCTACTTTTCCTATGTAGCTTTTAGGCATGTCAGGACCATTCTTAAAATCTGCTTCTACATCAAGAAGTAACTCTCCTTTTCCATTCACTAGGCTATATCCCTTTTCTGTAATAGTGAAGGTTACCATCTGTAGTGAGTCCTTCGTAAAGATTTCTTTCAGGCGACTAAAGTCAGTTTCATTTTCAGAGTCCGCTATCAAGGATTCTACCACACTTCCCACTACTGTCTTATCTACATCTCCATTTGCTTTTAAGGTTACAAGAATACTATAATCATCGTGTGGACGATTCATCTTCTCTACGATTTCATAATCGAATCCTTCTGCTACAACAAGGCCCCCTTCTAGAATGCCTTCATTCAATAGATTCTGGACTACATTTGCTTGGAATGCACGAAATATGTTTCCTGAACCAAAGTGTACCCAGAATGGATTTTCTTTCGTTGCTGTAGTTACTATATCCCTATTAAATCTAGGCAGTGTATACCCTGCGTCTTCCCATTCCTTTGTATCTGCAAGTCCCTGCGTGGTTAATTTCATGATTATCTGGCTCCTTTCACGATTGCTTCCCATAAGCCATTAAGATAGGTCGCTCCAAGTGCACGGTCATAGAGTCCATATCCTGGCATTGCCACTTCTCCCCATATCATTCGTCCATGATCCGGACGGATTGGTCCTTCGAATCCAATATCATATAAAGCTTTCATAATTTCATACATATCAAAAGTTCCATCGGAAGAAAGGTGTGCTGCTTCTTCGAAATCTGTCGGAGAGTTGAATTTCAGATTACGCACATGCGCGAAATGAATTCTGCCCTTTAAAGACCTTATCATATCTGGTAAATCGTTTTCTAGATTCGTTCCATATGAACCAGAACAAAATGTCACACCATTATGGGTGTTATCTACCATCTGAATCATACGGAGAATATTTTTCTTGTTAATAATGATGCGTGGTAAACCAAATACGCTCCATGCTGGATCATCAGGATGAATAGCCATATTGATATCGTACTTATCACAAACTGGCATAATTCGCTCTAAGAAATACTTTAAGTTCTGGAACAATTGTTCATCGTCGATATCTTTATACATTTCAAACAATTCTTTTACATGTTCCATTCGTTCTGGTTCCCAACCCGGCATTACAGTCCCGTTCGTATCGCCTGCAATGAATTCAAACATTTTTTCTGGATTCAGTGCATCAACTGCCTCTTGTTTATAAGCAAGTACAGTTGAACCATCTGGACGTTTTCTTGCAAGTTCCGTTCTAGTCCAGTCAAATACTGGCATGAAGTTATAGCAAACCAAATGGATGTCTTCCTGGCCTAGATTTTCTAGAGTCTCAATATAGTTATCGATATATTTATCACGATATGCCCCGCCTGTTTTAATTTCTTCGTGTACATTGACGCTTTCAATTCCTGCTAATCGAAGCCCTGCTACTTCTACTTCTGCTTTCATTTCTCTGATTCGTTCCAGACTCCATACTTCTCCCGGTGCCGTATCATACAATGTAGTGATTACTCCTGTCACGCCAGGAATTTGACGAATTTGTTGCAATGTCACTGTATCAAATTTTGCCCCATACCATCTAAGTGTCATTTCCATAGTTCTCATACCTTCCTTTTCTTAATGTATTGTTTTAATGTCGTTAACTCTATTATAAGAAAAACACCAAAAAAATCCATTGATGAGATTGTTGTATACATTGCAAATGTTGTGGTTTTATGATAATGTGAAGTTATAAAGGAGTGAATCTAACTTGAAAAAGAACTTTCAGACTGCATTCAATACCAGGCAATACATGCTTTCTCAGGATTTTGAAATCTACTATTACAATGATCATAACCTTGCACAAGTAAATCTACATTCACATGATTATTATGAATTTTATTTTTTCTTAGAAGGTGATATTAGTATTCAGATTGGAAACGAAAAATATCCAGTTCAATACGGAGATATCATGCTTGTTCCCCCTCATTTTCCTCACCGCCCAATCATTCATAGCATGAAGACTCCATACCGCCGCTTCGTCTTCTGGATCAGTCAGGAATACTGTAATCATCTACTACATATCTCTCCTGATTATGCATTTCTAATGCAGTATGTCCAGGTCACTAAAAACTATATCTTTCACAACGACCAAATTGCATTTAACGCAGTGCAATCTAAGATTTTTAGGCTGATCGAGGAAATGCAGTCCGATCGATTTGGAAGAGATGCTCAGATTAATCTATGCGTTAATGATTTGGTACTGCATCTGAACCGACTGCTACATGAACATTTTAACCCTAAATTAAGAAATGATGAAAGTTCTCTATATCAACGACTTACAGAATATATCGAGAATCATATAGAAGAAAATCTTTCACTCGAAAAGTTGGCAAAAGAATTCTTCGTAAGCAAATATTACATAGCTCATGTGTTTAAGGACAGCCTAGGAATGTCAATCCATCAATATATTACTAAAAAGAGACTTGCTCTTTGTAAAGAAGCTATTCTTGGAAAAATGAGTATCAAAGAAACTTATCAGACATTTGGATTCGGAGATTATTCCAGCTTTTATAGAGCATTTAAAAAAGAATATGGAATATCTCCTAAAGATTTTAAAGATATGCAAATTGTAAAATATGATTAGTAGATGTGAAAAAGCACATCCAAGACATGTATAAACCTCTTCTGATGTTAGTAATAATAAATTACAATTATTTGGAGAAGAATAAAAATGATACTAGAATGAGATTTTATGCTATATAAGGAGGCAATAATATGGAAGTTTTTGCAGAATATTTAGAACGTATTAATAACTTACAACATAGATCTCGAGTGGAAGAGGTGCTTGGTTGGATAATTAATAATTTTCCTAATTTAACCCCGAAAATTGCGTGGAAGCAACCAATGTTTACTGATCATGGCACCTTTATCATTTGCTTTAGTGTAGCCAAGCAACATATGTCCGTTGCTCCTGAAAAAGTAGGAATTCAACATTTCTCTGATGATATTGTAAAATCTGGTTATGAATACAGTAAGGAATTGATACGCATACCATGGGATGGTCCTATTGATTATTCTTTACTTAAGAAAATAATAGAATTTAATATTTTAGATAAGAAAGAATGTTCAACTTTTTGGAGGAAATAATTATAGTAGATTGCAATCATTGAACTTATTATATGAGCCTATAGAAATTAAAAAGCTAACTGCGAGTTTAAGAAAAGCTGTAGGACTATATAATCCTACAGCTTTTCTTAAACCCGAACTCCTATCCACAGGGGACATTGCTCTAGAGTCATCCTTTCGAACTGTTATACAATTAGCCAACAATCCAAATATTCAGCTTATCTTCACTATACTCAATCTTATATCGATTTTCCTCAAAATATTGATTTAATTCTATATATAAATCCTCATATTTACCATCACAAGCGCAATTCCCTAATGGTTCAATCCACATAGACTGACGTCCACATGCATCTCTTAAGTGAACCTTAAAAGCCAATCCTTTTTCATCAAGTCTATGATTCAATTCTATAATTTCATTAAAAGATATTATCTTCATGCCGTTACCTCGCTGTGTATTCTATGAACTTAATATATCACGAATCTTAACAATCGGCAACTATTCTAACTTAGCTACTCCTTGAAATCTTCAAGTGCGAAGTATGAAATATTAATCAATATACAATCCTTTTTTGTACTCAGAAGGAGACATTCCTTTTATTTTTTTAAATACTTTAGAAAAATATTTTTCATCATTGAAACCTATCTTGTAAGCAATCTCATAGGTTTTAAAGTAATTCTGTTTTAGATACATACAGGCATGATTCACTCTAACTTCATTCAAAAAATCTGTAAAACCACACTTTAATTCTTGATTAAACAAGGTAGAAAGATATCCTGCTGATATGGATACCTTATCTGCAACTTGTTGTAGTGTTAAGTTATTATAATAATTTTCTTCTATATATTCTTTTGCTTGATTTACTACAGGATTAAGTCCTGTTTCCTTACTATCTACTATATCCCTGACTGGTATTGATAACTCATCTGCATATTCTACAAGCATCTTAAGTATATCCGACGATCTCACTGGTTTCAGCACATAGTCTCTCGCACCTAGACGTAATGCCTGTTGTGCATATTTGAATTCATCGTAACCACTTAGTATGATAATAATTGGAGATAATCCTGCTAACTTTATCTCCTTCATTACCTCCAATCCTGTTTTAACAGGCATCTGAACATCTAAAAGAACAATGTCAGGACGATATTTAAGAATTTGTTCAATCGTCTCTTGCCCGTTTTCTGCCAACAGGATTTTATTAAAACGATCTGTATGTAGCTTGACATATTTGCTTATTCCATTTCTAATTACATCCTCATCATCTGCAATTAATAATTTAATATCCATTTAGTCAACCTCTTTACATTCATATGGTATAATTATAGTAACAATGGTACCCTTACCAACTTCACTTTGAATTTGAAAAGTGAAATCTTCTCGATATTTCAGTTCCAGTCGTTCTCTAACATTCTTAATGGCATAATGGCCAATTCGTTGGCTTTCGTATCGTTTCGAATTCTCTACGTACCAGATTTCATCAAGTTGTTCTTTTGTCATACCTTTGCCTGTATCACTTATCCTGAATTCTATATATTCCTTTTCTTTCTCTAGCATAGCTCCTTCCACTGTAATCATACATTTCGTCCCACTATTTTCAAATCCATGTACAATAGCATTCTCGATGAAGGGTTGTAAAATCAACTTAGGGATTAGTGCATTCTCAATTTTGGGTTCCATACATATTTGATAATCAAGTTTCTTTGAAAAACGCATTTTCTGAATATGCAGATACGTTTCAATTAGATTCTCTTCCTCTTTCACCGTTATAATTCCTTTTCCCTGTCCTAGAACTAAGCGAAAAAGATCGGATAACGCCAATATATCCTCTCCGATCTCTTCATTATCACAATCAATTGCTCTCCAATAGAGCGCATCTAGTGTATTATATAGAAAATGAGGGTTAATCTGTGCTTGTAGTGCAGTCAATTCACTTTCTTTTTCATGCAATGCCATAACATAATTCGTATCTATTAGTGTTTTGATATCTTCAACCATCACATTAAAACACTCTGCAACTACTCCTAGTTCGTCTTGGGTATTCACTGGTATCTTTTGTGTAAAGTCACCCTTTCTAAATTTACCCATTGCTATACTTAATTGATTCAAGGGTTTTGTTATAACATTTGATATGAATAGAAAAATTGGACATAGACCTAATAACAAAACTGCAAGTAATATTAGTGGCGTACCTACAGATTGTCTTAACAAATCATGAAAATTAAGTCTTGGTACTATCTTACAGAAAATGAAATTATTCTTTTCTTTCTGAGCCCAAAGAACAGTATAATCAGGTAATTCAACTATTCCTTTGATACCCTTTGTCTTCCAACTTAGATCCTTCAATAAGAATGTTGTAACATCTGAATACTGATTCCCATACTTAAGTAACTCTTCTCCGTTTGGATTTAGAATGAGAATCCCTTCCTCCTTATTTTGTACTGCATTCTTACACAATTCATAGAATTTCTCAGAAGATGCCCCTATAACTAAAAAACCTAATTTATTCTTCTTAGCTAAATCAAATATTTCTCGGTAAAGAACAATCTTATCAGAACGATTTGCTTGATAAACTGCTCTTGTATCTTTCTTCGCAAACCGCCATAAGACAGTTCCTTTTGCTTCAACTGCTTTTTGATACATCTCTGAACTGCGTAAGCTTTCTATATCGCTTACATAAGATGAGGAATCTAAGCACCTTAGATAAGGATTCACTCCATTCTCTGGATATATGGCAATTGTCTTTATGTACCCTTTTAATGCAATCATATCTAAAACAATATTCATTGGTGCTTCATCTAACCACAATTGAAAATTATTGTTTAACTCCTCTGAATTCGTACTCTTTAATATCTTAATAATATCTTCGTTAACACACAGATAGGTACATATATTCTGCATATCATTTCGAAGGACTTCTATACTATCTTCTAAACTTTGCACGGTCTGTTCCTGTGCTATATATCTCGTTTTCTGAGTTTGTTCATAATTTCTGACAACTAACCATACACTGATTACTAACAATATTGGTGTAATGACCAAATAACTATAAAACACTAACTTTCTTCGTATTTTCATGTGGTTCATAATTGTTTTAACGTAATTCATAGTGGGTCCCTCGCAACAATTTTATTTGTTTAGATTAACCTTTGACAGCGCCCATAGCTACACCTTTAGTGATATGTTTATTCAATAGGATATACACTATAACCGCCGGTGCCGCTGTTAATGCCATAACGGCAAATTGAACTGCATAATTAGAGGAATATTGGCCGGTAAACTCCAACACTGAAAACGGAAGTGTCTTCCACTTTTGAGAACTTAGATATGTACTTGCCATTATGAACTCATTCCAATTATTTAAAAATGTCATAATACAAACCGTTGCAATGGAAGGCTTTAATAACGGTGTTACAATTTGAAAAACAATTCGGTATATACCGCATCCGTCCATGACTGCTGCTTCTTCTAATTCAATTGGTACACCTTCTAAAAATCCTGTCATCAAAAACATCGCTTGTGGTAATGAGAATGCAATGTAGGGAATTAACAAAGCCCATATCGTATCTGTTAATCCCAATATACTATATATTTTATAATTAGGCAATAAAGTCGTATGAATTGGAATCATCATTCCAAGAAGTAATAAAGTCATAACAAACTTATTAAGTTTCCATTTCATTCTCTTACAAGCAAATGCCGCCATTATGGAGATAATTACTACAAAGAAAACTGCCAAGCCATTAATTAGAAAACTATTCTTTAGATAGTGTAAAAAATGTCCATCTATAAAAGCTTTCACATAATTTCCCCATTGAATCTTTTTAGGAATTACAAGTAAACCTGTCGTGAACATCTCATTACTGCTTGCTAGCGAAAAGTTAACTAGCCACACCAGTGGAAAGATTTGAATAATAGCAACTAAAGTTAATACAACCCATAATATAACTCTACCTACATGTATATTTCTTTTTTTATTTTCATTGTTTTTACTCAATACTACACCCCCTATGCAACTGCTTTTCTGTCCGCAAATAATTTGTTCAAACCTACGGTCACAATTAGGCAGATTATAATGAATACAACACCAATTGCATTACCATATCCATATTGGAATGCTTTAAACGCTTGCTTGTATAGATAGTTAGCAGCAAATTGCGTACTGTTTCCAGGTCCACCATTCGTTAACAGATAAACGGTCTCCATCTGCTTTAGGGCAGATATAATTGCCATTGTAACATTAATCTGAATTACCGGTTTCATAAGTGGTAATGTTATTCGTAGAAATGCCTTTCTTCCATTTGCCCCATCTATGGAGGCAGCTTCATAGAGTACAGGGTCAATATTCTTAATTCCAGTGTAATAAATCAACATTCCCCAGCCGAAACCATGCCATATCAATACAATCAATACTGACCAAATAGCTAAATCCGTGCCAAACCAATTAATTTTCTCTGTATAACCAAATATCTTAAGAACATTATTCAATAAACCAAAATCTGGATTATAGATGAATTTCCATAGATACGCGATTACTGCTACTGAAATAACATTAGGAATAAAGTAGATACAGCGGAAAATACCTTCTGCCTTTCCTTGTAATTTATCTAAAACTGCCGCTACAATTATTGCAATGGGATGTTGTATTACAATAAAGCCAATGGCAAGAAATAATGAATTCAATAATGATTTATGAAATACTTGATCCTTTATTAACTGCTTATAGTTATCCATTCCAATGAATGTTGCTTTCCCCATACCTGAATAGTCGGTGAATCCATAATATACGCTTAATGCTATAGGTGCAAGAATAGCAAATACGAATACAAGAATTCCCGGTATAACAAGACTAAATATTACTAGCTTATTACTATATAATCGTTTCATACTCTATCCTTTCTAAAATAGCTACCTTTCCTTGTGAAAAAGTAGCTATTTTATGAACTCTATGTATTTTCTATCTATTTACATGCTTTACCTATACTTGAAAGGAAATCTTCTACGCTTACTGACCCGTTGGATACGCTTTGGATTTCGCTCTCTATTGTTGATTTAAAAGTGGAAGGGCCACAATCATTTACAGGAGTACCTGATACACTTGTTGCTTTATTAACGATATCTAAAATCTGCAATTGCAACTCAGTTTCATTTCCTGTCATGTAGGCTGACTGATCTTGTGCGGACATACCAACACCATTTTCCCAACCATATTTTGATAATTTATCTGATTGATACATATAATTTAAGAACTTAATTGCTTCTTCTTTCACCTCAGAATCAGCTGAAACAGCATAACCGCCACCATTCCATGCCGCAATATCTGTATTCTTTCCAACTCCATCAGCTACCGTTGGCATAGTAAATACTCTAATATTGTTTCTAATCTCTTCAGGAATATCTGCATTCAAAGCCATAGAAGCTTCCCAACTTCCCATATAAAACATAGCAGCTTGACCATTAGTGAATAAGTTCATTGCTGTTCCATAATCTTGTGAATCATATCCTGTTTGGAATAAACCTGCTTTTGCAGAATCAGCAAGAATCTGTGATGCTTTCACAAATACTGGATCTGAAAAATCTGCGTTTGCAATTGCTTCTGATACTAATCCGCTACAATCTCCGTTGATCTTTACCATAAGGTCTGTTAGGTAGATAGCCATTGGCCAACCGTCTCCACCATCCATTGCTACTGGTGTAAGTCCTTCTCCATTGATCTTATCAGCTAATGCTAGTAGTTCATCATATGTTTGAGGTACACTCCATCCATTATCTTTAAACATCTTTTGATTATAGTAGAAAAACATAACATCTGTGTTTCTTGGAAGACCATATAATTTGCCATCTTTCTTAAAGCCTTCTAAAGAACCAGATACAAATCCATAATCTGCATAATCAGCTTCTGATAACTCAGCTAGTACTCCTGCATCAAGTACTTCATCTAGGAAAGAAGGCTGTCCCCATATACTTACTACATCTGGCATACCGTCCATTGCATACGCTTTGAACTTAGTTTTATATGCTTCTTCATCTAATGCTTCCACTTCAATCTTAACGTTTTGATTCACTTTCATATATTCATCGATTATCATCTGCTCTACAAGTCCCTGACCATTTTTTCTATCAGGTAAATTGGAAAATAGTTTCAAAGTTACAGGTTCAGCACTAGTGTCAGCTGTTGTATCATCTGAAGATGTATTTTGTGTCTTATTATCTGTACTACTTACTGCCCCATTATTAGTCGTATCTTTCGATCCACACCCAATTACTCCAATCGCTATCATAGCTGTCACAAGTAATAACGGTAATAACTTTTTTTTCATAATAATATACCTCCCATATTTTACTATAACATAAACAATCTTTTTACCCTCCGGAAAGTAAACCCTCTTGTTATAGTTAAATATTAACATTCTATTATTATAATTAAAAGTTACCTATTTTCATAAAAGGTGTAATATTTTCGATTTCTTCCTTGGTTAACTCTCTATAGTCTCCGGGTTGCAATTTTGCATCCAGTTCTAACTCACCTATTTGAAATCGCTTTAGGTATATAACATAGCAACCAACAGCCTTCATCATTCTCTTCACCTGATGTTTTTTTCCTTCTGTAATCGTTATATAGCCTGACGTTACCATCTGAGTATAAGTATTATTCTTCATGTTAGATGAATCATGAGTATAAGAAGGAATTTGTTCCTCAAGTTCTTCGTAACTACCACTTTGTATGACTTCTATCTTTGCTGGAGATGTAAGACTATCTGTCTCATCAATAGAAATCCCCTTCTCTAAAAGGCTTTTTTTCTCTTCTGTAATTGTTCCTAATACCCAAAAGAAATACTTCTTGGAAACATGATGGTCCGGATGCATCAATTGATGATTAAATTCTCCATCGTTCGTTAATAATAACAATCCTTCTGTATCCTTATCTAATCTACCAACAGGAAATAATCCCTTATCCTCCTCTTTCGTAAAATAATCCATAACCGTCTTATGTGTTTCATCTTGCTTCGCTGTTATACAACCAGCTGGTTTATGAAACATAATATAACGTTTACCAGGATGTATAATCACTTCATCCTGATATCTTATCTGGTCTATCTTCTCAGTAATCTCTATCGCTGGGTCAGTTATGGTCTCCCCATTAACCGTAATAACTCCATCTATGATTAAATTTCTTACTTCTTTTCTTGTCCCTACATAGGACTCTGCTAAGTATCTATCTAGTCTCATTGTTTATCCCTTCTTTGTACCTCTATCTATATCTTTGCTACAGAACTCTTAACTTTTTTAAAACTTATTACTATACTCAAACTTCGTATTTTATGATAACAGAATCCATTCAGGTGTCAAGTTTTAACTAAACTTAACAATTAGCAACTATCGCTCTTTAAAATCATAAGTTCTCAACAAAACTAATAAAAACAAGCTCCTAACGTTAACAAAGTAACAAGGAACAGTTGTATAAACCTTACGTAAAACATAAAGTTTATACAACTGTTCCTCTCTTATCCTATTTTACTTATCGAATCTTTCACGAAGCTTTTTTAAAGCCTTCTTCTCAATACGACTCACATAACTTCTTGATATCCCCAGTCTTACTGCAATCTCACGTTGCGTTACCTCTTCTCCACCTTCCAGTCCATAACGAAGAATAATTATTTCTTTCTCGCGATCAGTTAATAATTTCTGAACGAATTTTTTTAACTTTACAATGTTTTCGCGCGTCTCTAATGTATCAACAATATCCTCATCCACTGACTCGATAATATCTAGCAAATTAATTTCGTTACCTTCTTTATCAGCACCAATAGGTTCATACAGATAAACTTCCTTCGACTGTTTTTTGCCACTTCGAAGCATCATAAGAAGCTCATTATCTATGCAACGAGAAGCATAGGTGGCCAGACGTATTCCTTTATCTGCGTCAAATGTATCGATAGCTTTGATTAACCCAATGGTTCCAATAGATATTAAGTCGTCGATTTCTTTGTCTGGGGCACTATATTTCTTAACTATGTGAGCTACTAAACGTAAATTGTGCTCAATCAGAATGCTACGTGCTTCCTGACTGCCGTCTTTGTATTGCATGAGATAAGACTTTTCCTCGGTGGTGCTTAATGGCTTCGGAAATGATTTCACTTTATAAGCACCTCAAACTTATTGTTTATTACTATTGTATGACGCGAAACCTATTTTTGTGCTTTTCCTACTCATTTCTTCTAATTTTGATACTCGTCTACATTTTTTTGTCCTAAAAATTCAGCTATGTAATAATATCCCTTTTTAGCTTGTTCTCTATCATAATATTTTGAATATGTATCTAGAAAACCATGGTGAGCTTCCACTTTTATAGTATGCAATCACGCCATCACACATACTATTCCCACTACATCTCCAAGCAATAGTAGCCCTAACGCTAAATCCGAGAATAATCACCTTATTATACTTCTCTTTTAGTATATTAACCAAAGCATTAATTTGTTCATATACTTGAAAGCCAATTTCATTGACAAAAATAGAATTAATTAAGCTTTGATTTTCGGTTCAAAATCCACCTTACGGAATAAAAACATAGCATATAAAATAATTACAAAGTTACTGATAACCATAGCATACCAGATTCCACTTCGTCCTAAATCCGTTACATTCTTCATAAACATAATTAATGGGAGTCGGATCACCCATAGTCTTGCTGTTGCTATATAGAAAGAGTATTTGGTATTGCCTGAACCATTGAACGCTCCCATATAGTTTTGGAATAACGACATTAAGGGTTGTGTTAATAGAACCCAGAACATATACTCCATTGCAATCTGTACTGTTTCACCATCATTCGTTAGCAATCCTAATAAAACCTCGCGACATGGATAGATAATCAGACCACCAATACAAGAAATTGCCACAGCTACATTTCTACTAACTCGATATGCTTTCTTAGCACGTTCTTTGTTCCTTGCTCCAATATTCTGTCCAACAAATGCCGCAAGGACGGAACCAAGAGCTGACACTGGTATTAATAATAAATTAGAGATTTTATTACCAATACTAAATGCCGCCGCAACACGTTCTCCGTATGCTAAGATGATAGCCTGCAAAATCAAGAAACCAAGTGAACTGAACGCCTGGCTTCCAGCAGATGGCAAAGCTATTCCAACTAACTTTGATAAATTCTTTGGCTTAATATGTAGATCCTTCAATGACAAATGCAATCTCTGTCGCTTTGAAAACATAAGATATAGTGCAACTGGAACGATTACCATCTGTCCGATTACAGTTGATAACCCAGCCCCTAAGATTCCCATATTATAAACTCGAATGAATAACGCTGTTAAGATAATATTAATCAATACAGCTACCACGGACAAAATAACAGGCGTTGTTGTATCCCCTCTTGCCTGTCTTGTTGCTTGAAAAGCAGTAAATATGAATAAGAATGGCATCTCAAAGGAACGTGTCCTCATATAGATCAATGCTTGTTCATAGACAGCTCCCTCTGCACCCATAAAATCAAGTACACTAGGTGCAATAACATAAAGAATACCGTTAAATAACACACCTATACCTATACTAAGTATTAATAATAATGCAATATATTCTTTTGCCTTTTCTTCTTCCTTCGCTCCTAAGTACTGACTAATTACCGCCACACCTGCAACAGCTAATCCAATACTTAACGCCATGAATATATTAAGTAATGGCCACGATATTCATATCCCTGCTTGGGCCGATACTGAGTTTTCCATCTGCCCAATAAAATATGTATCAACCAAATCATGCAGTGACTTTAAAACATTAGCTAACATTACAGGAAGTGCAAGATAGATAAATGCAGCATATATATTCTTTTCTTCTAACAATAGATACGTTCGATCCTTTTTCATTTGTTTTCTCCTTATATGTAATATTATAATTATATTACATTCCACCTACCTTATAAATGTTTTTTATTATACAATAAAACCGTAGCTATAGTTCACTATATTGTGATCTATAAACTACGGTTTTATCTATTGATTTTCTATTTCAAATTATTTATTGACAAGACGTACAATTACAATCAGAACTTACGCCTTCTTCTTTTCTACGAAGTAAATCAAAATCGTTTAATTCAATTCCAAAATCAACGTAGATTTGTTGTTTTGGATGTGGACAGCTATCCATCTCTGTACCTTCTGCATCTGTGATTCTCTTAACCGTTGCCATAATGTTCTCTCCATTTGGCTTCATAATTTCAATTGTATCACCAACACTGAATTTATTTCTTTGCTCTAAGCCATACATACCAGCTTCATTCTTACCTTGAATAATTCCAAGATACGTATATTCTTTTACGTAAGTATTGCTATCATAGATTTGTGTCTCACTTGTTGTTGGTCCGAAGAAGAATCCTGTAGTGAACTGACGATACGTACATTTCGCAATTTCCGCTTTGTAGTAAGGGATGTTTTTACGATATGTTTCTTCACTAATATAATAATCATCAATCGCTTTACGGTACGTTCTTGCTACAGCTGCTACATAAAGTGCTGTTTTCATACGGCCCTCAACTTTAAGGCTATCAATACCTGCTTCAATAATCTCTGGAATATGCTCAATCATGCATAAATCCTTAGAGTTGAAGATATACGTTCCTCTATCATTTTCAAAGATTGGCATGTATTCACCTGGACGAGTTTCCTCTACGATGTGGTATTTCCAACGACAAGGGTGAGTACATGCTCCTAAGTTAGCATCTCTTCCTGTGAAGTAGTTACTTAACAAACATCTACCTGAGTATGACATGCACATTGCACCATGAATAAATGTTTCTATTTCAAGATCATCAGGGATATTCTTACGAATCTCTGCGATTTCGTTTAATGATAACTCTCTTGCAGATACTACCCTAGCTGCGCCCATTCTCTTCCAGAATAGATACGTTCTATAGTTTACGTTATTAGCCTGTGTACTAATATGCAATTCCATATCTGGAATTACTTCTCTTGCAATATCAAATACACCTGGATCTGATATAATTAATGCATCCGGTTTAATTTCTTTCATCTCTTCAAAATATTCTGCAACACCTTCTAAGTCACGGTTATGTGCAGTAATATTCGCAGTGATATATACTTTCTTACCAAATTGGTGGGCATACTTAACGCCTTCAATCATATCTTCCTTCGAGAAGTTTTTTGCCTTCGCACGAAGACCAAACATCTCTCCACCAATATAGACGGCATCTGCGCCATAATTTATAGCAACCTTTAAAACTTCCAAGCTACTAGCTGGAATTAGTAATTCTGGTTTCTCTCTTTTGCTCATTATTCTACTGTTCTCCTTTATATAATTTACGACACTTATAACTCTTCTTACTCTTATGATATAATTTGTCTATTACATCAGATAATTCTATTTACTTTTTAAAACTAACATTAAACCGGATCTTTTAACCTATTACCAAGATATATAAAATATAACAAACTTCTTAACTCAATATAATAAACCGTGCGAAACTTAGTAAAGTAAATTTGCATACGACTTGCCTTGCAAACTATACTAAGAAACGATAGCGTAACGCCTTAAGTACTTCTTAGTGTGAGTTAGTTACCGTAGGAAGGCGAGGCATGGACGCCGAGCCAGCCGTGCGATGTCGACGTTGATGCATTCTGACTAATTTTGTGTCATCGCACTAATGAGACAGGATGTCGAGTTGAAGGCGTGTCCGTATCTCTTACTCAACTTTCCACTCACACTTAGAAGCACTTAGGTGTGAAGCGTGTTTCGTGTATAGTTTTCAAGATAAGTCGCATGCTCGATCACCTTAAAGTTTCGCAAAATAACTCTAGATTCGAGTACTTAATGTAACTCCATCCCCTATTGGCAAAACAATCGTATCAAATTCCTTCATGTGTGTCAACTCATAAAGGTATTCTCTCATACGGGAATGAATGGTACGATTTCTTCTAGTTACGCCATATCGTGATTGCACTACGTCTCCATCTTGTAATACATTATCAGATATTAGAATTCCTCCAACAGGAAGCATCTTCATAATATTTGGCAAAAAATTAATATATTGACCTTTGGCAGCATCCATAAACATAAAATCAAACGACTTACCCTCGTCAGCTAAGTTCTGCAAGATATCAGCTGCATCGCCTTCAAGCAAGGTGATTTGCTCTTCTCTCCCTGCAAAAGCCATATTCTCTCTTGCCTTTTCAATACGTTCCGGCATCTTCTCAATCGTTGTAATATGACAGTTCTTCGGCATATATTCACTCATCAGTATTGAGGAGAAACCAACAGCTGCACCTACTTCTAATATATTCTCCGGTTTTATCGAACGTAGCATAAAACGAAGAAGACTCTGTGTAGGTTTCTTGATAATTGGCACATAATCCGCAAGCGCTTGTTTTTCTATCGCATTCAGCTTCTCTGGCATTTCTTGCTCTAACGAGAAAATGTATGCTGCAATTCTTTCATCTACTATCATGAGATTGTACTCCTTATCTATTTGAATTAGGGTGTCAAAAGCCCTCCAATAACTTGCCTTTATCAATTTGTACATCCCTAATCATATTTGTCTACAATACAAAGGAGTTATTGCAGATATTAAACCCGCAACAACCCCTTTGATATCCATCTTAGTTTGTATTCTTCTTGTCTGTACCCGAACTGGACTTTTCTTCTTCACCCTCATCATTATCTAGGCTGTTCTTATAATTGGATATAACATCTAATATCTCACCATAAGTCATTGATGCATTCACCACATATTTGCCTGTCTTGATATTGGATTGAAACAGTTTTGCTCGTAGATAGAATGAATACTTATTGTCAATTACGCGATTCATCTCTAATTTACTCGCGATACTCATTGTTGATTCACCTTTTTTTATTGTGATGGTAACATCTTTCACTGTTTCTCCTGCTTCTGCAGCTGCGACCTCACCAAACACTTCATAAGCAAAATCATACGCCACCCCACTATACTTAGCTATAAGCATAACTACAATTACGTAGAAAAGTATATTTAATAGTACATGTATTACAAAGCTTGATATTCCAAGTATTAGTTTCGATGTCTGTGATCTTGACTCCATTGGTGAACCCCCCTTTACCGTTTTATATGAAATCTACATTCAAATCAATATTATCCCATATATAATGATTAATATATTTTAATGTCGCATTGACTTTTTGTTCTACAATTAAGAACTCTTGAACACTAGGTAGCATGAGGATATCTTTATACTCTTCTCTAAGAGCTTTGCATATACCAAGAGAATTATCATCTTTTGCAAGTTGTATATTAAAACTCCTCATTCGAAATTCATTCAGGCGAGTTAATAACTTTTCATTTTCCTCAATTTCCCCGTATAGACGTTGATATTGATTATATTCATTACTTTGCTTGATTAAATCAACCAATTTTTTCATCTGAATTTCTATATCATTCATTAATAATCGTCCTTATTTTGTCTTATACTTTATACTTCCATAATGATTGGTAGAATCATTGGATTTCTCTTCGTTTTCTTCCATAGATAATCACTTAGAGAATCCTTTATTTCCATCTTAATCTTGCCCCAATCAGTTACGTTACGGCCAATACATTTATCTAATGCATTATTAACTACTTCTCTTGCATCATCCATAAGTGTTTCTGACTCTCTTACATAAACGAAACCACGTGATACGATATCTGGGCCTGAAAGTATTTGATTGCTGTATTTTTCTAATGTTACAACTACAATTAAAAGACCGTTTTCTGATAGATGTTGGCGGTCACGAAGAACAATGTTACCAACATCACCAACGCCAAGACCATCTACTAAGATACCTTGTGCTGGTACTTTACCTACTACAGCTGCCTTTTCATCAGAAACTTCAAGCACATCACCAGTTGATAAGATGCGAATATTGTCTTTTGGAATTCCAAGGCTTTCCGCGATCTCAGCATGTTTCATAAGGTGTCGATATTCACCATGCACTGGAATAGAATATTTTGGCTTTGTAAGTGCATAGATTAACTTAATTTCTTCCTGGCAGGCATGTCCAGATACATGTGTATCTTGGAATACTACTTTTGCACCTTTCATAGATAATTCATTAATTACCTTAGAAACTGGTTTCTCATTACCAGGTATTGGTGTTGAACTAAAGATTACAGTATCACCAGGTTTAATTGTAACTTTCTTATGAATTGATGCTGCCATTCTTGATAATGCAGCCATGGCTTCTCCTTGGCTACCAGTTGTAATTAATACAAGTTGTTCATCTGAATAGTTTTTCATCTGTTCGATATCAATTAAAACATTATCAGGCATATTAATATATCCAAGTTCTGAAGCTGTCGATATAATGTTAACCATACTACGACCTTCAATAACAACCTTACGATTGTGTTTAACAGCAGAATTGATTACCTGTTGTACACGGTCTACGTTAGACGCGAAAGTTGCTACGATAATACGATGTTTCGTATTCTCTGCAAATATATTATCAAATGTCTTACCTACCGTACGCTCTGACATGGTATAACCAGGTCTCTCTACATTCGTACTATCGCACATAAGTGCAAGTACGCCCTTCTTACCGATTTCAGCAAATCTTTGTAAATCAATAACACTTCCAAATACTGGTGTGTAATCTACTTTAAAGTCACCTGTGTGAACAATAATTCCTGCTGGTGAATAGATTGCAAGTGCAGCTGCATCTGCAATACTATGGTTTGTACGAATGAATTCGATACGGAAACAACCAAGATTGATAGATTGTCCATATTTAATAACTTTACGTTTTGTTGTTTTTAATAAGTTATGTTCCTTTAACTTATTCTCAATGATTCCAATTGTAAGTTTTGTTGCATAGATTGGAACATTGATATTCTTTAGAACATATGGTAATGCACCAATATGATCTTCATGGGCATGTGTAATTACAAACCCTTTTACCTTATCTATATTATTCATTAGATATGTTACATCTGGTATAACTAAATCAATACCTAACATATCATCTTCTGGGAATGAAAGACCACAATCAACTACAATGATACTGTCTTCATACTCAAACGCTGTAATGTTCATTCCTATTTGCTCTAGTCCACCTAGAGGAATGATCTTTACTCCCTTTCCATTTGTTTCTTTTGCTTTCAAAAAATAGCACCTCCAATGATTTTTTTATTCTATATTTCGATCATTGTTAATATACAGTTATACTGCCTGCAATCGTCATTTGGAGTGCTTCTCTACATATTCACTTTATTTATCGTAATTATTCAGTAAAGCTCAATCTGAGCTATCCTTATTTTCACGTTGGCACTTAGTACAATAACCAAACAGTTTTACCTCATGGTCTACTACACGAAAACCCTTCGATTCATATATTCTTTGTTCTAGCGTTTCAAGCAAATCATCTTCAAAAGAAAATACATTCCCACAATTATGACAAATTAAATGGTGATGATGGTGTTCAAATTTTTCTTTTCCTAATTTTCCCATCTCATAGCGTACATATCCATCATCTAAGTTCAATTTGTCAATTAAATGTAACTCAGATAACAGTTGAATCGTACGATATACAGTAGCTAGTCCGATTTCAGGATATCTTTCTTTGACACAATCATATATTTCTTCCACAGTTAAATGCTCATCTGGCTTACTATCCAAAACTTCTAAAATCGCAATTCTTTGTGTCGTAACTTTTAATCCGTTTTCTTTTAATATTTCTTTAAAACGCGTTTGGTTATCAGACATCATGGCCTCCCTGCCTGTTATTACAGGTATAATAAAGTAAGTGAACTGTAGCCATTAGCTACGTTACACCTATAGAGATACTCCCTATTAACAAAATGCATAATATTCCAATGATTATATATACACTTAAGTTTTGCTTTATTGTTTATTTTTGCATCGTATAATGCAACGGCTTAATTTTGCCTTTTCTATATCTAAACATCGCATAAAGCGATTTGTATCTTTCTCTCTTACTCACTTACAAATAACGGAGTGCAAACAATTCTCATTCACACTGAATTAATATCACTAATTATTATTTCTCTAATTCAATTTCTGTATCATCAAGCATCTCTATAAACACTTTTGAAATCGCTTGTAATTCGTTATCATCTTCAACAACATCATAAAGAATTTCATCTGCTTCATTCGCTGATTCTTTTAATATCAATGCATTCGCTTCTTCATCTTCAATTGTATCTGCAACTAAAATATAGTTCACACCATTGATCATTGTTTGTTCTAGTACGTAAAATTCTATCTTCTCGTTATCTTGCGTTGTAAACACAATCTTTTCCTGCTTATCTTCCATGATCTATTCTCCTTTGCTCATCAACTCATCAGTTTGTATACTATTTCGTTCCATTGCTAATTTATCTAGGTACCCTTGTAATATGAAAACTGCAGCTACTTTATCTACAACTTTAGCACGATTTTCTCTACGTACATCGCCTTCTATAAGTGCTTGATGTGCTGCAACTGTGGTTAGTCTTTCATCCCATAATACTACTTCTAATCCGGTACGTCTCCGTAACATCTCAGCAAATTCTTCTGATTTCTCCGCACGCTCACCTATAGTATTGTTCATATTCTTAGGATATCCAAGAACGATACATTCTACTTCATATTCTTTGGCTAACTCCTCAATTCTCGCAAGTGTCTGTCTTAGCTTATCAGGTTGTTTTCTTCTAATTACCTCAATTCCCTGTGCCGTTAATAATAGTGCATCACTAATTGCAACACCAACTGTAACTGAGCCATAATCCAGCCCCATTATTCTCATAAAATCTCCAATCCGTAAATATAATATTCTGATTAGTGTACTCACATGTTCATCTTTAGACAAAATATGCTGAATATTTTATCAATCCGTAAGGTATAAAAAGCAAGCGTAGCATGGCTACCTTGACAGACAAGAACTCAGTAGACGGCAATATTATTTGTTAATTATGAAAGTGTCAGTAGACTTAGTTCCCATTATGTGTAACAAATGTAACACATAATGGAAAACCACATCTAGAATAATTCTTATTTTGTTAGTCTCGTATTAATATAATTTTCCAAAAGTTCTTCTAAGATTTCATCACGTTCAACTTTCATGATTAAACTTCTTGCACCTTTGTGGCTTGTAATATAAGTAGGATCCCCGGACATAATATAACCAACGATTTGATTTACTGGATTATAACCTTTTTCTGTTAATGCAGTAAATATCGTGGCAATCACTTCACTTACCTGAATCTCAGGTTCCTTTTGTACTTTAAAATATTGAGTATTACTAATGTCTTGCATTTTATCACGTTCCCTTTTCTAGCAATTTGCTACTTATTGCTTTGTCTTTATTCTCCGTTATATTTATATTAATATATCCGAGCTAAAAATTCAATGTATTATTTTTAATAATTGATAAGATACATGTTTTTTTAACTTATTATCATCATATTTATCTATAATTTTGGAGAAACGACTTAGTTATAACAAGCGTAAAGAACGTCATCGGTAACAAAATCACTAATTTTTACTGAAACTATTTTATTAATTAATGTCTCATCAGCTTCAACAGCGACTTTAACATATCTTCTCGTATGACCTACTACATAAGATTTATCCTTAATTGTTACAACTTCTTCGAACAAAACAGTATCTTCTTCACCAATAAACGATTGGTAATAGGAATGACTATTCTCTTTATCAAGTGCTATTAAAGTTTCACTACGTTTATGTTTAATACTTTCGTCAACCTGATTTTCCATTGAGGAAGCTCTCGTTCCCTGTCTCTTTGAATATTTGAAAATATGTGTTTGAGCAAATTTTACTTTCTTAAGGAATTCCCTAGTAATTTCGAATTCTTCCTCTGTCTCACCTGGAAAACCTACGATAACATCTGTTGTTATGGCCGGTTTATCAAAATGTTCTCGTAATAATTCACATTTCTCATAATACATAGTTGTGTCATATTTACGATTCATTCTCTTTAATGTTGCATCACAACCACTTTGAAGTGATAGATGAAAATGAGGACAGAATTTTTTGTTCTTACTTAAAGTCTTAACAAATTCATCCGTGATTATTCTAGGCTCTAATGAACCAAGACGAATACGCTCTAATCCTTCTACCTCACTAATTTCTGTAATCACTTGTAATAATGGTGTTTTTTGTGCTTGATTAATAGCTTGATCGTATTCTTCCGCTGAATTGCTATCCATTCCAAAAGAAGATAGATGAATCCCTGTTAATACAACTTCTTTATATCCTTTTTCTACCAGACGATGTACTTCAGCTAAGATATCTTCTTTTTTTCTACTTCGTATTCTTCCCCTTGTGTAAGGAATAATACAGTATGAACAAAATTGATTGCATCCATCCTGTATCTTCATATAAGCTCTAGTTTTTTCTGAAAGAGAACCAATAGCTAATTCTTCATACTCGGTATCATCTGCGATATCAATAACTGCTTCGTTACATGTATTATTATCTAGATATGCCTCTACCAAAGATACAATTTGTTTCTTTTGGTTGTTACCAACAACAAGATCGATTGCCTCATCTTGTTCAAGTGCCTCTTTTGCTGCCTGCACATAACAGCCAACCGCAACTACTACTGCATTCTCATTGTTTTTCTTTGCCTTGTGTAACATCTGTCTCGATTTTCGATCTGCTATATTCGTTACTGTACAAGTATTTACCACATATATATCAGCTTGGTCACTGAATTCTACCACCGAATAAGAGGCATCTTTGAATAATTGTTCCATTGCCTCGGTCTCATATGAATTTACTTTACACCCTAATGTCAAGAATGCTACTTTCTTAACATTAGTATCTTGATTTGTTTGATTACTCATTCCAATTCCTCTCCATAAAATGGACAAACTTTTTGACGTTTCTTACGTTTGTCAGGGTCTTTTTTTATCTATATTGCATATTGACTTTTTTATATTGAAACTGTAGTATTATAGTATAATAAACGATAGATAATACAAGCAAAATCACAACTTTTTTTATCGTTTAAATTCAAACACCAAAGGAGGATTTTACTATGAAAACAGTTAAAATTTCTTTAAACTCAATTGATAAGGTAAAAGCGTTCGTTAATGAAGTTACAAAATTCAATACTGATTTTGATTTAGTTTCTGGAAGATATGTAATTGATGCAAAATCAATTATGGGTATCTTCAGTTTAGATTTATCAAAACCAATTGATTTAAACATTCACAACGAAGAAAGCGTAGATACTATTTTAGCAGCACTTGCTCCATATATCGTTGAATAATTAGTGGTATTTGGTATTATACGCGAGAGGTAAGTAATTACTATAGGGGAGGATACATAGTATCCTCTTTTTTCTATGCAATTTTAGCGTTTCGCATGTATATCAATAACTTTAATAATTCAATTATAATCACAATACCTTAATAATCTAAGGCATATTCAGTAGGTTACATATAGCTATGCTTCTAGCTTTCCATATGCAATCCCGCTGAACTATACCTATCTTTCTATCTTCAATTCACTTATTTATTCAAACTTCTCACATAAACTAAATTCAAATTACTTTACTTCTATCGTTTCAATAGTATCTAAAGCTATTTTTACTAACTCATCAATCTTTTCTTCTAGATTACGTTCTGAACGTTCGATTATTCCAATGTTCGGTTTTGTAACTGGATGTTTTGCTACGAAGATTGTACAGCAATCTTCAAAAGGTAAGATTGATGTTTCATACGTATTAATCTTCTCTGCAATATCAACGATATCTTGTTTATCAAATCCAATAACTGGACGATACACTGGAATTTCGCATACTGCGTCTGTTGCTGCAAGGCTTTGCATTGTCTGACTTGCTACCTGTCCAATACTTTCACCAGTAATTAATCCTAGGCAATTTGTATTTGTCGCAATTGTCTGTGCGATACGCATCATATATCTTCTCATAATAATGGTTAATTCATCATGAGGACACTTTTCGTAGATATATAATTGAATATCTGTAAAGTTAACCACATGAAGGTTGATTGGACCTGAATATTTCGATACAAGCTTAGCTAAATCAACAACTTTTTGTTTTGCTCTTTCACTTGTATATGGTGGAGCATGGAAGTAAACCGCGTCTATTTTAACACCACGTTTTGATATCATATATCCAGCAACCGGACTATCAATACCACCTGATAATAATAACATAGCTTTACCATTAGTACCAACTGGCATACCACCTGGACCAGGAATAATCATAGAATATACGTATGCTTTGTGTCTAACCTCTACATTAATACGTACTTGAGGCTCTCTAACATCTACTTTCATCTCTGGGAAGCGGTCTAATAATGCTGCCCCCATATCGATACAAATATCAGGGGATTTGATTGGGTATTGTTTATCTCCACGTTTTGCCTCTACTTTGAATGTGAAGTTACGATCAGGATATTGATTCTCTACGAAATCACCTACTTCTTTAACTAGGTTATCCCAAGTTGTATCCTCAATAATTACCACAGGGCAAATAGCCGCTATACCAAATACTCTCTGAAGTGCTTCTACTGTCTCTTCATAGTCATAATCGGATAGAGCTTCAATATAGATTCTTCCTTGTTCTTTTGATACATAAAACTCTCCATCAATATCTTTTAATGCATATTTGATTTGATCACGTAATGCATTTTCGAATAAATAGCGGTTCTTTCCTTTAATTCCGATTTCAGCATACTTTATTAGGAATGCTTTAAACATATATTCCCACCTGTACCTTTCCTTATTGTATCTCGCATTTTTTTACAATTTATTTATATATAGTAATTTACCGGGCATCTATCAATATTAGTGGCGAGTATATTTTCTTAAGACCGGCAATATTTCATGTAGTTGTTCAATTGCATAGTTAAGCTCATCTTTGGTTGTATTAACAGAAAAACTAAAGCGAATTGTTGAGTCTAATAGTTCTTTCTTAACTCCAATTGCACGTAATGTTCCACTTAAACCTGGATGATTTGACGCACATGCGGAACCAGATGATACATAAACCCCTTTATCTTCAAGTGAATGAAGTAATACTTCACTTCGGATTCCATCAAAACTTACACTAACGATATGTGGAGCAGTCTCTTGTAGAGTAGGAAAATCAATTGCATTCACTCTAGTCCCTTCAATCTTACTAACCTCATCGATGAAGTACTGTTTTAATTCATACAGATGTGCAACCTTGTCTTCATGGTTCGTATATATCTCTTCTACTGCTTTACCTATACCTGCAATTCCTGGTACATTCTCTGTACCTGAACGCATACCTTTTTGTTGATCACCACCGTAGATAATCGGCTTAATCTTTACTTTATCTCTAATATATAAGAATCCAACACCTTTAGGGCCATGAATCTTATGTCCACTTACAGACAACAAATCAATCCCTAAGCGTTTTGGATAGATTCTAAACTTACCAAAAGCCTGTATTGCATCAACATGGAATAATGTATTCGCATTTTTTGCCTTAATTAGCTTCGAAATAGCATCAATATCTTCAACCGCACCAACTTCGTTATTAACATACATAATAGAAACCAAGATTGTATCAGGACGTATTGCTGCTTCTAATTTGTCCATTCTTACCTTTCCATTACCATCTACTGGAAGATAAGTTACTTCGTATCCACAATCCTCCAGAAAAATAAGAGGGTTATGCACAGAAGGATGTTCTATATTAGTTGTAATGATATGTTTACCACTTCTATTATTCGCCAATGCTGTACCAATGAGTGCCATATTGTTTGACTCTGTGCCACCTGAAGTAAATACGATTTCTTTCGCATCAACCTTAAGATTTTTGGCAATTATATTCTTAGCGTTTGTTATATATTTTTCTGCATTTACACCTTTTGCATGCATCGAAGATGGATTTCCATAATCATCTTCAAGTGTTTGAACCATAATATCACGTACACTGTCAAACACTCTTGTAGTCGCAGCATTATCCAGATAAGCTTGCTTATCTTGGTGTGCTTCATTTATCTTTATATCCATAATTTATCAAACTTGCTCCTTTCCCTTTTAAAACTTGTTTCGCAATTTCCTAGATTCAGGGTTCACAAGCCCTCAAAAAACTTGCCTTCGTCAATTTGCACATTCACAGACCTGACTAATGTGATGCAGAACATAGTTTGATGCGCAACTGTATGAAGTCGTTGGTACTTAGGCTCTGTATTTTAGAGGCTTACGTACCACTACAAACTTCATCTAAGCGAGAGCGGGTTGCGAATAAACTATGTTTTGCATCACATACCAATCTGTAAATTGTGCAAATTGATGAATTAAATATAAAACGGGCTTTTGAAACCGAATCCTATCTATTCTAATTCAAACATTAATACTGACAAAATTGTTAAGCCTGCCGTCTCTGTTCGTAGAATTCTCTTACCTAAAGTAATTGGTTTTATACCTGATTCCATCGCATATGCAACTTCATCGTCTTCGAATCCACCTTCTGGCCCTATGAATATAGCAACCGTTTTCTTACCTTGTACTTCTTTAATGATTTTTTTTGTCTCTTCCATTCCTTCTGCGTGTTCAAATGGAAGCACTTTATATTCCATCTCTTTTGCCATCGAAATAGCTTCCTTATAAGACATAACCGGAACAACCTCTGGTATAATCCCCCTACCAGACTGTTTTGCCGCACTTGTTGCAATGGATTGCCAACGTTCTAGCTTCTTTTGTTCCTTCTTCTTATCATCAAGCTTAACTACGCTGCGCTTCATCATAACTGGAATGATTTGATATACTCCTAACTCAACTGCTTTTTGTATGATCAACTCCATCTTGTCCTTCTTCGGAAGACCTTGGAATAGATAAATCTTAGCAGGTAACTCCGTCTGTGTATCTTCTACCTCAACGACCTTCGCTTGTATGAAATCATTAGACAATGTATCAATGGTACAATGATAGTCCGTACCTTGTCCATCACATAGAATCATTGCTTCTCCTACTTTCATACGAAGTACGTTCTTAATATGATTCACATCAGAACCTTCAATTGTTATATAATCATCATGAATCTGATTTTGTTCTATATAAAATCGGTACATATAATAACCATGCCCTTTCTAAAATAATGTGCAAAAACATATTCTTAAAGCTGCAATAGCTCATTCAAAACACTTTAAAAGCTTACACTGTCCACAACATAAATCATTGCAAAACGCCATAAACTTCGCACATAAGCTTCTTAACTTTATATTATGACTAAAAAGCGATAACGTAGCACCTATAGTACTTCTTAGTGTGTGCTATAAACCTAGGAAGGCGAGGCATGGATGCCGAGCCCCAGCCTGAACATGACATGGAAGTCATGTTGAAGGCGATTCCGTACCCTATGGCCCCACTTCTACACACACTTAGAAGTAACTTAGGTGTGAAGTGTGTTTTGTGTCATAATATGAAGTTAAGAAGCTTGGATACACTAGATGCGTTTTGCAATAATCAATTCTTTATTTTTTTGCAACGAAGGATACCCATTCACCCATCACATTCTCTTCAATAATGGTAAATCCGTTCTTCTCAATGGCTTCTTTTACTTCATCTCGTTTCATGTAGATAATACCAGAAGTGATATATAATCCATCTTTTTTCAAGTGCTGTCTAATTTCTGGAGTCAATGGAATAATAACGTCTGCTAGGATATTAGCAACAACAATATCGTATTTTTCCATTCCTACTTCTTCTTGAAGTGTTTTGTCATCTATAATATTACCAATTTTAACTGTAAACTCTTCTTCTGTAATTCCGTTAACTTTTGCATTATCATACATTGCATGAATTGCATTTGGATCAATATCTGTTCCAAGTGCTGCTTTTGCACCTAATTTCAAACCTATAATTGATAGGATACCACTACCACTACCTACATCAAGTAGTACTGTCTCATCTGTGATATATTTACGAAGACCTTGAATACAAAGTCTTGTTGTCTCATGGCTTCCTGTACCGAATGCAGTACCTGGGTCAATCTCAATAACTAAATCATTTTCTTTCTTCTCTTCTAGTGTTTCCCATGTTGGTTTTATAATAATATCATCAGCAACACGGAATGGCTTCCAGTATTGTTTCCAATTATTAATCCAATCCTTATCCTCTGTCTCTGATACAGTAATCTCCATATCACCAACTTCAACAAAATCAGCTAACTCAACAAGACCTTCTTTAACGCTAGAAAGAATACTCTCTTTATCTTCATCATCTGAGATATAGAAACTTACAGTAGCCTTTCCATCATCTTCGCCTAATTCAGGTAATATATCGATAAACATCTCTTTTTTCTCTTCTTCCGTTATAGGAACTTTGTCTTCAATCTCAATACCTTCAATGCCAAGTTCGTCTAACATATTACTAACTAAATCAACTGCCTGTGTAGTTGTTTCTAATGAAAATTTAGTCCACTTCAATTTATATTCTCCTTCATTCACTAAATAGCGTTAAATATACTATCTTAATCTATTTCCAATAATAAAACGGATATTCACGATCTGCTCCGCCGCTTCTTCATTTAATATTAACATTTTTGTTTGACCAATTTTATATTATATCATAATACCTTGTACGGTGTCAAAATTTAAACATTACTGTGCTACCAGCATATTCCTCAAAGATTATACCTATAACTCTCCTTATATAAATTCATTTTTTACTGTGTCGTCACTTTTCACAGATTACATATAATTGTATTCTTAAATTGTTCCATTATTTTTATGATTTTATCACAATAATTTGTCTACTTTTCCCCTTGAAAACAATTATCAAAGTATTATACTTAATATCATCAAGATAATTTAATATTTTTGTTTTTAGTTGAAAGGATGGTTCAATATGAAGGGAAAAAACGCTAAAAAACCAGCAAGTACAAAGGTACATGATGTAGTTACAGACGAGCCTCAAAGTACAGTGACTCCAAATAATAAGCATCAAAAAAAACCTAAAAAACAATATCTATAGAATTAAGAACAGCCTGTAACAAACCTAATAATTTGTTACAGGCTTTTCTCCTAAGGAAAACGTAATACATGTATAAAGAGGAGCAACCACAAATTTGTGGCCCCCCTCTTTATCTCATCTTTATATATCAGCAAGTTTATTTATTAAACCAGCCTTTTTTCTTGCTTTTATCTTTATCTTTTTCTTTTTCTTCATGTTCTGTTGCTTCAACAGAATCTGCTTTTTTTCCTGTAATGGATTCATCAAATTTTTGTAGCAATTCTTTTTGTTCTGCATTCAACTTGGTTGGTACTTGAACAACTAATGTTACATAATGATCACCACGAACTTCTTTATTACGTAATGTCGGAACACCTTTACCACGTAAACGTACTTTTGTATCCGTTTGGGTACCTGGTTTTACAGTGTAATATACTTCTCCATCAACTGTACTGATTTTTACATCGCCACCAAGCGCTGCCTGAACAAATGAAATTGGTGCTGTTGAGTAGATATCATAATCTTGACGTTGGAAAATTGGGTGTCTACTTACTACAACTTCTACAAGTAAATCCCCTCTTTCGCCACCGTTAACACCTGGTTCACCTTTTTCACGAATACGTACACTTTGACCATTATCAATACCAGCTGGAATAGAAACTTTGATTTTCTTTCGTCTACTGATATATCCTGATCCATTACAGTCCGTACATTTATCTTTAATAATTTTACCTGTTCCACGACAATCTGGACATGCTTGAACGTTTCTTACCACACCAAATAATGATTGTTGTGTAAATACAACTTGACCTTTACCACCACATTTTGAACATGTTGAGGCAGATGTACCAGGTTTTGCACCTGTTCCATGACATGTCTCACAATCATCTTTTAAAGTAAGATCTAATTCTTTCTCTACACCAAATACAGCTTCTTCAAAAGTAATTCTTACACTTGTACGGATGTTTTGACCTTTCATTGGTCCATTATTACTACGTGAGCGGCTTCTTCCACCACCGAAAATATCTCCAAAGATATCTCCGAAGATATCTCCCATATCCATTCCACTGAAATCAAATCCGCCAGCTCCACCACCAGCTCCACCTTCGAACGCTGCATGGCCAAATTGATCATATTGTCTCTTCTTATCTGGATCACTTAATACTGCATAGGCCTCTGAAGCTTCTTTGAACTTAGCCTCTGCTTCCGCGTTTCCTGGATTTGTATCTGGATGGTATTTTTTTGCCAGTACACGATATGCTTTTTTAATCTCTGCATCGGTCGCTGACTTACCTACGCCAAGGACCTCATAATAATCTCTCTTATCTGCCATACTATATCTCCTAACTCTCACAAACACATATTGATAGTCCTTATTCAATTATCCTTATCTGTATTTGCAAATTTCGATCTACTTAAATACTTTCCTATCCTAATTTTATACAATTGCCATGTATAATAATAGGCAGCCTAATCATTAGACCGCCTATCTTTCTGCTTCGGGACGGACCCATAAGCCTTATAATACTGAAATTTTCGACACTCGTCAAGCTAAAATTATTACACTTTATCTTAAACTTCTCTGTAGTCTCCGTCTACTACATCATCTGCTTGATATGAATCTGTAGCACCTGCAGCACCTGACATATCAGGACCTGCTCCAGCAGCACCACCAGCTTGTTCATATAACTTAGCGAATAAGTTTTGAGCACTTGTCATTAATTTTTCTTTTGCTGCTTTGATATCTGCAACTTCACCTTCTGACATAACTTCTGGATTGCTCTTTTCAATTAATTCTTTTAAGTGAGCTAAATCAGCTTCTACTGCTGCTTTATCGTTAGCATCTAATTTATCTCCAGCTTCTTCTAAAGCTTTTTCTGTTTGGAATACCATAGCATCTGCATCGTTACGAGTATCAATAGCTTCTTTACGAGCCTTATCTTGTGCTTCGAATTCAGCAGCTTCTTTTACTGCTTTTTCAATATCAGCATCTGACATGTTAGATCCAGCAGTAATTGTGATGTGTTGTTCTGCACCAGTACCTAAATCTTTTGCAGATACGTTTACGATACCATTTGCATCGATATCGAAAGTAACTTCGATTTGAGGAACACCTCTTCTTGCAGGAGCAATACCATCAAGTCTGAATTGTCCAAGTGATTTATTATCTTTAGCGAATTGTCTTTCACCTTGAACTACGTTGATATCAACTGCTGTTTGGTTATCAGCTGCTGTAGAGAAGATTTGGCTCTTCTTAGTTGGGATAGTAGTATTTCTTTCAATTAATTTAGTTGCGATACCACCCATTGTTTCAATTGATAATGATAATGGAGTAACATCAAGTAATAAGATATCTCCTGCACCAGCATCTCCTGCTAATTTACCACCTTGGATAGAAGCACCAAGAGCAACACATTCATCTGGGTTAAGTGATTTACTTGCTTCTTTACCAGTTATTTGTTTTACTTTATCTTGAACAGCTGGGATTCTTGTAGAACCACCAACTAATAATACTTGACTTAATTCACTTGCAGTCATACCAGCATCACGAAGTGCGTTTTGAACTGGTGTCGCAGTTCTTTCTACTAAATCATGAGTTAACTCATCGAATTTAGCACGAGTTAAGTTCATATCAAAGTGTTTTGGACCTTCTGCTGTAGCAGTGATGAATGGTAAGTTAATGTTTGTTGTTGTAGCTGATGATAATTCTTTCTTAGCTTTTTCAGCAGCTTCTTTTAATCTTTGAAGAGCCATCTTATCTGTAGATAAGTCAACACCTTCTGCTTTTTTGAATTCATCGATCATGTATCTTGTGATTCTATCATCGAAATCATCACCACCAAGTCTATTATCACCACTTGTAGCTAATACTTCGATTACACCATCACCGATTTCAATGATAGATACATCGAATGTACCACCACCTAAATCGTATACCATGATTTTTTGTTCATGTTCATTATCAAGACCATATGCTAAAGCTGCAGCTGTTGGCTCGTTGATAATACGTTTTACATCAAGACCAGCGATTTTACCAGCATCTTTTGTTGCTTGTCTTTGAGCATCGTTGAAATATGCAGGAACAGTAATAACAGCTTCTGTAACTTTTTCTCCTAAATAAGCTTCTGCATCAGCTTTTAACTTTTGAAGAACCATTGCAGAGATTTCTTGTGGAGAATATTTTTTATCATCAATTGCTACTTTATATTCTGTACCCATATGTCTCTTAATTGAAGAGATTGTTTTATCAGAATTTGTTACAGCCTGACGTTTTGCTGGTTCACCAACTAATCTTTCACCAGTTTTTGTGAATGCAACAACAGATGGAGTTGTTCTAGCGCCTTCAGCGTTAGCGATAACAACTGGTTTTCCACCTTCCATAACAGCTACACATGAATTTGTTGTACCTAAGTCAATACCAATAATCTTACTCATAATTTATTCCTCCTAATATAATCAATCCACACAGTTAATAGTTTGCGTAATTTTCATTTTTTTTAATTAACAACTTTAACCATACTGTGACGAACCACTGTTTCTTTATATTTGTATCCTTTTTGGAACTCATCTGAAATGATGTTTTCTCCAAAACTATCATCTTCTGTATGCATTACTGCATTATGAAGATTTGGATCGAATTCTTTACCTACTGCTTCAATTGCTGTAACACCAGCTTCTTCTAAAGATGTAACCATTTGCTTGTAAATCTTTTCGATTCCTTGTGCAAAGGCACCTTCTTTTTCTTCTTCTGTAATTGCTGCAAGACCTCTTTCAAAGTTATCTACAACAGGAAGAATCTTCTCAATGATACTCTTAGCGCCGATTTCAAACATTTGTGCTTTTTCTTTTTCAGAACGCTTTCTAAAGTTTTCAAACTCTGCCATTTGACGCATTAATCTATCTTTTAAATCATCAATTTCTGCATCTTTTTTATCTTTCTTTTCTTTTTTATCTTTCTTAAAGAAGGACTTAGATGATTTTCCAGTACCTTCATCACTTTCAGCCATTTCTTCTTCAACAACTGTTTCTTCAGTATCTTCTACTGTTCCCTCTACAGTTTCTTCAGTTGTCTCTTGATCTAACATATCTTCCATCTTTTCTTGATCAGCCACTTTTCGACTACCACCTTTCCTCTAATCGGATATTCCTACTTTTTTTTGAATATATCGTCGAGCTGACTCATCATATTCTGAAGAGTTCCCACTACTCGCTCATAATCCATACGTTTCGGACCGATAATTCCAACCTTGCCATAGACACCTTCTTCTATCTCATAGGTTGCTGTTACCACAGAGCAATCTTTCATCGACTCTATTGGAGTTTCATCACCGATATATACTTGAATACCACGATTTTCTTTATCTTCTCTCTTATCTGTAATTAAGTCTGTCAGAAGCTTCTTCTCTTCAAATGCATATAGTAGTTCCGAAGCTTTCTGCGTATCACTAAGTTCCGGATATTTTAGAATGTTCGTTGCACCACTTGTATATATCTCAAGGGCATCTTCTTCATTAATTGCCTCAGCAACTGCATCTAAGATGTCACTTACGAGACTTCCATACGCTCCTGCTTGTTCTTTCATCTTCTGGATTACGGATAGATTAATATCAGTAATATCCAAACCTTGAAGAAATGTATTCAATAATATATTTAATTTCAGAATCATTTCTTTTTCTATTATTTGCGTTGATGTTATGAATTTATTCTTAGCAATGTTACCCTCTAAAACAATAACAAGAAGAATCTGTTCTTCATCAACTTCACTTAATTGTACGAACTTCACTTTTCTGTGTCGATACTGTGGTGTTGTTACCATAGTAGCGTAGTTCGTGTTCTTTGCCAACATCTTGGCAACTTGTTGCAAGAGAAGTTCCATCTTATCAGCTTTCTCAATTAGGATCTCCTTCATGCTTTGAACTTCTTGTTCCTTATCTTCCATCAAGGTATCAACATATAATCGATATCCCTTATCAGAAGGTATTCTACCAGCAGAAGTATGCGGTTGAATAATATAACCTAATTCTTCTAGGTCTGACATCTCGTTGCGGATAGTTGCAGAACTTAGATTCAAATCGGTATATTTTGATATCGTCCTCGATCCAACTGGTTCACCCGTCTCTAAATAATTACGAATGATCGCCTGCAATATCTTCCACTTTCTATCATCAAGCTGCACCAGACCACTCCTTTCTTATTATATTCAATAAGATCTATTAGGTTTTTGATTGTTAGCACTCATTCAAGTAGAGTGCTAATATCTTTATAAATAACATAGCACTAAGCAATTATTTTGTCAAGAATATTTTTAAAAAATATTAAGAGTAAACTTGATATGACAGTAGAATCTCACAAATTACTACATAGTAGTAACACTCAGAAATCTTTTCTGTATTTTTCTTATATTCATTGTATTCCTTACTATAACGAATGAAATATTCATCACCATCAATTAAAATTGTATTACCTTTAATAATTGGTTCTTTCCAATTCATAATACGAATTGCATCTTGATCACAATTCGTAATCGTATTGTTAAGAATTTGCACATTCGTATGTAATTTATTCTGTGAATACTTATATCTTTCGATATTTTTTATAGTAACCTATGTACTCATAATTATCCTGACACTTATTAACACTTCCTTGTTTGATAACAAGATTTCTTTTATGTAACATTATAGTAAGTCCCTTCTGTCAATTCATAATCCTTACTATAATATCACTGACAGCGATAATATGTGAAATCATACTACAATTAGTAAATATTATCTATTCTATAAAAAATATAAATAATATGTTAAATATCCACACACTTGCAAACCATTAAAAAGACAACCTTCATAGTTTTTATGCGGTTTCACGAATAATACATATTCGTGATCCAAACACAAACCTTTGAAAGATTGTCTTTTTAATGTTGTATTTAAAACTATAATAAGAACTCTGACATTACATAATTACTTAAATCAATACCACGTTCTGTTAAGATAAGATGATGGTCTTTAATAATCAACAAACCGTCTGATACCATCTCTTTCACGATTTTTCCATAGATAGCATCAAATTGAACCTCAAATTGTTGTTCAAACTGATTCATATCTACACCCTTCATCATTCTAAGACCTAAGAACATGTACTCTTCCATCTGCTCTTTTAGCGTAAGTTGTTGTAACTCTAGTCGTTTAAATCTTTCCTTGCAAGAGTTACTGTTATCATCTTGCATTCTAGTTCCTTCTTCTATATATAATGTTAAATCATCTTCATTATGAAAACGAGTATTATTAAGACATGAAGAAGCTCCTAAACCGAAACCAATATAATCTATACGCTCCCAATAAGAAGAATTATGCTTGCTTTCAAATCCTGGCTTTGCATAATTAGATATCTCATATCGTTCGTATCCTGCTTCTCTAAGAAGTTTCTTAGTAAGATAATACATCTGTCTGTCTTCATCTTCCGATGGTAGCTCGCTGCCATCTGCATAACGTTCATAGAATGGCGTGCCTTCTTCAATAATTAGACTATACGCCGAAATATGTTCAGGGTTCAGTTCTATAACAGACTTTAGTGTACGCTCCCAAGTATCAACCGTCTGCCCTGGAAGGGCAGACATAAGATCAATATTAATATTAGTAAATCCGCACTTTCTTGCAAGTTTATAATTCTCTTCAAACTGTTCATACGTATGAATACGCCCAAGTAGTTTTAACTCCATATTGTTAACAGACTGTAATCCTATACTAATACGATTTATTCCCGATTTCTTATAGATTAGTAATTTGTCCTCAGTTAAAGTTCCGGGGTTAGCCTCTATGGTAATCTCTATATTACTATTGCTATTGTCTTGCAGCACTTTTTGATTAATCTTATTATTATCGGTATTATCTAAACCAAATACCTCATAAACCGTTTCTAGAATTCTTCTAATATCCATTGGATCAATACTACTTGGTGTTCCTCCACCAATGAATATCGTTCGTATATAGTATTCCTCTTTAAGATAGTAAGCTTCTTTTATTTGTTGGACCAAAGCATCAACATACTTCTTCTTATTACTTTCACTTGACGGACCCGACAAAAAATCACAGTATGCACATTTGACCTGACAAAAAGGGATGTGTATATAGATTCCTATTGGTTGTTTTATATCTTGCATCTTATTGCAACCTTTCTGTTAATGTTATTACTCAAATTTTGCACATAAAACTTCATTAAGAGTAGGTAATTGCTATCAGTCAGCTACTCCTTACTATGCCAATTAACCAACAAGAAAAGAGCAGTTATAAGCTGCCCCTTTCTATTAACGATTTCTATTCTTCATCTAACTTTAATACGCTCATAAATGCACTTTGTGGTATCTCTACATTACCAACTTGGCGCATTCTCTTCTTACCTTCTTTTTGTTTCTCAAGAAGTTTTCTCTTTCTTGAGATATCTCCACCATAACATTTAGCAAGAACGTCTTTACGCATTGCTTTAACAGTCTCTCTAGCGATAACCTTGCTACCGATTGCTGCCTGAATTGGAATCTCGAATAATTGTCTTGGAATCTCATTCTTTAATTTTTCACACATCTTTCTTCCACGTTCGTAAGCAGTTTCTGCATGAACGATGAATGAAAGGGCATCCACATCTTCCTTATTAATAAGAATATCAAGTTTAACAAGTTCGGATTTTTCATAACCTTTCATATCATAATCAAAAGAAGCATATCCTCTTGATCTTGATTTTAATGCATCAAAGAAATCATAGATAATTTCATTAAGTGGTAACTCGTACTTAAGAAGGGCTCTTGTCTCTTCCATATATTCCATTCCAAGATACACACCACGTCTTTCTTGACACAATGTCATTATAGCACCAACAAATTCAGTCGTTACCATAATCTCCGCATTAACAATTGGTTCTTCCATATACAAAATCTCAGATGGATCTGGCAAGTTTGATGGATTAGTTACATCAATTACTTGTCCATCTGTTTTATGAACTTTATAGATAACACCTGGTGCTGTTGTTACAATATCAAGACTATATTCTCTTTCAAGACGTTCCTGAATAATCTCAAGGTGTAATAATCCAAGGAAACCACAACGGTAACCGAATCCAAGTGCAACAGATGTCTCTGCTTCAAATTGTAATGCTGCATCATTAAGTTGTAGTTTCTCTAAGGCATCGCGTAAATCACCATACTTACTACCGTCAGCTGGATACATACCACAGTAAACCATTGGATTTACCTTCTTATAACCAGGAAGTGCTTCTTTACACGGATTATTCGCATCGGTTACTGTATCACCTACACGAGTATCTTTAACATTTTTAAGACTCGCTGTGATATAACCAACCATACCTGCAGATAATTCATCACAAGGGATAAACTGACCCGCACCAAAATAACCGATTTCAACTACATCCGCAGTTGCTCCAGTTGCCATCATCTTTATCTCAGTACCTTTCTTAACCGTACCTTCTTTCACACGGCAGAAGATGATAACACCTTTGTAAGCATCATATACAGAGTCAAAAATCAATGCTTGTAACGGAGCGTCTGGATCACCTTGTGGTGCGGGAATTTTCGTTACTATTTGTTCTAAGACGTCTTCAATATTAATACCATTCTTAGCTGATATAAGCGGTGCATCCCACGCTTCTAAACCAATAACATCTTCTATCTCATTCTTAACACGTTCTGGTTCCGCACTTGGCAAGTCAATCTTATTGATTACAGGCATGATATCAAGGTCGTGATCAAGAGCTAAATATACATTAGCCAATGTCTGAGCCTCAATACCTTGCGCTGCATCAACAACAAGAATTGCACCTTCACAAGCTGCAAGGCTTCTAGATACCTCATAATTAAAGTCAACGTGTCCTGGAGTATCTATTAAGTTAAATATATATTCTTCTCCATTGTTAGCTTTATATACAATACGAACAGTTTGCGCTTTGATTGTGATACCTCTTTCACGCTCAAGTTCCATGTTATCAAGTACTTGTGCTTGCATCTCTCTACTAGTAAGAAGACCGGTCTTCTCAATAATACGATCAGCTAATGTTGATTTACCATGATCAATATGCGCAATAATACAAAAATTTCTTATTTTACTCTGGTCAATGTGTGCCATCTATATTCCTCCTGAGCCTACCATCGGCTAATTATCCATATTACTATGAAGCATTATATCATAGGAACCTAGTAGACACAAGAAATTTTACGTTCATTACTGCTACTACCACATTTACTCTGGCGTCTCTGTTGTATTTCCAGATAACACTTGATATATTACTTTTGCAAATGGTTCCATGGCGTTCTTTGCTTCTTCTACTGTATTATTTGACGTTCCTAATTCTACCAGTGTAGCCCTAGGTAGCAAATGCAGATTGTAACGATAACTCTTAAGATAAATTCTCTTCATTAATGTCGGATATTCCTTCATAGCTTGCAGTTCAAGTTGCAAACTAAATGCTAAATTACCTTCAAGATTTTCATTTGGTATATATTCATTATCCCCATTTGAATTCCTACTGAGTCCATTGAATAACATAATTTGGGCAGTGTCCTTACCAGCTATTTGGGTCACTCTTTTATCCCCTTCGTCACGATGAAGATCAATAATTACTTTAATAGAAGGATTTTCCTGCAATATCTTCGTAACCCCTTTAAGCGAATAGTCGTAGGCTTTTGTTCCTCTATCAAAAGTTCCTCCCATCATATCATAGACACTTGTATCATGTATTACATTAATTCCATACTGATCTTCTAAGACCTCTGTCAACCGCTCTCCTACTCCGACAATCGTATCCTCCACCTTATTCTTCCGACTATCTGTAAATGCTTCTGAAGCATGTGTATGATAGATTAGTACTTGTGGCTTATCAGAGTTAATAGAGATTGTCAAATCTTTTTCTAATAATTTTTCAACGTCAAATTCTTTATCAGTTGTATATGTAGATTTGTCTACTATGTAAAAATTATTAATTAAATATGTATAATCCCTTGAACTTTCAAGGGTATTGATTTTATTCATAAGACTATTGTTTGCAGCCACTGTGGAATTTACTGTAGTTGTCTCGTCTTCATAATAAGAATCACGAGGATTTCCTTCAACATCGGTAAGACCACTATCCGCTAAGAGATCACCATTATGAGTAGAATCATCCTCCTCCTCACTGGAGTTATGGCTCATAAAACTATCACTGGTCATCAACTTCATTACATCTATGAATTCGTTGTCTGTCTCCTCTACATCGCCATTCATAACCAACTGCATCTTCTCTGAAATTGTATACTGTTGGATTGGAAACATGCTTGTCATAAATTTGAATATAGGATTACTATCTTCTATCTCAGGTAGAACAGACGAGCCCACTATGTATGAAAGATAATTTGATTGGTCTTGATAAAGAGATAAACTAAAATCGCTTATCATCTCTTGTACAACCTCTCCAAATGTATCTGAGAAATCTGTTTTTGTAGTAATAGCACAACATTTTATAATTATTATAATTGCAAAAAGCGATACTAAAATCCAAAACACTTGATGCAATGAATCCCACATATTCCTTTTATCAATCCTCATATTCATACCCTTTCCAAAATCAGTGAAACTTCTTGTCCTCACACTCCCCTCCCTTCCTTTCCTGCTTAATAGTTCTTTTTATATTATATTCTATGCATCTCATATTATTCGATGAACCGCCTTCCATGAATCTTATCAAAACGCCCTCTCGTACTATATAAAATTGAGAAATCACCAGAATACGGTAACATTGCCTATTTAGTGCACTCCAACCACAATCTCATAACTTCTTACCTAAAACACTATGACACCAAACATGTTAATCACCTAATGAGTTAGGTAAGAAGTAAATCTACATCTTAATAGTTTTGCAAGAACTTCTTGTGCTGTTATTAATATATAGTTATAAAGTCTGGCAGAAACATTGATTGAGTGCTTCCGAAATTGTGTAACTGATTCTCTTTACAGCATCATCAATTCCCTTCGGCGTAACAAACATATTGCAGACCGTCTTTTCTCTTACTTCTGCCATGAACTTATACATCTCTTCCTCAGAAAATCCTTTACCAGCTAAGAATCTCTCTAGCGTATCATTAACTATAGTGGCACCATCTACTACAGTAGGAACGCCAATAGCAATTACTTTCACACCTAGACATTCTTCATTCAAAGCATTTCTATGGTTACCAACACCTGACCCAGGACTAATTCCTGTATCTGTAATCTGTATTGTCGTATTCAATCTAGACACACTTCTAGCTGCTAATGCATCAATAGCAATAAGACATTTTGGTTTTGTTTGCTTGATTATTCCCTTTAAAATCTCGCTTGTTTCCATACCCGTTTGCCCCATAACCCCTGGTGCAATCGCACTCATAGATTCCATTTGATTTTTCTTTTTAAATTCATCCCCATATTCTTTAATGAGATGTCTTGTCACAAACAGGTTGTCGACTACCTTTGGTCCAAGCGCATCTGGCGTTACTTCACGATTGCCGAGTCCTGCAATAAGTACTTCGCCTTCTTGATTATCCCCAAGTAGTTCCTTGATATATTTGACAATCTCTTCTGTTAATGGTTCATGATAGGATTCATCATCCTCTTGAAGACGAGGAGCTTCAATCGTAATATAGGTCCCCATAGGTTTCCCCATCGCTTCTTGTCCATGTTCATCTTTAATTATTACTCTTGTTATCTTAATTTCTTTATCCTGTACATAATCTTCTTCTAATACAACACCGGATACCTCAACATTATCATCTTCAAAACTTTCCCGCACTTCTAGTGCTAAGTCAGTTCTTGCATTACAATTCGCACTACTTCTTTTTATTTCTTCTTTCATATTATATAATCCTCTTTCTTTTAATCAATAATTAATACTAAAGGTAATCAATTGTCATCCACAGTTTTTCCTATAAATATCGAAATTATGTATTGACAGATATTCGTTCTTATACTACAATATATGAGTATGTTTACATTAGAACGTCCGTGTCCGGGTTTAATGAAACACAATATCTTATATAATCAAAATTTTGGAGGTGTACGGATTGGCTAACATTAAATCTGCTAAAAAAAGAATCAAAGTTATCGAAACTAAGACAATGAGAAACAAAGCAATTAAATCTAAAGTAAAGACTGCTATCAAGAAAGTAGACGCTGCTGTGGCTGCTGGCGACGTTGCTCTTGCAAAAGCATGCTTAAGAGATGCAATTAGTGAAATTGATAAAGCTACTAAAAAAGGCGTTTATCACAAAAATACTTCTGCAAGAAAAATTTCTCGCTTAAGTTTAGCTGTTAACAAAATTGCTTAATTGTGATATTATCACGCTTATTTTACTATAGATATAACAAGCTTGTTTAGACCTATCGAAAGATAGGTCTTTTTTCTGTACAAGCATATTCAATAAGTTACCTTCTAACTTGAGCGCCAAAATTACATAATATTATCCTATCGGAGCATACTACAATTAGTCTAAAATGTGAAAACATATTTACATTAGTAATACTAGAACACAGGCTTTTTGCCTAGTGTGGATAGGAGATTTTATGGAAATTTTACATGCACTTTTTACTGCTCTAGGTTCGATTATTACATTATTCATTCTTAGCAAATTAATGGGAAATCGTGAAATGTCACAATTAACTATGTTTGACTATATCAACGGAATCACAATAGGGTCTATAGCCGCCGAGATGGCGACATCAGAATTTACTGATGTTATTAAACCTTTTGTCGCAATGCTTGTCTATGCCCTTGTTGTAATACTTATATCATTTCTTACAAATAAATCAATTAAATTCCGACGCATTGTTTCAGGAAAGCCTGTAATCCTCTATGACAATGGTAACATCTATGAAAAAAGTCTAAGAAAAGCCAAATTAGACCTTGGAGAATTTTTATGTCAATGCAGAACTGCTGGTTACTTTGACTTATCTACAATACAAACTATAATTCTTGAACCCAACGGTAAGCTTAGCATATTACCAAAGTCAGATGAACGTCCTCTAACTGGTAAGGATATGAAGTTATCAATTACTCAAGAATATCTTGTTGCTAACGTTATTATTGATGGACATATTATGACGGACAATCTAAAGCATACTGGTAACAATGAAACTTGGTTGCACGCACAATTAAAAGCACATCAGATTACTGAAACATCTGATGTGCTCTTAGCAACCTGTGATAGACAGAATACTTTACATGTATATAAAAAAACAGGTAGCTTAGAAAGTTATGATATTCTCGAATAACGCATTCAGCTCTAGAATATATGAGGCTGTTGAAATATTAGCATTCCAACATGTTATCAATATCTAAATACATCACACAACAGCCTCATAACTTTCATTTGTCTGCAAAATATTTTACATTATATGCTACTGCTAAGTCATTTGATTTAAATTTACCTGCTAATTCATTATGCCTTTTTGCATCTTCGTACCTTTCTAATCGATCGTAACAAACACACATCTGTATATGTGGATAATATCCGTTATAATCATGAAGTAAAAAACCTATAAAATTATCTGGTTTTTTCAGTTTTGTAGCTAGCTCATACCAAAATACAGCTTGATAATAGCTTGACTTTTCTTTAAAATAATCACCTATTTTACAACAAATCTCTGATCTTGGCACATCATAGTCAAAGCTTTTGAACAAAGCATTGAGCATATTATCTTTCTCTCCTAACACCTCGTAACATATGGATAAAAAGAAACAAGCGCTAATCTTGTCTTCCACCCAACCTTTATTCTTAAGAAGATATTTATTAAACTGAATTACAGCATCTCGGTAACGTTTATTTTCATACAATTCTTTTCCATAATAATACATCGATCTTTCACTTAGTTCTTTCTTTTCTTTAATATAACCTTCATATATCTTTAGGTTTCTCCCTGTACTTGCATGTAACTTACGGTGTGTTACCGCTATATCTTTCATAATAACATCACCACTTATTTCCATATATTCATGAATAGGATCTACCCATTTAAACTGTTTCGCTCTACGTAGAATACGCTCTCGATAAAAAGAAAAGTTAACTTCACCATTTTCGTCAAATCCTACATTATATTTCAACATTACCACATCTATTTTGTCCGAGAGCTCTTTCTTTAATTCTAAGAATTTTGCCCTTTCACGCTCTTCGATTATATCATCCGCATCAAGCCAAAGTATAAAATCTTTTGTTGCTTTACTAAATGCATAATTTCTTGCTGCTGAAAAATCGTCACACCAAGTAAAGTCATATATTTTTGCCGAAAATGCAGAAGCTACTTCCTTTGTTCGATCCGTAGACCCCGTATCTACAATAATGATTTCATCAATAATATCCTTAACACTCGCCAGACATCTAGCAAGCACATCCTCCTCGTTCTTTACAATCATACAAAGACTAATCTTATCCATACACTACCCCCTTAAAATGGCTATAAAATCAAGTTCACACCCCTACTTATAAAGAAATCTTATAAATAAAAGATGTGAACTCGAACTTTTAAATTGTTAATCCCCTTGATTAGATTCCAAAGGAAACATCATCAATATAAACTGATGTATTACATGATGAGGAAGTTGTTAAGAATTGTACTCTTGCATATGACGTTTTTGGTGGTATAACAGTTGTAGTTCTATAGTAATTAAAATTACCTCTTAAGTTAGACATAGAATTAACCGGTATAGATATGGTTGTTCTACTAATTTCTACATTTCCTGATGTATAGTAAATAACATTGGCTGATAACGCTGTATTAGCATTACCACTTGCTGAAAATGAGAAATCGGCATAGCTGCCAACACGACTCGAAAGTGATGTTATATCTTGATAGATATCAGTTCCGCCCCTTGCTACTGTATCTCCATTAATTTCAACAGCAGCAAGCCCAGAAAGGAAGGTACATTGTGCAGTAGTCTTGGCAACATCAGTTACTACGCCTACGGATTGTTTCCAGTCAATAGGGAGACCTGGAGATGCCGCAAACACTTCAAAACTGCTATTCCTAATCAAATTACCCGTTCTAGTATACGTGCAAACACCATCTGCTCCAGTTGCTCCTGTCGCTCCGGTGGCTCCTGGTAATCCATCGGCTCCTCTTGCTCCATCTACTCCATCTACTCCATCACACCCTCTTGGGCCACGTGGTCCTGTTGCTCCGGTTGTTCCTGTTGCTCCGGTGGCTCCTGGTAATCCATCAACTCCTCTTGCTCCATCTTCTCCATCTACTCCATCGCAACCTCTTGGGCCACGTGGTCCTGTTGCTCCTGGTAATCCATCGGCTCCTGGTAATCCAACGGCTCCATCTACTCCATCTACTCCATCTACACCATCAGCTCCATCATAACCTCTTGGGCCACGTGCTCCAGGTGCTCCATCCGCTCCTGTTGCTCCGGTTGCTCCATCGGCTCCTCTTGCTCCGGTTGCTCCTGGAAGTCCATCGGCTCCTCTTGCTCCTGGAAGTCCATCTACTCCATCGGCTCCATCGCAACCTCTTGGGCCACGTGCTCCAGGTGCTCCATCCGCTCCAGTCGCTCCTGTTGCTCCATCGGCTCCATCTACTCCATCAGCTCCTCTTGCTCCGTCGGCTCCATCGGCTCCATCACAACCTCTTGGGCCACGTGCTCCAGGTACTCCATCCGCTCCAGTAGCTCCAGTCGCTCCTGTTGCTCCGGTTGCTCCTCTTACTACATCTACATCTACTCCAGCCGCTACGTCTTCTCCGTCGCAACTTCTTGAGCCACATGCTCCGACCGATGTTCCCTTGTGACATCGATTACACCTACAGCGATTCCCAGAACTACAATGTTCGTATTGAGAATCCCTATTTATTTCATTCCACTTACGTTCATCATATGACCGAAAATCTTCATTTCTTCTATCCATAATAAGTTTAGCCCCCATAATTATTAATGTAACTCTAGCAATAATTTGCTATAGAACATAATATGTATTATTTTGTAGATTGTTCGCATAAAAGATAAAAAAAGCTCTCGTATAAGCTAAAAACTTACACGAGAGCCTGACTTTTGCCCACTCTAAGCATGCCGAAAACAATAAAATGCTACTTATTATAATGAAGTTTGTGCAACACTATCTTTGTAAACCAGTTTTCCTTGAACAATAACTACTCCTGGGCTATAGCCTGGGTTTACTATCTTCTTAATCATATTATGAATGGTGCGTCTTGCCATTTCTTTAATATCAACCTCATAAGATGTTATTCCGATATTGCACATGCCTGGATATAAATAATTATCAAAACCAACAATAGATATATCCTCTGGTACTTTATATCCAGCATCTTGTAATATCTTAATTACATAACTAGCAGTTAAGTCACAATTACAAACGAATGCGGTAGGCATATTATCCATTAATACTGATTTCGGATCTACATATATCTTAGCAATATCGGCTGTTCGATCATCAATAATCCATTCCTGATTAATGGCCACCTTATGCTCCATAAGAGCCTTGGCATAACCAAAGTAACGGTCTGTTATACTGTCCGTTGCTAAAACTGTTCCTACATAGCCAATCTTTGTGTGACCCATCTCAAATAAATAATTTGTTAACATATACGAACCAAAATAACTATTGGATATAATAGCGTCACAAGACTCCTTCTCATCATAAAAATCGAGATAGATAACTGGGATCCCCGCACGCATATTCAAGCACTGTAGATATGCTTCATTTAATCTACCAATTACCACAACACCATCAACCTTTTGTTCTTGTACTAGTTTAGGTAGATTTAAATTATTCTCATCCTCTTTACTTACAACTTCTAATAAAGTAAAGCAACCTTTCATAACAGCTCTTGTTGTAACCGCTTGATACATCTGCCAGTAGAAGGATTGATACTTATCTAGGAACATTTCGCCAATAATAACACCAATATTATAACTTGTACTCTCTGCATCTTTCTTAATCGTAGACGGTTGACGATATCCCATCTCATCTGCTAATTTTTTAATTTTTTCACGAAGTTCTTCACTCACACCTTTTTGATTAGACAAGGCTTTTGAAACTGTTACCGTACTAACATTTAATATAGCAGCAATATCTGCCAACTTCACTGATTTAGCCATTTTATTCCCCTCTTTATTCATTTATAGTGCGAAGATGCTTTTGATTATATTAAATTAGCTAATTTTAGCTAATTATTAATATCATCTTAATTTCCCCACACTTATTTGTCAAGAGTTTATTCGGATAAAGCAAAAGAATAAACCCCCTAGGGTACAGAATACGAGTTTCAATTATCTCGATTCAAGATCATAGGGGATTCACATAACTCTGATCATGGTATGCAATAAAATCAACATTTATATCTCTTAATTATGTTATCTTGATTTTGCATACCTCAGCTATAGCACTATTGATTTCTTCCATAGAATATGTCATTTTCTCACTTGTATCTGTTAATTCTCTTGAAGAGTCTTGTACTTCTCCACTAAACTCTTTTACCATCATTAAGATGTTTCGAATACTATCTAACATCTCATTCAATCGATTTGATAACAGACTGAATTCATCTTTTCTCTTAGAATTAACTTTGACAGTGAAATCTCCATCCGATACAACTTGCATGGCCTGCGTTAGATTTTTCAGTTCTTTACCTAAAAGTCCCGCAATTCTGTTACCTATAAATAACGCAATAATACAAGCTGCTACGACTAAAATCACTGTTACTAATCTAATTTCTCTTGCATACTCAAGTATAATTGTTTGTGGAATTAGGCTACATATTACGAAGCCTGTATCTCCTATTGGTGCAGTCGTATATAAGTATGTTTTATTGTTCCACTTAACATAATTCCCTGTTGCCTTACCATCTGCAGGATCCTATATTTAGGACTCCTGGCTTATCTTAACTAACGAATACCAAGCTCAGTATCTGTCTGTGTTAATACACTATTTTCTTTTATGTAGTCTATTATTAAATCAATTTCAGTAAACGCTAATCCTACATAACTATCTGCTGCTCCATAATAGATTGCAATCTTCCCTGACTCTGAATCATGAATCGTCGCACACGGAAAACATACGTTAGCTACAAATCCTCTTTCTTCATACCATTCTTCTGGTGTAAGAAGGAAGTTTTCACAACGATATTTCACAATAGAAGGATTATCAATATCCAAAATCGCTCCACCAATTGAATATACATAACCATTACAAGTTCCACTAACACCATGATAGAATAACAGCCAACCTTCTGATGTCTCGATTGGTGCAGCTCCTCCACCAATCTTTAACGATTGCCACCATTCAGAGCTCTTACCCATAACATGTCTATGTTTACCCCAATATACTAAATCAGGACTTTCACTAACGAAGATATCTCCGAATGGCGTGTGACCACTATCTGATGGTCTTGAAAGTAACATATAGTTATCGTTTATCTTTCTAGGGAATAAGACTGCATTACGGTTAAATGGTAGGAATGGATTCTCAATTCTTGTGAAGGTCTTGAAGTCTTGCGTCTTAGCCATTCCAATTGCTGCTCCATAAAAATCTTGACACCAGATAATAAAATATGTATCTTCAACCTTAACTAATCTAGGATCATAAGCATATTGAGGCTGGAATTCCTCTCCGTTTTCATCTACAAATTGAATTTTATTCTCCTCAACATCCCAATGAATTGCATCTTTACTTCTACCTAAGTAGATATAAGGAATCCCATTCACTTGTTCTCCACGGAAAACTCCGATAAAACTATCTCCATATGGCAGAACAGCACTATTGAAAATTCTCGCAACACCCTTTACAGGGTTTCTTCCGATGATTGGATTCTCTGAATACCTCCAAACTGGTGCCCCCTCTAATCCTTCAGGTCTTTCTTGCCAAGGTACATTAGGCACAGGTTCACTTATAATTCTAACTTTACTCATTATTTGTCCTCTCTTTCCTGTCAATCAACTAATACAGAATTTATCAATTGTACTATTCTTCTATCCTTTTACTGCACCTGCTGTAATACCGCTATATATCTGCTTCTGGCAGAGTATGAATATGATTAATGCTGGCAAAAGTGATATAATAACGCCTGCACATATTAGGTTATAGCGACTCCCAAGCGGTCCAGTGAATGAAAATAGGGATATCGCCACCGTACGTAATTCTTTCGATTGAAGATATAAGTTTGCACTATAATATTCGTTATACGTACTTACACCTTTTAATATCAAACTTGTTACAATAGCAGGTTTTAATAAAGGCAATATAATTTTCCAATATATTGTCATATAAGATGCACCATCTATAAATGCAGATTCATCTAATGAAGTCGATATATTCTCCATAAATTGAATAAATATATAGATAGCTATAACATCTGTACCCATCATCATAATGATATATCCATATAAATGATTGATAAATCCAAGTTGTTGCATTATGTTATATACCGAAATTTGCATTGCTACACCTGGAAGCAACGATGCGAAAAGGAATAAGTTACGGATTAATGCATTGCCCAAGAATTTAAATCGATTTAACACATATGCCAATTGCGTTCCAATTAATACAGATCCTACTAATACAAAAACTAATATAATAAAGGAATTCACAAATGCCTGTCCCATATTAGCCATCTTGAATGCTTTAATGAAATTATCAAAATTCAACCAACTTTCCGACAACGTCATAACATTGGTACTTTGATATTCTGCATCTGTCTTAAAAGCTGTGATAACACATGAAATGACAGGTATTATGGCTACAAATGTAAAGAATAATAAAGATGCATACTTAAAAAATACTCCTAACATCATACCTGGACTATATTGTTTTCTACGCTTTGCTGCCATTAAATCGCCTCCTTTGATTTATTATTCTTCGCTGTGAGACGAGTCTTCTTCTTTCTTACAACTTGATCTTCTGCATCAGCATTTCTGAATGCATACTTAAAGAATAGCTTCTGTAAGATTGTAGCTACGAAAATAATCATAAGTAACACTACCGCCATCGCCGAGGCAAGACCTACTTTTTGGTTCGTATGTGCAATTCGGTTCATTAAAACAAAGTATGTTGCAGTGCCATTCGCTCCACCTGTTATAACATATGGTGGTTCAAATGCGCTAAGAGAACCCGTGATTGATAAGATAACATTCAAAGTGACAATTGTCTTAATACTAGGTAAAATAATATGTATAAACTGCTTGAATTTATTAGCACCGTCTAGTTCTGCTGCCTCATACATCTCTGAATCTACTGACATGATTGCTCCGATAAAGAGTATCATATTCTGTCCAAAGTATCTCCAAATTGATGTACCTACAAGAGAGACATTATTCAACCCTTGTGTTCTCAACCAGTACGGAAGATTTTCAAGATTAAATCCACACCATTGTAGTACGGAATCAAATACAAAACCTCTTGTAAAGAAAAACTTAAAGATAAATCCAATGGCAATACCATTAATTAAATAAGGGAAAAACATGAAACCCTTAAATATATTACCGCCTTTTGTTTTAAAACTAAGCATAGTTGCTAAATACAACGCAATTACTAACTGTACGATCGACCCCGCCATATAATATAGACACAATTTCAATGATGCAAAGATTTCTTTATTATTAAATATTTCCCTATAATTATCAAGTCCGATATACTTAGGTGTACCAGTATATTTCATTTTATAAAAACTAAATTTAATCATCTCTCCAAATGGATAATAAGTAAAAGTGAACAACAATAAAAGAGGGATAAACATAAATGCCATTATAATAATAGCTTGTTGTCCTTTCCTACTCCTCGCCCATTGAAGTAGGGACTTCTTTTTCTTATGGTCTGTATATGCTGTCATATGACCCTCCTTCTAAATTAATACTAGATAGAACTATCGCACAAATCAGATTGTGCGATAGTATATCAAGAAAAATAGGTATGTTACTATCTAGGGGTTAGTTATCTATTTATTGGTTGATTTCGATATTATTAGCTTCTTGAGCGGAAGTCCATTTTTCATTCCATTCAGCCATAATTTCATCGAAAGTCATATCTTTGTTGGCAGCATGTTCAATAATTTGTTGAACCTTAGTATTACCACCAGCGGATACCATTAAATCCGAATCAGTATTGATTAAATTAAGGAAATCTTCTTCTCCTGCGACAGCTGGTTCATCAGAAACTAATTCAATACCATCAAATGCTGAGTATAATTCAGGGAAGTTATTATCATTAACCGCTACTGGAATTCCGTTTTCATTGTATGCAAATCCAGATTCTTCAGTAAGCCATTTAACGAATACCATAGCAGCTTTTTGGTTGTCTTCAGAAGCGTTAACATTGATTCCTAATCTGTAGTCTGGACCAGAAGATGCATATTGTTTTCCATCAACTGTAATTGGGAATGACATATATCCGATATCATCGCCATTATCACCTGCAGCTACCATTTGTGGATAAGCCCATGAACCAAGTACCATACAACCGATTTGTCCATTGTTGATCATACCTTTGCAGCCTTCCCAATCAGTTGTAGAATAATCATCTTCAGTTAAACCATTAGCAACTGCATCATAAAGAACTTTGTATACAGCGTATGGGCCAGTGCCATCTGCTTTGTTTTCGAACGGATTGCTCATATGTAATAATTTTTGGTTTTTGTAAGTTGCATCGCCAGTAGCTGTTCCTGAGATATAATCATCCCATGCACCCATAGGCCAGCCATCTGCATAGTTAGTATATAGAGGAATCGCATCTGTTTTATCTTTAATTGCCTGTAAAGCAGTGATAAATTCCTCTGGTGTTTTAGGAAGTGTAGTTATTCCTGCTTGTTCAAAAACTGCTTTGTTATATACGATGCCACGAGCAGTACCCATATAAGCAACACCATATACTTGTCCATCATAAGCCATATCTGAAGCATAACGAACTTGACCTTCCATAGTAGCTAGATCCCCATATGATACGAAGTATTTTGATAGATCGGATTTATCAACTTCTGGAATCATTAAAATATCGCCATAGTCACCACTTTGTAATCGAAGCAATGCACTTTCAGCGTATGTAGTATCTGCATCAATTTCTACTTTGATATTTGGATACATTTTATTAAAATCTGCAACATATTCTGACCACTTTTTACCATTGTAATCATCTTGATTCATATCAGTTCTATTGTTGTAGAATTTAATAGTTGTTGAGATATCTGTGTAACTTTCCCCAAGTACAATGTTCGCATAGCTAAGTACATCGTCTGTTGTAGTTGTGGTGTCTGCCTCTTCGTTAGTCGATGTATCATCAGTTCCCTCTGTCGATGGTTGATCAGTAACTGTGTTTTTTGAATTATCGTTATTATTCTTTGAACAACCCACAAATGATAATGATAGAACTACAGCTGTACCAATTGCTACAAATTTTTTAAGTCTCATAACAAATCCTCCTTTTTTGTTCAGTTACTTTTTTGTAACTTAATTTAATTATAATTTATTTTATTTTTAAGTCATCACTTATTATTGATTTTTATATGTTAATATTGATTTATTTAGATATTTTATACTATTTGCCTATTTATATCTCACTTTTTTATGCACTATGACCATTATCTTTACTTTTTTAACTAGTTATATTACTTAATTTAATTGTTAAAAAATATTTTAGTTGATTAATTTACTCTTTCACCTTATAATAAACTATATACATAAAAACAAATAATGTAACTGGATAACCTATTATTCTATACAAAAATCGAGGTGTCTCATGAATTATTATGAAAACTTTCATAAATCATTAGTTTCCTATTCCAAATTACCTAATTCTATGGATATTTCATTTATAATGCCAAATTATCCAAAATCAAACACTACGAATGAACCTTCCATCATCTATGCAGGTGGAGAAATCACAGTTTCTTTCCCTTTCTTCTGTGAATCATCCGGGTTTGATTCTTACATACTTCTCTATACCTTAACAGGAAGCTCTACTATTACTATTAATGATTCATCTCACCAATTACATGAAAACAGCTTACTTTTTCTAGATTGCAGCTTACCTTTTAAGATTAGTTCTTATAATAGTAATTGGAAATTTCAGATCTTATACTTAAAAGAAGCTTTTGTTCATCAATATCATTCAATTTTCACCAAAAATAATAATTGTACTTATGATGTTAAACCTTATTCCTGCATATCTTCGTGTTTTAGCAATATAATTAATCCTTCACTCTCCGATACTATTTTTTCAAACCTTTACGAAACCAAATGGCTTATCGACATACTTACGGAGATTTGCGTATATGAAAAGAGTCAAGATAATCTAGAAGATTATATCCCAGAATACATAAGAAAATCGAAAGATATCATTGATAACAAGCTTGATCAACCATTCTCTCTTGATGAATTAGCCGAAGAATTACACATCAATAAATATAGACTATGTCGTGAATTCTCAAAGTACTACAATATGCCACCGCTTAGGTATCTAAATCACAAAAAAGTTGAGAAAGCAAAAGAGTTGCTTTTTAGCACCAACCTTACAATAACTGAAATCAGTACAAGACTGGGTATAGAGACTGTGAACCACTTCATCCAATTGTTTAAAAAAGAAACAGGAGCTACCCCACTTGCTTATAAGCAGGATGCTCCTTCTTCTATACGCGAATTACACTCTCCTTACAAACTAGACGACCTCGACCAATAAAGATCCCGGATTTATAATTCTTATCATCAATTTTCTTTATTATTGTATTAACAGTATGGCGTGCCATCTCATAGATATCTACTTCATATGTGGTTATATCAATATCGCATAATCCTGGATATAGGTAGTTATCATAACCTACTATCGAGATATCATGTGGAACGCTATACCCATTTTCTTGTAAACATTTAATCACATGACTTGCCGTTAGGTCACAATTACAGACATAAGCCGTTGGCATATCTGCAACAATTAGCTTGTTGCTATCAATATCAATCTTCCCAGTTCTCGTGTCTCTATCTTCCACTACCCATTCTGGTTTTACTATCAGACTATGTTCCATCATCGCTTTCGAAAACCCAAAATAACGATCAGTAATACTATCGGTTGCTAACACCGTACCTACAAACCCTATCTTTCTATGCCCCATATCAAAGAGATAATTCGTTAGTACATAGGCACCAAGATAACTATTGGATATTACAGCATCGCATGATTGTTTCTCATCGTAAAAATCCATATAAACAGTAGGTATTGCTGATACCTCTTTTATCTTCTTAAGGTATGTATCCTTCATTCTACCAATTACTATAACTCCATCTACCTTTTGCTCTTGTATTAATTTAGGTAATATATTATCTTCTTCATCAGTTTCACTAATCACTTCTAACATAGAAAAACAATTTTTCGCTGCAATCTTACTAGTAACTGCTTGATACATCTGCCAATAAAAAGAATTAAATTTACCTAGAAACTTATCTGCTATTATAATACCTATATTATATCCACTGCTTACAACCGTTTTCTTTACTGCTGATGGTTGACGGTATCCCATATCATCGGCTAGTTTTTTAATCTTCTCTCGTAATTCCTCGCTCACTCCCTTTTGATTTGAAAGTGCTTTCGATACCGTTACTGTACTCACATTAAGCACCGCAGCTAAATCTGCCAATCTAACTGATTTCTTCATTAAATATTCCTTCCTAGCTGCATATACTAGTCCTGTATCCCCTTTTCATTTATAATATTAAGTCGTTCTTTTCACGAGTTAATATTATTTGATGGTTTTACACATTATTAGTTTTACATAAGCTAAATTTAGTTTATTTATATGTATTATATTATTTTTTTCTTGCCCTTTTGTCAAGTATAAAAGAGAACTATAAAAATAATCTCAATAAGTATGTGTTCAATGGCTCCATTATCAAAGGCATTATCATCGTATATGAAAGCAAGTACGTTATAGTTAGGTTAATCTTCATATCGTATAATTTAGTTAATAAACTAAGTAGTTACATATTTATAGTGGAGGATAGATACAATGAATACATATACTGATGATTTGAAGTTATGGTATAAAGAACCTGCTAACAACTGGGATGAAGCGCTCCCTACAGGAAATGGACGATTAGGTGGAATGGTCTTTGGTAACATTTATAGTGAACGAATTCAATTAAACGAAGATAGTGTTTGGTATGGAGGTCCAATTGATCGAAACAATCCAGATGCAAGCAAGAACCTCGATAAGATCCGATCTTTACTTTTAGAAGGTAAAATCAAAGAAGCCGAAGAACTTTCAGCATTCGCACTCTCCGGCACACCTGAATGCCAACGTCATTATGAAATCTTAGGTGACCTATATCTTTTTTTCACTGATGAGAAAGGTGAGGTTACCAATTATACCCGCGAACTTGACCTTGTAACTGGTGTAATCAAAACTGAGTTCACACTTAATGGAACACATTATACTCGTAGTGTATTTACAAGTTTCCCTCATCAAGTTATGGTAGTTCGACTTACTTCTGATAAACCAAATACACTTAACTTTCACACGCAACTCTCCAGAGGAAATACTCCATGGAATTTTGAACCATTCTCAACTTACAAATTCCGATATAATGGAGGCTTCAATGCCTTTGTAGATAAATCGTGTACCGAAGGTTTAGATAGTAGCTTAATGACGGGGCAATGCGGTGGTAAAGGAGCGGTAGAATTCTCTAGTAGAATTAAAGTCAAGACAGAGGGTGGTTCTACAAAAACATTAGGTAATAGCGTAATTGTTGAGAATGCCAACACTGCAACTATATACCTCACAGCTAATACAACCTTTCGCGTTGAAAATCCAGAACTATATTGTCAAACTCAATTGGAACAAGTATCACAGTTACCTTATGAGGTAATCTATCAAGAATACTTAGCTGATTACCAAAGTTTATTTAATCTGGTCGAAATTAATGTATGTACAGACAGAGAGGAATTCTTAAATTCACTTACCACCGACGAACGGGTACAACGATTTAAAGAAGGAAAAGAAGATTTCGGTCTATTAAATCTATTCTTCCAATATGGTCGTTACCTACTACTCTCTAGTAGCCGCCCCGGCTCACTTCCTGCAAATCTCCAAGGGATTTGGAACAAAGATATGCTACCAATATGGGATAGTAAGTATACCATTAACATTAATACGGAGATGAATTATTGGCCCGCAGAAACATGTAATCTATCAGAGTGTCATCTTCCATTGTTTGATTTACTTGAAAGAATGCGAGAAAATGGTCGTAAAACAGCAAAGGTAATGTACAATTGCAGAGGTTTTATGGCACATCACAATACAGATATATGGGCTGATACTGCACCTCAAGATGTATGCCTCAGTTCAACGTATTGGGTTATGGGTGCTGCTTGGCTATGCCTACATCTTTGGGAACATTATCAGTTTACATGTGATAAAGATTTTCTAAAGCAAGCCTATCCTACAATGAAAGAAGCTTCTGAATTCTTACTTGATTTCTTTATCGAAGGCCCAGATGGTAAGTTAATTACTTGTCCAACCATTTCTCCAGAGAATGAATACCGTTTACCGTCAGGAGAAACAGGTGTCATGTGTATGGGAGCTTCCATGGACAATCAAATTACAACCGAGCTCTTTACTGCATGTATGAAAGCCTCCCTAATTCTCGGAATCGACGAGGAATTTCGTAATACGCTACAAGTAACATTACAGCAGATTCCTACTCCAGAGATTGGTAGGTACGGTCAGATTAAAGAATGGGTAGAAGATTATGAGGAAATTGAACCGGGCCACCGTCACATCTCCCATCTTTTTGCTTTGCATCCAGGAACACAAATCTCACCAGCTTCCACACCAGAATTAGCTGCGGCTGCTCGCAAAACCTTAGAGAGAAGGCTATCTTTTGGTGGTGGACATACTGGTTGGAGTAAAGCATGGATTATCAATATGTGGGCTAGACTAGGGGCAGGAGATGAGTCTTTAAAGAATATAGAAGAACTTATTAAGCATTCAACACTTCCAAACCTTTTTGATAACCATCCACCGTTTCAAATCGATGGGAATTTGGGTTGTACAGCAGGTATTGCTGAGATGTTATTACAAAGCCATGAAGACGCAATTCATCTTCTTCCTGCTCTTCCTGATAGTTGGAAAAATGGTTATGTAAAAGGATTAAAGGCTCGTGGTGGGTTCGAAATTAATCTGGAATGGAATGCTAATAATTTAACGCATCTAGAGATTGTTGCTAATCATGATGGTGAAGTGACATTACGATATAAAGATACTATCTTTACTCTCCTGTTAGAGAAGGGTAACGTCTATTCTAGCAGTGATTTTTCTGTAAGCAAATAACTTTTGTCAAGAACGTAAAAAAGGATTGGTTCATTTTATATCCATAATTTTAAAGATATTACAAAGGACGCATCAGACTACGCTCGCTAGTCTGTGCGTCCTTCCTAAAACATGCTCTGCTAACCTATAAACGGTAGAGTTTTCTGCTGTCAGTTTCTAAATCGCTTCATCTGTTTTATCTGCTTTATCTGAAAATTCTTTCTTAAGTGCAATGAATAACAGTATCAATGCCACCATTACAAGAATATGAGAAATTCCTGCAAAACCAGAAATCATTCCATTTAACGCTCTAGATACTTGTACACCTTGTACCTGTATAATACCACGAACTACCATCATTACTACCATAAATGGAAGCCCGATATTATACAAAATCACAAACTTCTTGAAACTTTTATTTTGTGCTAAAGAAGTATCCTTACAAAATAAAGCTAGAATTAAAAATAACAATACACCCAACGCAAATAAATGCGTATGTATATATCCTAATACACTTTGTCCTGAAAAATCTGAGAATTTTGTATATTCTCTATAAAATACACCTCCTACCATAGCTAACCAAAAATAAACAAATGAAATATTCAACATTTTTTTCATATCATTTTTCTCCTTATCCTTAATAAATTTTTTCTTGTATTTAAAATAGTAATATCCGAAGAGTATCCCTGCTCCAAATAACGCAGACCCCAATCCTGTATAAAACACAGCTATGAAAACATCAGGTACTAGATTCAAAACCCTTATACCTATTCCAAAAATCATCATAAATGCCATGATAATAAATGATTTCTTATCAAAAAAATTTAAGATAAACTGCAATTTTTCTTCATATCGTGTGATTCTGTCCACGTGTTTTAACACTAATTTCTTAAAAATCAGAAACCAGAAAATTATAAACACCAAACTAGAAAGTAGCAGATTGATAATAGAGACTCGTCCAACATAACTAATGATTCCTATACGCAATATATTAAATCCAGCGATTAGCCATACGATACTTGCAATCATTAATAGCTTTTCTTTTTGTACTTTCATGTTTACTTCCCCCTTTCACTTGAACGATGTTCATTTTGTGGTAAATATTCTCCCACTTAAGCGAAATGGAATCTTAATATATACAACTACTTACCAATTCTAATAAAGCTTTACAATCACCCTGACCATCTAATAATAGCGAAATAAAAATTGTAAATATATAGTCTATAAATATGGCAGGCGTCAAGATTTCATTAAAAGCATCTGATCGGATATCTACATCCTTTTCTAAAACTATCGATAAATCCTTTTTCAAATTCTCAAAATACTGCTCCATTATTTGTCGCCCTTTTTCCTTATCTTCAACTGAAAAAACTAAGGAATGGACTGTAAAAAATTCTGGATACTTCTTTCCACCTTCTTTTACACTTTCAAAAAGCCATGCAAGGCAATCTTTAAAACTAACAAAATCAAAGGATTCACCTGTCATATATAATATATCTTTCCAGATTACTCCTATCGTCGCACTAACTAAATCAGCTTTCGAAGGAAAATAGTTGTAGATAGAACCGACTGCTACCTTACATTCATTTGCAACTGTACGCATATTAATAGCCAAAAGTCCTTCCTTGATTACAATCTTCCGACTTACTTCAAGAATTTCCTCTTTCGATGTTGCTGCCAAATTCATTAGAAAGCCCCCCTTAATATGAACATTGTTCATATTGGTTATTATACTGCTCACATGATATTTGTCAACTATATTTCTAATATTAGATACAATAACGATCAGGAAAATTCTGCACAAAAAATAAGCAGACACTTTTATAAGATATCTGCTTATATGATATTAGTAAATAATTGTATTAAACGTCATTACCTGGTATTGATTTCTTTTTTGCGTTAGGATTCTGGTTTTGATTTTCTCTCGTTATTGGTGTTTGACCATTTGCTTTTTCCATTCTAGCTTGTTTATTATCTGGTTGGCTATCTTTTGGCATTATTAGATTCCCTTTCACTATTAAATTTAAGATAATTGCAACGTATCAAAACAACGCCCTTTCTTATCTAAAATTATTATTGGCAAACACTATCTTTTTATGCATATAAAAATGTTATGCATATAAAAATATTATGCAAATAATAATGTTATATATATAAAAATGTTATGCATATAAAAATGACTCTCCATCTAGTATCAAACAATACTAGACAAAGAGTCATTTTATAGTAAAAGGATTATCCTTTTAGCTTATTCTTATTTATAAAGCTCAACTAATTTTAATAAGTGTTCATAACGAGCATTTGCTGCTTCTTCAGAAGCACTGAATAATTTCTCAGCACGTTCTGGGAATGAACGAGCAAGACGAGTATAACGAGTTTCGTTATTCAAGAAGTCTTGGTATGTTCCATCTCCTGGTTTAGAATTCAATGTAAATGGATTCTTACCTTCTGCCTTAAGTTGTGGATTAAAGGAGAATAGATTCCAGTAACCAGATTTAACAGCTGATTTCATAACATCTTGACAGTGGTTCATTCCACCTTTAACTCCGTGAAGTTCACATGGAGCATATCCGATAATTAATGAAGGTCCGTTATAAGCTTCTGCTTCTGCAATTACTTTAACTGCTTGTGCAGGATTTGCGCCAAGAGCGATTTGCGCTACGTATACGTAACCATAACTCATAGCAATTTCAGCAAGACTCTTCTTACCGATTTCTTTACCAGCTGCGGCGAATTGACAAACTTCACCGATATTAGATGCCTTAGAAGCTTGTCCGCCAGTATTAGAATACATCTCTGTATCAAATACCATAACGTTTACATTCTCTCCAGAAGCAAGTACATGGTCAAGTCCACCGAATCCGATATCGTATGCCCATCCGTCACCACCTAAGATCCATACAGATTTCTTAGCAAGGTATTGTTTCTTTTCAAGAACTTCTTTGCAGTGTTCGCAACCTTCGCTAGCACCTTTTTCAAGTACAGCGATTAAAGCTTCTGCCGCTGGAGTGTTCTCTGTAGTTGAATCTTTTGTTTCAAGGTATTTAGCAATAGCAGCTTTTGCTTCTGCTGGAGTTTCAGCTGCTTCACCCATCTTTTCAAGTTTAGCAATCGCTTGATCTCGAAGAGTTTTTTGTCCAAGGTGCAAACCAAAACCATGTTCAGCATTGTCTTCGAATAATGAGTTTGCCCAAGCTGGTCCTTTATTACTGTCTTTGTTAACAGTATATGGACAACCTGCTGCTGGACCACCCCAGATTGAAGAACAACCTGTTGCATTAGAGATATACATTTGTTCACCAAATAATTGAGTAATTAATCTAGCATATGAAGTTTCTGCACAACCTGCACAACTACCTGAGAACTCAAGAAGTGGTTGGTTGAACTGAGAACCTTTTACAGTATGGCTAGCTGGCGTACCAGGTTTCTTTCCTACATTAGCAACTAAGTAATCGAATACTGGTTGTTCCTGTGCTTGTGATTCTTGAGGAACCATTTGAATAGCACCTGTAGGACATACTGTAATACATTCTCCACATCCCATACAGTCTAATGGAGTTACACTCATAGTAAACTTGTATTCACTAGCTTTTGGTTTTGTATCAGCAAGTTTGATATTTGCTGGTGCTGCTTTCACTTCTTCTTCATCTAACATGAACGGACGAATTGTAGCATGTGAACATACGAAAGCACATTGGTTACATTGGATACATTTTGTTGCATCCCATTCAGGAACATTTACTGCAATACCACGTTTTTCATATGCAGAAGCACCTGTAGCAAATTGACCATCAGCACAGTCAGCAAATGCTGAAACTGGAAGACTATCACCATCCATTAATGAGATTGGCTCAAGTAAATTCTTAACCATCTTAACTGTTTCTGGACGTCCAGTGTATTCTACACCTTTGGCATCTGCTTCTGGGTTAGACCATGAAGCTGGAACTTCTACTTTATGAATAGCATCTACACCAGCATCAATTGCTTTGTAATTCATCTCAACTACTGCATCACCCTTCTTGCCGTAAGATTTCTTAGCAGCTTGTTTCATATAAGAGATTGCATCGTCGATTGGTAAAACGTTTGCTAATTTAAAGAATGCTGATTGAAGAATTGTATTCGTACGTTTACCCATACCAATTTCAATTGCTTTATCAATAGCATTGATTGTATATAATTGAATGTTATTATCTGCGATATATTTCTTAGCAGCCGCATTTAGATGTTCAGTTAACTCTTCATCTGACCATTGGCAGTTAATCATGAAAATTCCGCCTGGTTTTACATCTTGAACCATCTTGTATCCTTTAACAACATAAGATGGATTGTGGCAAGCTACAAAGTCAGCTTGGTTGATATAATATGGGCTTCTAATTGGTTTGTCACCAAAACGAAGATGTGAAATTGTTACACCACCAGTTTTCTTTGAGTCATATTGGAAATAAGCTTGTATGTACTTATCTGTATGATCACCAATAATCTTAGTTGAGTTCTTGTTAGCACCAACTGTACCGTCTCCACCAAGTCCCCAGAATTTACATTCTACTGTACCTTTTGCTGATGTAATAGGAGCTGGTTTCACTTCTGGTAAACTTAAGTTAGTAACATCATCTACGATACCAACTGTGAAACGTGTTCTTGGAGTTTCATTTGCAAGTTCTTTAAAAATAGCGAATACAGATGATGGTGGTGTGTCTTTTGAACCAAGACCATAACGTCCAGCTGTTAATACGATATCATGTAATCCAGCTTCACGTAATGTTGTAGCAACATCAAGGTATAAAGGATCGCCTAAAGCACCTGGCTCTTTAGTACGGTCAAGAACAGCCATCTTCTTAACAGTCTTAGGAATAACTTTTAATAAGCCTTTTGTAGACCAAGGACGATATAATCTAACCTTAATTAAACCTACTTTTTCTCCTGCTGCTGTTAAGTAATCAATTACTTCTTCTGCTACGTCACAGATAGAACCCATTGCTACGATAACACGATCAGCATCTTCAGCACCATAGTAATTAAATAAGTCGTAGTCTGTACCTAATTTTTCATTTATTTTAGCCATGTATTTTTCAACAACAGCTGGTAATTCATCATAAACTGAGTTACATGCTTCACGATGTTGGAAGAAAACATCACCGTTTTCATGAGAACCACGCATAGAAGGGTTTTCTGGATTTAATGCATGTTCACGGAATGCTTTTACTGCGTCCATATTACACATTTCTTTTAAATCTGCATAATCCCATGCTTCGATCTTTTGAATCTCATGAGATGTACGGAAACCATCGAAGAAGTTGATAAATGGTACTTTACCTTCAAGTGTAGCAAGATGTGCTACTGGGCTTAAGTCCATAACTTCTTGTGGGTTCGACTCTGCTAACATAGCAAAACCTGTTTGACGACAGGCATATACGTCACTGTGATCACCAAAGATATTAAGTGCTTGTGTAGCAACTGTACGCGCTGATACATGGAATACAGAAGGTAATTGTTCTCCTGCAATCTTGTACATATTAGGAATCATTAATAAAAGTCCTTGTGAAGCTGTAAATGTAGTTGTAATAGCCCCTGCAGCAAGAGAACCATGAACAGTTCCTGCAGCACCTGCTTCAGACTGCATTTCGACTACCTTAACCTGATTTCCAAATATGTTTTCCTGTCCTAATGCAGACCATTGGTCAACATAATCAGCCATTGGGCTTGAAGGCGTAATTGGGTATATGGCAGCAACATCAGTAAACGCATATGATACATGAGCAGCAGCTGTGTTACCATCCATTGATTTTTTAGCTCTTGACATTAGTATTTCCTCCTTTATACTATAAAAGGTCTTAAAAGGCCCTATTCAGATTATTTTATCATTTATATCCTATTTTGTAAAGAATTTCTATGTTTATATTGCCGAACAATCCTATCATTTTTTCGTTAAATTAGGTGTTTTTCATAAAATTATTGTGTATCTTGTCTATTTATTTACAAAAAGAAAGTCCACCTCATTACTTGTCGTAACGGGTGGACTTTTAAATTGTTACCTCAAACTATCTAAGATTCTTTATTGCGGCTCTTTCAATAGAAAGCCCCTCTTTATATCTTTGTATAAATGCATCAAAACCTTCCACATCTTTTTGATCTGGTTCGACCTTACTTCCTTTTTCGCCAGCAAATACTTTGTCATTAAGATAATCATCTAGTGTTTCATGCTCCGCTTTATTCACCATATAGGATGCAAGTATTGCAATTCCCCAAGCTCCACCTTCTCCCGCTGTTTCCATTACAGATACCGGAACATTGATTGAAGCAGCTACGATTTTTTGTCCTACGCCTTGCGTCTTGAATAAACCACCATGACCGTAAATCGTATCAAGTTTAACATTTTCCTCTTTTAATAAGATATCAAGTCCTACCTTTAATGCACCTAATGCTGTAAAGAGGTGAACGCGCATAAAATTAGCTAGATTAAAATTAGATTCTGGGGTACGTACAAACAATGGACGTCCTTCTTCAAAACCTGTGATATGCTCTCCCGAGAAGTAATTATATGCTAACAAACCACCACATTCAGCATCGCCTTCAAGCGCTTTGTTATATAATACTTCATAAAGATGGTTCTTATCTACTTGCATTCCCATACTTACCATGAACTCTTCGAAAACGTTGACCCATGCATTAAGGTCAGACGTACAATTATTGCAATGTGCCATAGCTACCAAATTACCTGTAGGTGTTGTTACTAAATCTAGTTCTTCATGTACTTTCTTCAGATCCTTCTCTAATACAACCATTGCGAATACCGAAGTACCCGCTGAAACATTTCCCGTTCTAACTGCAACACTATTAGTTGCCACCATTCCGGTCCCTGCATCACCTTCTGGAGGACAAAGAGGAATTCCTGCTTGTAAATTACCAGATTCATCAAGAAGTTTTGCACCTTCATTTGTTAGATATCCTGCTTCCTCACCTGCTACTAACACTTTAGGTAAGATATCTTCTAGTTTCCAGTTAAAGTTTCTATCTGCAATTAGATTGTTAAATTGGTTTATCATAGTCTTATTAAAATCATGCGTGTCAATATCAATCGGGAACATACCAGATGCTTCACCAATACCTAGTACTTTCTCTCCTGTTAATCTCCAATGAATATAACCCGCTAAAGTTGTTTGATATGTAATCTGTTCTACATGTTTCTCACCTTTTAAGATAGCCTGATAAAGATGAGCAATACTCCATCTCTGTGGAATATGATAATTGAATATTCTTGTTAATTCTTCTGATGCCTGCGCAGTGATGGTATTTCTCCACGTACGAAACGGTACTAAAAGTTTATCTTCATTATCAAATGCCATATATCCATGCATCATACCACTAAATCCAATCGCTCTTAGAGTTGTGATTGTAACCCCATACTTTTCTTTGACATCTCTAGACATCTGGCTATAACTTGCACTAACACCTTTCCAGATATCAGCTTCATCATAGGTCCAGATATTATTAACTAATTGATTCTCCCACTCATAACTTCCTGATGCGATTGGTGTATTATTCTCATCAACTAAGACCGCTTTAATTCTAGTTGATCCAAGTTCAATCCCAAGAACTGCATTCCCGTTTATTATTGTCATCTTTGCGTCGCCCATACTGTACCTCCTAAAATAAATCTCAAAATTTCTATATTTACATTATACTATATTAAGCATACAACTTGTATGCTTATATGCACAAGATGTTTTTTCTCAATATATTGCTTCAAGGGACATAAGGTCATAAACAACGTTGAAGATGAATTCCTATTATTCAAAAGAACACTCTTAAATAATTCGCATAATGTATTATATCAATTATGATTTGGAGGTTACTTTAATGGATAGTTCGCAAAGATTTTGCGATACAACTCGTAAAGAATATAATACTTCTACAACCAGAGAAACCTGTAATTATTCAGAGAATCCGGAAATTATTACAGGCATCCCTAGTCGTCCATCTGAAAGCAATAATCGTATGATGAATCCAAGACCATCCCTTATTCCTATTTATGGTACTGTAGTAGACGTTACTACCAATTATTTTAATAACCAAACAAATTGCATATCTAATTATAATGTAACTGTAAAAACTGAAGACAATCAAGAAATTCACTTTATTATTGACGCCAATACGTATTTTGTTGATTGTATAACTCAGCAAAAGGGTGTTCAGATTGTAGGATTTTACGATGAATTTGCTCCAATCCCACTCATCTATCCACCTCAATATCCAATCAAAGTAATTGCTCTTGATCTACCTGGACGTTTTGTCAAAGCTGATTTCTTTGATTGCTATCTTATAAGCAATGATAACCAATTACAGCTTATAGTTTCTAACAACACCTATATAATTGACGAAGACGGAAAACCTTATTGTGGTAATATATCAAATAAATATATGGTTGCATTATACGCTCGCTCAACAAAGAGCATTCCAGCTGTAACTACACCAAATGTTATTGTCGTATTACATTAGTTGCCATCATAAGTATAGTGGTACTAAAGCTCTAAAATACAGAGCCTTAGTACCAACGACTTCATACAGTCTGATCCCCGAATCTTAATAGTCAAACTATCTAGTAATTCTGACTTTTCTGATCTTTCCTTTAATTGTCTTCTCTTGTAATGCATCTAAAACCTTCTTACCTTTTCCATTGAATATTTCAACATAAGTTAAACTATCTCTTACATCAATTACTCCGATGTCTTCTGCTGCCATGTCAGGAATACTACAGATTGTCCCAACAATATCCACAGCGCGCATCTTACTCTTCTTACCACCACTAATCGAAAGTTTGGTAATGGTTTTATTAAACTCTGCACCCTTTTTCTTCTTTAATACAACCTTCTCATTTTGTCGTTTCCAAAATGCTTCCTCTTCCTTTTCACTAACTGGTACGTATGTCGCCATAGGTAATTCATATCCAACATAGTTTTCTACCATATTCTTCATCTTCTGATCAGAACTCGTTACCAAACTAATTGCAATTCCCGTCTTCCCATTCCGTCCCGTTCTACCTATACGATGGACATACGTCTCTCTACCTGTTGGAAAATCATAATTAAACACATGAGAAAGGTTATCAAAATCTATTCCTCTAGCAACCACATCCGTTGCGATTAGATAACGAAAGCGACCTTCACGAAATCCCTCTACAGTACGAATTCTGTCTTGTTGATCAATATCCCCGTGAATCATTCCACATTTCACACCATCTCTACGAAGCTTTCTACATAAAACATTAACCATCTCCTTCGTACCACAAAAGATCATACAACTATCAGGATTTTCTCTTGCTAATAGACGTAGAAATAATTGATATTTATCTTTATTTTGTTCAACTAATTTATCAGACATGCTACTATCATATGAATTAGTTGTCTGCATCGCACTATTGATACCACTTACCTCATAAACCTCTTCTTTAATATTCCCTTTATCCTCTTGTGAAACTTCAATCTCAATTATCACTGGTTCTTTCAAATATTGTTCAATTATGTTTTCAATCTCTTCCCCTATTGTAGCAGAGAATAGCATTACCCTTGGATTCGTCTTAATCTCATCAAGAATCTGCTTCACATCATCAGCAAATCCCATATCTAACATTAAATCTGCCTCATCAATTACCACTGATTTAATATTACTTAATTGTAGTGTTCCTCGCCTTATGTGATCCATAACTCGTCCTGGTGTACCAACTACAATATGTGACTTTTGTTTCAATGTCTGAATCTGCTTATCAATAGGGAAGCCACCAAACACATCTGGTACTTTCAAACGTTTTTTTCTCCCTATATGAAAAATCTCCTGTTTTGTCTGTATCGTCAACTCTCTAGTTGGCTCAAGTACAAGAGCTGTTGGGGCATTTTCTTCCCATACAGCCTCTTCACATAATGGAATAGCGAAGGCTGCAGTCTTACCACTTCCTGTTTGTGATTTACCAACGATATCTCTTCGTTTTAATGCAAATGGTATCACTTCTGTCTGAATCTTCGTCGGTTCTTTATAGCCTAATATTGTTAATGCCTCAATGATCTCTTTTGATAATTGATAGCTTTCAAATTGATTTGTCATAGTCGTCCTACTCTTTCTATTTCTTACTTTCATTCATTCTCAACATATATAATACATATACAAAAAATGCAACACAATGTAACATTTCTCATGTTACATTGTGTTGCATATAATAGCAAGTAAATCTTATATTAATGATTCGGGTGTCAAAAGCCTCTCGAAGAGCGTGTTGCTAGTGAACTACGTTAGGTATAACATGCTCATACATAAAATTGTGCAAATTGACGAGACAAAATTTGAATCCGACTTTTGACACTCTAACAAGTTATATTAGATTGTAAAGCTCTCTAGAAATTGTATTTCCCCAATACACCCCTTTTGTTGTTAAGTGAAATTCTTCATTTTTCTTATACACCATTTCATTCTCTATTAACTTACTAAGCATATCATTGTATTCTTCTATATTCCTATAAAGCTCTGTGTTTCTAGGTAATCGTATTGTCTGAACATCCCCTTTAAAACGGACCGTTTCTTTATAAGAAGGAAGGAATTCCATACCTACTCGTTTATTAAAGTTATGAATACTATCCTTATACTCATCAAGGTTTATCGGATTCATCATAGCGACACCTCTCATGGAACCACCTGCACCCGCTCCAAGTGGCAATGTATCTGCGCCCGCATGACGGTTCATAATGTATCTATAAGAATCTCCTTTAACCATCTTCGTTAATTCTAAGAATCGATATCCTGCCTTCTCCATATGTTTACTAATTGTAAAGAACATCTGCTCATCATTATCCTGCCCCTGTGCCTCACTAATCTTCGTTTCCTTCATATCGATTAAGGAATACATTGAAAATCCATCAAGGTCAAGCTCTATAATCTTATTCAAATCATCATACAGATCTTCCATGGATTGCCCTGGATAATTATAGATCAAATCCATGCTTACTGTAATATTCATCTGTTTTAGATTTTTCAGAAGTTCATAAGCCTTTTCGCCACTTCCAATGCGCCCCATTAATTTTCTGCCTTCCTCACTGAAGGTTTGAATTCCTACAGAAAATCTATTAACGCCTTCTTCTATTAACGTTCTCCATTTTTCTTCTTGCAATTGTGTCACAGTAGTCTCTACAGTAAACTCTGCGTCATCTGTGAATGTAAGCTCTGACTTAAGTGTACGTAAAATCTTAGTCAGATCAACCGAGGATAGAGTTGTTGGTGTTCCACCTCCGAAATATACAGCGTCAAATGTGGTATTCTTCACATACTCTAACTTAGCATATTCTTTGATCTCCTCTACGATTAAATCTGCGTAATCTTTGGTCGGAGCTTGTAAACTTCTTCTCATATTACAAAACGTACAGATTTTAGTACAGAAAGGAACATGAATATAGATAACAGCATTGTCCGAATTATCTGTTGCTACTGAAAGTAATTCGCTTACATTTCCAGGTCCTTTCAGATGCTTCTTACTATCCCCCATCGCACTGTGATGCGTTTTGATTCTTTCCTTAAACATAATTAGTACCTTTCTTGGATTCGCGTATTAAAAGAGCTTGATTTTCTGTTATCTATACTCTTTTAATCCCCGATTTTCTCTATAAAACTTGAATTCTTTCTTTGAACAACTCCGCTGCCGCCGCTATATCTGCATTAGTTGGATGCTGTTTTGCTATCTCATAACGCTTTCTCTTTTCATCTGTTACAGCATGTGGATTTTCTGCTGGTAGTTTCTCAAACATAGCGATGATTTTTTCATCTAATTTACCTTGACAGATGTATTTTCCAATAACATTATTATTCTCCTTCACAAGTGCCTCGCCATTACATAGAGACTCCCAAGCATGTTGTGAATCTGGCCAGAAAGCTAATGTAGCAAAGATACCAACATTCTTACCCTTTATGGTCTCCATAAACTTACCAGCTTCTGCATTCGGTGCAGACTTATCCACCCAATAACCAACTAATACAGTATCGAATTCATCAAGATTATCTACTTCATTGATTGGCATAATTACTTTATCTTCTGCTTCGATCTCATTAAAGATACCTTCCGCTAATTTCTTCGTGTTCCCTGTTTTACTTGAATACGTTACTAATATTTTCATCTTAATTCTCCTTCACATTATTCTTCTACTGATCATGGTTAATTACAAAACTCTCTTTATCTTCCCTATACTTATAACACAGAGTTTTTTTACATTACTTGGTAGCTGCCAGCGAAACACCTCAATACTTAAGCGCATACTTCATATCTTAAACTATGCTAAGAAACGATAGCGAAGTAACTATAGTACTTCTTAGCGTGTGCTGAAAAGTCTAGGACGGCGAGGCACGGATGCCGAGCCAACCTGAGCGCAACAGGATGTTGCGTCGAAGGTGTGTCCGTAAATATAGACACATTATCGCACACGCTTAGAAGCACTTAGTTATGCAGCGTGTTTCGTGCATAGTTTTAAGATTGAAGTATGCTTAATCACAATACAGGTGTTTCGCGTCATATACACCTAGATTGCAATAGGAACCATATATGGGCACTGATTCTTTTCACACCAGCGAATCGTGGCTTGGATACCATAAACTTCTTGTAAACGTTCTGTTGTAACCCCTGCAACTGCATCTCCTGTGTAGACAATTTTTCCATGCTTCATTATGATTACATTATGACTAAACTGAATAGCTTGGTTTATATCATGTAATACCATAACAATGGTAATTCCATATGTTTTATTCAATTCTCTAACTAGATTAAGTACTTCTAACTGATAAAAGATATCTAGATACGTAGTTGGTTCATCAAGCAATAATATATCTGTCTTCTGGGCAAGAGCCATAGCAATCCATGCACGCTGTCTTTCCCCGCCAGATAACTGACTAATTGGCTTCTTAGCAAGTTTCTCAAGTTTTGTAACCTTAAGTGCCCAAGCCACAACTTCCTCTTCTTCCTCATCCTTAGAAGACCAAAAACTTTGATATGGTGTTCTTCCATAGGCGATTAAACTCTCTACCGTCAAGTCTGCTGGAGCAGTATTATGTTGGTGAACAATCGCCATCTTCTTCGCAATATCCTTATAGGAACATGTAGTGATATTCTTTCCATCGATATGAATTTGCCCCTCTTTCGGTTGCAACTGCTTGATGATAAGATTTAGAAGCGTCGACTTTCCCGAACCATTAGGCCCGATAATAGCCGTTATCTTGCCTTTTTCAATTGTAGTAGATAATTCACGAATGAACGGTTTATCGCCATACGAAAAATCAATCTTCTTAATGTCCATATCTTTTCTGATCCTTTCTTAATAAGTATAGGAAAAATGGTCCTCCAATAATTGTCGTTACAATACCCACTGGTATCTCATACGGTGCGGTAATTGTTCTCCCTAATGTATCTGCTAATAGCAACAATGTCGACCCTAGTAAAGCCGAAAAAGGAATTAACACTTTATGGTCTGTTCCCATAATCATTCTTGATATATGTGGTACTACAAGTCCGATAAAACCAATAACTCCAACATAGGCTGTGGATATACCAGCTAAGAAAACAGCTACAACAGAGATAAGAATTCGCAACACATTTGGATTATATCCTAAGCTTTTCGCATTCTTGTCTCCAAGTGCTAGTAGATTACAGCTCTTTGATAGTGGAAATGTTAGGGCTAAACCTATAACAGTATAGATAGCTAGCATACGTACCTCAGACCAACTCTTCTTACCAAGGTTACCGTTCAACCAACTTAGCACACCAGTAAGATTCTCACTATTCAATATAGAAATCATACTACTCACGCCACCTAATATGGCATTCACTGCTACCCCTGCAAGAATGATACGAATTGCTGAAATACCATTATTCCAGGCAAGCAGATAGATAACCATACAGGCTAACATACTTCCGATAAATCCATAGAAAGGAATGCTCGCTGATGCTCCAGGAAAATATAACATAACAAGCATAACGACAACACTTGCACCCGATGAGATTCCTGTTATACCAGGATCCGCAAGAGGATTGCCCATAACTCCTTGCAAAAGAACACCCGCAACCGCTAGATTTGCACCTACTAGTACGCCCATTATGACTCTTGGAATACGAATGTCTCTAATGATGCCTCCACTTCCTCCAGTTCCATTAAAGATGCTATCTATTATCTGATCAAGCGACATCGATACGCTTCCTACTGATATCGCAACAACAATCATAATGACAAGGAGGGTTGAAATAATTAAAAATGCACTGCCTCGTCTTTTCATCATTTTATTCTCCGTATAAGATGTCTACTAATTTCTCCATAGCATCAACTGCGTTTAGATTTGCACTCATACCAAAATATCCTGTCTCAAGTGCAACTATATTTTCATTCTTAACTGCATCAAAGTTTTGCCATGCTTGATTTTTCTCAATTTCTTGATTAAATGCTTCAATTGATTCTTCAGGATTTGCATGTGCCATGAATAATATATAATCTGGATTCTGATCTGCAAGATATTCCATATCAATTGGACTAAATGAACTTGGCGCATCTGTAATTACATTCTTTGCTCCTACAATACTTGCAAGGTTACCTACATAAGAATCTTCTGAAGCAACCATAAAGCTTGAACCTGCACCAAAGATAATCAATACGCTTGGAGATTCTTTTCCTTCAATTGATTTCTGAATATCAGTTTCTCTTGCTTCAAACGACGCTACTAATTCTTCTGCCTTTTCGCTTACTCCAAATCTTTCTCCTAGGCTTTTGATTGCCGCTTTTAATCCTTCATAACTATCAAGATTTACGAATTCAGAATCGATTTTTAATGAGTCAAATTGTGTTTTTAGATCTTCTGATAAGGAATCTACTGATACAACTACAGTTGGTTCTAATGATGCAATTACTTCCATATCAGGAGTCATCGCACTACCGATTCTTGTTGCATCTGCTACACTTTCAGGTAATTCATAACTACTAGTTGGTACGCCAACCATAGGTACTGAAAGCGCGTCAAGAATCTGAACAACCGCTACCGAACTAGCCACTACACGTTCCTCTGTAACTGAATCACTAGACTCTGTAGTATCTGTTTCTGAGTCTGTTACTGTACTATCTTCTTGCGTACTTGATGTTTCATTCGTTTCTTCCACAACTTCTGTGGCATTCGATGTAGCATCTGTATTTTCCGTATCTTTCTTGCTACAACCTACTGCTAAAACGCTCATTCCTAATATAAGTCCTAATGCTATAACTCTCTTCAATCTCATGTTAAATTCCTTCCTTTTTTAGATAAATGTTTAACTTGTCAATTGTGATACTCTTCGCAATTGCCTATAAATGTTAACTCTTGATAATATTTTTCAATAAGTTAGTTTCAACTAACCAAATGTATGATAACATGATATAATCTGTCTGTGTTTCAAAATATTTTGATGATATTATAAAATATTTGAAAAGGAGAACAATACATGACTAAACAAAACGAATTCCTTGTAAACCATAACGAATTATGTACTCTGCTCTATAATGGAAATCTAAAATCCGCACTTTCCGTCTTCACAGAGCATTGTAGTCAACTTGAGCAGATTCCACTACAACAGGTACGCCTGTACCTAGCCTCTCTCAATCATGGAATCTACAATTATATTCTTATTAATGAACAGATTTCGTTACATGATTGTTGTGTTAAGAATGACCAACTACTTCTTCAGTGTTCATCGACAAACTTTGCTACCATCGGTGAAACCATCCTAATCAACTATTCTAATTGCAAAGAATATCTAATTGAGAAACATGAGAATGAACATATTAAAAAGGCTATCATCTATATCCATAACCATTTAGGTGATAACCTTTCTCTACAGTCAGTATGTAAAGCAATTAATCTTAATCATTGCTACCTATGTGATTTGTTCCGACGAGAAGTACATATGACTTTCAGTGAATATGTGCTACAACAACGGATTAACTTAGCAAAACAGTTATTACGAAATACCAATCTATCCATGTCCTTTATAGCCATGCGTTGTGGTTTTAATACTGCATCTTATTTTTGCACATGCTTTAAAAAAGTAGAAGGAGTTACTCCCTCATCAATTAAGAGGGGGTAACTCCTTCTATAATAATAACTCTCTAGGTATTCTTTTGTTTTACGAAACTGTACTTCGGTTGGATTTATTACCAAATTATGATACAATTATCCATATCGTAATTGTACAGAGCTTGCCTAACTCAATATGATTAAAAACTGATAGTTGCGATAATAATTAACATATACAAGGTTAAACACTCTTCGAAAGGAGGTTTTCATCTATATGTCTTCATTTTCGTTTTTAGCTTCTTTTTTATTAATACCTCAAATCCTTTTCTTCGTACTCATTGTCTATCTTATATTCTTGGCAATCAAAGCATTAAGAATCTATATTGATAAGAACAAGTAATATCGAAGCCAATAATGATATCAACCTGCTGATTCTATAGTTGTGAACTTCTATAGAATTAGCATTTCTTTTGAGCGGAAGCCTTTATGCTCTCTATAACATCACTTTTCTCTACAAAATTCGTTGTTTCAATCTTTTCTCCCCATTTAGCTTTTATCGTTTCTAAGGAATCTTTCTTCACATCGACCCTTGGAATATTAGCAAAATAGCAGAAAAAAGTACCGATGTCATTATTAGTACCTTTATATGTCCAAGTTGTCCAATTAATATTATGTTCATCACACATCTGAATGCCATTAAGATTCTGGAATTCACCGATATAACCAGCTACTCCGTACTTATCCATGGTTTCAGCCATCTCATTTACCCATTTTTTAAATCCTTCATCATCATCATATAGGTGTGTTTGATACATCATGTTCGTCCAACCTTTTTCCTTAGGATTTGGCAGATTCGTTACTCGCCAAATACCTTCAGCGGTAATAACATGATTATCTCCTGTTTCGCGGATGGCTTTAATCATACTGTCATAGATTTGATTTGTCATCTCCCAGGATTTCTGTTCCCAAGGATCATAACTATTTTCACCCGTATATCCAGAATTATTTTGTGGTTCATTCATAATATCATAAGCAGCAACCGTACTGTTTTCTTTATAGCGATCTGAAATAGCAAGCCATAGTTTTTTCATAGATTCTTGACAAACAACATCGGTATATAATCGATTCTCTTCTAATGTACCACAACAATGATCCATACTTTGTCCTCCTGGACAACCATGCATATCTAAGATGACATACATACCGTATTTTTCAGCCGTATCTATTACCCAGTCTAATCTCTTAAAACCAGGATTTTCATCAAGATTTTCATTAATCCATGTTCCATCTTCGTTCTTCATAAAATTGCGATACCAGAAAGGTACACGCAAAACGTTACAGCCCATTTCTGAGATATTCTTAATATCAACTTCCGTAATCCAATGATCTTGATATGTGTCAAGAATCTCTTGTACTTCTTTTTCGCTAAAACGTTCTTCTAATACGTTAAGTGTATCTAGGTTTGCCCATTTTCTATCTTCTCCGCTAACCGGGCACATCCAACTTTCCTGTACAAGCCAACCGCCAAGATTCACGCCACGGAGTACAACTTCCTCTCCAAGCCCATTAATAAGTTTGTTATTTACTACTTTTAAAAATCTATCCATTTTCTTTATGTCCTTTATATTTAGTATCTATTCAGTAAAATGCTAAATAAACTTCGCACATAAAATCTTCAATCAAAGTAGATAATTGCTATAATCATAAGAAAAACTATCTGAACACGTCAGCACTTGATTGAGCAAAGCGAAATCTTAGTACTGCTACGTGTGAAGCTAGGCAAAAGCGGGTTTTTCGTTGAATATAGCAGTTAGCTACTCTAAGGAATCTTCAAGTGCGAAGTTTGAGCTCCGTTTATTAAACAGACCAAGAGGCCGTGCAAAATATATTATCTTCTATTTTGCCACAGCCTCTTTTTATACTACCAACAAAGCGTTATTACTGAATGTGCTGTAAGCGTAATATCGCAAACGTTTTTGTCTTCGCAAACTTGCATCTTAAGATCATTCTCTGTACGATTCATTAAAACTACTACTTTTTCACCATCTGGATTTACAAAACCAACGGCGTCTACTTGGTCTGTATGTCTTGACACAAGGATTCTCTTCGCACCTTTTTTAACAAATCTACTTAGATGCCCAATATAATGAAATGATAACTTAATATCTAACTGATCATTATCTTTATCATACATAATTGGTGCATCACAGAAATTACCTACGTGATTTGGCCCACCTTGTGCATTTAACACAAGATTCCAATCAATATAACCATTCATTCCTTGATTTAAGTTACCAATCATATCATGTAGATACATCTCTGCATTTTTCACTTGATTATTGGATTTAAATCTTGAATATTCTACACAACCTTCTGTAAAGATAAGTTCTTTATCAGGATATTTCATTCTTACTGCATCAAGTGCTTCAAAATGGTCACCTGTATACCAGTGGAATCCTATTGCTCCAACGCTATCTTTTGCACCTACTACTGAGAAAGTTTCATCAGCGCGCTCTAAGATGCAGTCTTTGTTATGATCCCAGATAACGATTACAATATTAGAATATCCATGTTCATCTAATGTTTTTCTTAGATACTCTGTGGCAAAGATTCCTTCTTCTTCACCTGTGTATAAGCAAGAATCCCATGTTTGTGTTGCTTTTGGTTCATTCTGCACTGTAATTCTATGAATAGAAATACCTAATTTCTCATATTCCTCCACATACTTCACAATCATGTCAGCCCACATCTGGTAATATTCTTTCTTAAGAACACCTCCATGGTTCATTTCTTGATTGCTTTTCATAAACGCTGGTGGACTCCATGGGCTTGCAAGCAATTGAATATCTGGATTAATAGCCAAAGCATCTTTAATCATTGGAATCAAATATTGTTTATCTCTTTCAAGAGTAAATGTCTCTAGGTTCTTATCCGATGGATCTTCTACATAAGCATAGTTACCGAGAGCAAAATCACAACTTTGTATATGTGTTCTACAAAAGTTATATTGATTTCCTTCTGTACCGAAACAAGCTTGCAAAAATTGTTCTTTTTTATCCGCACTCATTGACTTCATTGTTTCAGCAGCCGCTTCTGTGAAAGCTCCACCAAAGCCAAGAATTGTTTGTCTAGTCTCTTTCGGATAAACCTTAATAAGGTTCATTTCTGCTCTATCATCTCCAAAAAAGGTAAGTTCGCTTGTTTCAAATTGCTTTTGTTCATTACTTTTATAGCATTTAATATTCATAGATTACCTCCAGTATTAATTTGCAAGCTTTTCTTTGTTCTTTTCAATCTTTTCATTTTTAATTTTTACGATTGCATCCCAACCATTATCATCAAGGAATGCCTTGTATGATTCTAATACAGAATTAAAAGTTTCATCACTATCTGAACGAATTAAGCTAACTAAAGTTGTTGCCCATTCTGTAGTAACAGCTGAATTGTTTCTTGCCTCTTCTGTTCCTGCGTCAGGATTTGTGTTTTCAAGTACGAAGTGTGGAGCCAATTTTCCTTGTCCCCATTCATTAAACTGTTGAATTGATTCTGGAAACGGTTCTTCACCATATGCTTTATATTTATCATGTCCGAAGATTAAGAATTCACCAATACGGTACTCTTTCTTGAATCTATCGTTATCATTTTGCTGCATCTCTTTAGCCGCATCAGTAAGTACATACTTACCCTCATCATTGATTGTATAAGATACGTCCTCAATACCAAATGTAGTAAGAATTTGACCTTCTTCACTTAATAAATAAGTAAATAATTGGATAGCTTTTGCTGGATCTTTACATTGTTTCGTAATATATGTTACCGTCCAACCACTGATACCAGCTTGATTTAATGTAGGTTTATTACCTACTGTACTTTGTGGACCATCAATTGCAATGTAAGCTGCATCTGGATTTTCATTCATCCAAGATGTTAAGAATCCAGAACTTTGAGGAGTACCATCTATCATAATAGTTGCATATTTACCTGATTTTAATTTTTCTTCGAATGCTGTTCCGTCATCTGCAAAACTATCATCACTGATATATCCTAAACGATGTGCTTCACTGAAAGTTTTTACCCATGATAAATAATCTTCATCAAGATTTCTATAATAGAAGTTTCCGTTATCATCTAATAATGGTACACCTATAAAATCTTGGAATGGATCTGTCATAGAACCAGTGCTTTCTGTCGTAAATGAATTAAATCCGAATGGATAAAGTTCTGGATATTGTGCTTTAATTTGACCTAACACGTTCAAGAACTCTTCTTGTGTACCCATAGATGGACTTCCTAAAGCTTCATAGATGTCTTTACGTATTATAAAAGCTGTTTTGGTATTGATTAGACCACTTTCGTAGTCAGCTGCTGTATTAGAGTAATTTGCATAACCATAGCTCTTTCCATCATCTAATTGCAACCAGTTTAATGTTTCTTCAGAAGCAACTTTTCTGAAGTAAGGATCATATTTATCTGCTACTTCATACAATGGCTGTGCCCATGAATTCGCTTTTAATGCAACTTGTGAACTAGCATCAAATACACTAATTAAATCTGGCATATCCCCGCCGGCAAACAATGTATTAAGTGTTGTGTCATCACCAACAATAAAATTAATTTTAAGATTCAAATCTTCTGCAATTTTTTTAGTGATAATATCAGTACCCCAATCTGTATTCCACCAATCCGCATTAACATACCATGTAAGCTCTGTCATCTCTTGTGGATCTAATTTCCATGCTGGAGTCTCAGGATCAAGTTCATATCTTGCTTCCGTTGTAGCTGACGAGTCCCCACCCGTACTAGCTGCATTGTTTCCATCTTTCTTACTGCATCCTCCAAGTACAATTGTTGTTGCCATTAGAAGTGCAATAGATCTTCTCATTAGTTTTGATAAATCTTTTCTCATAATACATACCTCCATCTTTTTCTTATTCTTTCACTGCACCAAGCATCATTCCAGAAACAAAATGCTTTTGTAACAGAGGATAAGCGATTAATATTGGAACTGTTGTTATAACGATTGTTGCCAGCTGTACTCCTTTTGAAGTTGTTTCCATTACTACACTACCGACTGGCATGTTCTTGACATTCTGTTGTACGATAATCTCATATAATTTCATTTGAACCGGATATAGAGCCTTATCTGTGATATATAATTTTGCAGTCATGAAGTCATTCCATTGATATACACCATTGAACAATGCTATTGTTGCAATTGCAGGCTTTGATAATGGCATAATAAGCTTTAAGAAGATTCTCCAAACACCTGCACCATCAATCTTTGCTGATTCTTCTAAAGACGGTGGAATCTGTCTAAAGAAATTCATTAAAATAACCACATCATAATAACTAAATAAAGCTGGAATAATATAAATTAAAAAGGTATTAGTAAGATTTAACTGTCTCATTAATAAGTAAGTAGGAATCATACCTCCTGAGAAGAACAATGTGATTACACCCATAGCTGTGTATATCTTTCTTCCAACTAAATCTCTTTTACTCATACCATAAGCAACCATTGAACAGAAGAATACGTGAGTTACTACACCAATTACAGTCTTAGAGATGGATACAATATACGCCTTCCATATACTCATATCATTCATTACAGCCCTATAGTTCTCAACTGAGAACTCATTTGGCCAAAATACGAATCCACCTTCTGCTAACGATTTTCCACTACTAAAGGAGCTTGCCACGATATTCCAGATTGGAACAACAATAATAACTGCAATTATAAGCAAAACAAATCGATTGAATAAATCAAACCTCTTACTTTCACTCATGCTAACTTTTTTCATACGATTTCTCCTCCTTACAATACCGATTCTTCATTAATCTTACTAGTGAAATAATTAGCAGTAAGTAATAAAATTAATGAAACGATTGAAACTCCTAATCCTACAGCGGCTGCATAAGAGAAATCTCCTTGCGTAATACCCATTCGATAAACATAGGAATCTATTACTTCAGCTTTTACACGATTTTGCGAGTTCATTAATACTAATGTCTGATCAAGATTTGATTTTAACAATCCACTTACTGTTAATATAAAATTTAAACAAATAATTGTTTTTAATAAAGGTAATGTAATGTGCAAGATTTGTTTAATTCTACTTGCTCCATCAATTCTAGCCGCTTCATAATATGTACTATCAATACCCGCCATTGCCGCTAGATATAAAATCGTACCCCAACCAGCTTCCTTCCATACATCTGATAAAACAGCAATAAACCAATACTTATCTGCATCAAGTAATATGTTTCTAGGTTCGCTTATCACTCCAAGTGCTAGTAAAATCTCATTAAACATACCTGTTGTTGACATCCAGTTAATCATCATACCACCTAGTACAATCCACGATAAGAAGTGGGGAAGATATGAGATTGTTTGCATAATTCTTTTGAATGGCCCATCTTTTATCTCATATATCATAATTGACAATATAATAGGAATTGTGAAGCCTATTAATAACTTAAGAAAACTTATTCCTAATGTGTTGACTACTGATTTCCAGAAGAATTTGTCTCTAAAAGCAATCATAAAATTATCAAAGCCTACCCATTTGGCAGTTGCTAAAGTATCTACAACTGTATAGTTTTTGAAAGCAATGCTCAATCCATATATTGGCATAAAACAGAATATAATCATGAATATGACACCAGGTATAACCATACTTTGCAAGCCTGCTTGTTTTTTTACTGTTTTTAAGAAGCCTTGTCTTTTCTTACTCATTTTGAACCTCCATTGTTAACTTTAACAGTTTTTTTATTAAAACGTTTTAATTTATATTTAAAATAATATCACCATTTTACTGCTATGTCAATTATTTTTTGTGCTATTTTTATATAAATTACAATTTTAAAGCATCTGTTTTATGTCTTATATCCATAACGCACTTAAAACGTTTTATAAACAATGTAACAATTACATGATTTTTTTTATAATATCACTTGTTTATCACCATATTTAATACTGACATGATCCTTTTCACACTGTATATACGGTCTATTTACAATAGAATTCATTGAATTACCATTCGCTTCTCCTAAAACTGAGGTAATTATTCTATGATTTCCAGGTTCTAATCTCTTACAAAATGTAGGAATTATAGCTGAGTTCCATAACACATTCGTATTAGGATAACTACTTATCACTTCATAAGTTCCTGAATCATCACTTACTATCCCACTGATTCCCCAAGGTTTCCTAATGAATATCCCATTTCCATCATTTACAATCCCATTTTGTTGAAACGTTTCATCGTTCTGTCCAATATCTATTATTCCTACTTTTTCCGTTCCAATCGCATACCCACCATCAGCAATATCAATTGCGATTGCAGTGTTTATCTTATGCACTCTCACATGCCATGGGGCACAAGGGATTATGTAACTCTCAATCTCAACTCCAGGCATTAGGACATATTTTGCGTAAGTATACTCATTCGTTATCCTACATTCCGCGGTACCATTTCGCATACGATATGTATTGTCATCTGCCAATGATACTGCTAGTGTATTGTCAAACGCTCCATCTGATAATTCCGTCCCTCTTGATACGCTAAAACCAAATACGTTAGAATATACAAACTTCTCATATTTTGAAGGTGAGTTCCCATGGTTCATACAATGTTGCCCCGTAACAAAGGCTTGTACATGATTGCCCTCTTCCTCATGTGTTATTATCATCTTAGGATTACTTAAACATTTGGTCGGCTCGTAATCAAAATCTTCTTCCTCAGCCTTCCAGAACGGATGCTTTTCATCAAGTGCTAACACAAAAAATGTCTTCAAAGCCCAGTATGGAGATCCAGGTGAGTTATATCGTTCACTCATTATCAAATTCGGATACCCATATCCAATACTTAATATACCCGCCTCATCAAAGATAGGCTTTTCAAACCAGCTCCTTAAGTTTCTCAATACGACGCCCTTCACCACGCCCCACGAAAGTGAACTCTTTCCGTTAAACGCCATTGCAGAAAAGAAAGCACTGTGCGCAAAGCGGTAGGTTAAACTTCTACCAAAAGGTATTTCCGTTCCATCACTTGCAAACCAATAAATAAAATCACTTGCAAAGGTTGCTGCTCTATTTACAAATCTCTGTGAACGTTCTTGGTCCTTCTCCTTCATAAAGGTTGCATATAGCAGACCATAAAAATGCATTGCAAAAGGGATATAATAATCCATCTGTTGTGTATTTCCATCGAAATACCATCCGTCGCCTTGATAGCAAGCTTCTATAACATCAAAATCTTCTTCTAATCGTTTCTCATCAAACGGTAACCCCTGTACTTGAAACATCATATTCGTTAGTATACGGAAAAATCTCCAATTGTTTTTATGTACTTCCCTCTGATTTATTTGATCAAACCATGCATAGATTCTTCCCTTATCCTCTTTATCAAAAGAATCCCAAAGTTGCTCAGGTGCCAAGCAGATTCCAACTGCTAACGCTGCCATCTCAACCATCTTCTGATCATAATCCTCAACATCTGACCAGTACCCATCACTACTTGGATTCGTACCATTTCTAATTCCCTTTATGTATATATTCAATATCTCATTAACTTCTTCTTGTTCTTCCAAAGTCAATCCATCAGTACCACCAGCCAACAGTGGAGCAAATCCCCACAGGACACGCGAGAAACCTTCCATACCTGCAGCTTTATTATTATAATGCGCCCCCGTATTCCCCAAAACCAAGAAGGCCCCCGATTCATAGTAACAGGATACAATCGGTCTACAGATATCTAGTAAAGCACGCATAAGATCCACTTTATCTTTAAGTGGATTCTTCTTCAGTTGTTCTATGTACGTATTCATGATAACTCCTTTCATAATGCATGCGCTTGTGCAAGAAATACTATAGATGTTAGTTTTGCTCCATATATATATCCACCAGTATTTGATCCACTTGTCTTCTTTCCAAAAAAATTATCGATATTTTATGTTACGAATTAAAACGTTTCAATTATTATCAATATATCACATATTTTTTAAATTTTCAATGTGTTTTTTTTATTTTTTAGTAAAATCGCACACTCTTCTTCTTTAAAAACAGGTTATATTGTATTGTTTTCATCTAAATCCTGCGCTTTTGCAGTTGAATAATAACGTTTTTACACAAGATTAAAATAATGGCAAATAGTTTTTTAGCAAAAAAAGAGAGCAAAGAATACGAATAATAGTATTCTTTGCTCTCTTTTTTGATTATACAACTATTTTTTTCTTGTACAGGAATTTCTTATTATCAAATTTCCTTCTAACTTAACAATTGTTCCTTGTTCTTTCTCTTCGATCATATCAATTAAAGTATCAATAGCCAGTGTTCCTTGCCTAGCAATAGGATTTCTTACTGTTGTTAAACTTGGGGTAAAATACTGAGCTACATCGATATCATCAAACCCCATAACGCTGAAGTCTTCCGGTACACGAAAACCGTCTGATTGTAACGCTTTTATACAACCAATAGCACTTAAATCATTACCTGCTAAGAAAGCATCTGGAAGATCTGACGAATGGTATTTCAAAAAAGTTTTTATCGTGTTGTATGTATATTCCTCTTCAAAAGCTCCCTTTAAGATAAATTTCTCTTCTACTGGCAAATTGCATTCTCGCAAGGCAGCCATGTATCCCTCTTTACGACGCAAACTATCTATTACATCATCAACACATTCAATAAAAGCTATTTTCTTATGACCAAGATTTATTAGATGCTTTGCAGCCTCATATCCCGCCTTATAAGAATCGAATATAATACTAGATACACCTTTTTTACTTACTTCACGGTCTAAAAATACTACTTTTATTCCTTCTTTTTCGAAGATACGAATCTCATTCTCATTAACAGTTGTGTCTTCATATATAAGAACACCATCTAGATTCTTTCCTAAGATATTTCCCATGATAACAGAGGAATCTTTTGTTATAAAAACATTAAGATTATACTCTCTACGCTCACATTCCCTACACATGTAATCCATTAAATAGCAAAAGTAAGGACCTGATATACTATTAGTAAAAAATCCAAGATTTTTTGTAGCTCCAGCCTTTAAATATCTACCATTTAAATTTGGAATATAATTTAGCTTTTCAACTGCATCCATAACCCTTTGCTTAGTACCAGGATTAATATATCTATTACCGTTCAAAGCATTGGAAACTGTGCCGATCGAAACCCCTGCTTCTTTTGCCACATCTTTAATTGTAATATTTGCCATACCTTCACCTGCCTAATCTTCTTTTACTAAAACGTTATACTAATGTCAGAATATCACATTTTAAGCATATTGGCAAGTGAAACAAACACATACATTCCATAAATCCACATTTTTAGACCAAAACAACCCTCTACACTGTTTATTAAATCATATACTCAATGGTATTCTCCGGAGTCTTTCTTGTGTCGGTATTATATATAAGCATCGCTTCTCTCGCATTGAATGCACCTAATGAATAAGAGCGTTCTAAATCCGAATTCATAATCTCAGGTTTTACTAATCGATTCATTCTTTTTGGTTGATCACCAACAAGTCTAACTCCTGGGAAAGCTAAATCCTTATAGTCTGACATATCGTATGGATCGAATAAACCAACCATTCCACCTTGTAAGCCTGTCAACAATACGTAATGGCCATCACCTTCTAACAAAATACGTACTACCACAACCCCTTTTTGTTGAAGGCAACTTATAATCCTACTATTTTGTCCTATATATACTTGATTATTCACAATGAATTCCGAATGAATTGGAAAATTCTTTGTCTTCCCGAACTGATTGAACCAACTGGACAAGAATTTCATAGCCATTCTCGAAGTTCCACTTCTACCTACTTCGCCCTTTTCGTCATAGGCATCTAATGTATACATGAATATTGCTTTCAATAATTCTGGTGATATCTCTTCTCTCCCATACAGATATCTCATTGCATTACATAAAGTGGTCGGCCCACAATCATAATCAGAAGTCTGATAGTACAAATAATTCTTCATATAAATAACCATCCCTTTCTCAAAACCTGCATAGTTTGGGCCGCAGGCACAAATTTGCGTGTGAAAAATCTTGATTTTTCACACTATCCCCCCTCATACTTTTTAGAAAGATTAAACAATTGCGAAACTCTTTGTAGTGGATAAAGAAATACGAACGCGTTTTATTCACAAAGAAGAGTTTCGCAATTACCTAATTAACAGATGGATCTAGCGCATCTCGAAGTGCGTCACCTACAAAATTAATACTAATTACCAACAATACAATTAACACTCCAGCTGGTACCCATAACCAAAATTTACTTGTAAGAATTGTAATGGATTGCGCTCCATTTAAAATATTACCCAAGCTAGCTGTTGGTGGCTGTACACCCATTCCTAAGAAACTAAGTGCCGCCTCATCTAGTATGGACATTGCAAATACTTGTGTTGCGTATACAAACACAGGTGCTAAGGTATTTGGTAATATCTCTGAAAACAATATATACCTCTTTGGCATTCCTGCCGCAATATCTGCTTTAATATAATTCATCTCTCGAATCGATAATACATTACCACGTACTAATCTAGCTACTCCTGGCCAGTTTACAAAGCCTAATATAAGTACAATGCTCCACAATCCTGGTCCAAATACTGCTGCCGCAACTAATACTAATAAAATATATGGAAAAGACATTACCATGTCTGTAACTCTCATAATGATACTATCTACTACTCCACCGATGAAACCCGATAATAATCCTAATATAACTCCTATAGCTGTTGATATTACAGTGACAGCTGCACCCACGAACAACGATATTCTCATCGCATATAATAATCTGCTTAGCATATCTCTACCAATCTGATCCGTTCCTAATAGATGATCCGCAGATGGGGGTTTTGAAAAACCACCACTTACTTTACTAGGATTATACGGAGCAATTACAGGAGCAAGGATAGCTAAAATTATCATGATTAGTAAAAAAATCAAACTAACTACTGCTAGTTTATGTTTCATAAATCTTTTTGTGATTCTTTGCATGTTTCCCTTACGTTCCATATGTTAACTCCTATCTACCTATACTTAATAGTTGGATCCACAATTGCGTAGATTATATCTGTTATCAAGTTGGCTAATACAACAACTACTGCAGTTAATAAACATACTCCCATAATAACTGGATAATCTCTACCAGTAATTGCATTCATTGTAATTAATCCAAGACCAGGCCAACTAAACATCTGCTCTACAATAACAGCTCCACCAAACAATATTGGTATCTGTATTCCGATAACACTTATAATAGGGAGCATTGCATTTCTTAGTGCATGTTTGTTAATAACTAGAAATCTACCTATCCCTTTTGCCTTGGCAGTTCTAAGATAATCTTGTTGTAAGACTTCTAACATGGCACTACGAACATACCGAATATTAGTTCCAGCAATAGATACCGCTAGTACCGACACCGGCATAACCATATGTTTCACAACGTCTAAAAATCCGCCCCCTGTACCTTGTGTGATCATTCCACTTGATGGGAACCAGCCAAGTCGTACATTGAACAGATATATGAAGATAAGTGCTAGGAAAAAACTTGGTATACTTGTTCCAAGGAAAGAAAGTGTAACAAGTGTATAATCTCTCTTTTTATAGCGATGTATTGCACTATATATTCCTGCTGGTATAGCAATAGCGAGACCAACAATTAAAGAAGTTCCCATAAGAAGCAGTGTAGAGCCAATATGACTTCCTATAATAGTTGTAACAGGCTGATAGTTCTTGATTGAATATCCAAGATTTCCAGATAATAATTGCTTTAACCAATCAAAATACTGTAGATAAACTGGTTTATCTAATCCTAATAAAGCTGCTTTAACTTCAACTGCACTTTCAGAAATCTTCGGTCCATGCATCATAGCGAGAGGACTTCCCGCGCGGCTCATAATGAGATAATCTATTATGGTAATACCAATGAGCACTGGTATTGCAGCTGCTATTCTTTTTAGAATGTATTTCCACATGCGTTATTCCTCTCTCTCTGAATTAATTGATGCGCTAAATGGGCAAGCACACAGATGATTATCTGCGTTTCCTACTACTTGTAATTTCATATCAACCTTCTTACATTCTTCTTTGGCATATGGACATCTTGGATGATATCTACAGCCACTAGGAGGATTTACTGGAGAAGGTATCTCACCACTAATTACAATTCTCGAACGATTACGAAGATCTGGATCTGGAATTGGAGAGGCATCAACAAGTGCCTTAGTATAAGGATGTAGCGGATTCTCAAACAGTTCTTTGGCGTCTGCTATCTCTACAATCTTACCAAGATACATAACTGCAATTCTCGTACTAATATAACGTACTGCACCAAGACCATGTCCAATGAATACATATGTCAACTTCATCTCTTGCTGCAAATCTGTTAGCAAATTAAGTATCTGTGCTTGCACCGATACATCTAGTGCACTAACTGGTTCATCACAGACAAGTAGTCTTGGTTTAAGTGATAACGCTCTTGCAATACCGATACGTTGTCTTTGCCCACCAGAGAATTCATGTGGGAACTTGCCTAATGAATTTTTAGCTAGTCCAACCATATCTAATAAACGTTCTACCTCTTGTTTCACATTTTCTTTGGTAACAATCTTGTGATATAGCATCGGTGCAGCTAAAATATCATAGATTTGCTTTCTTTGATTTAATGAGGAGTTGGTATCTTGGAAAATCATTTGGAATTCCGTACGTATTCCACGCAATTTACTCTCTGACATAGCTGTGATGTCTTGCCCATTATATAAAATCTTACCAGCACTAGGTCTTTCTAAGGCCATGATCTGGCGTCCAATGGTTGATTTTCCGCAACCAGACTCCCCTACAATACCAAGAGTTTCTCCTTCTTGTATCTCAAAACTAACATCATCTACTGCATGCACCATTTGCTTTGTCTTTGATGTTTTAAATGTATCTGAATTACCAACGGGGTAATACTTACGAAGGCCCTCCACTACTACTATGGGTTTCTTATTGTTTGTCATTATCAAGCAACTCCTTCCAACAGCGTACCCAGTGTCCAGGTTCAACCTCTTTATATTCCTGTTTCATATAACACTCCTCAGTAGCATAACTACAACGATCTGCAAAACGACATCCTTCTAACTCTTGATAATCCTCAGGCACAGTGCCCGGAATAGATTGTAGTCTTCTAGTTTGATCTCCATAGATTGTAGGAACGGATTGCAATAATGCATTCGTATAAGGATGAGCAGGCTTTTTAAAAAGACTATCTACATTTGTCTCTTCAACACACTGCCCCGCATACATAACAACAACTCGGTCTGCCGCCTCTGCTACTACGCCTATATCATGTGTAATTAATAGAATTGACATGTGGTATTCCTCCCTAAGTTCAAGGAGGAGTTTCATTATCTGTAACTGTATTGTAACATCAAGCGCCGTGGTAGGTTCATCTGCAATTAGTAACTTAGGCTGACAGATAAGTGCCATTGCAATCATAACTCTTTGCCTCATCCCACCTGATAGCATATGAGGATATTTCTTCATTACCGATTTCGCATCTGGTAGCCCAACTTTTTCAAGAAGCTTTATGGCATGCTCTTTGGTTTTCTTCTTATCATATCCCAGGTGAATACGAATCGATTCTGCCATTTGGTTACCAACCGTAAAGCATGGATTGAGGCAATTCATTACATCTTGAAATACCATCGCTATTTCATTACCACGTACTTGATCCAATTCTTTTTCCTTCAGTGTTAACAAATCTCTTCCATTGAACAGAACTTCACCACTTCTTACATGCCCCTGTTGTCCTAGCAATCCCATGATTGATAATGCTGTCACACTTTTTCCACAGCCTGATTCTCCAACAATACAAAGGATTTCACCTTCATCAACATGGAAATTAACCTTATCAACACACACGAGCTCTTTGTGTTCTTTTTCAAAAACAACCTCTAAATCTTTGACTTGTAATAATGGCATCTAAATCTGCCCCTCTTTCTCTACTTAATCTCCCAGTCCTGTACATTGATAAATGTGCCATATACATCTGGTGTTGCATTTTGTAAACGATTGCTCTTTGCTCCTAACGCACTAATTACATATGCATTAATCATCGGAACATCTGTTTGAACAGCACTGTCAACGATTCGGTATGATTCTTTAATCTTATCCGTATCTATTGTCAATTGCGTTTCCGTCAATGCCTTAGATACCTCATCGTTTTGATATCTAGTCCAGCCACTTGCAGATAACAACCAACTAGCATCTGTATACACATCTACTGGTGCATACGTATATTGCACTGCCAAAAGATCGAAATCTCCACTACCTGCAACTGTCATTAATGTTGTTATATCCACAGTATTAATCTTAATCTTTATTCCAATCTCTTCAAATTGTGCAGCTATATAACTAGCTACTTGTGTAAATGTTGTATCACCACTGTTTACATAGAAATTATATTCTGTAGATGAATCCCAACCTTCCGCTTTTGCTTCTTCAAGTAATTGTACCGCTTTATCCTTATCATAGGCTGTTGGAACGATACTTGGATCATAGTATGGACCTGCACTTACAAGGAATCCATCAACGATTTCTCCTTTACCTTTTAAGAATTCTTGTAAGATAATATTTCTATCCATTCCATATAAGAACGCTTGACGAACTTTAGCATTCGTAATTTTTTCCGTGTTGAAGAAGATTGATTGTGTCGTAATAGGTGTACCATCGTAAACTGTTATATTTTCAAGCTTTTGTACGCTTTCATAATCTTCTTGAAGAATATTTCCCGTCGTTTGTTGAACTAAATCAATTTCTCCAGATTGAAGTCCAGTTAATAACTGACTTGAAGTTACAACTTTAATAGAGAGGTTTTTAATCTTAGGAGCACCTTTGAAATAATTTTCATTCGCTTCATAAGTTACATAATGATTTAGATCAAAATCCTTCACCATATACGGTCCACTTACTACAGTTGGTGCATTAAACCATTCGTTAGAAAGCATCTGATCTTTTGGCGTATCCCCAAGGATATGTTCTGGTAAGATTAGTATATATCTTCCGTAGATATTTTGAAATGTTGATAACGCAATTTCAAACTTTGTAGTGATCTGAACTGTCTTATCATCTATTGCAACCACACCGCTAATACTATCAGAACCAGCTTCTACAAATCCATCATCACCAGTTCCTTCGATGTTTTGAATTGACATTCCTGTACTTCCAATCTCTGGACTAGCCCAGCATAAGAAACTAAATAGTACATCCTTAGACGTAATTGGTTCTCCATCTGACCATACTGCATTCGGATCAATGTTAATTGTAAATGTCTTGTTATCTTCTGTAGTTATATCTGTTGCGATCTGGCCTTCAAATTCCAAATCCTTATTCAATTCTAATAATGGTAAGAATTCTAATGATGTAGCGTATTTAACAACTTCTGTTCCATCCATTAATAATGGATTTAACGAGCCAATCGTATCGGTTACACCTACTGTTACAACATCCCCCGCTGCACTGATTGCCCCTGTAGCCTCTCCAGTATCATTCTTTTTCCCTCCACATGCTGTTAGAGATCCTACTAACGCTACCGTTAATAATGTTCCAACTATTTTCTTCCATCTTTTTTTCATATTTATATCCATGCATATCACAAGTGTGCTTGTGATACTGCCCAAATTAACAGGTTAAAAGAATGAGCAGTCTGCTTTTCCTTTCTTAATTTAATTTCTTTCAACCTTTTTTCTTCTTTTTCTAACTATTAAGCATATATAAAACATTGTTCAGTGAATTCTGCGTTCGCAATTATATCGGCTTAAACTCTCTTTAGCTAATTCAATAATATATTTTACTGTCGGTACTAGTGCTTCTGGATCAGCTATAAATGCTGGGTGATGGATTGGGTGAACTCCACCTGTTCCAATCTTAAGATACGCCCCAGGTATCTTCTCTTGATATAGACTAAAATCTTCTCCACCTAACGATTTTTCAACTTCTGATACCGTCCCGCCTACCTTAGTTGCAATATCCCTAGCGAATTCACATAAGGAAGCTTCATTATATACAGCAGGTGGTCCAGCATACCAAGTAAACTCAGCTTCCGCCCCATAACTTCTTGCAATTCCACTTACCAAATCAGATAATCTGGTTTGTATCTGTTTTCGATCTTCAGCATCTAAGGTACGAACGGTTCCTTCCATGAATCCCTTATCCGGGATAACATTCCATGTGTTACCACTCTCAATTCTTGTTATGCTTACTAGAGTGGCATGGAATGGATTCATATTCCTACTTACAATTGTTTGTACTGATTGTACAATTGCTGACATAACCACAATCGGATCAATTCCTTCTTCTGGATGTGCAGCATGTGTACCCGTTCCACGTACTCTGATTTCAAAGCGATCAACCGCTGCCATTACTGCACCTTCACTTATTGCGAAAGTTCCTACTGGAATCCCTGGTGCCGTATGAATTCCCCATATCAGTTTCACGTCATCTAATACAGGTGTCTCTATAATTTTATTAGCTCCTCCTGGTGCCTCTTCTGCCGGTTGAAATATAATCTTAACTGTCCCTTTTAATTCTTCCTTATATATATTCAACACTTTAGCCACACCTAGCATAACAGCCGTATGAAAATCATGTCCACACGCATGCATAAGTCCTGGTTTCTTAGATGCGTAAGCTAATCCGGATTCCTCTTCAATTGGTAGCGCATCAATATCACATCTAAGCGCAATTACAGGACCTTCTTGATTTCCTCCAACCTGCGCTACTAAACCAGTCTCTAATGGTAAGTCAACAATTGTAACATTTTCTTTCTTCAGTTTTTCCTTTATGTACTCTGTTGTTTTATATTCTTGATACGCTAATTCCGGATTCTCATGAAGCCATTTGAAATCCTCTATTACTTCCTTTAGAAGTAAGTCTTCTTTCATTCCACCACTCCTTTGCGATTCCTTATGATTTTTATTATATACTTATGCTTTTTATTATTAGTTTTTATTATTTAGTCTACATTTCATACTTTCTTTATAGGGATTGTATTTGTATCATTATATGTCTGTAATTGACTAAAGTCAATTATTATTTTACTATAATTATATATTGACATCTAATTGTTTCAAGAAAAAAATAATTGTCATGATAAACTAACTAATGTATAGTTACTACCTTCATCTGTCATTGTATATTAGTCAATAGAACTAGTTTATCACATAGCACAAGGACAGTACCAGCGAAACTTCACTGGTACTGTCATATTTTCTTATACGATTACATTGATTACTATATCCGGTATCGTATTAACCTTGTTAGGTTTGTTCCTATCCGAAAAAAGAAACTAACTGTTCCTATACTATAAGTTTATCATAACATTTTAGTATATACAAAATCTATTACTAATTCAGCGAAAATTTGAGACAAAACTATACTAATTCGGAACATTATATACATACTAAAAAGAAAGTAACTATATTTACAAAATACTTGAACTTCATTTTCAAAGACTACTCGTGGTCAAAAGCTATGTTAAATAAAATATCTGGCGAAAAGGTTTTGATTAGCTGTAAGGACGGTGCAATCCTTATATCATACAATCCAACTAATTAGCAACTAAAAAGAGCCTACAGAATATCCAATAGAAATAGAGTATTCATGTAGGTTCTTTTTTAGTTTATATTCTATTGATTATCAATTAATACGCTTTGAGAAGATTTACTGTCCATTGTTACTTGAACTCCTAACTTCTTAAAGCTATCAAGATCAACTTTTGTTAATCTTACAGTCGAATGTGCTTGTGCTCCACGAAGATTCTTTAATACATTCAATGCTTTTGCTGCGTTCTCATCCGCAGAAGCACTACTTGATAATGCTATTAAAACTTCATCTGTATGAAGTCTTGGATTCTTACTTCCTAGATATTCTACCTTTAATTTTTGAATTGGTTCAATTGCACTTGGCGCAATAATATGAACATCATCAGGGATTCCTGCAAGATATTTTACAGCATTCAATAAAACTGCTGCTGAAGGTCCTAATAGATCTGATGTTTTACCTGTTACGATTGTTCCATCAAGTAATTCCATAGCAACTGCATCATCGCCTGTCTCTTCCATTCTAGCACCTGCAGCACCAACTACTTTACGATCAGTTAACGTAATCTTTGCCTGATTCATTAATAATTCAACTTTGTAAAGCTCATCTTTTGTTGCACTATCTGTAGCGATTTTATTCAATGTCTCATAGTATCTCCTGATAATTTCTTGATTTGATGCTTCACGACAAGCTTCATCATCAAAGATGCATTTTCCTGCCATGTTAACACCCATATCTGTTGGAGACTTATAAGGGCTTTCTCCATATATTAATTCAAACATTGCATTAACAACTGGGAATATCTCAACATCACGATTGTAGTTGACAGTTGTTATTCCATAAGCTTCAAGATGAAATGGATCAATCATATTCACATCATTAAGATCTACTGTTGCTGCTTCATAAGCTAGGTTTACAGGATGTTTTAATGGTAGATTCCATACTGGGAATGTTTCATACTTAGCATAGCCCGCATTCACACCATGCTTATGTTCATGGTAAAGCTGAGATAAACAAGTTGCCATCTTACCACTTCCTGGGCCAGGGGCAGTTACAACAACAAGTGGTCTTGTTGTCTTAACATAATCATTCTTTCCATATCCTTCTTCGCTAACGATATGTTTCACATTGTTTGGATATCCATCTATTTTATAATGGAAATACACTGTAACATCTTTCTTCTCTAGCTTGTCCTTGAATACATTTGCACTAGTTTGTCCTGAATATTGTGATATAACTACGCTACCAACATGTAATCCTTTGCGACGATATTCGTCAATTAGACGAAGTACGTCCATATCATAAGTAATACCTAAGTCTCCACGGATTTTATTTCTTTCAATATCTTCAGCACTAATTACAAATAAAATCTCTGCTTTATCCTTTAATTGCATTAACATCTGCAATTTACTAGATGGTTCAAAGCCAGGGAGAACCCTTGATGCGTGGTAGTCATCAAAGAGTTTTCCACCAAACTCTAGATATAGTTTATTATCAAATTTCGCAATCCTCTCTAATATATGTTCTGATTGCATTTTTAAGTATTTTTCGTTATCAAACCCTTGTCTCATGTTCTCATTCACCTTTACATAATATTTATAAAGTTTATTATATCATAACTTTATAAAAATAAAAGGAATGTGTTGATTTATTTAAAAAAGTACAATTCGTAACCATTTTTTGGCTTTTTCATAATCATTTATACACGCTGTTATGTAAGTTATCTTTTTATTACTCTCTCTAATTATCTTTTTCATTAACTTAACACTTCGTCTGCTTAATCCTACAAACACTACCTTTTTTACATCTTTATCTAAATCACGATAAGAATAAAGAATTAATTCTAATATATCTCGGTCAACTAGTGTCTCATCAAGGTTCACCACAATATTTATAATCAGCAAACAACTATTTCGCTTTACATAAAATGCCAATACGAGCAACATCTACTTTTACTCATACTGGCATTTCTTGTATAACTATCCTATTCTCTACAATTGCTTTATTATTATGAAGATGGCATAAATCCTCTTATTGAAGCAGCCACATTACTAATTGGCATCGTCTGTAATATAACTCTTCCTGGACCTGATACCACAGTGTTGAAGATTCCTTCTCCTCCAAATAACATATTCTTTACTCCTGGTACTGCTTGAATCTCCATTGAACAAGTTGCATCCATTGCAGCCAAATATCCTGTATCAATGACAATCGATTGTCCTGCCTCTAAGTTATATTCCACCATATGGCCATCCATCTCAACGAAAGCTTTTCCTCTACCAGATAAACGCTGCATAATAAATCCTTCTCCGCCGAAGAAACCTGTACTTAATTTCTTACGAAAATGTACCGATAATTCCACGCTAGCTTCTGATGCAAGAAAAGCAGACTTCTGAACAATAATATCTCTTCCTGGCTCAAGATCAAATACACGAATGGAACCTGGGAAACTTGATGCAAAAGCTATCATCCCCGGGCCACCTTGTGCAGTGTAGATGTTTTGGAACAATGCTTCACCCGCGAACATTCTTCCTAAAGCTTTACCAACTCCTCCATTTGATGTTGTTTCCATCTTCATGTTAGGGGACATCCAAGCCATGGAACCTCTTTCTGTAATCATTCTCTCTCCTGGATCTAAATGGCAGATTACAACAGGTAGAGCATCTCCTTGTAATTCATATTGCATATACTACCTCCTCTTTTTGTTTAACTTTATCTAGTCAATTGCGAAACTCTTCTCCTTCACTAAGAGTTTCGCAATTAATTATTTGATTCTATCAAGTTCCTATAGAACAACATCTTTGTAATAGAATCCGATATTGTTATTATATAATGCTGTGCTTTTAATCACAAGTTGAAAATTGGTTATTTTTGTTATATTCTAATGTTGACCAGTTTATTGTACAAGCAGTTTTCGTTTGGACACCCCCGCATCACTCTCACTTAAATGCTAAATATTACAATAAAACTAACTTACTAAGCATAACTTACTTATTCCTACACATACTATTTTTACAAAATAAATATAAAAATGAGGTGAATTGATATGTCATACGTAGATCCTAAATTACAACATCAGTTTGAATCTTTATCCATCGATTTAAAGAATGCCATTCTAGAACGTAATGTACAGATTTATGAGATAACTGATTTAATTCAGGTACTTAAGGATATTACAAAAGAAGATAAAGCGAATACCCTAACTTAATTCTCTTCTTTCCACTGTGACGCTACTGACAGCACAGCTACTGGTAATACAGCTAAGAAACCTCCAGTCTATTCCAGTAGTATATTTTCACACTATCACAATAGTCTAGAGGCGTCAATATAATATTATACCTTTGCATTATGTTTCGCAGGATTGTCAATTAACTTGCCATCCTTTTCGAAACGAGACCCATGACAAGGGCAATCCCATGTACGTTCATTCTTATTCCACTTCAAAGAACACCCCATATGAGGACAACGTTTTATTGAAGGCGTTAATAAATTGCCTACAGCCTCCACACCATTCATGAAAAGCTGTTGTTTTAACATACTACGATGCGGTGAATATACTTCTCTATACTCGTTCTCTTTGCCCATAACCATATCACTTAATATCATAGCTGCAACCATAGAAGAGGTCATTCCCCATTTATTAAAACCAGTCGCTACATACATATAAGGTGTTTGCTTGGAGTAGTGCCCGATATAAGGAACTCCATCAAGACTCATACAATCCTGTGTTGCCCAAGCATACTTTTCTGTTGCCTCTGGGTACATCTTCTTTGCAAATTCTCTAAGTTCCTGCCAATTACCACCCGTCTTACCGGTTCGATGATCCCCTCCTCCAATCAAAAGCAAATCCTTATAATTACGGAAAGACATCCCCTTTTGTGCCTCATCTACGTACATTCCGTTAACCTCTGGTGCATTCTGGAGTGCAATTACATAAGAACGATGTTGATACATCTTCAAAAAGTAACTCCCATGCTTATTAATGAAAGGGAAATGAGTAGCAACTATAATTTTATTGGCTGTTATCTTCACGTCATCAGCTATCGCTGTATGATCCTTAATATCACGTATAAATGTATTCTCAAAAATGTAAAGTCCTTTTGAAATTTCTGATAAGAATCGAAGCGGATTAAATTGTGCTTGATTTCCTACCTTAATTGCACCTTTGGTCTCAAATGGTAAGGGCAATTTCTCTACAAATTCAGCCTTCAAACCCAGGACATTCACAGCCTTAACTTCGTCTTCTAATTGATTTGCATCTGAAAGTGAATACGTATACGCATCCTTTTGTTCGAAATCACACTCTATATTCTGGCAAAGCTCACGGTATTTTGCTAATGCATCTTCATTTGCCTGTAGATACATCTTTGCTTTTTCAATCCCTGCATTTTTAATTAATTTATCATAGATTAATCCATGCTGCGATGTTATCTTAGCCGTTGTATTTTTAGTTATACCTTGTCCAATTCTTTCACCTTCAACTAATACGTAATCAACACCTTTTTGTTCTAAAAAATATGCACATAAGATTCCACACATACCACCTCCAACAATTAGCACCTCGGTGTTTATATCTCTTTTTAATTGAGGAAATTGTGGTATATTAATATGATCCGACCAAACTGAATTCATGAGTAATTTTCCTTTCAAATTATGATTAAATTCAAAACTCTATATATTTTTTAGCGCTAAGCAGACATATTGAGAGTTTTTCACTTATTTTATGCTATAATTGATATAACAGATATTTATCATATTATTACCAATTTTATTAATACAATGCATATTCTTTCAATGAACATTTGTTTTCTTTTTGATATTGTAGTTAATTGCATATGCAAATTGATATATTATTTTCAATAATTTACATCTACATACTTTTTATGATACAATATTACCAGTTATTGCAAGTTAGGTTAGTATGAGAGATGAATCTTTCACACGCAACTTTGTTCCTGCAGCCGGAGGTTTGCAGGCTAAAGAAAGGGTATGGTTATTTTATGAGATTATCCGAATTAACTTCGTATAAAGATATTATTATTCAATGTCATGACAATCCTGATGCTGATGCTTTGGCCAGTGGATTTGCCTTATATTCATATTTTCGGGAGAAGGAGATACCTTGTAGATTTGTTTACTCGGGTAAGAACCAGATAACGAAATCCAATCTTGTACTTATGATGAAAGAACTAGATATCCCAATTTCTTATGTGAGTGAAATTGGTGAGGTGGATTTATTAATAACCGTAGATTGCCAATGTGGTGCAGGAAACTCGACTCTTCTTACTGGCGCTTCTCATGTTGCAGTTATCGATCATCATCAAACTCTAGCCGACTCCTTCGAGCTTTCAACAATCAAAAGTAATTATGGTAGTTGCTCAACAATCGTGTGGCAGATGTTACTAGAGGAAGATTTTCCTGTTAACTCTCATCCCGATATTGCTACAGCATTATATTACGGACTCTATACAGATACCAACCAGCTTTCAGAAATCTATCATCCGGCAGATAAAGATATGAGAGATAGCTTAGAGTATAATCAATCAACCATCTTCCGACTTATCCACTCGAATATATCACTGAATGAATTACAAATTGCGGGTTATGCCTTAACAGATTTTCAATACTCAGATACGTACCGTTTTTCTGTTATTATGACAAATCCCTGTGATCCTAATATACTAGGCGTTATTAGCGACTTTGCCTTGCAAGTTGATACCATTGATACCTGTGTTGTCTATAACCGCCTAGGAAGAGATTACAAGTTATCCATACGTAGCTGTGTGAAAGAGATTCGTGCTAACGAACTAGCCGAGTTTCTAACTGATGGAATAGGATCTGGCGGCGGTCATATTAATAAATCTGGTGGTTTCATATTCGAGAAAGACTTTTTACGTTTGCACCCTGACGGTGACATGAATTCTTATCTGTATCATAAAATGGAGGAATACTATAACAGTTATGATCTTATCTACGCTAAGGAATATGATGCCGATCTAACGACTCTAAAACCATACATTAAGAAAAATATACCAATCGGTGTGGTAATAGCTTCCGAATTATTACCACAGCACACTCCTATTCTGGTTCGTACATTAGAGGGTGACCTAGAAATAACAGTTACTGATACTCTATATATTATGATAGGTATTCAAGGAGAAGTGTATCCAATTGAGAAAGACAAGTTCGAAAAAAGCTATCAGTTTATAGATGGCGCTCCAAGTATACATACCGATTATCTACCCACCATTAAAAATACAATCAACGGGCATACCTACTTGTTATCCAAACACATTCATACCTGTGTCGCACTTGGTACAACTCACATTTGGGCAAAGGAATTGCAACGAACATGTAAAGTATTCACCTTCTGGGATGAAAGTAAATACATGCTCGGAAAACCTGGTGATTATCTGGCGGTTCGTAGTGACGATTTACATGACGTATATGTTATTGAGCGGAACATTTTCTACAAAACATATGAGGAAGATCGTTGACGTGATCAGATAGATTGTTTGAGTATATAACATTACATATTAAGGGCTATTGGAGATTCTCCAATAGCCTTTTACTATTCCAAAATTCCTGGCGACTTAGCAGAACTTGATTGTGACCACCCCTCCAGAATGGCAGTTGCGCAGTTCTAGTTGTCCTGCGTGCGTTTTTACTACTTGTGCTGCAAACCAAAGGCCAAGGCCATTATGTCCATCGGCGCCACGCGCTACATCACCACGCCATAGGCGCTCTGTTGCATGGTGTAACGCCGCCTTGCTAAAGCCGGGTCCTTCATCACGCACAGTGACTTGCCAGCCGCCATCTACCATGCTGCCTTCCAAATACACGTTTCCACCCACCGGTGTATGCTCGATAGCATTCTGCACCACATTCCCGAGGGCGCGAAGTAAGTGGTCTTTCTGAATACTCGCATCCCCCTCCAAACCGTTTTGGGTTTGCAGGCAAACTCTCCCTGCTTCTGCAATGGCCATTATATTCTGGCAAAGCTCGTCAAACATGGCGGGCAGGCTGGTGTTTTCAAATACCTCCTCCGCACCGGCGGAGGTTTCCAGCAGGCTGGCAACATACTGCTTGGCCCTGTCATTGCTTGCCACAATTGTTTCCACCATTTTGCGGCTTCTCTCAGGCAATTCTTCATCCAGTAGAAGTTCGGCGTTGCCTCCCACCAGAGTGAGCGGGGTTTTTAAATCATGCGCAAGTCCTGCTATTTCCTCCTCGCGTTCCTGCTGTGCTGCCCACTGAGAGGACAGGGAGCTGTACAATGCTTCCCGCATATGCTCCATGGCATCAAGGGCCTGATCATACTCTCGTATACCCGCATGGGGGATTGCGAAATCCAGTTCTTGCGCGCCTACCTTCTCGCTCACCTCGCCAAACAGCTTCAGCTTGGTGGCGAGGCGCCGACGGAGCCACAGGGTGTTAAGTAGCAGGCAAAGCACCCATGCCACAGCAAGTGTAGCCCACCACAGGTATTCAAAAGGTGGCAGCATATCGCGCAACACAGGGCTTCTAAACTCTGCCCTGTAATACCAGCGAATGATTACGGTGCTTCCATCCGCGTAGGTATGCCGCGAAACGTGTATGTCATGGGCATTCCCCTGTAAAAAAACGGCCAAGGCTTTCAGCTTCTTTCCCTCCACGTTACTTTCCAACACTTCACCATTTTGGCCAAACAAAGCATACTCGGCCAGAAAGTCGTCATTAGGGGAAACAAAGGTTTTTGGCTCTCCGGCCAGCATTTGCTCCACCTGTTGGTTGGAGACGGATCCATGGTAAGTAACGCCAGTGTTTTGAAACCACCCCAGGACAAAATACCATGCCAGGCAGCATAACAGCATACAGCCAAGCATAACTATGACAAACCGCAAAAGCACAAAGGAAAGGCCTACAGAACGCTGTCTTTTCGCCATTTGTAGCCCACCCCCCAAACAGTTTCTATGGGACTTAAGTACTCAGTTTTCAGCTTGGCGCGGATATTTTTGATGTGCTCCGCAATGGCCGACGAATCGCCCTCCGCGTCAAAGCCGAAAACCGATTCATATAATTGTTCTTTAGTAAACACCTGTCCGGCGTGCAGAGCCAGGTGTTCACAGATGGCGTATTCGCCCTTGGTAAAGGGCAATGTGTGTTCACCCGCGATGGCCACTTTTGCCTGCATGTCAAAGCGTACACCTCCCCGGTTCAGGGTACGGGTCGGCTGGCGCACCTCCCGCCGCAGATGGGCGTTTACCCGTGCGCGCAGCTCCGCAATACTGAATGGCTTTTTAATGTAATCATCGGCGCCCAGACCAAAGCCCTGCACAAGAGCCGCGTCTTCCGCCTTAGCAGTTAAGAACAGGATAGGGCAATCCACCTCGGCACGGATACGGCTGCAAAGAGAAAATCCATCCTCACCGGGCATCATCACATCAAGCAACAGAAGATCGTACAGTTGGCACAGGGCGGGCTGCACGGCAGCGGCATCCGCTTCGGTGTCTACCTGGTGGCCGTCCTTTTCAAGGGCCGCGCGAACCAGATCCAGCATATCAAGGTCATCATCGACCACTAACAGTTTCGACATAATATATCCTCCTTCTTTTACTCTAGTATGACTTTACCTTCCCATCTACTATACCATAATATTGAAAAAGTCAGAACAATCGTAGTAATAATAATCAGTGAAATAATTCCAAGAAAAATAGGTGCACTTGAAAAGTTAAAATAATTTTTCAAAAACCGAACACCCCATTCCCAAGGAATTATCGGCCAAATTTTATCACCAATAGCATTTTCAAAGAAACCTGCTAAAATTGTACCAGATATCCCAAATAAAACAGAAATACTTGAACCAAACCTAAAAGCAATTGGTACGTGTAATAAACACAAAAATAAATTGCTAAATAAAAATATACAGAATATGACAAGGTATGAACCAAAGTGTGTTATGCTAATATCTAGAAACAAATTGACTCCAACATAGAAACATAGTTCATATATTATTATACTTATAGCTGAAAGAAACAGTAGAAAGAACAATTTCCCTAGGTATACGCTTCTTCGAGACTCCACTAAACCTAGAGCATTTTGAATATCGTTTATATTCCTATCTAAATTAATAAAAATTGGCACAACAATACTAATAAAAATCGGATAACATATTTGTAATATAACGAAAAACAACCTCACATCAGGAATAATATGGTATCCAGCAAATGCGTAATAAACTAAAAATAATGTTGTAACCACTATAGGCAGTAACAAATGCAATAAAATAATTGGAGTTCGTTTGATTTTGGTAAAGTTGGATAAGAGCTCTCTTATAATCATCATTTACGATACACCTGCTTTCCGTACCACCACGTAAACAAGGCTGAAAGAGCCAGCATAGCAAGCAAGGTTACCAATACAAGCAGCGAACTTTCTCCTAAATTTAAAATTAATCTTGAATCTGCTTCAACCAATAATCCATTTGGCAATACTCCAAATATTGTAACCATAAATCTCGCGGGCCAGCTATATGGGAAGAACCAAAACAAAGGCGTCAACGAAAAAAACAAACCACCGAACGCACTGGCGAACAAATTTATTATCACAGAACCAACAAATCCGGCTTTATGCTCCAAAAACAAACAAAAAGGAATCTGCCATAATAAAGAGAGCCACAATAAACAATATCCTAAAATATAATATCCAGTATGACCAAATGCAACTGAAAAACCTGACAATATGTATTCAGAGATAATAGTGATAAATGATAGCAATAAAGATATTATCAAAAGATTAAGCGCTATCAAAATTATTTTAGAAATAAATGTCTTCTTTAAGTTGATAGGCAAACTATAAAGAGTTCGGTATTTGTGTTTTTGATCCTTATAATTAACTAAATGACATAAAATCACAACGGACAAAGAAGCAATAGGCATACTCCAATTGCAAACTACTGAGCTTGAAAAACCACCTAAACCAATGCCAATAAATATAAATATCATAGATACTAAAATTAAAGCTACTGGAATAAATATAATGAGTTTTCTAAATAGAGAGCGTTTAAATTTCAAGTTTTCTGCTTTCAAATATGTTCGTAACATCAAGATGTACGCTCCTTTCTGACGATATCCATAAACAATTGTTCAAGATTTTCATTTGCATCAATATTATCTTGATACAGTAGCGAGCCATTGTATATGATCCCTACGTCATCGGCAACTTGCTGTATTTCACTCAAAATATGACTTGATATAATTACAGAAATCCCAGACTCCGCAAATGTTCGAATCATTTTCCTTAATCCCTCAATACCAAAAGGGTCCAATCCGTTTGTAGGTTCATCTAAGACTAATAATTTAGGGTTATTTAGTAGCGCTAACGCTATGCCCAATCTCTGCTTCATACCCAACGAAAAATCGGATGTCTTTTTATTTTTAGAATCCATTAAGTCCATTCTTTGCAAAAGTTCATTACATTTATTTGTTGAAATCCCCATAAGAGTCGCTCGCACTTTTAGATTTTCAAATGCCGTTAAATTCTCATACAGTGGAGGTGATTCGATTAATGAACCAATATTCGATAAATCTTTTCGAGACCAAGGGTGATTGTCGAATAATATTTCACCTGAAGTCGGTCTGATAATTCCTGTAATCATCTTCAATAATGTTGATTTGCCAGCACCATTAGGTCCTAATAAACCGTAGACAGAATTTTTTCTTACAGAAATAGATAAATCTTTTATTGCATATGACTTTTTGAATTTTTTAGAAACATTATTGGTTTTTATTATATACTCATACATCATAACTTCCTCCTTTTCATATTAGCAACCAGTTTGTACAGTGTCCGTTCCATAGGATTGCACCTCCTTTTGATTTATTACTGCTATGATAACAAACATTTTTAAGGATTTTATAAGGAGGTGGGTCTTACTCAAAAATTCACCCCGGCCAGAAGTTTTGTTAGCGCCACTCCATGAGATAGAATCATAATAAAAAAATAACAGTTTAAGGATAATTCCCTAAACTGTTATTTTTCCCCTCTAACGAATACTATTATCTAGTCTCATCTTTAACATTAATCAACTGATTTTAATGCATCAATCATGTCAACATTCTTTAGCTTTATATGCATCATGATCATTACTAAGAATGCAAACAATAAGGTAATACAACCTGATATTATATAGCTACTCATATATACGTCTCTTAACATAAACATTGGATCTGTCTCTGCTGTATTAATTATAAAATTATAGAGAACCTTTCCCATAAAGGAACCAGTAAGTATTCCTAATAAAGTTAGTATTATATTTTCTCGAAAGATGTACATCGTAACTTCATTATCAAAAAATCCCAAGACCTTAATTGTAGACAATTCCCTTATACGCTCTGATACATTAATATTAATTAAATTATATAAAACAACAAAAGCCAAACAACCTGAAGATAATATTATGAAGATCATAACGACCTTCAAACTTGAATCACCGCTAGTATCTTTCATCTCTGCCATAAGCGTTACATTCATGACCTTATCTGAAGTCATTAGCGCCTTTTGTATCTCTTCTTTTTCATATGGTTTTAGATTTAATAGCTGAGCATTGTATGTGATATCCTTCTTAAATATCTGTTCGAAATACGTAGGCGACATATATATATAATGTTCAAAGTAATTTTCTGCTATGTGCTCAACCTTAACTTCATAAGAGTTTTCATCTGCATCTTTTAGTATAACTTTATCACCAACCGATGCTTCTAAGAGTTTAGCTAATTTTTCACTGATAACTACACCGGTATCGGATAACTTATACTCAGTACCTGTTTCTCTATCATTTAATAATACAAAGCCTGATAATTCATCTACTTCCTTCGGAACGTACAGCATAGCACTTTGCTTATTCATTCCCTCTTTGCTAAATGTTATCGCTTCTTGATGAATATCTAGGCTTGATTCATACTCTTCTAATTCACTTAACATCTTCGTATAAGCATCATCTGTTTCTTTATCTACGTTATCATTGAATACAACCATAGCATCATATCTTAATAACTTATCAAATTGTTTCTCTACAGTCACTTCATTTGACTTATTCAAAGAAAAGCCAGTTACCAATAATGCCATACAACCAGCGATTCCTAATATAGTCATAATCATACGTTGCTTATACCGAAACAGATTTCGGAATGTTACTTTGTAATTAAAATTAAGTCTTTTCCATAATGGTGTAATTCTCTCAAGTAGAATCTTCTTTCCCATCTTTGGCGCCTTAACTCTCATAAGAGTAGACGGATTTTCTTTTAATTCAGCCTTCAAAACGAACACTGCTGCTCCAACTGTGCAAAGTATAGATATAGCAAAAGACTGTATGACATCAACTGGATATAACTGCAATTGAATATCAGGTATCACAAACATTCCTCTATATGCATTATTAATTATATAAGGAATAATCGTACTTCCTACTATAATACCAATTACAGCACCTACTAAACTTGCTAGTGCTGCATATATTACAAACTTCCTTGAAATCTCTAAGTCTGTATATCCTAACGCTTTCAATGTTCCTATCTCTGTTCGTTTTTCTTCAACCATTCTAGTCATTGTAGTTAAACATATTAAAACTGCAACTAAAAAGAAGAAAACTGGAAGTACATTGGCTATACGATCAAGACTTTGAATAGAGCTTCCATAAGTGGAATACCCTGCATTATCACTCCGATCAAAGAAATAATATTGACCACTTGTCTGATTAGCAAACAGTTCCTCAAGATATTTACTATTTTTCTCCATCGTATCTTTATAAGCGTCGCTATATGGAGCAAGATTCTCTACATTCTTAAACTGTACATACACCTCTGTATATACAGCCATAGATATATCAGCGCTATTAAGTACTGCAAAATAATCTATACTACCTTTTCCAACTGTCGTATTACCTCTAGACTCTTTATCGATATACATTGGACTTTTCACAAAACCAACTATTTTGTATGTGTCACGGTTAAAAGAATTCATTGTAACTTCATCAGACTCTACTTTGTATTCATCACCAATTTGTAATTCATTATTTTGTCTCAGTTTATCATCTAAGGCGATTTCTCCTTCACTTTCAGGAAGTCTTCCCTCTACTACGATGAATTTATTCATGTTACTGCTACTTTTAGGATTATACTCCATGAATTTAACCACGCTGTTTTGGTTTGTTACATTGGCATCTATACTATGTGTTTGATAATAATCTAAGATATTCTCATCATTCTCAAGCAGTTTTAAATCTTCTTCATTAATCCCTAGTCCCGATACAATTTTACTATCCATAAGGTTATTCTCACTAAAGAATGTATGGATTGAAGCTTGCATATCTGGGCCAGTCGCCTTGATTCCAGAATAGAATGCCACTCCTAAAAATATGATGGCTAATATTGATATAAATCTCGCTTTTGATGATAATATCTCCCTTACAATTGATTTGCTATATGCCTTCTTTCGCATGTCTTATCACTCCTACCATTCGATTTCTTCAACAGGAACTGGGGTTTCGTTCACTTCAATGCTTCTAACTTTGGCATCATTAATTCGGATTACCCTGTCTGCAATTGGAGCAAGTGCTGTGTTATGAGTGATAATAAGAACAGTGGTACCTGTGTTTTTACATGCATCTTGCAAGGTTTTTAATATTTGTTTTCCTGTTTTATAATCAAGTGCTCCCGTTGGCTCATCACAAAGTAACAACTTGGGATTTTTAGCAATTGCTCTTGCGATAGATACCCTTTGCTGCTCTCCTCCTGATAGTTGTGATGGAAAATTATCTTTTCGATGGCTAAGTCCTACAAGATCGAGAACCTCATCAACATCTAAAGCATTTCTTGAAATCTGAGTTGCAAGTTCTACGTTCTCTCTTGCTGTCAAATTCTGAACTAAATTATAGAATTGAAATACAAATCCTACATCGTGTCTTCTATAATTGATGAGTTGCTTATTATTAAACTTAGAGATCTCCATATCATCAACAATAATCTTACCCTCATCACAAGTATCCATTCCTCCAAGTATATTAAGCACCGTTGATTTACCTGCGCCACTAGGGCCTAATATAATTACAAGTTCCCCTTTTTCAACTGAAAAATTAATACCATCATTGGCAGCGATGACAGAGCCACCCATCTTATATCTCTTATATTCATCAATAATTTCAATAAACGCCATATAAATAACCTTACCTTTCTAAAAGCCTGCACACTTTGGGCCGCAGGCATCAATTTGAGTACGAAAAACCCCATTTATTTCCTAATTAGTCTGTACTAAATGCTATCAACTAGACACTCCGTCTAATTAATAGTACAATACATAATATAAATAATAATTGACTTGATATCAATAATCACATATTTTCATATTGATATGAAATGAACAATTTTTCAAAAAATGTTCATTTTATGTCGAAAAACATTCAATTAAGAGGTGAATACAATGGCAGGAACGAAAGGAAATCGCAGAACACTATATACAAAAAAGGTAATTAAAGAAAGTATCATAGAATTACTTCAAGAAAAAGAAATCCACCAAATTACTGTTACCGACATCTGTAATAGAGCTGATATTAACAGAGGTACGTTCTATACACATTACAAAGATGCATATGCTCTGCTACAGTCCATGGAGGACGAGCTATTTGATCAAATACTAAAATATGCTTTAGAAACACCACTAGAAACTCATCTAAATACATTATTAATTAATGTGTTGGATCTGATTGCGCAAAATAAACAACTTTGTAAGATATTATTTTGTAAACAAAGAGGAAGTAAAGTTCTAGACCGTATTCTCTATATAGCCCATAAAATAGATATTGATACATTTGTAGCTAATCCCAATCTCAATGACGTTTATATGGATTATTTAATTAAATATTCTATTGGCGGGATAATATCTGTTATTCAAGTGTGGTTAGAAAATGATTTAAAAGAATCTCCTTCTGATCTTGTTAAATTCTTAAATAGCGTAATGGCTAAAGAAATTTTACAAAGTCAATGAAGATATGAAAAGGCTTGATCTTATCGAATGTAATCATCAGTAAGATCAAGCCTTTCATGAATTCACTTCTACATAATAGTTCCCATATGGAGACTAATATCCTCATCGTTTTCAATAATTGCTTTAATAGCTAACTCTAATCCTTTGGCAATTGTCTCAAGAGACATTGCAGGGGTTCCTGCTGGTTTATCAATAACTTGCCCTAATGCATATGGTACGTGAATGAATCCACCACGTATTGCATTATATTTTTTATTAATCATGTAAAGTAGGTGATACATTACATCATTGCATACAAATGTACCTGCAGTATATGAAATATGAGCAGGGATGTTATTATTACGTAGTTCATTGACTACTGCTTTACATGGAAGGTTTGTAAAATATGCATTTTCGCCATCTTCATGTAATGCTACATCCATCGGTTGATTTCCTTCATTATCTTTAATTCTCGCTTCAGCAAGATTGATTGCAACTTTTTCAATTTGAATGGAGCTTCTTCCACCTGCTTGTCCGATACATAATACAACATCTGGTTGATGCTCTTCTATCGCTTTCTCCACAACTGCACCACTTTTCGTATATACAGTTGGAATTTCTAACTTTATAATTTCCGCACCGCAGATTTCTTCTGGTAGAAGTTTCACTGCTTCATATGCTGGGTTTACTGTTTCTCCGCCAAATGGATCAAATCCTGTAATCAAAACTTTCATTATTCGTCCGCCTTTCTTCTCTAAACTGTAATTTACTCAAACTTTGTACTTGAAGATTTCGATAAGTAGCTAACTACTTATAATTCTTGTACTATCATACCTTAAATATCTTAAAATAATATACTTAACTACATATTAACATATATGCAATCTGGAAAATAATCATAAATATCGCAACAAATACTTGATTTTTAATAACTCCAAAACGGTTTTTCATATCTAACATAGCAACAGGTACCATATTAAAGTTTGCCGCCATCGGTGTTAATAACGTACCGCAGAATCCTGTTGTTAATGCTAACATCCCTACAACTGTTGGATCTGCGCCTAATGCTAGAACGAAAGGCCCACCGATACCAACTGTCATAACTGTGATAGCTGCATATGCATTTCCCATAATCATTGTAAAGAATACCATACCTAAACAGTAAACTATAATTCCGATTGTTAAATTTCCCTCAGGAATGAAACTTTGTACATACATAGCAATTACTTCGCCAACTCCAGCTTTCGTAAAAACTGCACCAAGTGCCGCTAATAACATCGGAAGAATGCTTAATGGTCCTACTGTAGAAAGTAGACGTTCTGTGTCTGCTAAAAATACTTTAGGTGTATTTTCTTTAGACATAATCATTAAGAATATTACACCAATTAGTACACCGAATGCAACACCTACAAGTGCTCCAAGATCAGTTAACGTTGCAAATATAATAGCAGAAATACCGATTGATAATGCTGGTATAAATACTTTCATACCATTTTTCTTACGTAGTCGTTCTTTTTGTTCTGCTGTTGGAAGCTCCACCTTACCTGGCTTAACTTTCTTAAGCATTGCTGGAATTACCATAATAAAAATCAAAATACCACTAATAACTGTACCATTTTCAAGTGCATTAATGAAACGCCCGAATGAAATCAGCACACCTAACGTTACCCAAAAGATACAAGTTGGAATACGAGAGGTATTTTCTTTATCTAATGCATTTTTGATACCTGTGTATATTGCAAGAAGTCCCATGATGATGTATACAACTTCTAATAATTTCGTTCCTAATTCTACATTCGCATCTGTAAAAAATGAAATCATCAACATTAATTTCTACCTCCCTCTCTACTTATTCTCAGCTTGATCTGTCTTTCCAGTAGATTGTTTGTAATACTTTTTCAACATTAATTTATCCTTTTGAATGAAGTAAACCATAGCAACCACTAAGGCAACAATTGCTGTTGGAATTGCTACTTTTGCTAAGCCCGCTAACTCTACTTCATAACCAAGCGAAGCTAATGTACTTTGAATTAACAAACCTCCTGATCCACCAACAAATAATACCTGGCAGAAAAACCAAGCAACATTCTCCATAGCAGAAGCCATTCCTTTAATTTCTTCTACATGCTCCTCATTCGGCTCTTTACCATCTGCTTCAATTGCACCCGTTGCCATAGGCATAATAATTGGTTGTACAAAACCAGCAACACCGCCAAAATTCACATTGAAAGCTCCAAACATGCCTCGCATTACACCATAAGCTGCAATTACTTTACCGCTAGTTGGATTTTTAATTTTTCCTATTAATTTAGCTGCTGACTCTTTTAAACCATTACGTTCTAAAGTACCAGTAACTAACATAATTAAAATAAAGATTGCAATACTTCTATTATTAACAAAGTTTTCCCCTAATGTAGAAAGTAAGTCTATTGGAGTAAGACCACCAACAAATGCTGTAACAATAGCGGAAAGCATGATAATTAATATTGAATCTAGCTTGAATGTAAAACCTAAGATAATAATTAGGATTCCTAATAACTTGATCATACTTCTCTCTCCTTGTTCTTCTGATTTGGACATTTGTCCCGCCTATAAAGACATTATACTTTATAATTCGACATTTTTCACTGGATATATATACCATCATCTAAACAAGGGTAGATACGCTATGCTGGGCGCAACAAAAAAAGGCCCAAGTCCTAAGACTTGAGCCTTTTTGAGTCTAATTATTATAAATTAATAATTTTCTTTTCTTACTTCAAAATAGCTTTGTGAATACTTACATACTGGACATACTTCAGGTGCTTTTTTACCCATTACGAGATGTCCACATACTCGACATTCCCACATTGTTTCCTCACCTTTTTCAAATACCTTTTGCATCTCTACATTATTTAATAATGCACGATATCTTTCTTCATGTGATTTCTCTATTGCAGCAACTCTACGGAAACGTTCAGCTAATTCTGTAAATCCTTCTGCTTCTGCATCTTTCGCAAAACGATCATACATATCTGTCCATTCGTAATTCTCACCTTCTGCTGCATGTAAAAGATTCTCTGCAGTAGATCCTAGGTTTCCTAATTCTTGGAACCAGATTCTTGCATGTTCTTGTTCATTTCTTGCTGTCTTTAAGAAAATCTCAGATAATTGGTCATATCCTTCTTGACTAGCAATATTAGCAAAGTAAGTATATTTGTTTCTTGCTTGACTTTCTCCTGCAAATGCTTCCATTAAATTCTTCTCAGTCTTTGTTCCAGCATACACATTACCGTTTGACACTTTTTCTTCAATTTTCTCGAATGCAGACGCTGGTTGTCTACATACAGGACAGGTAAATCCTTCTGGTAACTCTCCTTCATGAATATATCCACAAACAGTACAACGATATTTAATAGTTCCGCTCATCTTTATTCTTCCTCCTAATAATTCATTATTGGTCTGTTCTAACGTATAGCTGTTATGTACACCTATGTAGTTCATGCAAGATTTTCTTACACTGTCCACATTTAACACATAGAGCATCATCACGCTCAATAGATGGACTCTCTAGTTATATTGGAGCTCGAATATCTTCTGATAAATGTTTTCTCATCATCCAGCCTATATATTTGCCAAGATTCCAATTATTAGTATATTATGTTTTTTTTGGCAAGTCAAGACACTACAGGTGATATAGTTTAATTTATTAGTGAAAAACCAATATAAAACTAATACTTATTGAGACTTGAGATATATTATCTAATAATTCAATATATACACAGCTAATTTCTAACTTTTTATGATACAGTATATTTTTTCACTTAACCTTTTACCATAAATTACTATAAAAAATCTTTCTAATCAATGTATGAAAGCATGTTGAACAACACATAATAATATTGTAAAAACAATCTGAATGTAGGAGGGAACAAAGATGTCAAATCAAAGTAACCAAAGCATTCAATCCTCAGAGGCCTACGAAGACATTTCTGTTGGAGATGAGCCAATTGACAGGTAAGGCTTATAGGGCTAAACAGTCGACGGAATAGCGCTATAAGCCTAAACGTTTTTACTAAATGATGATGGAAAGCACGCTTTGCGGACTTTACATTATCATAAATAAGGAGCTACTTATATTGCATACCTAGTATGTACATAAGTAGCTCCTTTCTAATCTACGCTTATTAAAGCTCAGATATGTCATCTACATAAAAAAGAGTTTTATTAGCTTATCAACTAATTCATTTGCAACATCATTAATATAGACTGGACGTAAATTCTTACTATAGATAAATATCTTTTACACATATACCTATTGCTCAAAATTCTAATTTCATTTTTCTCCTTTCTTTTTAGTTCCATAAATTGGAATTTATCTGAATGTAACAGGAACTTTTTCTAAAGAATGATTCACATATTTTATCCAATATGCATTCGCATCAACTCTTGATTTTATAAATGAAATTTCTCCATTATTATCTACAAAAGCTGTTTCGTTCTCTAAGGCTACTCCCACAATATCTTTATCATTCAACATTATATCAAAACTATCTCTTCCCTCTTCATTATAATGTGGACAAAGAGCATAATGATGTATATCAAGCATTCCATACACAAATATGTATTCCAAATTTTCCTTCTTTGAAAAAGCTTCGCTATCACTATGTCCACAACAGAACCAACAAATTGCCCCTGCACTAATCCCCATAAGAACCGCACTATCTTTATCATAGATATTCTGTAATTTTTTATCCAGATTATATTTTTTCCATGTATCCATCATACTGCGAGTATCACCACCACCAACATATATTAAATCTGCCCATTCAAGTAAATCATCTATCTGTTGATTATTATACGTTAACTTCGTTAATGACAATTCTTTTACTTCGCAATTCATTTTTTCGAATACTACATGAATATTCTGTATATACCCCTCTGCATCTTCACTTGCAGTTCCAATAAATAAAAGCTTTGGTGTTTTTGTTTGTGATATATTTATTGCGTACTTGTTTAAACCTTCTGTTGACATTAAATCGCCACCACCAATTGCTACAATTCTGCCCATAACTTTTTCATCTCCAAATTCAAATTTATCTTTCTTTTATTTGTTTCTTTAGACGTTGATTCTCTGATATGAGTTCTTCATTATCGACCAACTGAACAATAAGTTTCTTTTTATCATCCTCTAACTTTTTAGTCTGTTTCCCGAGAGTAGCAATCTTTTCATCTTTGAGCTGTATCTTGCCCTTTTTAATGCAACGACATCATCCAAAGGACTTTTCTGTACACGAACTACTAAAGATAACGTACTTTCTTACCGCTTCTATCAAAATAAATACAATCAAATCTCAAAAAGAAATATTTTACATTTCTATAATACATCACAATATTCAATTAAACAACAATATTTCATATTACATCCAAAAAACAGTTGGCGTAGTAAGCCTTCGAAACGCCGACTGTTTTCTATTTATATATTTAAAACTGCATCGTAAGCTTCACTTACAGCATCAAGTACTTTTCTAGCTTTCACACTTAACCTTCTTTAAATGGATAGTCCATAAGAGCTATATATCTCTTTTTCTCTTGACATGCTTCGTTTATTTTGGTATTTTTATAATATAAAGTAATATTATGCCATTTTATATAATAAAAAGGGGGATTTCAGAGATGAAACGTGTTTTTGGAATCTTTGAAGCTGTCTTCGATGCATTCTATCTTATTGTTGCATCGATTCTTTCTTTCATGCTTCTTTTGACTGGTTCCACGAATAATGCTCGTATACTAGCCAGTATCATGGCTATGGTTTTAGTTTGTGGTGATGCATTTCACCTTTTTCCTCGAATAATGGTAATCTTTACACATCAAGAGGAACGATTTCGCCTAGCTCTTGGGAGAGGCAAACAGATTACGTCGATCACGATGACAGTATTTTATCTGCTTCTCTGGCAAATTGGACTGTTGATTTTCCCACCGAATGTCAGTAATTTTTGGACATACCTTGTGTATTTCCTAGTCGTTTTGCGGATTCTAATCTGCCTACTACCTCAGAATAAATGGCAGGATCGATATCCTCCAACTAACTGGGGAATCTATCGAAATATTCCGTTCATATTATTGGGCATTATCGCTGCATTACTGTTTTTTGTACATAGAAACATAATACCAGATCTAAGCTTAATGTGGCTTGCCATCATCCTTAGTTTTATATTCTATCTTCCCGTAGTGCTTTGGTCGAATAAGAACCCAAAAATCGGTATGCTTATGCTACCCAAAACATGTGTCTATCTTTGGATGCTGACCATGTGCTTATCACTATAAATTAAGTTGTTGTAAATATCCCAGGGATATTAACATAAAAAAGCAAGAATATGAAAGGAGTTTTATCATGAACGATTACAGTAAATTAACAAATGAAGTTGGCGCTCCAGTAGGTAATAATGAGAACGCCATTACTGCTGGACCTCGTGGCCCTGTGGTAATGCACGACGTATGGCTAATGGAGAAAATGGGTCACTTCAATCGCGAAGTCATTCCAGAACGCCGTATGCATGCTAAAGGCTGGGGTGCTTACGGTAAGTTAACAGTAACACATGACATTTCTCAATACACAAAGGCAAAAGTTTTACAGCCTGGTGCCGAAACTGAATTATTCATTCGCTTTTCTACAGTTGCAGGAGAACGTGGCGCTGCTGACTGCGAACGCGATATCCGCGGAGTAGCAGTCAAATTCTACACAGAAGAAGGTAATTGGGATCTAGTTGGTAACAACACTCCAACTTTCTTCATCCGCGATGTTCACAATTTCCCTGATTTAAACCGTGCCGTAAAACGCGACCCTCGCACTGGCCGACGCTCAGCACAAAACAACTGGGATTTTTGGACAATGCTTCCTGAGTGTTTCCATCAGACAACAATAGTTATGAGTGACCGAGGTATTCCTGCCTCCTTCCGTAATATGCATTTCTTTGGTGAGCATACCTTCGCTTTCTATAATGAGAAAAATGAACGTGTATGGTGTAAGTTCCACTTCAAAACTCAACAAGGAATCAAGAATCTCAGCAATGAGGAAGCTACTAAAATAAACGGTATGGATCGCGAGCACCATGGTACAGATCTATATAATGCTATCGAGCGTGGCGACTTCCCTAAATGGACTATGTATGTGCAGATCATGACCGAAGAACAAGCAAAAAATCACTACGAGAATCCATTCGATATCACTAAAATATGGCGCCATGCCGAATATCCTCTTATCGAAGTCGGCGTACTAGAGCTAAACCGTAATCCAGAAAACTACTTTGCCGAGGTTGAGCAAGCTGCCTTTGCTCCTGCTCACGTGGTTCCTGGCATTGGCTTTAGTCCAGACCGTTTCTTACAGGGCAGATTGTTTGCATACGGTGATGCACAACGCTACCGTCTAGGTGTAAACCACAATCAAATCCCAGTAAACCGTGCTAAAGTGGAAGTCAATGAATACCATCGCGATGGTGCTATACCTGTTACCCTGCAATGCCTCCCTACGTTTCTTTACCAACCTGTCCCATAGCATACTGTCCTCATCTTCCAGTCTGGTCAGGGCCTGGTGGGTAAAATGAATATAATAATATTCGCACCAAGAAGCTCTAGACCCCACATGCTCATATGCAGGATCCAGTATGTACATATCTCCCGGTACCAACTCTAATCTTCTGCCGTCTTCCTCCAGATACATAGAACCTTTTATAATCACATATAGGATATATTCATCTGATTTTCGTCTTCTGTGGACGTAAGGCGGTTCAATTATTGTACGGTCTACCAGTCGCACCGAAGGTAAAAACCTGCAATCGATTACATAAAACATAATATCCCCCTTAAAGTTTCCTGCATGACTCCCGGATGAATAGCTTCGACTTAATTAGCTGAGTTCTTGGCGGCTCCTCCTTGTGAATTGCCGCAATTGCTGTCTTAACCAGGCTTTCACCAAAGGCCTTATAATCATATCCTACACTCGTGAGACTAGGTTCATACCCTCCTGCCATATAGGTATTATCAAAACTGGCTACGGATACATCTTTAGGAACCGAAAACCCCTGTTCTTTTAAGTAACGCATAATGCCAACCGCCGTAAAGTCATTAATGGCAATGATAGCCGAGGGCATCGGCAGGCCTTCTCTCATACAACTCTTCATAGCCTCATATCCGCCTTCGATATCATAGGTATTGCTTGTAATGATGTAGTCCTCCCGTACCGACAATCCATATTTTTGCATAATCTGCCTGTATCGGAACCTCTTTTCCATTGTGGATTTTACATCTGGTCGCCCACCCACAAGAGCAATTTCCTGGTGACCATTTTCGATTAAATATTCCATTACAATTTCCATAGCCTGAACTTCATTAAGGTTCACCTGGTAGCAATCTGCACCGTCCAACTTCCCGGTAATTAAAATCGGGATTTTATTTGCAATCCTGTTTATCATCTCCACATATATTTCATCGGATACCAACTCCTCCACTTTTCCACCGATCTGGATAATGGCGTCTACCTGCTGAGAAGCCAACTTTTCGATATGGGTATACTCCATGCTGTTACTGCCAAGGGAATTGCAAAGCATTAACATGTAGCCGTTGTCGTTGGCACATCGTTCGCATTCTACTACCATAGTGGCGTAGAAGGGGTTTCGAATATCAGAAACCAGAATCCCGATGATTTTAGTTTCGATATTAGTCAACCCCCTAGCCAAAGCGTTGGGCTTAAAGTCATATTGCTTAATTAACATCTCAACCTTTTTCCTTTTATCTTCACTCACCCTGGCGCTTCCGGTGAGGACCCTAGACACTGTAGCCGGTGATACACCTGCTTCATTTGCAATAGTATATATATTTATATTATTTTTCTCCATATGTTATAAGCCCCCAAACTTCTTAGCCAATGTCTGGCTCATCCTTTAATTCAATGGTGTCTCTTGTCTTTCCTTCCGTTTCAAACATAATAATTTCATTTCGTCCCTGCTTCAACAAAGGTGCTGGTATATAAAGACGTTTCTGAGGCCCTCTTTCCCAGTATCTCCCCAGATTAAATCCATTCAAAAAGACACAGCCTTTTCCCCAGCCTTCAAAATCTAGGAACGTATCTCCGGCTTCTTCCACTTCAAAAGAAAACTTATAAAAGCCTGGTGCACCTTCGGTATATCCTTTGGTAAAATCCAGTTTCTCCAGATTATCAAGAGGTAGGCAGTAGTGATCCCAATTGTAATGCATATGTCCATTAATTTGTACACACTGAGCTATTCCTTTTCTCTGGTTCTCCATTCTAGGTCCAAAATTCACACGTCCCATGTTTTCCATCAGAATATCTAGCTGTGCTCCTTTTTCTATTGGAAGTTTAATTTCTTTCTCCTCTAAAAGCTCCCTGTCATAGAGCGTGGCAATCGGTATTTGATTAAGAAAAATGTTGGCCCGGTCGTTAGCTCCGTGTAGGCGGATACTTTCAACCCCTTGCTCTCTCTCTAGCTTAGAACGATAAAGTATGTATCCGTAGTTCTGATTAAGCTTCTCCATAGGCTGTGTAAAGGTATCATTAATAGGCTCCACAAGATCCAAAAGAGCCTCAAAAAGTCCTACTTTTTCCTGTAACTTTAATATACCGTATGCCTTTTTAATAATCTTTGTAGTAAATGTAACCTCCGGTATCGGAGCGTATTTTGCAATCACATCATGGTATTTCTGATATTTCAAAGTGAAATCTCCGGCTTCTGTAAGTACTGCATCATAATCATAGGAGGTCACGTCAGGAGTCAGTTCATCGTAATAATTAGAACCGTTCATAAAGCCGAAATTCGTGCCGCCTATAAACATATATATATTCACACTTCCTAACTCTAACATCTTATCAAGATCCACCGCACTTTGTTCCAGATTACCTTTCATGTGTCCACCATTGCCCCAGTGGTCAAACCAGCCCACCCAGAATTCCGTGCACATCAAAGGGCCTCCAGTCGTATATTTTTCCAATATCTGAAACCGTTCCTCCGTTCCAGAACCAAAATTTCCTGTAGGATGTGCTCCTGTAACAGAACCGCAGGATAAGGATTCATCGGTTGGTCCATCAGAGGTTACTAAAGGAACCACCACACCGTTGTTAAGCATTAGCTGCTTCATGGTTTCCATATAAGCAAGGTCTTCTCCGTAATACCCGTATTCATTTTCTACTTGCATTAGAATTATCGGTCCACCGTAAGGTAGTTGGAGTGGCGTAAGAAGCTGAAACAGAATCTGGTAATAGTCACTGACATGTTTAAGAAATGGCTCATAACAAGCTCTTAGTCTCATGCCATCCTCAGCCATCAACCAACCTGGTAGTCCACCAAACTCCCACTCTGCGCAGATATATGGAGATGGTCTGATAATCACATATAACCCTAGCTCCTGTGCCAGCAAGATAAACCGTTTCAAATCCAACATACCCTCAAAGCAGAACTGTCCTTTCCTAGGCTCGTGCATATTCCATGCCACGTAGGTTTCGACCGTATTGCAGCCCATTGCTTTTAATTTTTCCAATCTATCACGCCAATACTCAGGAACTATGCGGAAATAATGGATTGCACCAGATATTATCTTAAACTGCTCCCCATTCAGATAAAAATCATCTCTTATTTCAAACTTTTGCATTTTAGTTCTCCCTTATAAGTGATGCGGAACACTTCTGTCCTGAAGCATTCCGCATCTTACTCATTCTTTTTTAGATTTAATCCGAATACAAATGTGTCTATTTGTATATTGCATCAATCTGAGTCTGTAATTCACTTATTACCTCTTCAATGCCAGCACCCTTTAATGCCTTTCTGTATTCAGTAACAATATCTTCTGCAGTGCCTTTATATTTGCCATATGATATCTGTCCCATATAGGTGTCATGAATTTCATTAATATTATTAACCTGTGCCTGAATATTGGTCATGTCCGGAACAAACTTTCCATAAGGATAAGGAATCTTAACCTTGTCATATTCTGCGCAAAGCGCATCATATTTTTCCCAATTTCTTCCATCTTCCAATATTTCTAGATCATCATTTCTTCCCCACCAGTAATTGGTAACAATCTCATCCTTCTCTGCTGTATAACCTTCTGTTTGTTTTCTGTAGCCTTCTGGTGTTATATCATACTGAACACCTTCTAATCCGTAGTTAAGCAGCTTGTAACATTCTGGATCATTTCTAAGTAAGTCATACACCATTAAAGCTCTTTCTGGATTTTTGGAAGCTGCGGAAACTGCCATCGCTCCGTGGGTAATGCTTGTGCTTACTAGATTACCATTCTCTTCTCCGAACCAGAAGATTCCAGTGTCGGCACCCGGCTGTTTCTGATCCGTTTTAAAACCGCTGTCTCCAAGCCAGGTATTCGTATGGTGCTGTTCAACTGAAGTTAGACCAATTTGCATATCTTCACCGGCATCCGCTGCAGTATTGTTTAATACGTCCGTTTTCCAAACGCCCATATTATCCCATTCCTTCATTAATTTCGCAAATTCTACAAGTTCATTACCTTCATAGAATGGGGACCATATCGTATATAAATCATCCTTGCTTCCGCCGAACATTCTACCTGCATTGATACCCTCTATACGTACGGAATCGGTATTAGATGACATCCAGCCATCCGCCAGCCCTATATTCTCTGATCCGTTAGAGTTCCATGGAATGATATCAGGATGATTTTCCTTCACGCCCTTAAAGTATGTTGTCATATCCTGCCAGCTGTGAGGACCAGTTGGAAGCCCCGCTTCTGCAGCCCAGTCACCACGGTAGATAAATCCATGGTTCGTCCACTGGGTAAAGTGGTTTTCCGGCAAGAAATAGATATCTCCATTATATTTACATTCATCCCATTCGTCAGCCGAAACCTGTGCATAGGTCTTTGGTGCATAGGTAGAGATCATATCTTCGCTTAGTTCTAAGAAGGCACCATTTTGTGCATTTGGCCATGCATCAAGCCAGTCGGTTGCCGTTCCAACAAGGTCTACGCTTCCATCCATCTGAGCCAAAGTCAGATTATAATTGGATAGATAATCTGTCCATCCGATATAGTATATTTCCAATTCTGCATTTACTTTCTCAGTCAAAATCTTGTTCAACTCCGCAAGCATCGCTTCGGTAGCTCCATTGTTCTTTGGATCTCCAGTTGTCATATATACAACCTTTACATGCTTCGAAGTATCAATCTTTGAAGCATCAGCCTCTGGGGTATCAGCCTCTGGGGCAGTTGTTTCTACAGTCTCTGTATTCGTTGTAGAATCCGGGTCATTTACTTTCTGTTTTGAACCACCGCAAGCTGTTAAACTAAGAACCATAATTCCCGATAACAATAAGCTTACTAATTTCTTACCTAATTTGTTCATTACAAATCCTCCCTTTTAATCAGAAATATATGTGAATTTCATTATGAAATTGACATCTTCAGGTTATGTTCCTGCTATCCTTTGACCGCTCCAACTGTAATACCACTTATGAAGTATTTCTGCACAAATGGATAAACGAAAATAATTGGTCCGGTAGACATTACCGCTGTTGCCATCTTTAGCGTTTCCGTAGGTAAATCCTGTTTTGTAATAAACATTGCTGCGGCAGAATTTCTAAGCGCCAGCGCTGAATTGATAATTTCATAAAGATTATACTGTAAAGGCTTATACTTTACTTTAGCACTTAAGAAAAGAGACGACTGGTACCACTCATTCCAGTACCCGATTGCTAAAAACAATCCTATAGTTGCCAGTGCAGGCTTTAACATAGGAAGAATGAGGGAAACGAATACCTTCATATCGCCTGCTCCGTCTATCTTACCGGATTCCGTTATCTCGTGAGGGATATCCTTTACAAAATTCTTCATCAGTATAATCAGCCACGGAGTCATCAATAACGGTAAGAATACCGCCAAGTAACTATCCTTCAAATTAAAGGTATTAGTCATCAAAAGGTAATATGGTGCAAGACCTGCCGAAAAAAGACTAGTAAAATATATATAAAAGGAAATTACATTTCGAAAAGGAAAATCCTTCCTCTGTAATGCATAACCAGTCATGGCAATAATAATAAGTCCCAGTGCCGTTCCACAGACCGTCATTACAATGGTTACCGCATAAGAACCCCATATAGTTCCGTCTTGAAAAACCAGGCTATATGCTTTTGTTGAAAATTCATTTGGTATAAAACTTACACCGGAATTACGTACAGCGGATTCCGAACTAAAGGACGCTCCCACAATAAGAGCAAACGGGATTATACATGCCAATGCATAAAAGCTTGCCACAAAGTATCCAACGCTACGGATAATCTTATCTGTAATATCCAGCTTAACTTTAACTTCTTTTTTTACTTTTACAGATGTATTAGACATTTCTTTTTCCTCCTAGAACAAAGAATAATCTTTGTCTATTTTTTTAACTACAAAGTTGCATCCCATGACCATAAGGAATCCAATAATGGACTGGTATAGGCCTACAGCCGATGCCGTAGAGAAGTTAAAGTCCTTAATAGTTGCTCGATATACATAAGTTTCAATGATATCGGTTGTAGGATACAGCAAAGAGTTCGAACCTATAATATTGTAGAACAGTCCAAAGTTACCTCTTACAATACCTCCCATCGCAAACAGGAGCAGAATAATCAATGTAGGCTTTAAGCATGGTAAAATAATATGCTTAATCTTCTGGAAGCCGTTCGCTCCGTCCACCCTTGCCGCTTCGATAATCTCGGAATCAATCCCCATAATTGCTGCGAAATATACCACTGAATTGTATCCGCTGACCTGCCACAGCTGTACGATGATGATAATAATTGGCCATACCCCCGCGTCGGAGTAAGGTCCCCATTTTTCCAATCCCAGACTGGTCAGAATGGAATTTACAAAACCAGTATCATAATTTAGTATGTTGTATACTAGAAAACCTATTAATACATGAGAGATGAAATAGGGTAAGAACATCATAGTCTGTGAAACCTTTTTAAACTTTTTGCTTCTTAGTTCGTTTAATAGGATTGCCATAAATATGGCTACCAGATTTCCCAAAACAATAAAAGCAAGATTGTACAAAATCGTATTCTTGGTAAGTTCTAATAACTTTCCAGAAGAATATAGAAATTCAAAATTCTTCAATCCTACGAAAGGACTCTTAAATATTCCTAGACGGTAGTTATACTTTACAAATGCTACCCAGATTCCTGGTAGCGGCATGTAACTGAAAGCAAAGAAAAACACAACTGCCGGCAGACACATGAGAATCAAAACACGGTACTTCACTACATTCTGCCAGAAGTTTTTCTTTTTAACTATAGGAATAGACTGTGTGGCAGTAGAATGACTCTTTTTCACTTTTACTCCTCCTTATATTCTGCAACATTTGTGCAACTTTACTATATATTATAGCTTTTATGTATTTGAAACCCTTTTCATATTTACATCCTATTACAGTTTCCATATTTTGTCAATCAATATTTATTATTTTGCTTATTTTTTTTATATTATTTATTAATTTATTGTAACTATTGTATATTATAAAATTTTTGATCATTTATTTTTTAGACATCTATTCTATTTTTTTGCGAGTTTTTTGTATCTTTTCTTACTACTTCTTGGTGTTTATTGTAAATATAACTTTATTTATAAGAAATCGGTTTCAAGTTTAAATTAAAAATAAATAAAACAATACCATTGAATCCTTCCAAATGCTCCAATGGTATTTCTAGTTAATCACTGAAACAAATTGTTCTACGCCGTCTGCATCTTAACATAGAACTATTGGTTATTGTAAATAAAATGGAAATAAATAAAACTTGTTTTTACCTTAAAAAATGATAAGATTAAATTAGTTATATAGCTATTAATAAATATATAAATAAAAAGGGGAATTTAAAATGATTGATTTTCAGAATGGCTCAATATTTAAACTAAAGCAAGCAAAGGAAAGTGATGTTAGTTCAACAATATCTTCATTACTAATACCAGGTGAGGAAATAATCGGAGTATACAAAGGGGTACGTGATTCAGTAACATTCACAAATAAACGTGTCATTGCACTCAATGTACAAGGTATTACTGGAAAGAAAAAAGATTTCACATCTCTCCCATATTCAAAAATACAAGCATTCTCCGTTGAAACATCTGGCACTTTTGATTTAGATTCAGAACTTGAAATCTACTTTAGTGGATTAGGTAAAGTGAAATTTGAATTTACCGGAAATTGCAATATACTTAGTATTGGACAAACTATAAGTAGCTTTATCTTATAATAATTTACTTGAATCAACATAAGCACACATCCATGTACACATGGTATGTGTGCTTTTTTGATACCACTAGCATTATCAATTAAAATTAGTCTTTTTTCTATTTGCAATGGACATATGAAGATCAATTTCACATGGAGAATGTTATCTCTTTAATTTGTTAATACTTTATATAATCAGTCATCTAATGAAAGGAGTTTTCTGTATGCGTGTTCGAAGAACAATAAAACCAATAGTCGCAATAACAAAAAATGAAAATGAGTCGCTTGCCATTGAAGAAGGACTTCAGCTTATTCAGTTTTCTACCATGATATCACCTGAAGATGTGGTAGTTATAACACCTAACTGGGTCTCCCCAGCCAGCCCTTACAGCGGCAGAGTTGTAGGACCTGAAAGTTTACGGACCATTATACGACTAGTAAAGAGTTGTAATCCTAAAAGAATTGTCGTTGCAACTGGTCCTGGTGATGAGGATGTAATTAGTCTGATGGAACAAGTAGGATTTGCAAGCATTATTAAAGAAGAAAAAGTAGAATTCATAAATCTTAACCAAGGTCCGTTTATTAGTATTGATATTAACCATCCTTGTCCTTCCAGATTATGTTTAAATCAACTATTTAATGAAATGACCTTCCTTATCTCCTTTACACAGCTTAAAATTCATGAAGAAGCTACCATTTCTGCTGCAATTAAGAATATTACTATGGGTTGGCCTGCCGGGGACGAACAAGGTTATCCCAAAAAAGATCTTGGTATTCATAATGAATTGCATGATTTTATCGCTGCTATGTTTGAGAAATTCACAATTGATGTTTCCATCGTCAGCGCAAGCCCTGCTATGATTGGCACTGGTCCACATAAAGGAACTGCCGTTCATACTGGAATGGTTTTATGTGGTACAGATCCTGTAAGCACCGATGTAGTTGGTGCAAGATTACTTGGCTTTAAACCACAAGCAATACACTATCTTCATAAAATAATTAAGAAGGGACTTGGACGAAGTACTTTTGATAGGAAAACAAAAGAAGGAATCCAATTTCCTGGAATTCCAATCGAAAAGGCAGAAGAAGAGTTTAGCCGTGCGGCTTATCAAAAGCAGTTTGCGGTGGACTCTAATCGAGAGGATTCCTAAGTACTGCTCTAGCGCTTGCTTAAGAAAACCTGGGTATTGAATTCCGCGACTATTGTTCAATAGGAAAAAATCAAATTTAAAAGCTTAGAAAGGCAGGTCTAATTACGACTTGCTTTTCTAAGCTTCCAATTTAATACTACCTCTTTCAATACTATGCTACACATAGATTAAGGAATCTCAATATAATCTCCATCCTTTGTGACTTCAAATAAAGGAAGCTTCTTTAAGAATATGATATCCTCTCGATTGGCCGCCTCACCTTCTGCTAAAATCGCTGCTTTACATACAATGTTCGCATTCGCTTTTGCTGCCAAACGCTCTAAGGCTGCCAAAGATTCTCCTGTTGAAATCACATCATCAATCAAACAAACTCTTTTTCCAGCTACTTTGCAAGCATCTGCTTCATCTAAAAATAAGGTTTGTTCTGAGGTTGTTGTAATAGAATTCACCGTCTCTGATACAACATTTCTCATATAAGATTTTACAGATTTTCTAGCCACAATAAATGATTTATGATTTAATAAACGACTTATCTCATAAGCAAGTGCAATTCCTTTTGCCTCCGCAGTCATTATATAATCGACATCTGGCAACTGTTGTACTAACTCTTTTGCTGCTGCCTGTATTAATTCGGTATCACCAATTACTACAAAACTTGCGTAAGCCAAATTTTCTTTAATTGCTACATATGGCAACTCTCTTTTTATTCCACATACTTCATACTTAAATGTATTCATGTCTACCTCCCATTTCACACCGTTGAAAACTCAAATATTGTAATTTTATGCTCCGAACACAGCACGTGCTACAATACCAGCAAGCATTCCAAGGAATGGATCTGAAATTGCAGTTACGCCCATTGTAATTCCACCTACCATTGAATTACCTCCCACTGCTGAAGCAGCATTCGAAGGTACAGTTACCATAAGTCCGAGAACTAATAAGAATCCAGAGATCGATGCAGTTGGAACATATTTACCCATTTTAGGTAATAATCCAAATATCAAGATAAGCCCCATAACAATCATCATCACGATGCCTGCCCATAAGGCATGAGGCGCACTGCCTGTCGCTGAAATGATTGATTCAACTGGAGCACCACCAAAGAACGAGGATACCATGTCCGCTACAGAACTTATAACTGATAAGTGGTCTATGTTTACTTCCTTATTTGCCATACTACCAGTAATTGCCCCAAATGAAATATTTGAACCTATATTTAAACATACCATCCCTAATGCACCACGGAGTATACGAACGTTCATGCTTAACTTCTGTCGCTTAATTTTTTCTTCCTTAACATCAATAAAATTATTATCATTCTTAATATATCTACCAACAATACATGATAAGATAACAGATACTGTAATAGTATATACCAAATTCTGTGTTAAACTATATATTAAAACTGCACTAACACCAGATACGGCTCCAATAATCTTGTCAGCTTTAAGCATCTCTACTGCTGCTTTTGCAAGTATCAAACCAACCCCTGCCATCATACCAGCAGCGATATTCGGTCCAATAAAATCTACAATCTTTGTAAGCAATCCAAATAAGCCTATAAAAGCCATAATGGCAGCGCCATAAAAAATCATAGAAATACGTTCTTCCTTGTTTCTACCGGCAGTGCCAGCATATGTAATAGTTTCTGCTTGAAACGAAATAGGTGCGATAGAACCTGTTACTGCATTACCAATAGCTCCTGCAAAAAAAGCAAATGCAGTTGGAATCGATGCAAAGCCAAAACTTAATGCCAGCAAGCCCTGTGGTAAACCATTTAACACAACACTAATAATAGCCAAAATATCCTGAAATAACTCATTCATATAACTGCTCTCCGTTCTATAAATATTTTTTATACAATAGTAGTATACTTTATTTCAGAGTATCCGACAAATTATGATTTCTTTCGACTTTAATAAGTTGTACTTATAGTTCAATTGTCATGCTTTAATTAAGCTGTTAATAGTACTCTCTTCATGTCAATGATGCCAAATACTATCACCATCTTTTTTCTCTATATGCTCTACAACAAAAAAAACTACCTCACAATGCTTCCACATCATAAGATAATCTTTCTAAATCGGAGACGGCGGGATTCGAACCCGCGTACCCCAAAAGGGCTACCGCATTTCGAGTGCGGCTCGTTATGACCTCTTCGATACGTCTCCCTTTGAACTATATTTTACAATTAATAATTCTACTCCTATTTTGTCAATCAGTCTACCAGTTTTTATCATTTCTTCTATATCTGTACAGTATGTTACGGCTTCTTTGAGTACTGGTATGGTAAAATTATTTGTCTGTGTCAAATACTTATTTACTGCGAATGGTGGAACGCCAGCTTTCTGGCCCATCGCTGAACTTGCCATGCCAAGACGTTTCATCTCTTTAATTTGTAAGAGAATATTAAAATGTCTTGTGATTAAGAATAAGATAGACATCGGTTTTTCTTTTAATGACAACAAGTCATAGTATAGGGCAAGTGCCTGTTCCTGACGTTTACTTGCGATTGCATCAATCATCTGGAAGATTTTATTCTCTAATTGTGTTGTACAAACAGCATCAATATCCGCTTCTGTTATAATGTCACGATCCATAGCATAACACACAAGTTTCTCTATCTCTGTCTGTAGATTCTCCATATCAGAACCTGTCTTGTTTAGGAAATACATTAATGTTCTCTCAGTAATCTTCTTCTTATCTTTTGATAATAAAGAAGCAACCCACAATTTTAAGTTTGCTTCGTCCATACCATTCATCTCTGAGATTCGTCCAACATCTTTTACAGCTTTGTACATACGATTACGCTTGTCTACTTCATCTTCCACAAAGATAAAATGTGTTGTTTCAGGAATGTTCTTCATATAGTCTGCTAGATCACTGGCATTCTTAAAGAAACCACTATTCTCTATAACAATGACACGGCGATCAGCAAAGAAAGGCAAGGTATTAGCAATACCAATTACTTCTGGCACATCTATACCCTTTCCGTCAAAATGAGAGTAATTCATGGATTCACCCTCACCGACCATAGCTACTTTTAACTTATTCTTATATAGATTTTTTAAGTATGCCTCGCTACCATATAACAAATAGGCTGGCTTGAATTGATTCAATTTTATATCTTCTTTAATAAACTTCATTTATCTAAACTCCTGTGGTTTATTTCTTTTCTCTGTTCTATTGTTCTTACTATCCAAGGTTTAACTAATAAACTCAAACTTCGCACATAAAAACTTAATTATAGCAGTTAACTACTCCTCGAAATCTTCAAGTGCGAAATTTGAGTAATCAACTATTACTATCTAATATTTTATCCATAAACCTATCATTTTACAAGAGTTTTAGCACGTTTCTTATCTATCGTCCAGATTAATGGAACTTCTATCAATAACATGGTACTCCAACCGATTGCACAGGCAAAAGCTATACCAAATATTCCGAATCTTGGCGCTAGTATCCATGTAAATATAACTCTTAGAGAGGTCTGTATCAACGTTCCTAAGAATGTGATTTTCATCTTGCCCATGCCGCGAAAATATCCTTGGACACCATTCGTGAATGCGGGAAATATATAAAAAAATGCCATAACCCAAAGATACTGACTACCAATTTCTATTATATTTGAAGAACTCTTGCCATCAACAAACAACGAGACAAAGAAAGTTCTACAAAGGATTGTAACAAGACAAATCCCTATCCAATATAAGAATTCCATTCGTAAGCCTACAAGGAAGCCTTTTTTTATCCGCTCTTTTTGATCAGCACCTCTATTTTGTGCCACGAAAGTTGTGATGCCATGTGAGATACTTTGTTCTGGTGTACATGCGAAATCATCTATCTTAGTTACAGAATTAAAGGCAGCAATTGTATCAATACCAAGGGAGTTAATAGAGCCTTGAATCAAAAGTTTACCTAAAGGTTGACAAGATTGCTGAAGTGCTGCTACAGAACCATATTGTAACGTGCGTTTTAATAATCCTACATCCATTCTGAATTCTCCTCTTCTTATCTGAAGGATTGGAATCTTACGGTATACATAGATAACGGATAAGATGGCCGATGCTACTTCAGCAACTACGGTTGTTGTAGCAGAACATACGATTCCAAAGCCTAAGAATCCAATAAAAATCACATCAAGTACACCGTTAAGAATAGCAGAAAACATAAGGAATTTTAAAGGTGTTTTTGAATCGCCTACACTCTTAAGAGCAGAAGCTAATGCATTATAAAAGTATGTAAAAGGTGCCCCTATAAAAGTTATCCGTAGATAAGTCGTTGCCATAGGTAATAAATCTTCTGGAACATTTAACAATCGCAGTAAAGGTCCTGAAAATATAATCCCAAGAATCATTAAAACTACAGAAAAATATAATCCAAATAATACTGCCGTAGACATCTCTTTCTTTATTTTCTTATAATCCTTGGCTCCAAAGAATTCACTCATTAAAACGCCTGCGCCCATACAGATTCCAGAGATTCCAAGAATGACCATATTCATAACGGGATTAGCAATTCCTATGGCTGCCAACGCTTCTTTCCCAATAAATCTACCAGCTATTATAGAATCAACTGCATTGTATGTTAGCTGAAACATATTACCTAAGATCAAAGGAATCGCATATCTCATAAGGTGCTCGGATATATTCCCTTTGGTCATATCGGTTGTTTTCGATACCTTCTTACTTGGCTCTTTTTCATCAGCAGCATTTTTCTGTAACTTACACACCTATAAATACCTCACTTTCTTCTACTCCCACATCCTCACCCCATCCGTTTTAATACTAATAGCTCCTTCATTCCCCGTCCATTTATAAGGGATTTGATTCTCTTCTAATCTATCTAGCAATTCCTTATGTGGATGCCCATATCGGTTACCAAATCCACTAGAGATCCATGCAATTCTTGCACCATAATATCTTAGGAATTCATCGGATGTAGAGTACTTAGATCCATGGTGAGCAATCTTAATAATATCATACCTCTTTTTACCCACAGTAACCTGGCCATCCGTCTCTTCCACAGATGTCTGGTTACTGTTTAATTTATCACCATATAGCAATTCCTCTTTAGCAAGTTTAATTAATTCACTCTCTCCACCACTTTCCAAATCCCCCAGTAATAATGCATCAAAACTACGATAGTTAAGATCTAATACGATGGAGGTATCATTCGTGGAATCCGTCTTATATTCTGTATAAGGATGTAGACAAGTAATGATTAATTCACCTTCTTTTATTGTATCACCTTTACCAAAATAATGTAACGTAATTCCTTTTCTCTTCGCTAACTCTTCAATCTGCGTATAAGTTTCATCAATGAGGCTAGTTTCTGATAATATAAGGTTCTGAATTCCCACTTGTCCATCATAGAAGGCAAGAGCTTTTAATGATGACAACCCCGTTTGTCCCCTCTTAGTATCTTCTTTTCCTCCTATAGCTGGCATCCCTTCCATAATCTCCATGACTCCATTAATATGATCCGCGTCCATATGAGTTAAAACTACGTAATCAATTATTCCAACCCCTTGCGCTTTAAGAAATGGCTCAATTCTATATTTCCCTATTGCCTTTACATCAGAGCTCCCGCCATCAACAAGTATAGATGTCCCTTTTGGTGTCTTAATATAGATGCTATCTCCTTGAGATATATCTAACATCGTCATAGTCAAATTAGTACTTGGTAGCCGAAATAATAAAATCCAAAGGCAAGCTACTATGTAGATCATCTTCTTACTTTTTGTTATTACAGTTATTTGTATGATTGCGATTACAACTACGTAATATAATACGATTTGCACCACACTCGGTTTTCCTGTTAATACCAGGTGAAATGGAAGACTTGAAAATATATTACATAACATCTCATACAGTTTTAATATTAATGTAATTCCGTATCCTAGAACTTTAGCAAAATCAATCCACCACATTCCGATAAGTCCAGCTACTACGCCAAGGGTCATCAAGACAGACGTGAGTGGAATTACGAATAGATTTAATATCACACTATAGATTGGTATCTCGCAAAATGTACTAGCTAAGATTGGAGCTGTTACGGCGCTAATCATCATACTTGATTGTAGCGCTTTCCCACGATTTGACTCTCGTACTTTGTATTTCTTGTAAAGCCATTCATCCATGGATAGAAGCAATTCATCAAGCTTTAGCATAATTTTCTTCCTTATATATTCATTATAAAAGCTTTTATTACCAGAATGATTACTCGAGTTCCTTTTTATCAATACTTTTCTAATATGTTTAATAAATCCGAGGGATTTTTCAAGAAAATATTGTTCTATATGCAGTCTCCCTTGTTCTTCTCTTTTTCCTGTATTATCTTTCCCTACCTTTCTCTCTTTGCCTCTCTCGATTTCTTTATCATTCTGTTTTTCTTCCTTATCCTCCTCTTTTAACCGTTCAAAGATCTCACCGAAGACCGCCAACACACAGACCGCTAGGAAGGAAAGTTGGAAGCCTGTGTTATATAGCTGCACTGGATTTTGAAGCAAGATAATGCACGCACTTAATGATATGGCAGAAAGCATATCATACGTACGGCCGATAACGATTGCAAGTAAGGATACCAGTAACATTACTACTGCTCGATTAGTTGATACACTAAAATCCGTCATTTGCCCGTAACTAAATACCACAATTGATACAATTCCTGCATTTAGATAAATGGGAAAGCCTATTTTCTTAAATATTTTATACAACAATAAACCTAGAAAACTAATATGTAAGCCCGATATGGACAAAATATGTGAGATTCCATTTCTTTGATACAGGTTCTTAATATCCGTATCCAGTGCTTGCTTTTCACCTAAAAACATTGCTTGCATTACTCCAGCCTCTTCACTTGGCAGTATCTTTTTATATACCTGAGATACCTTAGAACGCAAAGAAGTTAGTGCAGCATGATACATAGAATAGGAATCCCCGGTACATTCCATAGTTTCAGCAAACATCTGGTAGCGAATCCCCTCGGATAAATAATAAGCGTAAGAATTAAATTGTCCCTCATTGGTGGCTTTCATAATCTGTGATACCGTACCAGTAAATTGAACCGTATTACCTACTTTCAACTTCGAATTCATCTCACCGTATGCAATTAATTTTTGTTTGATCGGAATTTGAATATCCGGACTCGGATAGAGTATAACTTTATCTAGATAATAAGATGTACTATTTTCTTTCTCTGTAATGCGTATAAGCTTTCCTTTGACGCTTGCATCGCAATTTCTTTCACAATACGCATCAAATGGTGTTGGTGCAATCATCGCATTCATTCTTCCATAACCTATTAAGATTATGATTGGTAATAACAATATGAATCGATCTTCCTTGTTAATTCTTTTCTTTCTAATTGATTGTGAAGCTGTTTGAATTACTTTTATATTTCTTTTATTTTCTTTGGGATCATATTCACCGATAGAACATCGATAGTATAGAATACATAGACTTATAATTAGAAAGAATAGAATGCCACCCACTGTAATCCATGATAAGGAATATAGTAGGCAGCCTAGTATGTAGGAAAGAGCGATCCATAGTAATGGTCTCTTGATCAACTACATACCTCCTATTATTGGGTTGTTTCTACGACATCAAGGTTCCGCTCAAACATTCCATCGAATTTTGTGCTCTCCCCATATGTCTTTTTAAGTTCCCCATTAATTTTAAATTGTACTTTATTAATTGTTGGCATTTCAACTAAGGAATTTACTACAGAATAGATTGCAACTTCATCTGTAATCCCTTCTATTTTATCTAGGAATTTCTCATTAAATTCAACATAACAGATTCCTTCTTTTACTGTTGCTTTCACAAGTTTTGTTCCCGACGGAATGGTTGGATACTTAGTATCACTCGGCGGGCCTGCAATAAGCTGTTCCACAATCAACTGTTCCATAGGAATTGTTCCATTGTAAGTAACAATAACATTGGATTCTACTAATTTATTACCAGTCTCATTGGCAAAGAATAAGGATATCTTTGCATTTTGCTTATATTTTGTCTCCCCTCCGGTATTATCAATGAAATTTTCTGCTGTCATCATTCCAATTGGTTTTTCATTCTTATCACGAAGTGGTTGTCCTGCAACGTAGAATTCTACATAATCAATGCCTTCTATTTGGCAGAAATTCTTGACGATTGCAGCCCTTGTTAAAACTTCCGCTATCCCTACTAAATCGTAATAACTAGTTTCAAAGTTAAGTATTAGTTGTCCGCCACCATTATACGTATAATCTTTAAGCACGACGGTATCTGGTTTTGCTTTACGATACGTATAATTCTTGGGATCTTTGTTAAGTGCCTCAACAAACTCAGCTATTAGATTCTCTGTATCAGTTGCTTCTGGCGTATAATTCTCTCGAACAACTTTCGTCTCATCCTTATCAATACAATATAGATAATAATCAGATTCCTTAACCTGTCCTATCTTGTTAGATCCACATGCTACCAATATTGCCATGCAGACTAAGACGAGTACAGCTAGAAGATGACGTTTTTTCATATATGCCTCCCCCTTACGCTATATAACTAAGAGGAATACGAACGGTAAAAGTTGTACCCTCATTTACTTTACTATAAACCTTGATTGCTCCTCTATGCATAAGAATAGCATTTCTTGTGATAGACAATCCTAAACCAGTACCACCTGTTTCTCTTGATCTTGCCTTATCTACACGGTAGAATCTCTCGAATATAAAATCTTGTGCATCTTCAGGTATTCCAACACCGGAGTCAGATACCTTGATATAGAAGAATTTATGATCAGCATTCAGCGATACTCTAACCCAACCTTCATCAACATTATATTTAATTGCATTTTCAATAAGATTGGAGATTGCTAAGGATAACTTCACTTCATCAACCTCTGCAATAACCGGACGATAACTCTCTAATACAACTTCAATATTCCTCTTTGCTGCAATTGGTCGTAATCGCTTCATCAATTGTTCTAATAATTCATTAATATTTATACTTGCAATATTCATCTCACTCGCAGTTTTATCTAACTTAACAAGTGATAATAAATCATTAATAATCTTATTTTCTCTCTCGATTTCATCTGTTATATCAACCATGAATTCACGATACATCTCAATTGGTGCATCTTCTTGCATAATAAGCGAATCAGCTAATACCTTGATTGATGTAATTGGAGTCTTTAATTCATGAGATACATTGGATACGAATTCTTGCCTCGATTTTTCTAACTTCTGCATCCTTACAATCATATGATTAAATGATTCCGATATATTTTGCATCTCTGTAAAACCAGACACGGTTAATTTCTCATCTAGATATCCTTCTGTAAGACGGTCAATTGAGCTAGTAAATTTTTTAAATGGTTTCGTTACATACAATGAGTACAAGACAGCTAACATAATTACAGCTATTACTATCGCAATACATAAAACTCCTGCTTTACTTTCAACAATACTTGTAATATCTATTATACTCTTTGTCGAGAAACTCATAACTATAACACCGATTATTTCTTTCGTCTCAAGATGTGATATCGGTAAAGTTATCTCCACAAACTGTTGGTCCGAATCGATATACGTACTATTCGTTCCACGAAAACATTTTATTACTTCCTCGGATATGATTGTCTTACCTTCTTCAAGACCATACGTATCCTTGACTATATGCAACCCACTATCGACAATGACAATACGACCATCATAGATTTCTGCCAATTGATCGATTTCTGTGTTAACTTCCTTAGAATTAGGACTACTAAAATATCCTGTTGATACAAGTAAATCTGCAATCATATTACCATGATACTTAAGCTCTGATATTCTTTGGTTATGAGCCTGTTCGTTATACGTTGAAGTAATAACCATAGCAAAGATTATCATTGGTATACAACCGACAAGGATAAGCACAGCTAATAGCTGTGCTTTCATACTTCCTAAAAATTTGTTTGATTTAACCTTGGAAAAAATAGCCAACACCCCATTTTGTATGTATATATTTAGGTTCGCTTGGATTATCTTCTATTTTCTCACGAAGTCTACGAATGTGTACATCTACTGTTCTAGCATCGCCAGGATAATCATATCCCCATACCGTGTTAAGAAGGGTCTCACGGCTATATACTTTATTTGGATTAAAGATAAGAAGTTCTAATAGATCAAATTCTTTTGCGGTAAGATTGACTTCCTTACCTCGAATATAGACACGTCTGCTTTCACAGTCAATCTTAAGTTCTCCAAAAGTTGCAATCTTCTCTGTTGCATTATTCGCTTCTTTCTTTGAACTTCTTCTCATAATTGCCTTAATTCTAGCTTTAACTTCTAATATATTAAAAGGTTTTGTTATATAATCATCCGCTCCATACTCAAGCCCAAGAATCTTATCCATATCATCACCTTTTGCTGTTAGCATAATAATAGGCATATCAGAAAATTCACGGATTTGTTGGCAAACTTCAAAACCTGTTAACTTTGGTAACATCACATCTAATAGAATGACATCATATTCTTTGTGTTTTGCCATAGTTAATGCTTCTTCTCCATCATATGCACAATCCACTTCCATTCCATCTTGCTCTAAACTAAATCGTATGCCTTTCACGATTAATTTTTCATCATCTACTACCAATACTTTCTTGCTCACACCAATCACCTCAATCTGTTGTTATTAAATCGCAGATTTTATTAAAGACTCCATCTTTGATTCCCGAAATATTCTTAATATCTTCAATAGAAGCAAACTTTCCATGTTCTTCTCTGTAAGTAATAATCATGTCTGCCTTTGCCTCTCCTATACCAGGTAGAGTCATTAATTCTTCCCTTGTTGACTGATTAATATTAACCAGCCCTTTATTCTCTGAGTGACTTTCGTTATTCATCTCTTGTTGTATCTCTTTTGGCGATTCATTTGCTTCCTCTTGGCTCGGCACATACACCTGCTGTTCATCTTCTAATTTCTGTGCCTGGTTAATGAAATCTCCTGCTGCCTCTTTCGTTAATCCCCCAGCTGCATCAATTGCATCGCTAACTCTTGCTCCCTGGGCAAGAGTATAGACACCAGGATTTTTAACTTGTCCACATACGTGGACTGCAATACTTTCTTGTTCCACAGAAGTGCTAGTTTCCTCTGGATTCCCTAGATTCAAAGACGCCTCCTGTATACTGTCTGATTCCTCGATGTCACTTGTTTCAACTAATCTCTCTTCACTGTCATCTGATAATGATATACCAGTAGATTTGCTATTATAACTTAGAAAATAGCAAACTAAGCAAACTAATCCAATAAGACCAATCGCAATACTTACTTTTACGATTTTCTTATTGTTCATATCGTTTCCTTTCTTATAACTCCTATGGAGTATGGTCTCTCACTATGTTCGAGCCTCATACGTTATATTTTACTCAATAAAAACTGGTATTACAAGAGGCATTTCAACTAATTTCACTCTATAATTCTTAAGTTTTTTTTACTTTTTACAATTAAATGATTTTACTCCCACTTGAAAGTAATAAAACCGGCTATACATAATGCTACACCAATTAATTTACGAAATTGAAAAGGCACTTTCTCCACTTCGAATAATCCCATTAATTCTATGACATAAGACATGACTAATTGTGCTATTACAATAAGCATTGCCGCTTTTGCTGGACCTAAACTTCCGATACTTTTTATAACTGTAAATGTAATGAATGCCCCTATTACACCACCTAAAAGCATATATTTGTGTTCAATATGAAATAATGCTTGGAAATTACTTTCTCTTCCTGTAACGAACCAAGCAATTAAACAAACAATTAGAGCCGTAAACTGTACAAAACTACTTGATACCCATATACTTGTTTCCTTGGTAACTCCCGTATTGAAGATCCCTTGAACACTCATTAATATACCAGATATAATCGCAATTAAAAAACCCCACATAACCTCAATCCTTTCAACTATTGATATTTATAGGATTCGTGTATCAAAAGGTCCAAGACCTTTTGACACCCAAATCCTTTTTGATATTAGGTATTACCATCACTTTTCTTTATTCTCTCCATACTATTACGAAATATGCATTTACCTAAGTAACCATTGAAGAAAATATCCATAAACTATTCTATAATAGTTATAAGGAGCCGGTGATTTATGGGACAAAATTGTGAGAGAGCCCTAACGCCTGATGATATTATCTGGGTGCTTAACCGAACTAACATATGTCGCCTTGGCGTTGCCGAAGATAATCAACCATTCGTATTACCGATGTTCTATACTTACTGTGCAGACCCATGTCAGATTATCTTTCGGCTACTCAGTAGAAGCAATGGTCTAAAGATGCGTTGCATATCAAGAAATCAATTAGTATGTATTGAAGTAGATGTTCCTGTCAATGGTGGTTTTGCTAGCGTTATTGGCTTTGGCAATGCAACTATCAGATGTATCGGTGTTGATGATTGTTTCAATAGACGTGATGAAATCGAGGTGTGCGTATCTGATATTACTGGTCGTTTTTATCCATCTTGTACGTAGCGTTTCATGTGGCTGTGTGTAAGATGGTGCTGGCTACCCGTATGGATATCAAAGAAAGACAATCTTAAAGGAATATTGAGAAATAGGACTGTATCTCAGATTTCACTACTTTAAAGATTGTCTTTTTAATATTCGCTCATATAAAGAGCCATTTTGTTTGAGATTTTAATCTACAAGCATTTCTTAAGAATTGTAATCATTACATCAACATCATCTTTGGTAATTACTAGCGGTGGAACAAAACGTAAGATATTCGCTCCTGCTGATATAATGATCAAACCATTATCCATTGCTTTACCTATAATTTCATTTACAGGTTTGGATAGCTCAAGACCTTGCATTAACCCCTTACCACGTCTTTCGATTGCAAAATCATATTCTTTCACTATCTCATCTAGTTTTTCTTCTAGATATGATGAAACTTCCTTAACGTGATCTACAAGGTTATAACTTTCGAACATATCGAAAACTTTACTTACTGCAGCTGTTACTAATGGATTGAATCCGTAAGTTGTTCCATGATCGCCAAGTTCAAACGCATTCGCCACACGCTCTGTAGCAGCAAATGCTCCAACAGGTACACCACAACCTAATGCTTTCGCAGAGGTCATGATATCTGGTTTTACCCCATAATCTTGATATGCAAACATTGATCCTGTTCTTCCCATGCCACATTGAATCTCATCAAAGATTAATACGATATCATTCTCATCACATAAAGTACGTAGTCCTTCTAAGAATTCCTTCTTTGCTGGATACAAACCACCTTCACCTTGAATAGGCTCTACTATTATTGCACAGGTCTTATCAGAAATTTTCTCTTTCACACTGTCTAGATCATTGAAATCCGCGAATACGACTCCATTAATTAACGGACGAAATGCTTCCTGGTATTTGGGTTGACCTGTTACAGCAAGTGCACCAGTACTTCTACCATGGAACGAATGATTCATAGAGATAATCTCACTATCATTGGTTTTTGTCTTGTTATAAGCGTATTTTCTAGCTAATTTAATTGCCCCTTCTATGGCCTCTGTACCACTGTTTGTGAAGAATACTCTATCCATTCCCGAAGCCTTATTGAATTTTGCTGCCGCGTCCGCAGCTGGTACATTATAATAGAGATTTGAAGTATGAATGATCTTGTCGATTTGTTCCTTTAGTGCATCATTATATTCTTTGTTGTTATAGCCAAAGGCAAATACAGCGATCCCCGCTGCAAAATCAAGATACTTCTTACCTTCGTTATCATATAGATAGACTCCGTCACCTTTTTCTATAGCTATGGGATAACGGTTGTATACAGGCATAAAATTCTGATTACTTACTTCCATACATTTATTCATTCTCTAACCACCCTTCATTATCAATAATTGCTGTTCCTATACCACGATTTGTAAAGAACTCTAGTAGTAAGCAATGTTCTCTTCTACCATCAAGAATATGTACTCTTGCAACTCCATTTCGAACTGCATCTATACAGTTCTTTAATTTGGGAAGCATTCCTCCACCGATAAAGCCATCGTTAATTAATTCATCTGCACGATTAAGTGTAAGTACTGAGATGAGAGTATCCTTATTATCTGGATCCGTATAGACCCCTTCAATATCTGTAAGGAAGGCTAATTTCTCTGCACCAATTGCTTGCGCTATTGCACATGCAGCATCATCCGCATTAATGTTGTATGTTTGAAAGGAATCATCTATACCTATTGGAGCAATTACAGGAATAAAATCATTCTCTATCAAGGTGTCGATTAAACTAGTATTAACCTGTTTGATATCCCCAACGAATCCAATATCTTTACCATTTGGCATCTTCTTCTCCACTTTAATCGTAGCACCATCTTTACCACATACACCAACAGCCTTCACACCGATTTGTTCTACCATCTGTACAAGATGCTTATTTACTTTGTTTAGCACCATCTCGGCAATTTCCATAGTTTCTTCATCTGTTACACGAAGTCCTTCTACGAACTCTGTTTCTTTGCCAACTTTATTCAACCACTTGCTAATTTCTTTTCCGCCACCATGTACAATGATAGGTTTCATTCCGATCAACTTAAGAAGTGCAACATCTTTAATAACATTTGCTTGTAGATTCTCATCTAACATTGCGCTTCCACCATACTTTACTACTACTTTCTTATTATTAAATTTCTGTATATACGGTAGAGCCTCAATTAGAGTTTGTGCCTTTATCATTACTTGTTCCATTGTTTCCATCCCGATTCTCCTATCTAATCCATTGGTTTAGTTATATCGCTATCTATTTCAAACCTCTATCATACAACTCTGTTATTGGCTATTTATGAACGGTAATCTGCATTGATTTTAATATAATCATATGTTAAATCACAGCCCCAAGCAGTCGCCATAGCCTTACCCATCTTCATATCAATGATTGCACAAACTTCTTTTCCTGATAGAATCTTAGTAGCAAATTCTTCACTATACTCTGTTGCCATGCCATCTTCAACTAATTTCAGTTTGCCCTCCACACTTTCAATGTATAAATCTACTTTCTCAGGATCAAAATCCACACCTGCATAACCAAGTGCACATAAGATACGTCCCCAGTTTGCATCATTACCATAAACAGCTGTCTTAACTAAACTTGAAGTAGCCACAGATTTACTTAACGTAACTGCTTCTGTCTTAGATACTGCATTCACAACCTTTACTTCTAATAATTTGGTAGCGCCTTCACCGTCACCAGCCATTAATTTTGCTAATATTGTATTCACTACATTCAAAGCTTCTACAAATCTATAATAATTATCATCTTTAGTAGTGACCTCTGTATTACCAGCCATTCCGTTTGCTAATAAGAAACAGCTATCATTCGTCGAAGTATCCCCATCAACAGAAATCATATTATATGTACTTTGCACATCCTCATATAGTGCTTCTTGTAATAATTCTTTACTAATTGCAACATCGGTCGTAAGAAATGCCAGCATAGTTCCCATGTTTGGATGAATCATTCCAGAACCTTTTGACATACCACCAACGGTTACTATTTTTCCATCAATCTCAAACTGAACCGCTACTTCTTTCTTACAAGTATCTGTAGTCATTATCGCTTCTGCTGCCAAAGTTCCTGCTTCTATGGTAGTTGATAGAGATTCTACTAATTGATTTATTCCATAAAAAACTGGTTCCATACTCAGTTGTTTTCCAATTACACCAGTCGAGGCAGTTAATACCATATCCGCAGTTAGATTTAATTTCCCTGCTACCGCTTCGGCCATGGCTTTATTGTTCTCCATACCCATCTCTCCGGTACATGCATTGGCAATTCCACTATTTACAATAATTGCTTGAACATTATTAGAGCTCTTAATAACTTCTTGATCCCAACGAACAGGTGCAGCTTTTACCACATTTTTTGTGAATGTACCAGCTGAGACACAAGGTACTTCACTATAGATAAGCGCCATATCTTTTCGGTTTTGATATTTAATTCCTGCAGCTACACTTGCTGCCTGATATCCCTTTGCTGCTGTAACTCCACCATCAATAACTTTCATACTTTTTACCATGCCACTTCTCTATAAGATTTGTATCTGTGGCTTCCCTTTCTTTATAATGTTATTCTATAATTGTTATCTGATCCTCCATAATCGTGTAGTCATAATTATTAAGATCTCTTCTAAACTTCCAGCCCAATTCATTCCAGAATGTATTTCCTACCGTATTCTGTGTGAAAGCAACCAAATTGACTTTATTAATCTTCTCTTCTTTCAAAGCATTCACTGCTGCCCCAACCATCTCATGTCCAATCCCACGGTTCCTATAATTATTATGTACACATACATGATAAAAGCACCCTTGTCTTCCATCATGACCACATAAAATTGCACCTATAATTTCGTGATCTTCTTCATATACTACACTAGTGTTTGGATTTCTTTTAAGGAACCTTTCAATGCTTTCACGGGAATCGTCTACGCTACGAATAGCAAATCCCTCAATTGTCGTCCATAACTTATATACCTTATCATAATCATCAATTGTCATTTTTCTAATCATTCTGTTCTCCAATCAACTTAGTAGAACCATTTTTTAATAATTATACATCTCCATTGTATTTTATGCAAGTATCTATTTTATATTTTTTTCCTTTTCAATTCTCTTACTATATCACTACAAACAGCTATAAACACCTAGTTTACTATATTTAAAGAGCTGTTCAAACTTTAAAAGTTTTCAATTAACTCCATATTTAAAAAAATATTCTATATTTTTTCCTTGCATAAAATTAATAAGTGTTGTATATTTATAATATATTTAAGAAACGTATCTGTTACAATCAAACTCTTATAAGTTTATGAATAGCTACGTTATAAGAAAAGTATTTTAATAAAAATTAAAGAGGCGCATACATAATTCCGCACATATTTAGGAGGTATATTAATGAAAGAAAAAGTTATATTAGCTTATTCAGGTGGTCTAGACACTACAGCGATTATCCCATGGTTACAGGAAAATTACGATTATGATGTTGTTTGTTGTTGTATCGATGTTGGTCAGGGCAATGAACTTGACGGATTAGAAGAAAGGGCAAAAGCATCTGGGGCTGTTAAATTGTACATAGAAGATGTGATCGATGAATTCTGTGATGACTATATGATACCTTGTGTAAAAGCAAATGCGATCTATGAGAACAAATATTTACTTGGTACTTCAATGGCTCGTCCAGTTATCGCAAAGAGATTAGTTGAAATTGCTAGAAAAGAAGGCGCCACAGCTATCTGTCATGGCGCGACTGGTAAAGGAAATGACCAAGTACGTTTTGAACTTGGAATCAAAGCACTTGCTCCAGACTTAAAGATTATTGCTCCTTGGAGATGTACAGATACTTGGAATATGCAATCTCGTGAAGATGAAATCGCATATTGTAAAGCTCATGGTATTGACTTACCATTCTCAGCAAGTAACAGCTACAGCCGTGATAGAAACTTATGGCACATTAGCCACGAAGGTCTTGAACTTGAAGACCCAGCACAAGCTCCTAACTACGATCACTTATTAGTTCTTGGTGTTTCTCCAGAGAAAGCTCCTAATGAAGGTGAAATCGTTAGTATGACATTCGAAAAGGGTGTTCCAACTTCACTTAACGGAGAAAAATTAAAAGTTTCTGAAATCCTTACTAAGTTAAATGAACTTGGTGGAAAACATGGTATTGGTATCATCGATATCGTTGAAAACCGTGTTGTTGGTATGAAATCTCGTGGTGTATATGAAACTCCAGGTGGAACAATCCTTATGGAAGCTCATCAACAACTAGAAGAATTAATTCTTGACCGTGATACTTACACTACTAAGAAAGACATGGGTAACAAGTTTGCTGATATCGTATACGAAGGAAAATGGTTCACACCTCTTCGTGAAGCAGTTCAAGCTTTCATTGAATCAACGCAACAGTATGTAACTGGTGAAGTTAAATTCAAACTTTACAAAGGTAACATCATCAAGATGGGAACTACTTCTCCATATTCACTATACAATGAGAGTATCGCTTCATTTACAACTGGTGACTTATATGACCACCATGATGCAGAAGGCTTCATCAACTTATTCGGTCTTTCATTAAAAGTTCGTGCAATGATGATGGCAGAAGCTGAAAAAAATAAGTAAATCATTTTTGCTAAATACGATATAAAGAAAAGGAGCTTCCCCAAAGCTCCTTTTCTTTATTGAATAATACTAACTACTCCTTCTATTCTTCCTTAAAGCAATAAACAGTACAAGGCCTGATACCGCTGCTAAGAAAATCATGGATTGAATAAACGGTACAAAATTATAGCTGCCACCCTGCCAAAATCCAGCAAAATCTTCACTCATATAACTCATAGGGAATAGATAGGCAATAAAACGAAGTCCTTTTGGCAATTGACTTGGCATCACTCCAAACATACCACAAAGCATCATTATTCCAAAATAAAATGCCATCGTAATTGCATAAGTAGGACCAAACTTCTTGAAATATAATGCAATTCCATGTGCTAATAGAAACAAGATACATACAAGCAGATACAGACTTATAATCAAAATTAATGCTGATTTCACTGATGGTACCGGGATATCAAGTACAGTATAATCCACCACAGTAAACAGTATTAGCGAAATAGTCATGACTACCAAGTTGCAAACCATCTTCACTAGAAGTAATGTCTTGTCGCTATATCCAAACATCTTCATTCGAAATGGTATATTCCTCTCTAATTCTTGTGAATAGGTTGCCGCATACCCGATTAATACGGTAGCCATTGGAATAATTAGACTCATCGTAATAAATACACCTGTTATAGTTTCTGCCATCATACTCTCAGGCACTCCTTTTAAGAAAACCTTCACAGTAAGAATTGACATAATAATTGGGAATAAGATACCGAATACAATAATAAATACATTTCCCAAGGTATTGCGTAATTCATATATAAATAACTTCATATTCCATCTCTTAGTAGGCATGGTTTACACCTCCCTGCAATGCATTAATGGACATGATTTCAATATCACGATTACTTCTCTTAAAGTTAATATCATGTTCAATAAGATTTTGCATTATAGCAATCTCAGCCTTCTCATTCTGACATACAAGTGCAATTAGATGTTCTGGCGCTGCAATCTTATCATACCATTTTGTAATTTCTTGATTACCGGGTGTATTATCAAGAATGATGATTGCATGTTGGCAGTATTTACGGAACAACTCTTCTTTCGTCCCATAATCAATTACTTTACCTTCGTCTAATATTAGTATCTTATTAACAAAATGATCTAGCTCCTCATAATAATGCGACACCATGCAGATCGTTGCTTCCTTATCCTGATACCACTCTTGTAACTTATGAATCAATTGCTGTCTTGTCTCAAAATCTAGCCCTGAGGTAACTTCATCAAAGAATGTTAATTTAGCATCTTGAAGTAACACTAATATAATAGTCATTCTCTGTTTCTGTCCACCAGACAGTGTATTAAACTTCTTATTCAAACAGCCTTCCATATCGAAGAATTGAATCAATTCTTGTAACTTCTTATCTTTCTTAATGCTTGTATTCAATACACCTTCCATAATATATCGAATGGGCATATTATCTACATAATTATTCTCTTGAAGATGGACTGCCATCTCTTCTTGTCTAAGATTCGTTGTAATGCTTCCCTTGTACGGAGCAACCCCTAATATAGATTTAACTAGTGTTGTCTTTCCAGCTCCATTAGAGCCGATAATTCCTATTCGATCTCCCTCTTCGAATGTAAGCGATTCCGTAATCGATAATGCTACTTTGTCACCATATGCAACACGTAAATTATTAATCGTTACCATATTAATCACCATGTCCTTTCAAAAGTCTGGCGACTTTGTGCAAGTCAACTTGTTGACTTTGGGCACCAAATCACCGTGTGAAAGATTTATCTTTAAACTATTAACATACTCCTTCCCAATCTATACTATATAGTATAGCACCTCCATATGAATTTCATATGAAGATGCTATGTAAATGCTATGTAGATATTACATCAATGTTATATGAATTCAAGTGTAACCTCTACCCCGTCAACCACATTACTAATATTCACACGGTACCCAAGTAGCTTACAATAATAGTAAACAACATATAATCCAAGTCCATGTCCTTTTTCCTTTGTTTCACTTGATACCAAAGGCTCGAATATATGAGGAAGTAATTCAAGTGGAATTCCTTCATTCCTGTTGTGAATATGTAACCTATTCTTATCTAAAGTTATACTTATCTTAGTGTCACTGTCTGCGTATCTGACAGCATTAGATATGAGATTATCAATAATCTTATATATCATCTCCCCATCAGCCATCACGCAGACTGGAATAATCTTCTGTTCAATAATTAGATTCTTTTCCTCCAATTGAATCATATAGTTAGCCTGACAGGCTACAAGAATCTCTTCTACTTTAACAGGTTCCATCTTCATGTTACCTTCACAGTGACCTAAGTATAATATATCTTCCACCATCCTCTGCATAGATTTCAGCTGGTCTTTTAACTTTGGCAGATAAGTCTCACTATCACTATACTTCCCAATCTTTTGAATCATTCCATCAGCAAGTAGCAGTGCCGCTGCAATTGGCGTCTTCAACTGATGAGAAGATGCGCGCAAGAAGACTTCTTGTCTCTTATTCTGTTCCTGTAATAAGATGTTGGATTTCTCTAACGCTTGATAATTTTGGTCTAGCTGCTCATATAATGAATTCAGACTTTGACTTAGAATAGCAATCTCATCTTCTCCTGCTGCAATTTCTTTTTCTTTTTCTAGATTACCTGTCTTCTTAACATACTCTGCATGATAAGCGAGTTTCTGTATTGGATTAATAATTTTTCTTGCAAATCCCTGCGTGGATAATAGAATAATTAATATAGTAACCACAATAATCATAGGTAAACTCTGCAATACCACAGTCCGAATCTCACCCATTCTTGGTGTCATTACTGGGAGTAAAGTAATTAATATCTTTCCGTTTTTAATACTGCAAGCCACATAGGAAGTGTAGTAATTGGAGCCATCTGTACCATCCCACTGGCACACCACTAAATCCTTACCTACTAAAGTGTATTTGTCAGAGACTTGGGTAAACTCATTGGTATCGATTATTTGCAATCCTTCAATATGAATTGGTAACTCTTTGTTCTCTATACAAGCCTTCTTTATTAACTGTATTATGTAATCAAAGTCGAAATCAAACTTCTGCTTCTCTATCTCATCTAAATCAAAATCTTCTTCTACAGTTAATAGCTTCCCTCGTATATCATGAAACAGCTCAAGTAATCTGCTATCATTTATTACTACTTCCATAGATAGATATGTATTATATAATAAGATTGAATCTCCTTCTTCTGGTATAACAAAGGAAAATGTCCCCGTAGGATTACTTATTTTAATAGAATCATAATTCTGTTCTTTAATAAAATGCTCTTGTACACTAACAATCTCATCAAAATAATTCTTCTTCATATGATCTACATAAAGAGAAGGTAGCATGAATATAAAATATCCTATAATTAGTGAAATCAACAGTGTAACAAGAGTGATACTATATATGAAAGTCCTTTTCGATAGATTCAACTATTTCTCCCCCTTATCAAACTGATACCCTACTCCAATAATAGTTTTGATATAATTCCTGGGAAGCTTTTTCCTGAGATTCTTTACGTGAGCATCGATAATACGGTCATTTACAAAGGTGTCTTCATGAAAAATTCGTTCAATTAACTGTTCTCGATTGAAAACTCGATTCGGTTCATCTGCCAGTGCCTTAAGTAATAGAAACTCGCTTACCGTTAGATATAAGGATTCATTCATATAAAATGCTTGATACGCAGCCTCATCAATTAATAATTCATTATTCCTTGTGGACTTGTTACTAGCTTGACAGGTACGATGTAGAACAGTTTCAATCCTTTTAATTAATAGAATTGGTGAAAACGGTTTTATTATATAATCATCTGCATAGAGGTTGAATGCTTTCACCTGTGTTTGTTCGTCATCAAGTGCAGTCAACATAATGACAGCCATACTCGGATGCCTTTTTCGTATATATGCTAATACCTCCATACCATTAATTGTCGGAACCATAATATCAAGTATCGCTACATGAAACGCATCCTTGTCAACCGCATCTATAGCCTCTTTCCCATCACTCGCAACAACAACTTCGTATCCAGCCATCTTAAAATACTCTGTTGTTACTTCTCTAATGGTTGGTTCATCTTCTAAAAATAATATTCGCGCCATCCCCTCACACCCTCCTATATTTACCAAATGTTTTGCCAAAATTGTAGCATATTTTATATATATGGTCAAACCTTATGCAGTCCTCCACCCATCGGAACTTTCTAGTGCAAAGTTTAAATAATTTACCACATAATTAAAAGATCCCTCAAAAGTAATATACCTTTGAGGGACGATCTTCATATCATTTAAATTATTCAACAACTAATTAGCAAGTACTCCTTCTTCTAATAAAACATCATATAGTTTTGATATTGGGAGCCCTACTACGTTATAATAATCACCATCTAACTTCTTAATGTGCACTGCAAACTTACCTTGAACAGCATAAGCACCTGCTTTATCCATCGGTTCTTTTGTAGCAACATACGATTCAATCTGTGATTCATTCATGGCATTCACGTAAACTTTAGTCTCAACAGCAAAGTTGATTTCCTTGTCACATTCGGAACCATCATCTGTTACCATCTTGATAATTATAGAGACACCTGTATACACTTCATGAACATCATTTTGTAACAACTGTAACATACACTTAGCTTCTTCTTCATTCTTTGGTTTTCCCATAATTTGATTATTGTAAGCTACAATCGTATCACAACCAATAATCACGTCATTAATCTTTGCTTTCTCTGCAATATCATTAGCCTTCATAGATGCTAAGCCCTTAACTATATTCACAGGTTCATTTTCCGTAATAACTTCTTCTTTGTTACTAACTTGAACTGTGAATGGAATTCCTACTTGTTCCAAGATTTCTTTCCTTCTTGGTGACCCTGATGCTAAAATTATATTGTACATATTCATCCTCCGTTTACATGGTCAAAGGTGACGCCTTTGACCTACGCTTATTCTACCAATTTCTACGCAACAATTCTGGCTCATGCTCAAGATGTGCATAATCATTAAATCGTTCAAGATAAAAACGATTTCTTTCTCTATGATAGACCAATTGTGTAATACTTGTATTCTCTAGGCTAAGGCCAAACTGTAACTTGTTTGCTTGGTCCATCCCTAATACCCCCGTTACTAATGAACGAATTGTACCACCATGTGTTACGATTGCCACATTCTTATAGTCTGTGCAAATTATCTCATTTAATACATTTTTTGCACGATCCCATACATCTGATCCACATTCACCCGATGGAAAAGCCAAATCACTCGTCATGGCAGATCTTTCTTTCAAGAAATCACTATAGCGATCCTGGTTATAGGAATCTGTGTTTCCTTCTAGTTCACCAAATTCAATTTCTCGTAATTCCTCTCGGATCATGTGATTCACATGAAGATGTGTATTTGCAATCTCTGCTGTCTCTTTTGCACGATAGTAATGACTTGAATATAAAGCGTCTATATGATAATTTGCAAGCCGCTTTCCTAATAAATCGGCCTGCTTACGTCCTACCTCTGATAATTCAACATTTACATTACATAACTTACTGTTTTGTCTTGCGTGTCTTATAAGATATATGTTCATTGTATCCTCCTGCTTGTATCGTGCAGTTTGCTCTAATATGAATCTGTCAGTCCACTACCTTACCTTGTATCTTTTTATATTCATCTACAGCTGGATCTTTAATATTATAGATTCGATTCCATTCCTTGGTCTCTGTATCCTTAACGGTTTCTGAACGATTTCTGTATAAAAAGCGAATTAGATTATAACAATCTACCCAAATTTCATTATTTCCTTCTTTTTGCGACTCATCAAAGATCAACTGTAAACCAATATGTAAGTGTGAGGTCTCAATATTATTTACATTTTCAGTCGCACTGTACCCCGTTCTGCCAAGATAACCAATTACATCCCCAGCTTGAACGATACTACCTTCTTTTAAAGCTTTATTATAAGGGAAATTCTTTCTAAGATGGGCGTAGTAATAATATCTCTTACCATCAAAACTACGTATACCTAAACGCCACCCACCATATTGATTCCAACCAATTGCCTCAACATAACCTGATTCTACTGCAACAATCGGTGTTCCAACCTGCCCCATCATATCATGTCCTAGATGCCTTCTTTTATAGCCATATGACCTGGAAACACCAAAATCATCGTAATCACTATAAGGGAAATTCTTTGCAATAGGTAAATAACCTTTTAAACCATACTTCTTAACCCAAACTAGTTCCCCTGATGTATCATCTTTTTGTTGTTCAATCTCGTATTCACCAACTAAACCACCTAAAACAGCCGTATATGCTTCAAGATAATATGAGTAGTATTTCATATCTGCTGTAATAGAAGCCATAGTCTCTTCCTTACTTTGAAGACGTTCCACAAGCTTACTCATATCACTCTTCTTATAGCTCCCAAATTCTCCACCATACATTGCACCTAGATATGCAAGTAGTTCAATCCAGTTAACATGGACTTCATTTTCATAGGTCTCAACATCATATTGATACGCTTGTTCGAGTGCTTCATATGATACATTAAACTCAACCCATTTAATAAATTCCTTCTCTTCCTGCTTACTGGAATCTTCCTGATCTGTATTCTGACTATCTAAATCACTGCTTTCCTCGGAAGTTCCAGCTTTCTCTTCCCCTGTTGTATCCGTCGTTCCACCTACTTCACTCGTCTGTCCAATCGTAGCAAGTGTACGTTCTGAAACTTTGTCATATATAAGGAAAGAGGCAGCAACAAGCACAACAAATAGCTCACATATGATTCCCTGCTTTACTCGAAATAACCGATTCATACTTACCTCTCAAACTAAAGATATTACTATAGTATGAGAAAATGTAATTCACTATTCCTTTGAATCTGTTTTCCTTGCTAATAAAGTTGCCCCGTTCTCACTATCTCCCTGCTTTATGATATTACGATACTTCTTAATGATCTCTTTCATATCTTTACGAATACCAAACTTCTCATAATATTCTTTACTACAAAGTTCAAGTATGGTACGTAGTGAACTTACTTGATACCATTTATAATTATCATCAAAATGCTGCATTGTATCGAATTCAACTGATTCTAGGTACTGATTACAAATGTCGTAATACTCTTTCAAATCACCGATGCTTAATTGTAATTGCTTAAGTTCCGATACTAACTCACTGGTCAATCTTGTATTCTTTTCTTGTCCCTGAAAGAAATAATCCATGAATACTTGTAATGTATCCATATTGATCTGGTCGTTCTCCATTGAATTAAAATTCTCTTCCATTACATTGTATAACATCTCTTGTCTATACTTAGAAATCTCTGCACGCAATTCTTCGAACTGCTCGTCTGCTTCTTCTAGCATCGCACTAATCCTTGAGAATTTTCTTTTAAATTTCATCGGAATATCGTCATCTTTTTTGTACTCTAACTTGTGCTCAATCTCTGCCCAAGTATGCATAAGATTAGTTCTAATCTGTACTTCAGCCTTAAGTTTACCAAAATCTCTATAATTAGGTGTAGATAACCACTCATCCTTAACTTTCACAATAAAATGGTGTGAACGGTATCCAAACTCGTTTTCATCTAATAGTTCTTCTTTATCTTCACTCTCAAGAACTTGGAATTCTTTACTAATAATCTCACAAATTTTCTCTATATCACTACGATAATAGCAGATTATACGTATCCCGCAAATATCTTCTATCTGTTCAAATGGTGAATCAAATTTCTTTCGTTCTATTTTTTTCAAAAATGAATCAAAACTCTTAATTCGATAATCAATGGTCAGATAGCCAACATTAATTTCTGACAGTAGAATCTTCAAGGCTTCTACTAAGTTCTTAGCTAACTTTTCATATTGATCTGCCAATTCAAAAAATTGTTTTTTTAATATATATATATCCTTCTTCATGCTAACCTCCAAACCTCTTGAATGTGAAGCCACTCAAAAGCAACCCTTCTACATAAGTTCATACTCCCTAAAACACATACCCTCTCATATCTATTATATTCAATAATTGACATTACTGCAAGTAATATCAATAAGTACTTCATCTCTTAAAGTCATATAAATAGCCAAATAGCAACAAAAAAATACTACCACAGGAACCGAAAACAGATTAAAGTGGTAGTAATTTAATTATTTAAATATTGGTTTGAGTTTGAGATATATCTGTTGCTTTCCAACCCTCCTTTTGAACAGATACTGTTTACTCGTATCCTATACTGTATTTGTGAAACTTTTGTGAAATAAATTTGTCAAAGTTAGTTTATTGGTATTAACACGTAAAAACTAACTCCATCATCTTCATTCCTAACACCTACAGTTAATTCTAAGATATCAGATATTGTCTTAACTATAGATAATCCTAAGCCATAGTTATCCCCTTCAGAATTAGCAGAATCCCTACCTTTATAGAACACTTTCCAAATCTTACTCTCATCTTCTTCTGATATAGGTTCTCCAGTATTAAATACCTCAATGATCACAAACTCCTTATATTCTTTCAACGTTAATACGATCTTCTTACAGTCATTCACATGATTAATTGCATTCATCATATAGTTGTTCAATAATCGCTCTAACAATTGATAATCTGTATATATTGTTTCCCTTGAATCGATATGAGAGGCAAATTGAATCTCTTTGCTCTTCATTATATTCTCATATCTTTCCACTAATCCATTCAACAATGTTTCCAGTGAGAAACTCGTCTTATCGACATTCATCTTACTCCACTCAAGTTCAGAATAACTTAAAATTTCGTGTACCAATGCATTCATTTGATTACATTCTTCCACAATAACAGCACAATACTCTTGTATATCCTCTATATTATCTACGACTGAATATTGAAGTCCTTCTGCATATCCCTTAATAACAGTAATCGGTGTCTTTAATTCATGGGTAATATTTCGAAACAGCTGTTTTCTATGTTCTATATCTTCTCTTAACTGTTCGATGTTTCGGCTTAACCTTGAAGACATGCTATTTATACTAGTAGCTAATTGTCCTACTTCATCGGGTGCATGATAACTGACTTGCTTGCTAAAATCTAGCTTTGCAATACTTTCTGCTACGTTACTCATCTCAATAATAGGCTTGGTAATTCGCTTGGATAGATATATTGCAATTCCGCCACCAATGAATATGATGAAGATTCCCACTATAATATAGAAACGATTTGCAATATCTACACTATCTTGTACACCCTTTGTTGATTTTCTAAGAATCAGATAATTACCATCTTCTAATCTCTTTGTAAGTGTAATCTTGTAGTTACTCTTGTAATAAGATGTGTCCTCAAATATTCCGAAAGTATACCCCTCCATATCCTTGTTCTGTAATGCAATCTCACGCATCCTCTTCGATATTTCATCATAAGAGCGCCTTGTTCTTGAAGTATACTGAATGTTTCCTGTGTTATCTATAACAAAAACACTAACACCTTCTTCTTTATCTACAGAAGTAATATATCCTTCGAAATCTTCTAGCTGCTCATTATAATAGGTACTTATGTCATTACCAATCTTAACGAAGATTTCTTTATTTTGATTTATATAATATTTCTCTAAAAGGAAATTATTCGTTATTAATTCCACTAATATTATGGCAATAATAAATCCCCCAAATACAACTAATAACTTTCTTTCAATCGTCTTCACTCTATAAGTTTCCCTCCTTATTAATCACATTAACTTGAACTAAATAGGATCAAACATATATCCAACACCTCTAATGGTATGAATATATTGTCCGCAAGACTTGAGTTTAGTTCGTAATGTCTTGATATGTGTATCTATTGTACGCATGTCCCCTTCATAATCAAACCCCCATACCTGATCAAGAATCTGATTTCTTATAAGAACACTTTTCTTATTCAAGATTAAGTAAGTTAATAACTGATATTCTTTACGATTTAGATCCACTATTTCCTCGTCCACCTTGACTTCATAAGTTAATTGGTTTATCTGAATATCACCTTCGGTAATAATACTCTCATTTTCTTTAATTTTCTTTCTCATAATTGCATTAACACGTGCAACTAGCACCTCATAACTAAATGGTTTCGATATATAATCGTTTGCACCTGCATTCAGCCCTTTAATTTCATCCTGTTCACTCCCAAGAGCTGTTAACATGATAACAGGTACTTCTGAATACTTACGTATCTGCGTTAGAACTTCTATCCCATTGAATAAAGGTAACATAATATCAAGTATAACAAGTTCAATATCTCGTTCCTCAAAGAATATCTTTAAAGCCTCACTACCATCTCCAGCTTCTATTCCTTGATAACCTTCCTTTTTTAATATGTCATGAATAAGTTTCCTCAAACGCTTATCATCTTCTACTAATAAAATCTTCATATGAAAGCAGTCCTCCTACTTTAAGCTTGTTCCTAAACAAGCTTAACTACATAAAGTGTCAAAATTGTTGCAATTATCCATTTAATAGTTATAAAGTATGTAACACCATAATTCGTTACTTGAATAAAATATATTAGAGATATTATTCATAAATAAGAGAGGAGAATCTCATGCCAATTAAAATATTCGTAGATCAGGGACATAACCCTGAATCCGTTAACGCAGGTGCTGAGGGTCATGGCTTGCGTGAACAAGATATAACGTACAACGTAGGTATCTATCTTGCAGACATTCTCAATAACGATCCGAGATTTGAAGCTAGAACATCAAGAACTAGTCCAACCGAAATTTTAGGATACAATAACACTTCAAGCTTGCAAGCAAGAGTCGATATGGCAAATAGTTGGCCCGCTAATTACTTCATCAGTATCCACTGTAATTCCAGTGTCAATCCAAGCTATAATGGTACAGAAGTTTATGTAGAAAGGGCTTATTCACAAGCTTATTATCTTGCAGAATATGTGCTAAATGCCATCGTTAAAAGAGTTGGTACAAGAGATAACGGAGTTCGTATGAATCCTTCGTTATATGTCCTTCGTAAAACAACTATGCCTGCTATATTAGTAGAGCTTGGCTACATTACAAATTACGAAGATGCACAGAAATTACGAGATGACCAATATCAGTTTGCTTATGCAATATATGAAGGCTTACTTGAATACTTTGGTTTAGAACCTGTATAAAACAAAAAACAATTTTTCTTCGACGTATTAATCGAAGAAAAATTGTTTTTTAATTACATATCTTTTACATAAACTTTTTGCATCGAGAATCCTCTACCTCTTACTTCATTAACCTGACTAATTATTACGAATGCATTCGGGTCAATATCCATTACAAATTGGTTCAATTTTGATAATTCTCTTGCACTGATTACGGTCAATACCATTAGATTTTGATTACGATAAAATCCTGTTTCAGCTTGAATGAGCGTCGAGCCACGATCTAATTGATTAATAATCATATCATTAATTTCTTCATATTTCTCACTAACTATCTTGACCTGAAGCTGTGATTTACCAAGTAGTAAAACTTTATCTAGAACAACTGTATATATTAATACCAATAATATCCCATATAAAACTTGTTCCCTATTAGAGAAGAGCATTTGTAATATTAAGATTGAAAAATCGATGACATATAATGATATCGAAACAGGAATGGAGAACTTTTTGTTCAGTACAAGTGGTGGAATATCCACACCGCCTGTTGAAGCTCCAACTCGTATTACAATCCCTATACCAGAACCTATCATTATACCTCCACATATAACAGATAACATTGGATCATTAGTCATCCCTCGAAGTTCAGGTATCTGCTCTAATATACCAAATATAAATGGATAATAGAATGTACTTATAACTGTTGTTAGAGCAAACTTTTTACCAAGTACATAGAAACCTATTATAAACATGGTAAAGTTAAATACCGAAACAAAAGCTGTTATTGGAATATTGAATTGGTGATTGAAGAATAATGCAAGTCCAGTCGTTCCTCCCGTTATTAAATCGTTTGGTAAGATAAACATTACAATTGCTGCAGCGTAGATTGTATTACCCGCTAAAATATAAAGTAAATTCTTAATATATTTTTTCTGTGAATTTATCATATTTAAATCTCTCCCTTTCTCAATAGCTATACATGCTTAAGTATCTGCATTACTGTGCCATAATAAAGCACAAAAAAAGCAGACATCTGTCTGCTTTATTATTCTATATAAAATTGTTTCCTATTGTATAATTTTAATTCATTTTTCCTTCTCATTATCATCACCAATAAGATATTACCATTCATTTTGCAATTTGTAAATATAAAACTTGCAAAATCTTATCTTAAAGCTACTTATTAAGAAAATATGTAGTCATTTTCGCAATTTCCTTATAATAATCATGATGGAGATAATGATCTCCATCTAACTTCACCAACTCACTGTATACTGAATGCCTTGTATATTCATCATAAACTTCAGCCACTTTACTTCCCTTAGCAAAGAAAAACAACACTGGTAGTTCATCACTGAGTTGTATATCTTTAGTAGCCTCTATATTAGCCTTTAAATTTATTCGTTCATCTAAAACATTCTCATTATAACGATTCCATTTAGTAATAGCCTTAATGATCTCTCTATCTTTCTTTGAATACGCATGGTTGCTCTTATCAGGTATATAATTTTTTTGATTAAACGTCACTTCGATCCTAGGTATCCCTAATATTGTCGCATACTTCATTAGCTTTGTTGTCTTCTTATAATAATCTCCGATATACACTTTCATCTTAGGGAGCGTACAATCAATCCCCACAATTGCCTTCACTTGATCCGGATAACAATTAGCATAATAGATAGCATAGATCCCCGATTCTGAATGTGGCATCAAAACTACCTTACCCTTGATACCTATATTCACTAGAGCCATGTGAATCTCTTCCGTAATATTCTTAACGTTCCTCTCCCTATTTGTTCTCTCACTATATCCATATCCAAATGGTTCAATTACTACTACACGGTTCTTCTTTGATAATTCATTTACTAAAGGTTCAAAATCCTTAGTAGGTGCTCCAGTTCCAAGGCCAGGTAATAACACAACTGTATTCTTGCCCTTTCCTTTACTATAGATGTGCATCTTATTACCGTACACTTCAACCATTTCACCTGGTGCCTTATAAATTCCTTTTTCATAATTGGTTACTACATAATTAACAAACAACCAACTCACAATAATTACTGGTACCCAAAAGAGAAGATTTTTTCCTATCTGCTTTAATTTATCCACCGAATCACTCCTTTGTCTAAGACCGTTGGCGTTACATGGAACCGTCATCAATCTAACCTCATATATACTAATTATGCCAAAAAAAGAATTGTATAACCATATTTTTGACTTACAATTCTCTCTTTAAAACTTACATTATTGAAAGGTTCTAGATGAACCATTCTATATTATAGGGATTTCCATGTCCTGGATACATCTTTCTTACATATACGTTGATAATTTTTGTATACTATTCGTTAAATACTCACAAAGCAAGAATGTTCAAATATACTATAGTATAATAAATTATTGTAAAGGTTGAACGCTATGGAACAATGCCTTGCTTTTAACACCCATGACTTTAACTCTGATGTAACCACTAACATGGCTCCTCATATCCTTTACACAAAGGAATCGACACATACTGCATATAAACAAGATCATCGATACATCCTTCATCACGAAATTACGTATAATAGCCAAATGAACAGTAGTATGTATATTACAGGCAAACTTTATCTAATTGACGATATGGGGTATCAAATTCCCTGCTCCTACATTCCAATTACAATCTTATCTATTGATAAAGGCTCTTTTAAAACCTCTTTAACAGATAGAGACGGTAATTATCACTTTTCTTATGAGATTGACTGTACAAGTGCTGCTCTAATCGACAAGGTCCGATATACTTCGAATCTTAAATTATTTGCCTATCTACCAACAATTCGTATCCATTTCCCGCTTGATACCATAATTGATAACTGGGATAATATATTGACTGAAACCCCATATATTATTAAATGAATTAAAAAAGACATTGCAATATGAATTAGTGCATTCAAATGTTAGATATATATCATCTAATATTGGGAGTGTACTTCATTCTACTACAATGTCTTTTTTATGTTATATTTATTCTGTACTATCAGCTTCTATACACTTTAATTTTTTATTTAGTTTGGTATAGACTTCTCTCATATTCTCTTCATTACTTATCTCTACAGCGTCTTCTATGGCGATCCATCTTACACCACTGTTTTCGTCTTCTTTGATAGCTAATGTCTCAGAGTCATCTGCTTCGAGTAAATACGTAACATTAATATGTATATGTGATGATACATATTTTCCTCTCTTTACATGTCCATTCACACATAATAATTCTAATGAAAAAATGCCCTCCTGAATGGGTTTAACATTCTTGATCCCTGTCTCCTCCATAGCTTCACGAATGGCAACATCACGCATATTCTCTTCACCATCTGCATGACCGCCTGTCCATGCCCAAGATTTATAGATATTATGATATATCATTAATACCTTCGTTCTGTCCCTATTAACAATCCAAGAAGAAGCTGTCATATGTGCAAATTCATTTTCTCTTGTAAGAATATTAGGAAACGTAGTAATATAATCAAGCGCTACCTTTTTATCCTGCTCCTCTTGCTCATTAAAAGGTTTATAATTACGTATCTCATCTATCAAGTTCACTAATCTATCCTCCATGTTGTCCAAACTTTCTTATATTAATAACCAAAGGTTCCTTCAAGTGATTCATCATTGTCTATCCAATCACTTACCTCAACCATTCTATAGTTTTCACGTGTATCACGAATATACACTTTCTCAATACCAGCATTTATAATCAATCGCTTGCACATAGAACAGCTATTAGAATTCTTAACATATTCGCCTGTTACTGCATCTAACCCAACAAGATATAAGGAACTACCAAACATAGCTTCTCTAGAAGCACTAATAATAGCATTTGCCTCTGCATGTACACTGCGACAAAGTTCATATCTTTCGCCCCTTGGTATATTCATCTTCTCGCGAATACATATGCCCAAGTCAGAACAATTTTTTCTTCCTCTAGGAGCACCTACATAACCAGTTGATATAACTTCATCATTATTCACAATTACTGCTCCATAATGTCGTCTCAAACAAGTACATCGTTTTGAAACAACTTCTGCTAAATCTAAGTAATAGTTAATTTTATCTCTTCTTTCCATACGTATCCCCCTATTTAAATATAGTAAAACTTTCTTGCTTTCAAACTCCATCTACTATATCTTGTTGTCTTGTATTTGTATCTCAACCTTCATTCTATCTCAAACAGTAGAAGTGCATCAGTACTATACATTGTATCATATAAAGGAATCTGGATATAGTTAAATAACAAAAAAGCTCTTAAATCTTGATATCAAAATTTAAGAACTTTATACTGCGGATGACAGGAATTGAACCTGCACGGTCTCCCACTAGATCCTAAGTCTAGCGCGTCTGCCAGTTCCGCCACATCCGCATATTCTATTTAAGAAGTTGCCTTCTAAATGAGACATCGGGGAATTCTGAACCCACGGGGTTCTTTCTACCTCTATACTCAAATGAGACATCGGGGGTTCGAACCCCGGACAACTTGATTAAAAGTCAAGTGCTCTACCAACTGAGCTAATATCCCATATTCAGTAACAATACTAGTTTGCTACAAAATGTTTTGAAATATTCATTTCAAACTGGGCTAGCTGGATTCGAACCAGCGACTGCAGGAGTCAAAGTCCTGTGCCTTACCGCTTGGCGATAGCCCAATGCTGCTTTTTCAAGCAAGGGTGGATAGAGGGATTCGAACCCTCGGCCTCCAGAGCCACAATCTGGCGCGCTAACCAACTGCGCTATACCCACCATGTTTTATTATAAGCTTGTCCGCTTAAACGTGCCACAAGGGATTCGAACCCCCGACACACGGCTTAGAAGGCCGTTGCTCTATCCAACTGAGCTAGTAGCACACATGCAATATCACTATTGCCAGTTTAACTCCACTAAAGTTTTGCTAAACTTAAGCGGGTGATGGGAATCGAACCCACGTATCTAGCTTGGAAGGCTAGTGTTCTAC
>ERZ781272.57-NODE-57-length-166603-cov-10.164643_pt1 | contig 166603 bp, 152 predicted proteins | sample MGYA00375850_ERZ781272 | MGnify/ENA primary metagenome ERZ781272 (study PRJEB29790, sample SAMN06051246) | human gut metagenome | host: Homo sapiens | place: USA: Cincinnati, Ohio | collected 2013-06-21 | study: EMG produced TPA metagenomics assembly of the Gut...
CGGCACCGCCGTCCGCACCGAGCTGGCCACCATCCTGATGAACTACTCCAAGCTGGAGCCGTCCAATACCGTGGAGACCGACACCTACACCGCCATCACCGTATCCATTGAGAACGACGGCCGTCAGGTGCCCGCCGTCATCACCCTGCCCAAGGGCGAAGGCCCCTTCCCCGCAGTGGTCATGAATCACGGCCACGGCGGCAGCAAGGATGAGAACGTGGGCTTCGGCGGCGTGGCCGCCGCCCTGGCGGAGGCTGGCATCGCCTCCGTCCGCATGGACTTCCCCGGCTGCGGTGACTCCACCGAGCCCTTTACCAAGAACACCCTGACCAACATGAAGTCCGACTCCAACGCCTCCCTGGCCTACCTGCTGGCCAATTACCCCATCGACGCCGACAAGCTGGGCATCATGGGCTATTCCATGGGTGGCCGCCTGGCCCTGGAGATCGTCAGCGAGAAGGAGAACCCCTACAAGGCCGTGGTCCTGCTCTCCGCCGCCGCCAACCCCGGCGAGGAGTCCATTGCCGGCATCCTGCCCGCCGGCAGCAGCATTGACGCCGCCGTCGCCGCCGCCAAGGAGAAGGGCTCCTTCGACTACACCACCCGCTACGGCCAGAACCTGTCCCTGTCCGCCCAGTGGTTCGAGGACATGCTGGTGGACCCCCTGGCCGCCATCAAAAACTACACCGGCCCCATGCTGGTGCTCCACGGCGACAAGGATGACGTGGTTACCGACGCCACCAACAAGCTCATCGTGAAGGCCTATCCCGCCGCGGAGGAGGTTATCGTACCCGACGCCGACCACGGCTATGGCTTCTACTCCGAACAGCCCGACGTGACCGCCGCGGTGGAGGGCAACATTTCCGCCTTCTTCTCCAGGCATCTGCTGGGCAAGATGTCCATGGCCGACTATCTGGCCGTCACCGCGTATGACTGGTTTGCCACCGGCAAGACCGACTACACCATCCAGGGCAAGATGGTCTCTGCGGCCACCGACGTCTACAACAACCTGGAGGACGCCAGCTACACCGCCCAGCCCAACGGCGAGGACGTGATCCTGAAGGGTACCAGCGGCGAGGAGTGGGTGACCAAGCTGTCCAAGGTCATCAAGACCTATACCAAGGCCGACGGCACCGAGCTCACCGCCGCGGATTTTGCCGCCGACACCTACATCGACCTGAAGACCAAGCCCACCACCGGCAACTTCGCCTGCTTCATCCCCGCCGAGCTCCAGGTGGAGGTCCAGACCGCGTGGGGTGACGTGCTCCAGGCCAATCGGGCCGGTGTGCCCCACGGCGAGGGCGACTACCTGGTCTGCGGCGCCGGTGAGGACGGCCAGCCCGACCTCAGCGACGTGTGGGTGGTCAACGGGGCTATTTTCCCCGACACCTACGACATGACCAACGCAGTGGCTGCTGACAAGGCCGCCTGAGCAGAGACAGTAAAAAAACTGCGGAGCCATTGGCTCCGCAGTTTTTTTATGAAAGCTCCTGGTCGGACAGCCAGGTGAGGAAGCTCCGGGCCAGCTCCAGCTTTCTGGGCGTCATGCCCCGGAGCAGCTCGGCCACCCCCCGCCACTCCTCTCCGGCGGGCCGGGCGGTCCCCACCAGAAACGCGTCCGGCGTGGTGTCCAGGGCCAGCGAAAGACGCATGATGACTTCAGTGGAGGGAATGGAGATGCCCCGTTCAATGCTGGACAGATACTTATAGCCGATGTCAGCTTTCTCCTCCACAGCCGACTGTTTGAGGCCGAGCTGCTTCCTGCGCCGGGCAATTCTTTTGCCGATTTCGTGATAATCCAAATCCATGATACACCTCCATACGCCTAGCATATGGAAAATCACGGCGCGATAAACATGCCATAAGCAAGAAACCGACTTGACACATTATTATTCAAGCTATATAATGAATTATCGCCTTAAAATACGAATCTTGGAGGGAGAGAGATGTTCCAAAAGATGTACTTTGCCCTGTTCAACGCCATCACCGACAGCCTGACCCAGCTCGAGGCCCGGAATTACGGCGAGGCGGAACACATCCTACGGGAAGCCCAGCAGCAGGCGGAGACCCTCTTTCTGGAAGGGCGGGATGCCCCTTGACAGCCTCGGATTTTGGTGATATAGTGTCTGCGTTGCAGAGGCAATGACGGGGAAACCGTCCCGCTTCGCCGCACAGAGAGGGCGCGCCGCCGGCTGAGAGCGCGCCTGCACCCGCGAAAAGGACCCAACCACCCCCGAGCCGCCCACCGAACTCCGCGGACAGTAGGCTGGGCCGGGCCCTCCCGTTACAGAGGTCACGAGCGACGGCGCTTTACAGGGCCGTAAGCAGGGTGGAACCGTGGGATCTCTCATCTCACCCCTGAACTTCATCAGGGGTGAGATTTTTTATCGTCTTTGCCCCAATACAAGGAGGAATTACCATGGCAGAAGAAAACAATCAGTATCCGTTTGAGAACGAGACCTACCGCAAGACCTATTGGCATACCTGCTCCCACATCCTGGCCCAGGCCGTCAAGCGCCTGTACCCCGAGGTGAAGCTGGCCATCGGCCCCTCCATCGACGAGGGCTTTTACTACGATATGGACTCCCCCTTCCCCTTTACCCCGGAGATCATGGAGAAGATCGAGGGGGAGATGCGGAAGATCTGCAAGGAGAAGCTGAAGCTGGAGCGCTTCGAGCTGCCCCGGGAAGAGGCCCTGAAGTTCATGGAGGGGAAGGGCGAGCCCTACAAGGTGGAGCTCATCCAGGATCTGCCGGAGGACGCTCACATCTCCTTCTATCGGCAGGGCGAGTTCACCGACCTGTGCGCCGGCCCCCATCTGGACTCCACCGGCCGGGTGAAGGGCAACGCCATCAAGCTCACCGCCTGCAACGCCGCCTACTGGCGGGGCGACTCCAACCGGGAGACCCTCCAGCGCATCTACGGCATCGCCTTCCCCAAGAAGGACGAGCTGGACGCATATCTCCAGCGCATCGAGGAGGCCAAGAAGCGGGACCACCGCAAGCTGGGCAAGGAGCTGGGCCTGTTCGCTTTCCGGGACGAGGCCCCCGGCTTCCCCTTCTATCTGCCCAAGGGCATGGTGCTGAAAAACACCCTGATCGACTACTGGCGCCAGGTCCATAAGAAGTGGGAGTACAAGGAGATCGCCACCCCCCAGATCATGCGCCGGACCCTGTGGGAGACCTCCGGCCACTGGGACCACTACAAGGACAACATGTACACCACCGTCATCGACGAGGAGGACTTCGCCATCAAGCCCATGAACTGCCCCGGCAGCATCCTGGTCTATGAGCTGGAGCCCCACTCCTACCGGGACCTGCCCCTGCGCTACGGCGAGCTGGGCATTGTCCACCGCCATGAGCTCTCCGGCGCCCTCCACGGCATGTTCCGGGTCCGCTGCTTCACCCAGGACGACGCGCACATCCTGCTGGCCCAGGAGCAGATCAAGGATGAGGTCATCCGCATTGCCCGGCTTTTTGACGAGGTCTACTCCCTCTTCGGTCTGCCCTATAAGATCGAGCTGTCCACCATGCCCGACGACCACATTGGCTCTGTGGAGGACTGGGAGGTGGCCACCAAGGCTCTGGCCGACGCCATCACCAGCATCGGCAAGAGCTATGAGGTCAACGAGGGCGACGGCGCCTTCTACGGGCCCAAGCTGGACTTTCACATCCAGGACTCCCTGGGGCGGACCTGGCAGTGCGGCACCATTCAACTGGATTACCAGCTCCCCGGCCGGTTCGATCTGGAGTATATCGGCGCGGACGGCGAGAAGCACTGCCCCGTCATGATCCACCGGGTGGTATTCGGTTCCATCGAGCGGTTCATCGGCGTTATCACCGAGCACTTTGCCGGGGCGTTCCCCACCTGGCTGGCCCCCGTGCAGGTCAAGGTGCTGCCCATCACCGACCGGGCGGCCGACTATGCCGACTGCGTGGCCAAACGGCTGGACGCGGCGGGCTTCCGGGGGGAGACCGACCGCCGCAACGAGAAGATCGGCAAGAAAATTCGGGAAGCCCAACTGGAGAAGGTCCCCTATATGCTGGTGGTGGGCGACAAGGAGGCCGAGAGCGGTCAGGTGGCCGTCCGTACCCGCGCCGGCGGCGACCAGGGTGTCATGGCGCTGGACGCCTTCCTGGCGGCCCTGAAGGAAGAGGTAGACACCAAGGCCATTCGGTGATAGAATCGGCATACGGTGAAACGCGAGGGGGCTCCGGCTTTTGCCGGAGCCCCCTCGCTGGAAGCGCGGCTGACAAGGAGGCAGAGATATGGAAACCTTTCTGGCGACCCTCCAGAGCCTGGGGCTCTACCTGGGGGTCATCGCTTTGGGCGCCCTAGTGGGCTCACGCAGGGCGGTGCGGGGGAAGAAGCTGACCTGGCTGGGCCGGCTCCAGACCGTGGTGCTGATTCTGCTCATCTTTACGCTGGGCGTGGAGATCGGCGCAGACGAGCAGGTGGTGGCCTCGCTGGGCTCCATCGGCCTGTCTGCCCTGGTCATCACCCTGTTTGTCTTGGCGGGCTCGGTGCTGGCGGTGCTGCTGGTCCGCAAGTGCATGGGCCTGGACCGGCAGGGCCGCAGCGCCGCCCCGGCGGAGGAGAGGGGAGGGGAGGCCCCATGACTGGCTGGATCGTGGGGGCGGTGGCCGCGGGCATGCTGGCGGGACACTTTGTGCTCCCGGCGGAATGGGCCGCCCACTGCGGCGCCCTTATCACCCTGGGGCTGTGCCTCATCCTCTTCCTGGTTGGCGTGGACATGGGCCGCCAAGGCAATGTGTGGCGGGACATCCGGCAGGCCGGAGCCCGGGTGCTGGCCATCCCGGTGGCGGCCGCCGCCGGAACCCTGGCCGCCGCGGCCGTGGCTGGGCTCTTCCTGCCCATGAGCGTCAAGGACGCTATGGCGGCCTCCGCCGGCTTTGGCTGGTATTCCCTGGCCCCTATGCTTCTGGCGGACTACTCCCCCTCGGTGTCCGCCGTGGCCTTCCTGTCCAATGTCATGCGGGAGGTCTTTGCCATCGTCCTCATCCCCATCCTGGCCCGGCGGGTGGGCTATCTGGAGTGCGTGGGGGTGGCGGGCGCCACCGCCATGGATACCGTCCTGCCGGTGGTGGTGAGGGCCACCGACGAGCGCATCGCCATCTATTCCTTTGTCTCGGGTGTGGTTTTGTCCTTCGCCGTGCCGGTGGTGGTGCCCGCCGTGGTGGCGCTGCCGTTCTGAACGTGAAAAAGCGCCCTGTGACTTGACACGGGGCGCTTTCCTCATGTAAGGGCTTACTTGCGGTCCTTGTCGCCGGTGTCCTCCTGGGGCAGGACTACCACCCGGATCTCCAGAACCCGGCGGTGGTCCACCCTGGTGACGGTCACATCCAGATTCTCATAGACGAAGTGATCCCCCTCCTCCGGCACCCGGCCGATCTCCTCCATGACCCAGCCGGACACCGTGGTGCAGTCTCGCTCGCCCTTGATGGAGAACAGATCGTACAGGTCGGTGAGGTTGGCGTTGCAGGAGATCAGGTAGCTGCCGTCGGACTGCTTTTTGAACTCCTCGATGACCTCGTCGTGCTCATCCCAGATTTCGCCCACCAGCTCCTCGACGATGTCCTCCAGGGTGCACAGGCCTTCGGTGCCGCCGTACTCGTCCACCACAATGACCATGTGGGCCTTGGCCCGCTGGAGGATGCGCAGCAGGTCGGAGATCTTGGTGCTGCCGGTGGTGTAGAGCACATTGCTGACGATGGCGGATACGTCCTCCTGGCCGTGGTAGCGGGCGGCATGGAAGTCCTTTTCGTGGATGACGCCGATGATGTTGTCGATGGTGTCGTGGTAGATGGGCAGCCGGGAGTAGCCGTTTTCCGCGAAGATGGCGGCGATCTCGTCCATGGTGGCGGTGTCTTCGGCGGCCACGATGTCCACCCGGGGGGTGAGGATCTCCTCCACCTCCAGGTCGTTGAACTCGATGGCGGAGCGGATGAGCTGCCCCTCATGCTGGTCCAGGCCGCCCTCGTTCTCGGCCTGATCCACCATGGTGATGAGCTCCTCCTCGGTGATGCCCTCCTCCTCCGACTTGCGGAAGATGCGGCTGAGGAGCTTCTTCCACTGGGCAAAGAGGTAGTTCACCGGGGCCAGCACCGTCATCAGCACCCGCATGATGGGGGCTGCGAACATGGCAAAGGCCTCGGCGTTCTCTTTGGCCATGCTCTTGGGGGAGATCTCGCCAAAGACCAGAATAACCACGGTCAGCACCACCGTGGAGACCAGCGGACCGTAGTCCAAAAACAGCTTGGTGAACAAAACGGTGCCCACGGTGGAGGCCGAGATGTTCACGATGTTGTTGCCGATCAGGTTGGTGGACAGGAGCTTGTCGTAGTCCTCCGCGATGCGCAGGGTCAGGGCGGCCCGCTTGTTGCCGCTGTCCGCCCGGCTCTTGAGCCGGATGCGGTTGAGCGAGGTAAAGGCGGTCTCGGTGGCGGAGAAAAAGGCGGAGAGGATCACGAGGATCACAAGAGCGGCGATCATACTGATACTGGCTGGGTCCAACATACGGACAAATCAACTCAACTTTCTGATAAAATTTACGCACAAAGGGACAGCCCTATCCCACGACGGGTAAGGCTGTCCCTGCACTCATTTGTTGGGGGTTACTAGGGGGAGGTTCGTCCACGAGGGCTCACCGACTCCTTCATCAAAGTTGGCATAAAGCATATCACATCTCGGGTGGGAATGCAAGGGTTATTTCTGAAGTTCTTCCACTTCCTGGGCGGAGAGTGCCACACCGCCTCCCAGCAGGCGGGCGTTGAGGTGGATCTGCGCGGTGTGCTCCACGGTCTCCATGCGCCAGTAGGCCTGCTCCAGATCGGCGCCCACGGTGAGCACGCCGTGGTTGGCCAGCAGCACGGCGTCGTGGTTCCACAGCAGCGGCCCCACGGCGGCGGGAAGGGCCAGGGTGCCCGTGCGGGCGTAGGGGGCGCAGGGGATGGCCCCAAGGCTCATGACGATCTCCCCCAGAATGGGGCGTTCGATGGGCTGACGGGCGCAGGCGAAGGCCGTGGCGGCGGGGGGATGGGCGTGGCAGACCCCGTGCACGTCACTGCGGCGGCGGTAGCACTCCAGATGGAGGGGCGTCTCGGAGGAGGGACGGAAGCCGGGTGCGCCCGCTACCACCGTCCCCTCCCGGTCCACCACCAGGAGCATCTCGGGGGAGAGAAAGCCCTTGCTCACCCCGGCGGGGGTCACCAGAAAGAGGCCCTCGCCCAGGCGGCGGCTCAGGTTGCCGTCGTTGGCGGCCACCCAGCCCTTTTCCCACATTCTGCGTCCCAGCGCACAGATCAGCCGGCGCTGCGTCTCATAGTCCACTTGGAACCACTCCCTTTTCTGAATGAGGGCGGGCGGCGCGGGCCCGCCAAGCAAGCGGCGCGCGGGGAGACCGCGCGCCGCCGTATGGCTGAGAGAAGGTTAGGACCCTGCCGGGGGATCGGTCTCCAGCAGCGCCTTGGCCGAGGCGGCCAGCCCGGCCAGCCCCTGGATTTCAGAGGGAATGATGATCTTGGTGGCCTTGCCGTCGGCCACCTTCTCCATGGCCTCCAGGGCCTTGAGCTTGACCACCTGGCCGTTGGGGTTGGCCTCGTTGAGCAGCTTGATGGCGTCCGCCGTGGCCTGCTGCACCTTCATGATGGCCTGGGCCTCGGCGTCAGCGGCCATGATGCGGGCCTCCTTCTCACCTTCGGCCTTCCGGATGGCGGCCTGCTTGGCGGCCTCGGCCCGGAGGATCAGGGACTGCTTCTCGCCCTCCGCCACCAGGATCTGGCTCTGCTTCTGGCCCTCGGCCTGGAGGATGGACTCCCGGCGCTCACGCTCGGCCTTCATCTGCTTCTCCATGGCGTCCTGAATTTCACGGGGGGGAAGGATGTTCTTCAGCTCCACCCGGTTGACCTTGATGCCCCAGGGGTCGGTGGCCTCATCCAGCAGGGAACGCATCTTGGTGTTGATATGGTCGCGGCTGGTGAGGGTCTGGTCCAGCTCCAGGTCGCCGATGATGTTGCGCAGGGTGGTGGCAGTCAGGTTTTCGATGGCGCTCATGGGGTGCTCCACACCGTAGGTGTACAGCTTGGGGTCGGTGATCTGAAAGTAGATGACCGTGTCGATCTGCATGGTGACGTTATCCTTGGTGATGACGGGCTGAGGGGCGAAGTCCACCACCTGCTCCTTGAGGGAGACGGCCTTGGCCACCCGCTCGATAAAGGGGATCTTGAAGTGGATGCCCACGCCCCAGACGGAGTGGAAAGCGCCCAGACGTTCGATGACGTAGGCCTTGGACTGCTGCACCACCCGGATGTTGGCGGCCAGAATGAGGATGATGAGCACGATCAGGATGATGGGTACGATGAAACCAAAGATAGCAGCGGGCATAATGCGACCTCCTTGTAATCAGTTGGACGGCGGCTTATTGGGACTGGGTACGGCTGGCGGCGGGGATGGGCGTCACATAGAGCTTCACGCCCTCGATGCGCTCCACCCGGACGGTGGTCCCCACGGGAAGGATCTGCTCACCGGCGGAGCGTGCGGTCCAGGGCATGCCGCCCACCTTGACCTGGCCCAGGCCCCGAAGGTTGTCGATCTCCTGGACGACCACGGCCTCCTGGCCGATGACGCGGTCGGCGTTGGTGGCGGTCCGCCTGGCGTTGAAGTATTTCTGGGCCAGGGGACGCACCAACAGGAGCGTGACGAAGGACACGGCCAGAAAGACCACGACCTGCACCAGCAGGGAGTTGAGAAAGGCCGAAAGGATCAGGGCGGCCAGCGCTCCGGCCGCGAACCAGATGGAAGCCAACCCCACCGTGGCAGCCTCCACCACGCCAAAGATGATAAGAGCGACCAGCCACAGGATGCTGTACATGTATCCCCCTCCTTTACAAAATATAGTATGGGATGTAAAAAAGAACGGCCGCTATATGTAAGTCTACCACACCCCTAGGGAAATTACCAGTAAATTTGATGTACGACAAATGAAAAGGATTTGCCAATTGCCGGATAATTGGGTATAATGCAACAAGAAGCATAAAATCAGAAGGGAGGGGATCGGATGGAGCGGCTGAAGCTGGCGGTGCCGACCCTGTTCGGATTAGAGGGGCTGACGGCGGACGAGCTGCGCCGGCTGGGTCTGGAGGAGGTCCGGGCGGACAACGGCCGGGTGACGGCGCTGGGTACGCCCGCTGATGTGGCCCGGCTCAACCTGAATCTGCGCACCGGCGAGCGGGTGCTCATCGAGTTGGGCTGCTTTCTGGCCGGGGACTTCGACGCCCTCTTCGAGGGGACCCGGGCCCTGCCCTGGGAGCAGTTTATCCCCCTGAATGGGGCCTTCCCCGTCAAGGGACACAGCCTGAATTCCGCCCTCCACGCCATCCCCGCCTGCCAGTCCATCGTGAAAAAGGCGGTGGCGGCCCGGCTGGGACAGAAATACGGCCTGGAGACCCTGCCGGAAAACGGTCCGGTCTATCAGATTCAATTTTCCATCATGAAGGATATGGCCACGCTGATGCTGGATACCTCCGGTGCCGGACTGCACAAGCGGGGCTACCGGGCGGTGGGGGTGACGGCCCCTCTGCGGGAGACCCTGGCCGCCGCCCTGGTGCTGCTGTCCCGCTACCGGGGGAGGGACCCCTTCTGCGACCCCTTCTGCGGCTCGGGCACCATCGCCATCGAGGCCGCCCTCATCGCCAAAAACCGGGCCCCCGGTTTGGAGCGCTCCTTCTCCGCGCAGCGGTGGGCCTGCGTCCCGGCCCAGGCCTGGATGGACGCCGCCGACGAGGCCATGGACCGGGAGTTTGACGGAGCATACGAAATCTGGGGCGGCGATATCGACCCCAAGGCGGTGGCCATCGCCCGGGACAATGCCGTCAAGGCGGGGGTAGAGGACCTGATCCGCTTCGAGGTGGCGGACGCCCGGGCCTTCCGCCGGGAGGCACCCTACGGCCGGGTGGTCACCAATCCGCCCTACGGTGAGCGCATCATGGAGAAGCGGGAGGCGGAGGAGCTCTACCGGGCCTTCGGAAAGGCGTACCGCGGCCTGCCGCCCGGATGGAGCCTGGCCCTGTTGTCCTCCCACACGGAATTCGAGCGGACCTTTGGCCGGACGGCCGACAAGAAGCGCAAGCTCTACAATGGAATGATCAAGTGCGACCTGTTTCTGTATCACAAGAGGGAGCGAGGATGAGAACAAGACGTGTGAAACGGCCGAGCCTCCGGGCCCAGGCCCTGGCCCTGCTGCTGACGGCCGTCCTGACCTCCGCCGCCCTGGCCGCGCCCCAGATCTGGGGCTACCAGGAGGGCCTGGCCAAGGCTGCGGAGGGCGGGCTGTGGGGCTTTGCCAACGTGGCGGGGGAGATCGTCATTCCCATCCAGTACCAGTCGGTGATGGACTTCAGCCTGGGGGTGGCCCGGGTGCAGAAGAACAATAAGCTGGGACTCATTCGTCCCGACGGCGCCTATCTGATCCAGCCGGAGTACGACACCCTGGAGCCCATTGGTTACGGCCTCTACCGGGCCCAGAAGGGGAATGAGTGGGGCGTGGTGAGCATGGTGGCCTTCCCCAGCCGCTTCGGCGGGGAGACCCAGGAGCTCTACCCCCTTACATACGACTATGCGGCGGTACGCAAGGCCGACGGCCTGGATGTACTGGTGCTGACCAGCGGGGGAGTTGAGACCCTGGTGCCTATGAACACCCTGCCCGCCCTGCTGGTGGAGCGCAAGGTGCCCTCCGCCCGGTTTCCGCTGGTACAAAAGCGCCTGCCCAACTTTTCCGACGTGACACCCCGGGACTGGTACGACCTGTGGGTGGATGTGGCCTATAACGTGGGGCTGATGGAGGGCGTGGGGGACAACCGTTTCAACCCCGAGGGCACCCTCACCGTGGCTGAGGCCCTCAAGCTGGCCGCGCATATGGAGAGCCGGTATCTGGGGGATGACTTCCACCTCCAGAGCGTGACCACCCAGCCCTGGTACCGCTCGTCGGTGGCCTACTGCGTGGCCAGCGGCATCATCACCGAGGGAGAATTCACCGATTATGAGCGGCCCGTCACCCGGGCCGAGATGGCCAGGATCTTTGCGGCCACCGCCCTGGGGCGCGGCATGCCGGAGATCAACAGCCTGGAGCGGGTGAAGAGCCATCTGCCCGACGTGAAGGAGGGGGATTACGCCGCCGATGCCATTTACAGCCTCTATGCCAAGGGGGTGTTCACTGGCACGGACGGCCAGCTCACCTTCCGTGCGGAGGGCCGGCTCACCCGGGCCGAGGCGGCGGCCATCGTCTCCCGCATGGCCCGCACCGAGCAGCGGGTGAACCTGTGGGGCACGGGGACTCAGTTCCGCACGCAGACGACGGGGCTGACCAACGGACTTCTCCCCACCCGGTGAACGCCCGTCAAGCACGTCCTTCTTCGGCCCCCGGGGCCGCATTCTGGGTAAGGAGATCCTGCGATGAAGCATCTTTTCCTGATCAATCCCGCGGCGGGGAAGAAGGGGAGCACCGAGGCGCTGGAAAATCGCATTCGGGCAATCTTTGCCCCCCGGGGCGAGCCCTGGGAGGCGATCCTCACCCGGGGCCCCGGCCATGCCGAGACCTGTGCCCGCGCCGCCGCCGAAACGGGGGAGCCGGTGCGCATCTATGCCTGCGGCGGAGACGGCACCCTCAATGAGGCGGTCAATGGGGCCGCGGGCTTTGCCAATGCCGCCGTTACCAACGTCCCCAAGGGCACGGGAAACGATTTTCTCAAGATCTTCGGGGCGGACTGCCGCAGCCGGTTTTCCGACCTGGCCGCCCTGGCGGACGGCCCTCAGGCCTGTTTCGACCTGATGGACTGCAACGGCAGATTGGGCATCGGCGTGGTCTGCGCCGGAGTGGACGCCCGGGTGGCGGCGGATGTGCACCGCTATAAAGCACTGCCTCTGGTGACGGGGATGGGGGCCTATATCCTGTCCCTGACGGTGAACGTGCTCTTCAAGGGAATTGCTCGCCCCACGGTGGTGGAGGTGGGCGGACGGCGGATGGAGGAGGATACCTCCATCATCTGCATCTGCAACGGCCGCTATTACGGCGGCGGCTTTATGCCGGTGGGCGACGCCATGCCGGACGACGGGGTACTCGACATGCTGGTGGTGCCACGGGTCAACCGCCGGACCTTTGCGCGACTGGTGGGCAAATACGCCCAGGGGCGCTACCGGGATTACCCCGAGCTGATTTATGCCTGCCATGGCCAGACCATCTCCTTCTCCTCGTCTCAGGAGCTGGTGGCGGTGGTGGACGGGGAGGTCCTGCGAGGCCGGCGGTTCACCGTGGCGCTGTCGGAGCGGAAGGTGGCCTTCTTCTACCCCGCCGGACTGAGCTATCAGCCAAAAGACTAGCACTCCGGCAGGATGTCTGTGAACAAAAAGTGAATTTTTGAAAAATCAACCTCTAATTTTGAAAATTGGGGGTTGATTTTTTTGGCAAGTAGCGGTATTATCATACTCGAGGTTAGCACTCGGAAGAAATGAGTGCTAAACACTGAGTCAGCTAATAAGAAAAAATGATATAAGGAGGAACCCATTATGAAACTCAAACCCCTTGCGGACCGAGTGATCATCAAGATGGTGGAGGCCGAGGAGAAGACCAAGAGCGGTATCATCCTCACCGGCGCCGCCAAGGAGAAGCCCGAGGTGGCCGAGGTCATCGAGGTGGGCCCCGGCGGCCTGGTGGACGGCAAGGAAGTCAAGATGGCCGTCAAGAAGGGCCAGAAGGTCATCACCAGCAAGTATGCCGGCACCGAGGTCAAGGTGGACGGCGAAGAGTACACCATCGTCCGCCAGAATGATATCCTGGCCATCGTCGAGTAAACCTGTTTCGTATTTTTATATCTCAATATAACTGGAGGTAATCAATATGGCTAAGATTCTCTGCTACGGCGAGGAAGCCCGCCGCGCTCTGGAGCGCGGTGTCAACCAGCTCGCCGATACCGTGAAGATCACTCTGGGTCCCAAGGGCCGCAATGTGGTCCTGGATAAGAAGTTCGGCACTCCCCTCATTACCAACGACGGCGTGACCATCGCCAAGGAGATCGAGCTGGCCGACCCCTTTGAGAATATGGGCGCCCAGATCGTGAAGGAAGTTTCCACCAAGACCAACGACGTGGCCGGCGACGGCACCACCACCGCCACCCTGCTGGCCCAGGCGATGATCCGCGAGGGCCTGAAGAACCTGGCCGCCGGTGCCAACCCCATGGTCATGAAGAAGGGCATCGCCAAGGCCACCGAGGCCGCCATCGAGGCCATCCAGGCCAATTCCAAGAAGGTCAGCGGCTCTGACGATATCGCCCGCGTGGGCGCCGTCTCTTCCGGCGACGAGACCATCGGCAAGCTGATCGCCGAGGCCATGGAGAAGGTCTCCGCCGACGGCGTCATCACCGTGGAGGAGTCCAAGACCGCTGAGACCTACTCTGAGGTGGTCGAGGGCATGCAGTTCGACCGCGGCTATATCGCCCCCTATATGGTCACCGACACCGAGAAGATGGAGGCCGTCCTGGACGATCCCCTCATCCTCATCACCGATAAGAAGATCTCTAGCATTCAGGAGCTGCTGCCCCTGCTGGAGCAGGTGGTCCAGTCCGGCAAGAAGCTGCTGATCGTGGCCGAGGATGTGGAGGGCGAGGCCCTGTCCACCCTGATCGTCAACAAGCTGCGCGGCACCCTGAACGTCTGCTGCGTCAAGGCTCCCGGCTTTGGCGACCGCCGCAAGGAGATGCTGCAGGATATGGCCATCCTCACCGGCGGCACCGTCATCTCTTCCGACCTGGGCTATGAGCTCAAGGAGACCACCGTCGATATGCTGGGCAAGGCCCGCCAGGTCAAGGTGAACAAGGACAACACCATCATCGTGGACGGCTCCGGCGACAGCAAGGCCATCAAGGATCGTGTGAACCAGATCCGCGCCCAGATCGAGGTCACCACCTCTGATTACGACCGCGAGAAGCTCCAGGAGCGCCTGGCCAAGCTGGCCGGCGGCGTGGCCATCATCCGTGTGGGCGCTGCCACCGAGTCCGAGATGAAGGAGAAGAAGCTCCGCATCGAGGATGCCCTGAACGCCACCCGCGCCGCCGTTGAGGAGGGCATCGTGGCCGGCGGCGGCACCGCCTATGTCAACGCCATTCCCGCCGTGGAGAGGCTGATCTCCAAGGTGGAGGGCGACGAGAAGACCGGCGTGCGCATCGTGGCCAAGGCCCTCAGCGAGCCCGTGAAGCAGATCGCCATCAATGCCGGGATCGACGGCTCCGTGGTGCTGGAGAAGATCAAGAACGCCCGTAAGGTCGGCTATGGCTTCGACGCCTATAAGGAGACCTACTGCGACATGATCACCGCCGGCATCGTGGACCCCACCAAGGTGACCCGCTCCGCTCTGCAGAACGCCGCCTCTGTGGCAGCTATCCTGCTGACCACCGAGTCTCTGGTGGCCGACAAGCCCGAGCCCCCCGCGCCCGCGCCTGCAGCCCCCGATATGGGCGGCATGTACTGAGAATAGCAGCCAAAAGCCCCGCGGCAATTGCCGCGGGGCCTTTTCCTTTTTCATGTGGGTCAGGAGCGGGTTCATTGCCCAGATGGCCGCTTGGCCTTCACCAACTCGATGGCCTCTTTACCCGTGATGTGGTCGATGGTCAATTCCAGCATACACAATGGCGCCCATTCCCGGTCGATGGCGCGGTTGCGGTCGGCCGCGTCGTCATCCGGGGCATATTTGAGGGCCAGCGCTTCAATGGCGGCGCGTTTTTCTCCGTCGTCCTCCAGAATGCGCATGGTGCCAAACACAATGACGCTGCGGAAATGGGAGGTATATTCCTCCGGCACGATCTGATCCTGGTCGATGACACAGAACGACGCCCTACAGTTCCGCCGTATGGCGTCCAGCTTGTGGCCGGATTTCGCACAGTGGAAGTACAGCTTGGCACCGTCGTAGACATAGCTCATGGGGACGGCGTAGGGATAGCCGTCGTCGCCGGCCAGGGCCAGCACCCCCGAGGTTCCACGGTGGAGGACGGCGGTGCTTTCCTCCAGGGTCAGGAGCTGCTTTTTCCGGCGCATTTCACGAAACATAGGAGCACCTCTTTTCCAAACATAGGTCGCCCGACGCAGCGGGGGGAGTATTATAAGGCCGCGCCGGAGCAGGTAATGACCAGATAGACCACGTAACTGAGCAGCAGCACGCCGCCCTGCCAGCGCTGGAAGCGGCCCGTGACCAGGGAGGGCACCATGGCGATGCAGCCCACCAGCAGGCAGGCGGGCAGGTCGATGGCCAGGGCCTGAGCGGAGACGGGCAGGGCCCCGCCCGAGATCAGCGAGCAGATGGGGAGGATGAGGGTGAGGTCGATGATATTGGCCCCGATGATGTTGCCGGCGGACAGGGAAGCCTGTTTTTTTGCGATGGCGGTGAGGGTGGTGACCAGCTCGGGCAGAGAGGTGCCCACGGCGATGAGGGTGACGCCGATGATGCGCTCCGGCACACCAATGAGCCGGGCCAGATTGCCGCCGTGGTCCACTAGGAGCTGAGCCCCGATGACGATGCCGGCCGCCCCCAGAAGAAATTTGAGAAGATTGCGGCGCACCTCATGGCCCATGGGCCGGGGGTGCCCGCCCCGTCCGGCCGCCGTCTGCTCCTCACGCATGGAGCGCAGCGCAGAGCGGATGTTGTCCCACATGGCGATAACGAAGATGACCAGCAGGGCGATCCCCGACTGGAAGGACAGGCTGCCGCCGGAGGAGGCCAGCACCAGATAGAGGGAGGCCCCCAGCATGAGAACGGCCTTGAGCAGGTAGTCCCGCCGCCGGATGGCCGAGGGCAGGCAGACCAGGGCGATGCCCATGATCAGGGCCAGATTGGCGGTGACACTGCCCACGGCGTTGCCGATGGCCATATCCACCTTGCCGTCAAAGGCCGCCATGGAGGACACCAGAAGCTCGGGCAGGGTGGTGGCAAAGCTTACCACCGTGGCGCCCACAATCAGCTTGGGGATGCCGGAGACCTCCGCCATCCAGGCGGCGGCATCCACAAAGGCGTCGCCACCCTTGACGATCAGGACGATGCCCAGCGTGAAGAGGACTACAGTGAGGAGGAGATCCATCATCAGACACTTCCCTTTGTCAGCCTGCGGCGCATGAAACAGGCCCGTGTATCTGCCTGGAGCGGGATACACGGGCCTGCACGCCAGCGTAAAAGCTATTATACTGGAAAAGGGGGAGTCTGTCAAAAGATTTGCGATTCAGCCGGGGTCTTGGCCTGGGCCGGTCTGACGCAGGGGGAGCACCATGGTGATGCGGGTGCCCACCCCCTCCCGGGAGAGGACCTCAAACCAGCCGCCGTGCCGGTCGGCGATCCACTTGGCGATGGCCAGGCCCAGCCCGGTGCCGCCGGTCTGGCGGGCCCGGGATTCGTCGGTGCGGAAGAAGCGGTCGAAGATGTGGGGCAGGCTCTCCGCGCCGATGCCCTGGCCCTCGTCCTGCACCGACATGCGGGCGGCGCCGCCGTCGGCCCGGACGGACAGCAGGATGCGCCCGCCCTCGGGAGAATATTTGATGCTGTTGTCCACCAGCACCCGCAGGGCCTGCTTGATGAGCCCTGCGTCGGCCCGCACCGGGACCGCCCCGTCCCAGCGGGCCAGAAATATATGGGTCTGGTCGATCATCTCGGTCTCCCGCAGGACCTCCGCCGCCAGGGCGGTGAGATCAAAGTCCTCCATCTCGATACGCATGGAGTCGTTGTCCCCCCGGGCCAGGAACAGAAGCTGCTCCACCAGCTCCTTCATGGAGTCGGCCTCCTGCCGGATGGCGTCGATGGCCTCCTGCCGGATGGCCGGGTCGTCCTTGCCCCAGCGGTCCAGCAGGTTGGCGTAGCCCTGGACCACGGCGATGGGGGTGCGCAGCTCGTGGGAGGCGTCGGAGACGAAGCGCATCTGAGAGCGATAGGCCTCGTTGATGCGGTCCAGCATGGCGTTGATGGCCTGGGCCAGCTCCCGCAGCTCCTTCTGCGTGCCCGACACCGAGATGCGGGTGTCCAGATGAGTGGCGTTGATCTCGTCCAGCTTGTCGGCCAGGACGGAGAGCTCCTCCGGCGACATGCCGGAGGCGGTGTTCAGCTTGGCCGCCGCGGCGGCCAGCTCCTGGATGGGTCTGAGGGTCTTTTTGATGGTGCCCGCGTTCTTGAAGAGGTTGGACAGCAGCGAGACCAACTGGCAGATCATCAGGATACGAAGGCCAAACACCCCCAGGGTGACCGGGCGCTCCAGATCCAGGGTGATGGCGTAGGGCTCGGCGCCGTTGGGGAGCTGGAGGGTATAGCTGGTGGTCCCGTCGGAGTAGATGGCCAGCAGGGAGAAGAGGTGGATCTCCCCGGGGTCGAGATACCGCTCCCCGCCGCCGGTGGCCGCCGGCCAGGGCAGCCAGTGGGGCAGCCGGACGCCCGCGGGCTCTCCCTCCCCGGCGGTGACGGTGTAGTCCCCGGCGGCCATCCACAGCGTGGCCTCGGCCGAGGGCACGCCCCGCTCCTCCACCAGGGCGGCGATGTCCCCGCACTGGCGCTCGGACCAGACCACCACCCCGCCGGCAAACAGAAGAGTCAGCAGCAGGTCTGTGGAGAAGTAGATGCCCAGCAGGCGCAGGAAGAGCCGGAAATTGAGCCGGGCTACGATGGAGGACCGGAGCCGCCCCGGTGGCTTATGGGCCTGCTTTGTGGTTGACATGGGAACACCTCCCGGCAAAAATGGGGGGACTCAGCCCTGGCGGGACAGCCAGTCCAGCACCGGGTTCAGATACGCTTCGTCCACCCAGTCGCCGCCTTGGCGGAAGGCCTCCTGGACCGCCCGCTCCTGATCGTCCTTGGGCGGATTTTGGGTCACCATGCGGGCCATGGCGGACATGGCCCATTTATAGGGGCCGGTGAGCCGGTCGGGGGCGTAGCCGCCCCGGAGGTAGAAGGCCGGCAGAACGGGGTCCCCCAGCACCTTGCCGTTGGGTTCGGGGGACATGCCCACGGCACAGACCCCCTTCACGTCCCAGCGCCGCCGGGCCTTGGCCAGTCCCTGGACGCCGCCCGCCCGCAGCCAGCCCAGGTACAGCACGCTCGTACCCCGGGCGGGGGCGGGACCGCCCAGCTCGCAGGCGGGCAGGCCGGTCTTTTGGGCCAGCATCTCGGCATAGCGCCGGGTGAAGCCCGTCTGAGAGGTATAGACGATAGCAGAAAGATGGAACATAAGCTCACTCCTCACGAATGACATAGCCCACGCCCCGGACGGTATGGATCAGCTTAACGCCGAACTGCTCGTCGATCTTGGAGCGCAAGAAGCGGATGTATACGTCTACGGCGTTGGTCTCGCCCACGAAATCGAAGCCCCACACGTTGTCCAGCAGGGACTCCCGGGAGATGACCTTCCCCTTATTTTCCAGCAGGTAGTGCAGCAGGTCGAATTCCCGGCGGGTAAGCTCCACCCCACGGCCGTCCACCTCCACGGTGTGGCGCTCCACGTCCATGACCAGGCTCCCGCAGGTGAGCAGGGGGGCGTCCGCCGGGGCGGCGGGGCGCTTGCGCAGGGCGGCCCGGATGCGGGCCAGCAGCTCCTCAATGGCAAAGGGCTTGGTGATGTAGTCGTCGGCCCCCGAGTCCAGTCCGGATACCTTATCCACCACCGTGTCCCGGGCGGTGAGCATGATGACGGGCACCTGGCTTTCCCGCCGCAGCCGCCGCAGCACCTCCATGCCGCTGAGGGCGGGGAGCATGATGTCCAGCAGGATGAGCTCATGCTCCCCGGACAGGGCCCGGTCCAGCCCGGTGCGGCCGTCGAAGGCCTTCTCCACCTCGTAGCCCTCGTAGCGGAGCTCCAGCTCTACCATGCGGGCCAGCTTCTCCTCGTCCTCGATCAACAGAATTTTTTCCGCCATGTGAGAACCCTCCCGGGCCGGATATCCGGCCAACTTATTTCTTGCCCTTTCGGCGGCGCTTGTTCCACTCCCGTCGGACGTTGTCGGTCACGTCAGTGACGGTGTCGGAGACCTGGCGCATCACCCGGTCCACCGACTCCCGGTCCAGATCGGGGCCGCCGAAGCGGTAGCGGTAGCCGAACAGAAGCCCCACCACCAGCAGGGGGACAGTGATCCAGAAGAAAAAGACCGTCAGCAGAACCAGCACCAGCACAGGCATGGAGGTGGTCATTCGGTCTCCGCGCCAGACCTCGAATTGGTTGGACAGGGTGCGCTGGAACAGGTCCAGAAGAGCCCGCCACAGGGTGCCCAGGTGATTGCCGGCATTCCGGCGGTCCGCCCCGCTCCCCTGGGCTGGGGCGGATAGAACCAGCGCGTCCGCTCCGGCGCCGGCCTTGGGCTGTGTGGAGTAAAAGCCGCCCTGCCCGGAAGTGTGGGACTTTCCCAGGCGCTCCAGGTCGAGCAGGGCCTCCAGCAGATCGCCGCCGTTCCGCTCCAGAGCCTCTCTGGCCTCGGCTTCGGACACGCCGGCCCGGTCCCGGAGCGTTTCCACCTGTTTCAGGGTGATCTCCATGCGCAGGCCTCCTTCCGATGTAGGTGGGTTTGGATGGTAACAGTATAATTCCCCGGCCCCTAAAAAGGAATTTAGCGTTTCTTAAAATCCCATTAAAGCGGTCTGCTTGCAGACATTATATCCCAAGGAGGGCTGGGAAGCAAGCGGGGGCTTTACCGCTGCCGGTCCGGTGTGGTATAATTAACTATCAAAACGGGGCTTGCAGGGAGGGGCGTGACACCATGAAAAAACGGCTGACGGCCGCCCTGTGCGCCGCACTGCTGCTTCTGGGCCTCCTGCTGCCGCTGGCGGGGGCGTCCTGGGACGACAAGGTCATCTTCACTGCCGTCAACTATACGGTGATGCCCCTGACGGCCGATGCCATGCCCGAGCTGGTGGGGGGCACGGTCTATGTGCCCTATACGGTCTTCGACGCCAGCCTCAACGGCGGGGTGGACGTGGGACTGTTCAACGGCGGACAGAAGCGCGGCAACGGCGTCAACACCTACACCATCTACAGCCGGAACAAAAACCTGACCTTCGACCTGAACACCGGTCTGGTGTGGGATTACATCGACGCGGGGACGGTCCAGGAGAACATCCCCCGGGCCATCATCCGAAACGGCAAGGTCTATCTGCCGGCGGCTTCGGTGTGCAAATACTTCGGGCTGGGCACCTACTACGTCCAGAACGACGACACGCTGGGCTATCCGCTGTTCCGGATCAAGAATGAGAACGAGGGGCTGGACGACAAGACCTTCGTCAGCTCCGCACGGGCGGTGCTGCTGGACCGCCTCAAGACCTTCTACAACAGCCAGGTGTCCCAAAGCGCGGAGCCGTCTCAGGACCTGCCTGTTCCCCCCATATCATCCCTGCCAGCCGAGAGCGGGGGACAGGACCGCAGCGGCGTGCGGACCTATCTGGCCGTCCGGTGCGACACCGGAGAGGCCGGGGACGCGGTACTGGATGCCCTAAAGAGCGAGGGGCGGTCGGCGCTGCTGCTGTTTGACCCGGAGCGGATGAAGGGTCAGGACGAGCTGATCCGCCGGGCGGTGGGGGAAGGCCACGCCGTGGGTCTGCTGGTGCCGGGGGACTCCCTGGAGGCCGCCCAGGCCGCCATTGAGGAGGGAAACCGCCTGCTGGAGCGCATGGCCCTGACCCGGAGCCGCATCGTACTGGTGGAGGAGGACACCGCCGAGGTGACGGTCCGGCTCCAGGAGCTGGGCTGGGGCTGCTGGCGGAGCAACCTGAACGGTATCCCTGGCGGCCGCAGCGGGGCGGCCACGGCGGCGGCTGTGCTTCTGAGCCTGAGGGAGAAAACCAGCCTGGCCCGCATCCTTATGGACGACAGCTACGCCGCGGCCCAGGCGCTGCCCCGCATTCTCCATACCATCCGCACGGACAAGTACAACTGCCGCTTGGCGGTGGAGACCGAACTATAAGCAGGAGGGACGCCCATGAAAAGGACCTATCAGTTTGACCAGGCCGCCACCTCGTTTCCCAAGGCGGAGGGCGTGGCCGAGGCCATGACGGAATATCTGACCCAGGTGGGAGGGAATGTGGGCCGGGGGGCCTACCCCTCGGCCTGCGACGCGGCGGAAGCCGTGCTGGAGGTGCGGGAGCGTCTGTGCACCCTGCTGGGCGGTCCGGCGCCCCAGAACGTCATCCTGACGCCGGGGTGCACCTACTCCCTCAATTTCGTGCTTAAGGGGCTGCTGCGGCCCGGCGACCGGGTGGCGGTCTCTGGCCTGGAGCACAACGCCGTACTGCGCCCCCTGCGTCAGCTGGAGGCCCGGGGGGTGACGGTGGACTGCCTGCCCTGCCGGGCGACCGGCGAGCTGGACCTGGCCGCGGCGGAGCGGCGTCTGACGCCGGACACCAGACTGGTGGTGCTCACCCACGCCTCCAACGTCTGCGGTACCCTGCTGCCGGTGGCGGAGGTGGGGGCGCTGTGCCGGGAGCGGGGCATCTTCCTGTGTGTGGATGCCGCCCAGACGGCGGGAAGCGTGCCCATCCATATGGAGAAGATGCACATCGACGCCCTGGCCTTTCCGGGGCACAAGGGGCTGCTGGGGCCCCAGGGCATCGGCGGGCTGATCGTCACCGACGCCCTGGCCCGGGCGCTGGACCCCCTGGTGACCGGCGGCACCGGCAGCGCCTCGGATTCTCCGGAGATGCCGGAGCTCCTGCCCGACCGCTTTGAGCCGGGGACCCTGAACCTGCCGGGCGTGTACGGCCTGCGGGCCGCCCTGCGGTGGCTGGAGGGCCAGGACCTGGAGGCGCTGCGCCGGCGTGAGATCAAGCTCACCGGCCACCTGATCGCCCGGCTGCGGGAGATGGAGGAGGACGGTCTGAAGATTTTCGGCACCCTGGACGCCGCCAGACAGGTGGGGGTGGTTTCGGTGGACTTCCCCGGGCTGGACAACGCCGAGGCTGCCTTCCAGCTGGAGCGGGACTACGGCGTGCTGACCCGCTGCGGGCTCCACTGCGCGCCCCTGGCGCACCGGACACTGGGCACCTTCCCGGCGGGGACCGTCCGCTTCTCCGTGGGGCCCTTCACCCGGTTTGAGGACGTGGATTACCTGCAGGCGGCGGTGTGCGGCGTCATGGGCGTGTGACGGGCATTCACAGATTGTTCATGTATTTGCCGCAGTTCGTCCACATTGACCTGATACACTCTTCCTGAAACGCGGATCTGACAAGGAGGTGTCGCAGGTGCCCTGCGAGACGGGAAAGACACGGCTCATGGTCCCCGACAAGACTCTGACGATCCTGCCCCCCGCGCTGGAGGGCGAGGCGGGAGCCCTCACCGAGCTGTTCCACATCTATGAGGCGGCCATGAAAGTGATCGCCGTCCGGCTGGAGATCCTGGATGCGGAGTTCAAGAATCTGCACGACCACAATCCCATCCATCACACCGAGGCCCGGGTCAAATCCCTGGACAGCATTCTCCAGAAGCTGGAGCGCAAGGGCCTGGACCCCACCATCGAGAACATCCAGCACTACATCACCGATGTGGCGGGGCTGCGGATCGTCTGCCCCTATGTGGACGATATCTACCTGCTGGACAACCTGCTCTCCCAGCAGGAGCACATCGTCATCGTCCGCCGCAGCGACTATATCGAGCACCCCAAGCCCAACGGCTACCGCAGTCTGCACCTCATCGTGCGGGTGCCGGTGCCCCTGGCCGACCGGACGGCCCATGCTCCGGTGGAGATTCAGTTGCGCACCATTGCCATGGATATGTGGGCCAGCCTGGAGCACGAGCTCCACTACAAATCCCGGTTCCAGCCAGTGGAGCACCTGTCCGAGCGGCTCAAGCTGTGCGCTAACACCCTGTCCGATGTAGACCTTCGGATGCAGGAGATTTTCGATTACCTCAACGGCCAGAGGAGCGGCGACGAAGAATAGTAAATGGAAAAGGGCGCGGACATTTGTCCGCGCCCTTTTTGCGTACCTGGAAAAGCTTACTGGTTCAGGTTAAAGAAGGCCTTCATCCCGGGGTACTGGGCCACGTCGTCCAGCTCCTCTTCGATGCGCAGAAGCTGGTTGTACTTGGCCACGCGGTCGGTGCGGCTGGGCGCGCCGGTCTTGATCTGCCCGGCGTTGAGGGCCACGGCGATGTCGGCGATGGTGGCGTCCTCGGTCTCGCCGGAGCGGTGGGACACGATGGCGGTGTAGCCGGCCCGGTTGGCCATCTGGATGGCGTCCAGGGTCTCGGTCAGGGTACCGATCTGGTTGACCTTGATGAGGATGGAGTTGGCCACCTTCTTCTCGATGCCGGTGGACAGACGCTCCACATTGGTGACAAACAGGTCGTCGCCCACCAGTTGCACCTTGTCGCCGATGGCGCGGGTCAGCATGGCCCAGCCCTCCCAGTCGGTCTCGGCCATGCCGTCCTCCAGGGAGATGATGGGATAGGTGTCGGCAAACTTCTTCCACATGTTCACCAGCTGCTGCTGGGTCATCTTCTTGCCGGATTTGGGCTGGACATAGCACTTCTCCTCCTCGTCCCACCACTCGGAGGACGCGGCGTCGATGGCGATCATAAAGTCCTTGCCGGGCTGGAAGCCGGCCTGTTCGATGGCCTTGACGATGACCTTCAGGGCGTCCTCATCCTTCTTCAGGTTGGGGGCGTAGCCGCCCTCGTCGCCCACGCCGGCGGCGGGAGTGCCGTTCTCCTTCAGGGTGCTCTTCAGGGTGTGGAACACCTCGGCGCACATGCACAGAGCCTCCCGGAAGCAGCAGGCGCCCACGGGCATGATCATGAACTCCTGGATCTCCACGTTGTTGGTGGCGTGAGCACCGCCGTTGAGAATGTTCATCATGGGGACAGGCAGGGTCTTGGCATTGACGCCGCCAATATAGTTGTAGAGGCTGAGGCCCAGGCTCTCGGCCGCGGCCTTGGCGCAGGCCAGCGAGGCGCCCAGAATGGCGTTGGCGCCCAGACGGGACTTGTTGGGGGTGCCGTCCAGCTCGATCATGGCCTTGTCAATGGCCACCTGATCCAGCACATTCATGCCCACCAGGCAGTCGGCGATCTCGGTGTTCACGTTTTCCACGGCCTTGAGGACGCCCTTGCCCAGATAACGGCCCTTGTCGCCGTCCCGCAGCTCGCAGGCCTCATAGATGCCGGTGGAGGCGCCGGAGGGCACGGCGGCGCGGCCGACCACGCCGTCTTCCAGATAGACCTCCACCTCCACGGTGGGATTGCCGCGGGAGTCCAGGATCTCGCGGCCCAGTACATCAACGATTTCAATCATCTGCTTCATGTTAAAAGCTCCTTTCGTAATAAGGGGGGTTACAGGATCAGTGTGGTTCCATCCATTTCCTCAGGCTTTTCCAGGCCCATGAGGTCCAGCATGGTGGGGGCGATGTCGGCCAGGCGGCCGTCCCGCAGCTTGACGTCGGCGCCCACGATATAGAAGGGCACCAAATTGGTGGTATGGGCGGTGTAGGGGGTGACGCCGTCGTCCTCCACCATCCGCTCGGCATTGCCGTGGTCGGCGGTGATGAGGCAGATGCCCCCCATGTTTGTGGTGGCCTCCACCACGCGGCCCACGCACTCGTCCACCGCCTCCACCGCCAGCCGGGCGGCCTCGTAGACCCCGGTGTGGCCCACCATGTCGCAGTTGGCGAAGTTGAGGATGATGACGTCGTAGGCCCCGCTCTCGATGCGCTCCACGCAGGCATCGGTGACCTCCCGGGCGCTCATGTCCGGCTTCAGGTCATAGGTGGGCACCGAGGGGGAGGGGATGAGGACCCGGTCCTCGCCGGGGAAAACCTGCTCCACGCCGCCGTTGAAGAAGAAGGTGACGTGGGCATATTTTTCGGTCTCAGCGATGCGCAGCTGGGTCAGGCCCAGCCGGCTGATATACCCGCCGAAAATGTTCTGAAGCGCGTGGTGGGGGAAGGCCACCGATACGTTGGGCATGGTGGCGTCGTACTCGGTGGTGCAGACATAGTGCAAGGGGAAGAAGCCCTTTTTCCGGATCAGATCGGAGAAGGCGGGGTCCACCAGCGCGCGGGTGAGCTCCCGGGCCCGGTCGGGCCGGAAGTTCATGAAGATGACCGAGTCGCCGGGGCCGATGACGGCCTCCCGGCAGCAGAGCACGGGGACCACAAACTCATCGGTGACGCCCGCGTCATAAGAGCTCTGTACGGCCTGAACCGGGTCGGGCTCAAAGGGAGCCTCCCCCAGCACCAGGGCGTCATAGGCCTTCTGCACCCGGTCCCAGCGCTTATCCCGGTCCATGGCGTAGTACCGGCCGGAAATCACGCCGATTTTGGCGCTGCCCAGCGCCTGGCATTTGTCCTGCAGCCGGGCGACGAAGTCCCGGCCGGAGGCGGGGGGCACGTCCCGGCCGTCCAGGAAGGCGTGGACGTAAATCTTCTCCACACCCCGCTGCCTGGCCATGTCCAGCAGGGCGAAGATGTGCTCGATGTGGCTGTGGACGCCGCCGTCGGACAGCAGGCCCATCACATGCAGGGCGGTGCCCTTGGCCTTGCAGTCGTCCATGGCGCTCACATAGGCCTCGTTGGTGAAGAAATCGCCGTCTGCGATGGCCTTGGAGATGCGGGGCAGGTCCTGAAACACCACCCGGCCGGCGCCGATGTTGGTGTGGCCCACCTCGCTGTTGCCCATCTGCCCCTCGGGCAGGCCCACGTCCAGGCCGGAGGCGGACAGCTTACAGCCGGGATTTTCCGCAAAGAGCCGGTCCAGGTGGGGCTTTTTGGCGTTGGCGATGGCGTTGCCGGCGGTCTCGGCCCGGAGGCCGAAGCCGTCCATGATGATCAGAGTCGTCGGTGTTTTTTTCATAGAAACCTCAAATCTAGTGTCTGAAAGACGCTTTATTCACCCTGATTGGCGGCGTTGATGATCTCCACGAAGTCGGGGGCCTTCAGAGAGGCGCCGCCGATGAGACCACCGTCCACATCGGGCTGGGCCAGCAGCTCCCGGGCGTTCTTGGCGTTCATGGAGCCGCCGTACTGGATGGTGACGGACCGGGCCACCCGGGCGCCGTAGAGCTTGCGGATGATGGCGCGGATGGCCTGGCAGACCTCGCCGGCCTGCTCGGCGGTGGCGGTTTTGCCGGTGCCGATGGCCCACAGGGGCTCGTAGGCGATGACCACGTGGCGCAGCTTGTCGGCGGTCACGCCGGACAGGGCGCACTTGACCTGGTAGGAGATAAGCTCCATGGTCACGCCCAGCTCCCGCTGCTCCAGGCTCTCGCCCACGCAGACGATGGGCCGCAGGCCCACCTCCAGGGCGGCGTGGACCTTCTTGTTGACGGTGGCGTCGGTCTCGTTGTAGTACTGGCGGCGCTCGGAGTGGCCGATGACCACATACTTGACGCCCAGCTCCTTGAGCATCTCAGCGGAGACCTCGCCGGTATAGGCGCCGTTGGCCTCATAGTGGCAGTTCTCTGCGCCGATGGCCACCCGGCAGTCCTTGAACAGCCGGACTGCGGCGGGAATGTTCACGTAGGGGACGCAGAGAACCACGTCGCACCACTTGCCCCGGGGCAGGATGGGCTTGAGCTCCTCGGCAAAGGCGCGGGTCTCGGAGAGGGTCTTGTTCATTTTCCAGTTTCCGGCGATGATGGTTTTGCGATATCTTCTATTCATCGGTATCAGTCTCCTCTTTCTCTGGCGATTATCGGTCCAGCAGGCAGGCCACGCCGGGCAGCTCCTTGCCCTCCAGGAATTCCAGGGAGGCACCGCCGCCGGTGGAGATGTGGGTCATCCGGTCGGCAAAGCCCAACTGCTCCACCGCCGCGGCAGAGTCGCCGCCGCCCACGATGGTGATGGCGCCGGACTCGGCCAGAGCCTTGGCCATGGCCTTGGTGCCCTCGGCAAAGGCGGGGAACTCAAACACGCCCATGGGGCCGTTCCACACCACGGTGCCCGCGCCCTTCACGGCGGCCGAGAAGGCCTCGATGGTCCTGGGGCCGATGTCCATGCCCATCAGCGCGTCGGGGATGTCGGTCCCCTCCAGCACGGGCCGGGCGTCCTTGGAAAACTCGGCGGCGCACAGGTTGTCGGTGGGCAGCAGGAATTTTACGCCCTTGGCCTGGGCCTTGGCGATCATCTCCCGGGCGTAGTCCAGCTTATCCTCCTCCAGCAGGGACTTGCCAATGGTGTGCCCCTGGGCCTTGGCGAAGGTGTAGGACATGCCGCCGCCGATGATGATGGCGTCGGCCTTTTCCAGCAGGTTGTTGATGACGTTGATCTTGTCGGAGACTTTGGCCCCGCCCAGCACGGCCACGAAGGGGCGCTGGGGGTTTTCCAGGGCCTTGCCCATGATGTCCAGCTCCTTGCCAATGAGGAAGCCGGAGACGGCGGGCAGATAGGCGGCCACGCCGGCGGTGGAGGCGTGGGCGCGATGGACCGTGCCGAAGGCGTCGGAGACATAGACCTGGGCCAGGTCGGCCAGGGCCTTGGCAAAGGCGGGGTCGTTTTTCTCCTCGCCCTTGTCAAAGCGCAGGTTTTCCAGCAGCATGATCTGGCCGGGCTGAAGGGCTGCGGCCTTGGCCTGGGCGTCCGGGCCGATGATGTCCTTGGCGAAGAGGACCTCTCTGCCCAGCAGCTGGCTGAGATGCTGGGCGACCGGGGCCAGGGACAAAGATTCCTTCCACTCCCCCTTGGGCTTGCCCAGGTGGGAGCAGGCGATGACGGCCGCGTTCTGCTCCAGCAGGTAGCGGATGGTGGGCAGGGCGGCCACGATGCGCTTATCGTCGGTGATGGCGCCGGTGGCCTTGTCCTGGGGCACGTTGAAATCGCAGCGGAGCAGGACCTTTTTTCCCGCGACATCGATGTCTTTTACCGTTTTCTTGTTGTAATTCATGGCGAAGCTCCTTTCAAGGATGGATGGTATGGAGGAGAGCAATGGATGGTGAACGCAATGGGGAAGCAGGGGGGCTTCAGCGCCGGATCTGGCCGGACTTCTGCCGGGCCCAGGCGGCGGGGCCGTCGGCGGCCAGGCCGGGAAAGTCCTGCTGACGCAGGGCCTCGTAGGTCACGGCGGCCACGGTGTTGGCCAGATTGAGGCTGCGGGCCTCCGAGATCATGGGCAGCCGCACACAGCGCTCCGGGTACCGCTCCCGCAGCCACTGAGGCAGTCCGGCAGTCTCCTTGCCGAAAAACAGCCAGCAGCCGTCCCGGTACGGGGCGTCGCAGTAGCGCAGCCGGGCCCGGGTGGTGGTGAGCCACAGGTCGGGGTCGGGGTGCCGGGCGAAGAAGTCGTCCAGACTCTCGTAGACGTGCAGATCCACCAGGGACCAGTAGTCCAGTCCGGCCCGTTTCACGGCCTTATCCGAGATATCGAAGCCCAGGGGCCGGACCAGGTGGAGGGCGCTGCCGGTGGCGGCGCAGGTGCGGGCGATGTTGCCGGTGTTCATGGGAATCTCCGGTTCCACCAAAACGATGTTCAGCATCTTACGAAACCTCCCGGACTTTCGTGCGTAGGTCGAAGCCCCTTTCAGCAGACCCCATTGTAACGCAAAGGTGGCAGAATTACAACACTAAAAAGCATAAATTCTGTACGAAATTTCTTTGTTTTCCACACAGTTGAGCAGAAACGGTGGATTTTAGGAGATGGCTCTTTTCGAATGGGGCCCGATGTGGTATGATGAGACCACTTATAAGGAGCGTGAGAGCCTTGGAAGAGAGCCAATCCTGCCTGCGGGTGGTGGTGAAGGTGGGCACCTCCACCCTGACCCACGACACCGGCAAGCTGAATTTGAAGAACATGGAGCATCTGGCCCGCACCCTGGCCGACCTGGAGGGCATGGGGCATGAGATGATCCTGGTGTCCTCCGGCGCTATTGCCATCGGCAGCACCAAGCTGGGCCAGCGGGAGCGGCCCACCGAGCTGCGGATGAAGCAGGCCGCCGCCGCCGTGGGCCAGTGCACCATGATGCACGTCTACGACAAGCTGTTCGGAGAGTATAACCGGGTGGTAGCCCAGATCCTGCTCACCGGCGAGGACGTGGACGCCCCGGTGCGGGCCGAGCATCTGCACAACACCTTTGAATCCCTGCTGGAGCTGGGGGTCATCCCGGTGGTGAACGAGAACGATTCGGTGTCCTCAGCGGAGATCGAGACAGGGAAGTGCAAGGTGCTGGGCGACAACGACACCCTGTCGGCCATGGTGGCCCGGCTGTGCCGGGCGGACCTGCTGGTCCTCCTCAGCGACATCGACGGCCTTTACGACGACGACCCCCACCAAAACCCCGGCGCCCGGCTCATCCACCGGGTGACCCGTGTGACGCCCGAGCTGCGGGCCATGGCCGGGGGCGCGGGGACCTGGCGCGGCACCGGCGGCATGACCACCAAGCTCAACGCCGCGGAGCTGGCCATGAAGGCCGGCGTAGACATGGTCATCACCAACGGCGCCCGGCCGGAGGACCTGTACGGCATCGTGGCGGGGGAGGACATCGGGACCCGGTTCGTGGCTCAGCCGGAGATATTGGAGCTGTAACGCAGAGCGGAAAAAAGGAGGGAATATCCATGACCATTCTGGAGACCCAGGGCCTGGCGGCCCGGCACGCCGAGCGGGTGCTGGCCGTAGCGGGCACCGCCCAAAAGAACCGGGCGCTGGAAGCCATTGCCCGGGCGCTGAAAGAGCGAGAGAGTGCTATCCTGGCCGAGAACCAGAAGGACCTGGCCGCCGCCCGGGAGAGCGGCATGAAGGCGTCGCTGCTGGACCGGCTGGCCCTCAGCCCCCAGCGCATCGACGGTATTGTGGAGGGGGTGCGGCAGGTGGCCGCGCTGCCCGACCCCATCGGCTGCGTCACCCGGATGGAGAAACGGCCCAACGGCCTGGTGATCGGCAAGCGCCGGGTGCCCCTGGGCGTCATCGGCATCATCTACGAGGCCCGGCCCAACGTCACTGTGGACGCCGCCGCCCTCTGCCTCAAGTCGGGCAACGCCGTCATCCTCCGGGGGGGCAAGGAGGCCTTCCGCTCCAACAGGGCCTTTGTGGCGGTCATGCGGGACGCTCTGGAGGCGGCGGGCCTGCCCCGGGACTGCGTGGCCCTGGTGGAGGACACCAGCCGGGCCAGCGCCCAGGAGCTCATGGGGCTCACCGGCTATCTGGACGTGCTCATCCCCCGGGGGGGCGCGGGCCTCATACGGACGGTGGTGGAAAACGCCAGGGTGCCGGTCATCGAGACCGGCGTGGGGGTGTGCCACGTCTATGTGGACGAGGAGGCCGACCTGGATATGGGGGCCCGGATCATTTACAACGCCAAGACCTCCCGCCCCTCGGTGTGCAACGCGGCCGAATGCCTGCTGGTCCACGCGCAGGCGGCGGAGGCCTTCCTGCCTAAGGCCAAGGCCCTGCTGGATCAGAAAAATGTGGAGCTGCGGGGCTGCCCCAGGACCTGCGCCATTCTGGGGGAGGGCGTCCAGCCCGCCTGTGAGGCGGACTGGGACACCGAGTTTGGCGACTACATCCTGGCCGTGAAGGTGGTGGAGGACGCCGGAGAGGCCATCGACTTCATCAACGCCCACGGTTCCGGCCACTCGGAGGCCATCGTCACAAACAATTATTTCACGGCCCAGCGGTTTTTAGACCAGGTGGACGCAGCGGCGGTCTATGTCAACGCCTCCACCCGATTCACCGACGGCTTTGAATTCGGTCTGGGGGCCGAAATCGGCATCTCCACCCAGAAGATGCACGCCAGGGGCCCCATGGGTCTGGAGGAGCTGACCTCCAGCAAGTACATCGTCTACGGCACCGGACAGGTGCGGGAATAAAAGAACGGGCCCGCCTCTACAAGAGGCGGGCCCAATTGATTTATGATCCAAAGAGCCTGCCGAGCAGGCCCTTTTTCCTGGCTTGGGGCGCGTCCGCGTCGGCCTCCAGCGCCCGCAGGTCCTCCGCGGCGCCGGTGCAGCCCGCCTCCGCCGCCCGGCGGAGCCAGTCTAGGGCCTTCTCCCGGTCCTTGGGCAGAGCGCCGGCGCCGTCCCGGTACCACTGGCCCAGCACATGCATGGCGTCCCCGTCCCCCAGTCCGGCGGCCTTTTGCAGCCAGGTCAGGGCCTCCCGTTCGTCCCGCTGCACCCCGATCCCCGCCCGGAGGCAGCGGCTCAGAAGGCCCATAGCCCGGGGAAGGCCCTGCCCGGCGGCTTTTTCCAGCCATTCCACCGCCGTCTCCGGGTCGGGCTCCACGCCGATGCCGGTGAGATAGCAGTAGCCCAGGTTGCATTGGGAGGGGGCGTGGCCCGCCAGGGCTCCCTGGGCGTACCAGTGGACGGCCTCGGCCTGGTCCATGTCCACGCCGGCGCCCAGCTCGTAGCACAACCCCAGATCGCACATAGCCACGGGGTAGCCCTGCTCAGCGGCCCGGCGATAGAGTTCCACCGCCCGGTCCTCGTCCCGCGCTATGCCGTCGCCGTACTTGCAGCGGTCGCCCAGAATGTCCAGGGCCCGGGGAAAGTCCTGCCCGGCGGCTTTTTCCAGCCATTCCACCGCCTGGCCTGGGTCGGTCTCCACGCCGATACCGTTGAGGTAGCACACGGCCAGGTTGCACTGGGCGGGGGCGTAGCCCTGCCGGGCGGCCCGGGTGTACCACTCTGCGGCTAGGGCCGGGTCCTGGGGCATCCCCGCGCCGGTTTCATAGCACAGGCCCAGATCACACATGGCGGGCGGATAGCCCAGCCCGGCGGCCGCCTGGAACCACCGGGCGCCCGCTTCGTCATCCCGGGGCAGACCGTTGCCGTTCTGGCAGCAGCGGCCCAGCAGGAGCTGGGCCCGGGGAAAGTCCTGCTCCGCTGCCCGCCGCAGCCAATGCACAGCCTGCTCCGGGGACGGCTCCGTTCCGATGCCCGTGAGGTAACAGTAGCCCAGATTGCACATGGCGGGGACGTAGTCCTGCTGGGCGGCCTGGGCGTAGAGCGCCACGGCCTGGGCTGGATCGGGCTCCACGCCCGTACCCATTTCATAACACAGGCCCAAATCGCACAGAGCGGGAAGATAGCCAGCCTCGACGGCCTGGCGGAAGAGGTCCACGGCCTTGACCACATCCGGTTCCACCCCGTCCCCGTCCCGGTAGCAGCAGCCCAAAATGCTGACGGCCCGGGGAAAGTCCTGGGCAGCGGAGCGCTGGAGCCACTCCACCCCCTGCGCCAGATCGGGCTCCACGCCGATGCCGTTGAGGTAGCACACGGCCAGATTGCACATGGCGGGGGCGTAGTCCTGCTGGGCGGCCCGGCGGTAGAGCTGGACGGCCCGCTCCGGATCGCGTTCCACGCCGATGCCGTTGAGATAGCACACGGCCAGGTTGCACATGGCGGGGGCATAGTCCTGCTCGGCTGCCTGGAGATAGAGCCCGGCGGCCCGGGCGGGGTCAGGGTCCACGCCGGTACCATTTTCATAGCACAGCCCCAGGTCGCACACCGCAGAGACGTAATCCTGCTCGGCGCACTGCCGGTAGAGCTCCGCCGCCCGGACCTCGTCCATCTCCACCCCTGTGCCGAACTGGTAGCAGCGGGCCAGGGTCTCCATGGCTCGCAGGTCTCCCAGCTCGGCTGCCTGAGAGAGCCAGTGGACGGCCTGGACGGGGTCGGCTTCCACGCCGTCGCCCTCCAGATACCGGAGGGCCAGGTCGTACTGGACGGAGAGCTCCCCCAACTCGGCCTGCTCCAGCAGGGCCTGAAATTTCTCCCTGGACTTTTGCAGGCCCTCCATCGCCCGCTGGATCAGGTGGGTATTGATAAAGACCACATCCTGCGGATGGTAGGCTTCGCTGGTCGGTTGGATGTCTTGCGCCATGGTGGTATTCCTCGCTTTTCTTCTGGTTGCCCTATACTTTATCAGCACAGCCGTCCCGTGTCAACTTGGGCAGAAAAAGGAGGGCGGACGCCCTCCTTTCCCGTATCCGATGCGGCGGTTCAGCGCTGGTCGATGGGCACATACGCCTGCCGCTGCCCCACGTAGCAGTAGGCGGGCCGGATGATCTTGCCCATGTTGATGAGCTCCTCGATGCGGTGGGCGCTCCAGCCTGCGATGCGGGCCACGGCAAAGATGGGGGTGTAGAGCTCCAGGGGCAGGTCCAGCATGTGGTAGACAAAGCCGGAATAGAAGTCCACATTGGCGGCCACGCCCTTATAGATCCTGCGCTCGTCCCCGATGACCTGAGGGGCCAGACGCTCCACCCGGGAATAGAGCCCGTACTCCTCAGTACGGCCCTTCTCCCGGGACAGGGTCTCCACAAAGGAGCGCAGGATGTTGGCCCGAGGGTCGGACAGGGAGTAGACCGCGTGGCCCATGCCGTAGATCAGCCCGGCCCGGTCAAAGGCCTCTCCGTGGAGGAGGGCTTTCAGGTAGCGCTTGATTTCGTCCTCGTCGTTCCAGTCCTTCACCTGCTGCTTCATATCCTCGAACATGCGGATGACCTTGATGTTGGCGCCGCCGTGCTTGGGGCCCTTGAGAGAGGCCAGGGCGGCAGCCATGCAGGAGTAGGTGTCGGTGCCCGAGGAGGTGACCACGTGGGTGGTGAAAGTGGAGTTATTGCCGCCGCCGTGCTCGGCGTGGAGCATCAGGCAGATGTCCAGAATGTGGGCCTCCCAGAAGGAGTAGGAGGAATCGGCGCGCAGCAGGGAGAGAATGTTCTCGGCAGTGGACAGCTCGGGGCTGGGCGCGTGGATATAGAGAGAATTGCCCTCTTTGTAGTTGTATGCCTGGTAGCTGTACACCGAGTAGAGGGGGAAGGTGGCGATGAGCTGCATACACTGGCGCACCACATTGGGCAGGGAGATGTCGTCGGTCTTGTCGTCATAAGAGGCGATGGAGAGGACGCATTTGGCCAGGGAGTTCATCATATCGGCGCTGGGCGCCTTGAGGATCACGTCCCGGACAAAGTTTTTGGGTAGGGTGCGGTAGGAGGCCAACTGGTCCATGAAGTCGTCGAGCTCCCGGCGGGTGGGGAGCTGCCCGAACATGAGCAGGTAGGCCGCCTCCTCAAAGCCGAACCGTTTTTCCTGGAGGGAGCAGCGGACCAGGTCCTCGATGCTGTAGCCGCGGTAGAAAAGCTGACCCTCGCAGGGTACCGTTTTGCCGCCCACCACCTGGTTGGAGACGATCTCGGAGACCTCGGTCAGACCGGCTACCACGCCCTTGCCGTTCAGGTCGCGCAGGCCGCGCTTGACGTCGTAGCGCACATAGTCGTCCGGGTCGATACAACTGTTTTGCAGGCTTCTTGCCGCCAGCGCCTCGATAGCAGGCGTCACGTCGGAATAGGAATAGATGGGGGTGCTGGCCATGGGGATCGCGCTCCTTTCTGATACAGCGCAGCCGGAGGGAGGCCCCCCGGCTGCGGATGGATGTTTCTCAAAAATTACTCTAACACACAAATGTTACCATTTTATGAATTAATAGAACTTTTGCCTTGCAAAAAGTCCTCCGGCGCCGAAAAGGCCCGAAGGACTTTTTCCTGAAAAACCACTAAAAACGGAATAAAATGCCCACCAGTGCGCCAAAGGCGATGAATAATATGGGGTGGAGCTTTTTCAGCCTGGGGACATTGAGGCCGAGAAAGACCAGGGCGAACAGTGCGATGGACTTCCAGTTGAACAGATGGGTGAAGAGGATACCCGGCTCGAGAAGGGGCTCCTGCCAGAACAGCAGGCTCACTTTGGCCACCGACAGAAAGCCCGCCGAGGCGATGAGGGCGGTGGAGGCGGGGCGCAGGCCGTAAAAGACGGCGTCCACGGTCCGGCTCTGGCGGAATTTCTGGAGAAAGCGGGCGATGACCAGGATGATGATGATGGAGGGGGTAATCAGTCCCAGAGTGGCGATAACGCAGCCCATCGGCCCGTTGGTCTCAAAGCCCACATAGGTGGCCATGTTTACCCCCATGGGACCGGGAGTAGACTCCGACACGGCCACCATATTGGCCAGTTCTGCCGGGGTAAACCAGCCGGTACGGGTACCCAGGTCGGTGAGAAAGGGGATGGTGGCCAGGCCGCCGCCCACGGAAAACAGACCCACCCGGAAGAACTCGAAATACAGGCGCAGCAAAATCACTTCCTCCACCCCCTTGCCGCCCGGATGCCCAGCCCGGTCAGCCCGGCCAGGACCACCAGCACCACCGGGGAGGTAAAGAAGGTGACCACGGGGTTTTCGAAGGTGAAAAACACCGATGCGGCGGAGAGAAGGAAGACCACGGCGAAAAGAACGGCGGTAGCCGGGTCGACGATGGTGGTCTTGCGCAGCTTGAGGACGCTGGAGAGAATGAGCGCACAGACGGCGGCCCGCACGCCGGCAAAGGCGTGGCCCACCCAGGGATTGTCAGCCACGTGGGAGAGAAAGGCGGCGATGACCCCGATGATGACCAGGCAGGGGAAGATCAGACCCAGGGTGGCCGCGATGCCGCCGGGGACGCCCTTCTCCTTTGCCCCCACAAAGGTGGCGGTGTTGACGGCGATGATGCCGGGGGTGCACTGGCCCACGGCGTAGTAGTCGGCCAGCTCAGACTCGGTGGCCCAGCCCTTGCCGTCCACCACCTCCCGCTGGAGAATGGGGAGCATGGCGTAGCCGCCCCCGAAGGTACACACGCCGACCTTGGCAAAGGTGAGAAACAGATCAAGATAGAGGTTCATCTTACGCCAGCCCTTCCAATTCGTCCAGCCACAAAGAGGCCACCGCATCCGACGGCATGCGCCAGTCGCCCCGGGGGGAGAGCGTGACCGAGCCCACCTTGGGTCCGTCCGGCAGACACGAGCGCTTGAACTGCTGAGCGAAGAAGCGACGGTAGAAGGTCTTCTCCCACCGGAGGATGGTGGCCCGGTCATAGGTCCGACCAAAGGCGTGCTCGGCCAGCCGCAGCACTTTTTTGGGCGGGAAGCCCCAGCGGATGGCGTAATAGAGGAAGAAGTCATGCAGCTCGTAGGGGCCCACCAGGTCCTCGGTCTTCTGGGAAATCTGGCCGTTGACGGCGGGGAGCAGCTCGGGGGAGACGGGGGTGTCCAGGATGTCCGCCAGCACGTGAGAGAGTTCGGGCTCGCTCTCGGCCTTGTCTCCACAGACGTAGCTGACCAGGTGGCGCACCAGGGTCTTGGGGATGGAGGCGTTGACCCCATACATGCTCATGTGGTCCCCGTTGTAGGTGGCCCAGCCCAGGGCCAGCTCGCTGAGGTCGCCGGTGCCCACCACCATGCCGCCCACCTGGTTGGCGATGTCCATGAGCACCTGGGTCCGCTCCCGGGCCTGGCCGTTTTCAAAGGTCACGTCGTGGTCCTCCATGGACTGGCCGATGTCCTTGAAGTGGCGCTTGACCGCCTCGCTGATGTCGATGCGCTTCAGCGTGGCGCCCAGCCGCCCGGCCAGCTCCACGGCGTTGTCCCGGGTGCGGTCGGTGGTGCCGAAGCAGGGCATGGTCACGGCGATGATATCGCTGGCCGGACGGTCCAGCAGCCGCATGGCCACGGCGGTGATGAGCACCGCCAGAGTGGAGTCCAGCCCGCCGGACAGCCCCCCCACCCCCGCCGCGGCGCGGGTGTGCTCGATGCGCTTTTTCAGCCCCAAGGCGGCGATTTTGAGGATCTCGTCGCACCGCTCGGCCCGGCCCGCCGCATCCTCCGGGACAAAGGGGGTGGGGGAGACGTAGCGGGTCAGGGTGGTGGTGGAGGGGGTCAGGTCGAAGTACGAGCGCCACACTTCTACGGTGGGGGGCGTGTAAGTGCTTATGCGGCGGCGCTCATAAACCAGCTTATCCACGTCGATTTCGGAGATGGTCAGGCCGGTGGAAAACCTCCGCTCGGTCAGCAGGGCCCCATTTTCCGCGATCAGGTTGTGGCCGGTGAAGACCAGGTCGGTGGTGGACTCCCCCTCCCCGGCGTCGGCATAGACGTAGCCGCAGACCAGCCGGGCGGACTGGCCGGTCACCAGGCTGCGGCGGTAGTCCGCCTTGCCCACGGTTTCGTCGCTGGCGGAGAGGTTGAGGATGAGGGTGGCGCCCGAACGGGCCAGAGCGGCGGAGGGGGGCTCCGGGGCCCACAGGTCCTCACAGACCTCCACGCCGAGAACCAGATTGGGCATGGCCTCGCAGACAAAGAGCCCATTGGAGCAGAGGGATACATTTTGTCCGCACAGGTCAATCCCGAAATCCTTGGCCAGACCGGGGGCAAACCAGCGCTGCTCGTAAAACTCGCCGTAGTTGGGAAGATGGTTCTTGGGGACTATGCCCAAAATCTCTCCCTTGTGTATCACAACGGCACAATTATACAGCTTGTTGTCCCACTTGACCCGTATGGGCATCCCCAGTGCCGTGACCATGTCCAGATTTTTGGTGGCCTCCAGAATGGTGGACAGCCCCTCCTCGGCGCCGCTCAAAAGGGTGTCCTGCAAGAACAGGTCCCCGCAGGTATAGCCGGTCAGGCACAGCTCGGGCAGGCACAGCACCCGCACCCCCTGGGCGGCGGCCTCCCGCATGAGGGTAAAGATCTGCTCGGCGTTATAGCGGCAGTCGGCCACCCGGATCTTGGGCGTGCCGGCGGCGACCTTGACGAATCCATCGCGCATAGATGACGACCTCCTTCGTGTCAGAGGTATTTTACCCCAACGAAGCGGCATTTGCAAGAAAAGGCCTCCGGCACCGCCCAAATTCTTCTTGACAAATCCGGTTTCCTTGCGTATAATTCCCCTCACCAAGAGGGAGTAGTCGCAAGTTCCTCCATCAACATCACGGCTCCGGCCTGTGGAGGACGCCGATCTCGGCGACAAGACTTTTGAGTATGCGCTTTGCACGGGCGAAACGCATACTCAAAAGTCTTTTTTATTGCCCGATTGGACATGATAGAATGGAAAAGGGAGCGTGTCAGAGTGGAACAGAGCTATTTCGACAAGACGGTCCATCAGACGCTGGAGGACCTGGACAGCCGGCCGGGCGGCCTCTCGGACGCCCAGGCCGCGCAGCGCCTGGAGCGCTACGGCAAAAACGCCCTGGCGGATGGGAAGAAAAAAACCGGGGTACAGGTATTCTTCGAACAGTTCAAGGACCTGCTGGTGGTCATCCTGATGGTGGCTGCCCTGGTCTCCCTGGTTTCCGGCGAGGGGGAGAGTACCGTGGTCATCTTCGCGGTGCTGCTCCTCAACGCCGTGCTGGGCACCGTCCAGCACTTCAAGGCGGAGAAGTCCCTGGAGAGCCTGAAAGCCATGTCCGCCCCCAGCGCCAAGGTGCTGCGGGACGGCGTCCGGACGGTGATCCCCTCGGCCCAGGTGGTCCCCGGCGACATCGTGGAGCTGGAGGCCGGCGACATGGTGGTGGCCGACGGCCGCATTTTGGAGAACTTCTCCCTCAAGGTGAACGAGAGCTCCCTCACCGGCGAGAGCGAGGGGGTGGAAAAGACCGCCGACGTGATCGAGGCGGTCCAGGTGGCCCTGGGCGACCAGAAGAACATGGTGTTCTCCGGGTCCCTGGTGACCTACGGCCGGGCCACAGTGGCGGTGACGGGCACCGGCATGCACACCGAGCTGGGTAAGGTGGCCGCCCTAATGAACCAGACCCAGCAGCGCAAGACCCCTCTCCAGGAGAGCCTGGACCAATTCAGCAAGAAGCTGGCGGCGGTCATCCTGTGCGTCTGCGCGGTGGTGTTCGCCCTGTCCCTGTGGCGGGCTATGCCGGTGCTGGACGCCCTGATGTTCGCCGTGGCCCTGGCGGTGGCCGCCATCCCAGAGGCCCTCAGCTCCATCGTCACCATCGTCTTGGCCCTGGGCACCCAGAAGATGGCCAAGCAGAACGCCATCATCAAGGATCTGAAGGCGGTGGAGAGCCTGGGCGCCGTGTCGGTGATCTGCTCGGACAAGACGGGCACCCTGACCCAGAACAAGATGACCCCCCAGAAGATCTACGCCGACGGCGCCCTGCTGGCGGAGCCGGAGCTGAACTTGGCCAACGACGTGCAGCGGCTGCTGCTGAAGGCCGCTCTGCTGGCCAGCGACGCCACCACCGACGAGGAGAGGGGGACCTCCATTGGGGACCCCACCGAGGTGGCTCTGGTGATGATGGGGGACCGCATCGGCGTGGATGAGGGGGTCTACCGGAGCCAGCACCCACGGCTGCGGGAGCTGGCCTTCGACTCCGACCGGAAGCTGATGAGCACCCTCCACGTCATCGAAGGGGTCCCCACCCTGTATACCAAGGGGGCCATCGACGTGCTGCTGGACCGCTCCACCCACGTCCTCACCGGGGCGGGGGCGGTGCCGCTGACGCCCGAGTGGAAGGAGCGCATCTCCCGCACCAATATGGAGCTCTCCCTGGAGGGCCTGCGGGTGCTGGCCCTGGCCTATAAGGAGCTGCCGGAGGTTCGGGACCTGACGCTGGACGACGAGCGGGACTTCACCTTCATCGGTCTGGTGTCCATGATCGACCCGCCCCGGCCCGAGGCCGTCCAGGCGGTGGCCGACGCCAAGCGGGGCGGGGTGCGCACCATCATGATCACCGGCGACCACAAGGTGACCGCCTCGGCCATCGCACGGCAGATCGGCATCTTCCGGGAGGGGGATGAGGCGGTGTCCGGCGTGGAGCTGGACGGCATGAGCGACCACGACCTGGACGAGCGGCTGGAGCACATCTCGGTTTACGCCCGGGTGTCGCCGGAGCACAAGATCCGCATCGTCAAGGCCTGGCAGCGCAAGGGAAAGATCGTCTCCATGACCGGCGACGGCGTCAACGACGCCCCCGCCCTCAAGGCCGCCGACATCGGCGTGGCCATGGGCATCACCGGCACGGAGGTCAGTAAGGACGCCGCCTCCATGATCCTGGCCGACGACAACTTCGCCACCATCGTCAAGGCGGTGGTCAACGGCCGGGGCGTCTACACCAACATCAAAAACGCCATCAACTTCCTGCTGTCGGGCAATATGGCGGGTATCCTGTGCGTGTTCCTCGCCTCGGTGCTGGGTCTGCCCATGCCCTTCGCGCCGGTCCATCTGCTGTTCATCAACCTGCTGACCGACTCCCTGCCCGCCATCGCCGTGGGCGTGGAGCCCGCCCGCAAGGGCCTGCTGGACCAGAAGCCCCGCAACCCCAAGGAGCCCATCCTCAACAAGAGCCTGATGCTGCGCATCCTGGCCTTCGGCGCGGTCATCGCCGCCGCCACCATGACCGCCTTCTTCGTGGGACTGAACGCCGGAGGAGCCGCCCTGGCCAGCACCATGGCCTTCGCCACCCTGACCCTGGCCCGCCTGTTCCACGGCTTCAACTGCCGGGGACGGGAGTCGGTGTTCCGGCTGGGCCTGACCACCAACAGGGCCAGCCTGGCGGCCTTCGGCGCGGGGGTGCTGCTGCTGGCCGCCGTCCTCTTTCTCCCCGGCCTCAGCGGCCTGTTTCAGGTGGCCCATATGACGGCAGGCCAGTACGGTCTGATCGTGCTGCTGGCCTTCCTGCCCACGGCGGCCATCCAGATCTACAAGGTCCTCTGCGACCGGCGCAAGTAAAAGACCAGCCGGCCTCGCGGCACATTGCCGCGGGGCCGGCTGCTGCGTTCAGGGGGAGGGAGGGTCCGGCTCTTCCGGGGGCAAGAAGAACCGACGCAGGGCGAACAGGGCGGACATGACGGTCAGCATCAGCACCACACCGGCGATCAGCAGCGCCGTCAGGGAGGCCGACAGAGCACTGCCGGGGAGGGTCACGCCGGAGCCGTAGCCCGCCAGGTAGAGGTAGACCGCCATAAAGGTGTTCAGCAGGGCCTGAGCGGTACGCAGCCGCAGAAGGCGGCGGGACAGGTCCTCCCCGCCGTACCGGGCGGCCAGATAGGCCAGGTTGGTGAGGAGCTGAAAATAGAAATAGAGGGAGAGCGCCGCGAAGAGCAGGTCCAGCGGGTAGAGGGAGAGGGTAAGCCCGAAGAGCTGGTCCAGCCACCCGGCCCCCTCCCACAGGCCCAGCAGGATGCAGAAGGGCTTGAGCAGAGGCAGGTCCCGCTCCTCCTCCGCCAACAGGTCCAGAGCCCCATAAATCAGTGCAAAGGCCATCCAGTCGGGCAGGATGTTCAGGGACCCCAGGTTGAGGTTGAAAAAGGCGAACAGATAGGACCAGGCGATGCGGGACACCCCGCGGTAGAGGACGTCTTGCTCCGGATTCATGCCGCGCCTCCTTCCCGGGGGGTGAGGGTGAGGGTGAGGGTCTCCGTCTCCCCGTTGATGCTGAGCTCAAGCCGATAGGCGGCGGGATAGACCGGGGCCTCATTGGGGTCGCCGTCCAAGCCGCTGCCGCCCCCGCCCCCCAGGCTACCGTCCCACGGCTCCTCCAGCCCGCCGGGCTGCTTACAGCCCCAGAAGGCCCCGCTACTGCTGCTGCCGCCGCTGTTGCCCAGCGCTGCGTAGCCCAGGTCCGGGTGATGGCCGGCGGCGTCCATGGGGGCGGCGGACCACCGCACCGTGTGGATGCTCCCGAGCTCCTCCTCAGAGCCCAGGAAGGTTCCGGTGAAGGAGTCCCCCTGCCGGGCCTCGCGGAATACGGCCCGGGGCTTGGGCTTGGTGTCGAAGAAGAAGGCGGGGCCGGAAAACCAGGACATGCTATCCTCGGTCTTGGTCGCGTTGTCCACCATGTGGACGGTCTGGTAGCGCAGCTCCAGCCGGTAGAGTTCGGTCTCGGCGGTATAGACCACCGCCGGAGGGAGAGCCTCGTCCCCCCAGGTCAATCCGTCCTCATGGCCCCGGCCAATGCTCTGGCATTTGACCTGCCGGAAGTCCTCCGCGGGCTCCACCACCCAGCCGGCCTCCGACGCCCAGACCCGGACGGTCTGGACCGCCGTCCACAGCCAGTTGGACTCCTCGCTGTAGGCGTACTCCACGCCATAGACACGCTGGAGGGGAAAGACCATCAGGGCGGTATAGGCCCCCTTCCCAGCCGGGGTCAGGTTATAGATATAGTAGCCCGCCTGTGCGTTGGGGTAGCCCGGCAGGCCGCTCTCCCAGCGCTCGTGCACCCAGTGGTCCGGGCCGCTGGCCGCGGCCTCCATCTCCGCCGCCAGGGCGGGGTGCTGCTCCAGTGGGGCGCACAGGGCCCGGTAGATGCCGTTGTAGTCCAGCACCGCCTTGCCATAGGCGTCCAGCGCCCCGGCGGGGGTGGTGCATCGGGTGAGGCGGGCGGAGGCCATGGCGGTGAGAAAGGCCTCCTGATCACTGTGGCCAAGGCCGTCGGCCTTGGCCAGCGTCTGGGTGGTCCCCAGGGCGAGAGGCAGGGCCAGAATCACCGCCACACATACCGAGGCCAGGGCCATCCCCGCCGGATACCGCTTGAACCGGGCGATGGAGGCGATGCGGCGCTTGATGTTCTGCCCGCCGTTGGCCATGGAGGAGGTGCCGGGCGCCCGGGCGTATTTCTCGTCGGCCATGGACAGGAGGATGCGCCCGTAGTCCCGCCGGTCCTCCCCCTCCAGCCGCTCCAGCACCCGCTGATCGCAGAGGGCCTCCAGGTCATTCTGCACTTGGTCGAAGGCATACCAAAGCAGGGGGTTGCACCAGTGAACGCACCGGAACAGGCACACCAGCAGCCCCCAGCCCACGTCGCCATAGGTCCGGTGGAGCAGCTCGTGGAGGAGCACCTTTTCGTCGGTCTCCTGCCCGGCGGGCAGGGCCAGCACCGGGGCGAAGAACCCGCAGACGAAGGCGGAGGAGAGCCCCTCCACCTCGACGGCCCGGCAGACGGGCAGGTTGTACCGCTCCGCCACCCGGCGGAGCTGGGCGTCATCGGCGGGGGTCCCCCGGCGGAGGGCCAGCCGCAGCCGCAGGTAGGTGAGGGCGTACCAGGCCAGCAGCGCCACTCCCCCCGCCATGTAGAGAAGATAGAGCGCATCGAACACCCCCTGGGGTCCGCCCAGCCTGCCGGGCAGGGGGATGGGGGCGGTCACCCGGATGAGGTCATAGTCCCCGGTGAAGGCGGTCTTGGCGGTCTCCACCAGCAGGGGCCAGTTAAACAGCACATACCGGCCGCCCCGCCCGGCGGGAAGAAGCAGGGTCAGGCCCAGCAGAGCCCAGACGCCGCACTGCCACCGGGGCGAGAGCTTGTCGCGGAACAGAGCCTTGATCAGCAGCAGGGCCGCCGCCGCGCCGGAGGCCGTCAGGGTCTGGAGCAAAAAGGACCAGAAATCGGTCATGTCGTCACCTCGTTGTCACAAAGTCCGCTGAGTGTCGTCTCCGCCTGCGGCGAAAACGGCGCCCGGCCCTACACCTCCATCTCGTCCAGCAGCCGGCGCAGCTCATCCCGCTCCTGGGCCGTGAGGGTCTCCTCCTTCAAAAAGGCGGCCACCATCTGCCCGGCGGAGCCGCGGTATACCCGGTTCAGCAGGCCCCGGCGCTCGGCGGCGGCACAGTCGGAGCGTGCCACCGCTGGGCGGTAGAGGTGGGGAACGCGCTGCTTGTCAATGGTCACCAGGCCCTTGCCCTCCATCCGGGTGAGGTAGGTGAACACGGTGTTCCGGCTCCACCCGGTGCCGGGCCGCAGGGCCTCCACCACCGGGCCCAGGGCCAGCCCCTCCCCCTGCCACAGAACCTCCAGCACCTTCCATTCACGGTCCGACAGCCGCATAAAAACGCCTCCTACAGGTGTAGTATCTGTTAGTGATACTACACCTGTAGGAGGCACCTGTCAAGAGGAATCAACCGGCGAGTTCCAGGGCGGTTTTGCACAGCAGCAGGCCCAACACCACGAAGAACATGGGCCGGATGGCCTTGGCTCCCTTTTTCAGGGCCAGGCCGGAGCCTGTATAGTGGCCCCAAAGGCCGCAGACGGCGGCGGGGACGCCCAGGGCCCAGACGATCTCACCGGCCAGGGCAAAGGTGACGAAGGCGGCCAGATTGGAGCAGAAGTTGACTACCTTGGCGTTGCCGGAGGCGGTGACCAGGTCGAAGCGGCACAGGGCGGTGAAGGCCAGGATGACGAAGGTTCCGGCGCCGGGACCGAAGAAGCCGTCGTACAGGCCCAGTACCAGGCCGATGAGCCCGGACAGGAGCATCAATAGGGGGCCGGACAGGGCGTCGGCCTTGTTTTCCAGCCCAAAGTCCCGCTTGAACAGGAGAAAGACGGCCAGAACAGGGAGGGCAGCCACCAGAAAGTAGTGGAGGAAGGTGTCCGGAACCAGCAGGCACAGCCGGGCGCCCAGCACCGAGCCCAGGAGGGCGGTGGCGGCGGAGACGGCGGCGGGGCCCAGGCGGACCCGTCCGTTTTTCAGGAACCGGAGGGTGGACAGCCCCGTGCCGAAGACGGAACCGCACTTGTTGGTAGCGGTGGCGGCGTGGGGCGGCAGTCCGGCCAGCAGATAGGCGGGCAGGGAGATGAGCCCGCCGCCGCCGGCCACCGCGTCCACCAGTCCGGACAAAAAGACCAGCGGGCAGACGATTAGCAGAGTGGTCCAGGTGACTTCCATACTATGACCTCACAGTGGGCAGACATTTTATTGCCCGCCGGACGACTTGACCGTTGTATGGCGGGCAGAATTATGATAAACTATTTCAGTTGGATTGCCAAGAACCAGTTTTGCATATATCTATAACAGAAACAGAGAGGATGGGAGGGGCGCAGTCCAAGGATGGGCGCGCCCGCCGAGGAATGGACAGGCCCGGATTTGACAACGGCAGGTATTTGGAGATGCAGTCGGCCCGCATCGCGGAGCGGATCGCCCAGTTCGGAAACAAGCTGTACCTGGAGTTCGGCGGCAAGCTGTTCGACGACTTTCACGCCTCCCGGGTGCTGCCCGGCTTCGAACCGGACAGCAAGATCCGGATGCTGGCCCAGCTCAAGGACCGGGCGGAGATCGTCATCGCCATCTGCGCCAGCGACATCGAGAAGAACAAGGTGCGGGGGGATCTGGGGATCACCTACGACGTGGATGTGCTGCGTCTGATCGACGCCTTCCGGACCCAGGGGCTGTACGTGGGGGGCGTGGTGGTCACCCAGTACGACCGTCAGCCTGCCGCCGACGCCTTCCGCCGCCGACTGGAGGGGCTGGGCATCCGGGTCTACCTCCACTACCCCATCGCGGGCTACCCCCGGAACATCCCACTCATCGTCAGCGACGAGGGCTACGGGAAGAACGAGTACGTGGAGACTACCCGCCCCCTGGTGGTGGTCACCGCCCCCGGCCCCGGCAGCGGCAAGATGGCGGTGTGCCTCAGCCAGCTCTACCACGAGTATAAGCGGGGGGTGAAGGCGGGCTACGCCAAGTTCGAGACCTTCCCCATCTGGAACCTGCCCCTCCAGCACCCGGTGAACCTGGCCTATGAGGCGGCCACCGCCGACCTCAACGACGTCAACATGATCGACCCCTTCCACCTCCAGGCCTACGGCGAGACCACGGTGAACTACAACCGGGACGTGGAGATCTTCCCGGTGCTCAACGCCATCCTGGACAAGATCACCGGGGAGAGCCCCTACAAATCCCCCACCGACATGGGGGTGAACATGGCGGGCTACTGCATCACCGACGACGAAGCGGTGTGCGCCGCCGCCCGGCAGGAGATCATCCGGCGGTACTACGACGCCCTGTGCGACCGCCGCCAGGGCGCGGGGGGGGACGAGATTCTCTACAAGCTGGAGCTGCTGATGCAGCAGGCCAAGGTGAGTCCCGAGCTGCGGCCGGTGGTGGCCGCCGCCCTGAAGGTGGCCGAGGAGACGGGCAACCCGGCCTCCGCCATTGAGCTGCCCGGCGGCGAGGTGGTGACCGGCAAGACCACCGACCTGATGGGGGCCTCCTCCGCCACCCTGCTCAACGCCCTCAAGCGGCTGGCGGGCATCGGGCACGAGCACCACCTCATCTCCCGGGAGGCCATCGAGCCCATCCAGACCGTCAAGGTGCGGCATCTGGGCAGCAGCAACCCCCGGCTCCACTCCGATGAGACCCTCATCGCCCTGGCCATCAGCGCCACCACCAACCCCTTGGCGGCCAAGGCCCTGGCCCACCTGGACCAGCTCCGCTCCTGCGAGGCCCACTCCTCCGTCATCCTCTCCCCGGCGGACTCGGTGACCTATAAAAAGCTGGGGATGCGCCTGACCTGCGAGCCCACCTACGAGACCAACAAGCTCTATCACAAATAGAACGCAAAAACACGCCGGCACGAAAGTGCCGGCGCGTTTTGCTACCGTTGGCGGAGAAGCTCCTTGCGGACCACCCGGGCGATGAGCTCCTGCCCCTCGGGGGAGCGGAGGGTGTCCAGCACCGTGGCGTGCAGCAGCTCCTGAAACTGCTTGCTGGAGAGGAAGGAGTCGAACAGGGTGCCCTGTCCCGTGCCGGCGCTCTGTCCGGTGGGCGGGACGGACTTCCGGGGTGCGGCGGGAGCGGGAACGTGACCCGGTCCGTCGTCGGCATAAGCGGCGTCCATCCAGTTTTCCATGCGGGTGCGGTCGCTGCTCTCCCCCCGGAGGTAGAACAGGGACACGCCGAAATACTCCGCCAGCTTGTCCTGCTGGTCCTTTGTGGGCGTCTGGCGGCCGGTTTCAAATTTTTCCACCGCGTTTTTGGGAAAACCCAGGGCGGCGGAGAGGGCGGGGCGGCTCAGGTTCCGCTCGGTGCGGAGGGCCTCGATCCTCTGGGCCAGTGTGACCATAGGAATGACCTCCTTTGTAAAGGGTGATACAATATCAGTATATCATAAAAACGGCGCCTGTGGAGCAAAAAGTATGGCCCGGTAAAGTAGCGGTATTTTGTGCAGGCTGCGGGGAGGTTTCCCGCGATTTTCTCTTGACGGGAGGGGTGGGGGACGGTAGAATAAATAGGATTTTTATGGAACAAAAAGGCAGGGGCAACGGCGTCCCGGGACGATGGCGTCCCATCAGGGAAGGATGGGAGGAAACAATATGACGGTCAAGTACATTTTTGTCACCGGCGGTGTGGTATCGGGACTGGGCAAGGGCATCACGGCGGCGTCTCTGGGGCGGCTGCTGAAGCAGCGGGGCCTGCGGGTGAAGGTACAGAAGCTGGACCCGTATCTCAACGTGGACCCCGGCACCATGAGTCCGTATCAGCACGGGGAGGTCTTTGTCACCGACGACGGGGCGGAGACCGATCTGGACCTGGGGCATTACGAGCGGTTCATCGACGAGAACCTCACCTTCAACTCCTCGGTTTCCTCGGGCAAGGTCTACTGGAATGTGCTCAACCGGGAACGGGCGGGGGACTATCTGGGCGGCACCGTGCAGATCATTCCCCACATCACCGGGGAGATCAAGCGGAACATCTACTCGCTGGACACGCCGGACACCGATGTGGCCATCGTGGAGATCGGCGGCACGGTGGGCGACATCGAAAGTCAGCCCTTTCTGGAGTCCATCCGGCAGGTGGCGGCCGAGCGCGGACGCCAGAACGTGATGTTCATCCACGTTTCCCTCATCGTCTCCATCCCCGGCAGCGGGGAGCTCAAGAGCAAGCCCACCCAGCACTCGGCCAAGGAGCTGCTGAGTCTGGGCATTCAGCCCGATGTCATCATGTGCCGCTGCGACGAGCACATCCCCGACGAGATCCTGGAGAAGATTTCCCTGTTCTGCAACATCCCCCGGGAAAACGCCATCCCCAACCTGACGGCCGACCTGCTGTATGACGTGCCCCTGATGCTGGAGCGGGAGGGGCTGGCCGACGTGGTGGTCCGGCGTCTGGGCCTCATCTGCCACGCCCCGGACCTGACCGAGTGGGCCACCATGGTCCACCGGGCCAAGCACCCCAAGGGCACGGTGAGGATCGCCCTGGTGGGCAAATATGTGGCCCTCCACGACGCCTATCTCTCGGTGGTGGAGGCCCTGACCCACGGCGGCATCGAGAACGACGTGAAGGTGGAGGTCCAGTGGGTGGACTCTGAGACCGTCACCGACGAAAACGTCGTCCGGGTCCTGGCGGAGGCCGATGGAGTGCTGGTGCCCGGCGGCTTTGGCGACCGGGGCATTGAGGGTAAGATCTCCGCGGTCCGCTACGCCCGGGAGCATAAGGTGCCCTTCCTGGGCATCTGTCTGGGGATGCAGATGGCGGTGGTGGAGTATGCCCGGCACGTCTGCGGCTGGGCGGACGCCCACTCCAGCGAGCTGGACCCCGCCACCGCCCACCCGGTCATCGATCTGATGCCCGATCAGCGCGGCGTCACCGCCAAGGGCGGCACCATGCGTCTGGGCTCCTATCCCTGCCGGGTCACCTCCCGGGAGACGCGGACCTACCAGGCCTACGGCTGCGACCAGATTGCCGAGCGACACCGCCACCGCTACGAGTTCAACAACGACTACCGGCAGGACCTGACGGGGGCGGGACTGGTGCTGGCCGGGCTGTCCCCGGACGAGCGGCTGGTGGAGATCGTGGAACTGGAGGACCACCCCTGGTTCGTGGGGGTCCAGTTCCACCCGGAGCTGAAGAGCCGCCCCAACAAGGCCCATCCTCTGTTCCGGGACTTTATCGCGGCGGCCAAGGCCGGGCAGCGCGCCGAAGCAGAATAGACGAAAGAGGTCCCTCCCCGGCGGTTTACACCGCCGGGGAGGGACCTGCCTGGTTTTACCGGGCCAAAAAATCCTCCAGCACGGCCTGGAGCTGGGCCAGAGTCAGGGTGCCGCCGGGGTCCAGGCGGCCGCCCTCGGACCAGCTCAGCACGCCGGCGTCGCAGGCCCAGTAGAGGGAGTCGTCCGCCCAGGGAGAGATGTCGGCGTAGTCGTTGCACTCCGCGACACCGGCGGGGAGAAAGGTGTCCCGACCCAGGATGCGGGCGTACCGCCGGAGGGCCACTGCCAGCTCCTCCCGGGTCAACGGCCGGTCTGGAGAAAAGCGGCCGTCGCCCGTGCCCAGCAGCAGCCCGGCCTCACGGCACCAGGCCGCGGCGGTGGCGCCGTCGTCGTTCCGCGCTACATCCGAGAAGGCGCCGCCGGCCGCGAAGGGGACGGCGCCGGCGCTCTCCCACAGCAGGACGGCCAGGTCCATCCGCGCGGCGGGCGGCTCCGCCGCCACGGCCGGATTGAGGAAGAGCAGCAGGACTAGGACCAAAAGCGCGGCGGCTGTGCGCATGAGTATCCCTCCTTTTACAGAGAAGATACCATACTTGGCGGAATAAGGCCGTCGAATCGGCCCGCCGATTGTTACCGATCGGACACCTCAAAAACCGGATGGTTGGAGGTGCCATCCGGTTCAGAGCAGAACAAGAGGTCCCACCCCCAGGTGGGACCTCTTGTTTATTGGACGCGGTTGTTCAGGGCCTCTCCCTGTGCATAGCGCCGCAGATTTTCCACGGCAATGTCCACGATGCGCTCCAGGGTGACATCTAGGTGGAAGCCGCCGGCGCAGTGTGGGGTGAGGATCAGATTTTCCACATCCCAGAGAGGGTGATCAGGGGGCAGGGGCTCCGGCTCAGTAACGTCCAGCGCGGCGCCCCACAGGTGGCCGGAGCGGAGAACTTCCTCCAGGGGGATCAGATCCACGGCGGAGCCCCGCCCGGCATTGAGCAGGATGGAGCCCGGCTTCATGGACTTCAGGCGCTTTTCGTCCAGAATGTGGACGGTTTCCGGCGTGTGGGGGAGGACGAAGGCCGCCACGTCGGCCTGGGGCAGCCACCGGTCCAGCTCGGAGATGGGGTGGAGAGCGTCGAAGGCGGCGGGGACCGGACCGACGGTACGCTTGAGCCCCACGGTCCGGGCGCCCACGGCCTTGCACAGCCCGGCGAAGGCGGTGCCGATGTCGCCGGCCCCCACCACCAGCACCAGCGCGTTCCGCAGGCTCTTCACCGTTCCGCGGTCGGTCCAGTGGTGGTTCCGCTGCTCGTCCCGGTACTGGGGCAGCTTTTTGCAAAGGGCCAGCAGGCAGGCGAACAGGTGCTCCGACACCGCGGGGCCGTAGGCCCCGGCGGCGGAGGTGAGCATGCAGCCCTCAGGCAGCATCCCGGGGCGCTGATAGACGTCGGTGCCCGCGCTCCAGGTCTGGAGCCATTTCAGGCCCGGGGCATGGGACAGATGGGCGCGGGTGGGGCAGCCGATCACCACAGTGGCGCCGTCAAAGCCGGCGGGGTCTCCCTCCCGCAGGGTGCCGCCGTTGATGTCCATCCGGGGAAGAAAGCGGTGCTCCGCCTGGGGGGCGGCCGCGCGGAAGCGCTCCTGCTGGGCGGGGGTCAGCGGGAGCAGATTGACAACGATTTCGGACATGGGTCAGAAGCTCCTTTCAGCGGCCTGGCCGTCCTCGGGGGGCTGGGCGGCCGGGGCCTCCTGGCCGGGGACGGAGGGGGAAGTCTGCTGGGCGCCAGCCTTGGCGGCCTGCTGGGCGATGAGCTGCTCTTCCCGGGCGGCGTCCTCTTTCTGCTGGCGCTCCAGACGGGCCTGCTCCTTCCGGCGTCGGCGTCGGAAAGCCTTCCACTCCAGCACGCCGCCCAGCACGGCAAAGAGCAGGATGAGGCCAAAGGTGCAGATGAGCCCGGCGGTGGGGGCAAAGTCCCCCTCCAGGCCGCCCACGAAGTTGCCGGACAGCCAGCCCAGCACGCAGCCCACGTAAAAGAACAGGGCAAACAGTTTTCGGCGGAAGAGCAGGGCCAGGGCGCCCAGGGCCCCCAGCACAGCGTAGACAGCGGCGATCTGGGCGGTGACGAAAACCCCCGCGGTCGTGTAATAGGCGGCGCAGGCCGCCACCAGAAACACGATAAAGGCGGCCACGCCGGTCAGAAGGGTAGCGCTGCTGAAGGATTTCTGTTTCATCTTCAAGCCCTCTTTCAAAAAACCCCCTCCGCGTCAGCGGCGGGGGTTTTCCTGGAATCAGTTCATTTGCTTGCGGCGGGAAATGTTCAGGGTGCCGTCGGCCATGTCGCCCACCCACTCCAGGCTCTTGCCGGTGCCGTAGGCCACGCAGGAGATGGCGTCGTCGGCCACATGGGTCTCAATGCCGGTGTGAGACTCGATGAGCTTGTCGAAGCCCCAGACCAGGCTGCCGCCGCCGGTCATTACGATGCCGTTGGTGGAGATATCGGCCACCAGCTCGGGGGGCGTGCGCTCCAGCACGCCGTGGATGGCCTCCAGAATGCGGGTGGAGACCTCCTCAAAGGCCTCGATCATCTCGCTGGAGGACACGGAGAACACCCGGGGCAGGCCGGTCATCAGGCAGCGGCCCTTGATCTCCACGGTCTGCTCCTCCGGGCGGGGGAAGACGCAGCCAATCTGCATTTTCAGCTCCTCGGCGGTGCGCTCACCGATCAGTACATTGTGCTTGCGCCGTATGTACTTCACGATGGCCTCGTCGAACTGGTCGCCGGCGATCTTGATGGAGGTGGACTCTACGATGCCGCTGAGGGAGATGACGGCGATGTCGGTGGTGCCGCCGCCGATGTCCACCACCATGTGGCCGTCAGGCTGGGTGATGTCGATGCCCGCGCCGATGGCGGCGGCCAGAGGCTCCTCAATGAGGTAGACCTTCCGGGCGCCGGCCTGGACGCCGGCGTCGATGACGGCGCGCTCTTCCACCTCGGTGATGCCGGAGGGCACGCAGATGACCACCCGGGGCTTGAACAGCCGGAAGGAGGTCACCTTGCGGATGAATTCCCGCAGCATCCGCTCGGTCATGTCGTAGTCGGAGATGACGCCCTCCCGCAGGGGCCGGATGGCCACAATATTGCCGGGTGTGCGGCCCAGCATCTTCTGGGCGTCGGTGCCCACCTTCAGCAGCTTGCCGGTGTTCTTGTCGATGGCTACCACCGAGGGCTCCCGCAGCACCACGCCCTTGCCCTTGATGTATACAAGGATGGAGGCGGTGCCAAGGTCGATTCCAATATCTTTACTGAACATACCTGCACCTCGAAATCTGTTTAGCTTTTCCTTTATTTTAGCCCAGAAACCCATGGTTAATCCCCTTTGTATGAGCCATTATCCGTATCGCCAGAGCTATCCTCCCTATTATATCGGGTGTCCCGGCGCATTTCAACCATATTTTCAAAAAGAAGACACGTCCGCGGGCATTTCATCAGCAGGAGCGCCGGGACCGGGCCAGGGCGGCGCAGACCACGTCGGCGGCTCCGGCGGTGCGGAGCACCCGGGCGCACTCGGACAGGGTGGAGCCGGTGGTGACGATATCGTCGATGAGCAGGACGCGCCTGCCCTCCACCAGCGCGGGATCGGTGACCTGATAGGCGCTGAGCACGTTGGCCCGGCGGGAGGCGTCGTTTTTCCCCAGGCCGGACTGGGCTTCGGTGTCCCGTACCTTACACAGGGTCTCGGCCGCCACGTCGTCCAGCGCCAGCGCCGCCGCCGAGGCCAGCAGCATGGCCTGGTCATAGCCCCGCTGGCGCAGCCGCGCCCGGGACAGGGGGACCCAGGTGATGAGGTCGTACCGTCCGGCCAGGTGGTCCTGGACGCACTGGGCCACCAGGCGGCCGTAGGTCCGGCTGTAGCCCCGGACCCCCTTAAATTTATAGCGGTGGAAGGAGGCGCGGACCTGGTCCTGATACCACAGCGGGGAGGCGCACAGGGAGAAGAACTCCCCTGTCTGCTCCGCCTCGGCCCCCAGAGCCCAGGGCAGCTCCTGCTGGCAGCGGGGGCAGATGCCCTCCTCCCCGCGGTGGAGCAGTCTGCGACAAAACACGCACCGGGGCGGGAAGAGAAGGTCCAGCAGCGCGCCCAGCGGCCGGCTCATGACGGGTCCTCCGTCTGGATGGGGCCGTGCTCCTGCTCAAAGGTCCGCACACAAGTGGTGATGAGATGGAGTATCTGCCTGCTCATAGAGCGCCCATCGTATTGGGCAATATACTTCAGCTTGTCGTGAAGCTCGGCATCCATGCGGATGCTTAGATGTTTGCGCTCCTCCATATACTTCGCCTCCTCATATCCGGGTTAAACAAAGCATATCTTTTGCAGTGAAAATAAGATTATTGTTAGTGTATTTTTACGGCTTAAAATTTATGTAAGGACGATGGTGGGCGCTCCCGATGAGGCATTTTATCCCCGCCTACATGACAGGAGAAGGGCCGCGCCGGTCCGGCGCGGCCCCCGGTCAGTTGAACTTGTAAATCTTCCGGGCCAGCCGGTACAGGGATACCGACAGCTTCCGACCCTGATAGCCGGGAAAGTTGCTGACGATGGAGAAAGAGCGATACTTCATCCGGTGGAACAGCCGGGGGGAGGCCGTGCGCAGATACTCCCACAGCTCGGTCTTTTTCCCCAGGGCTGCGGGGGAACCGTCGATGATGAGAAAGATGGAGGAGATGGTCATCATCATGGCCAGGTAGTTGAACATATAGTGCCCCAGCCGCCGGTGCTGGGCGGAGATCTGGGTCAGGTCGTGGCTGCCGATCATGATGCGGGTCACCCGGAGCTGCTGGTCCACCCGCTTAACCATGACCTGCTCGTTGACGCTCTGGTCGGCCCGGCCGATGAAGTAGCGGTAGAAGTCCAGGTTCATGTAGTACAGAGTCTTGACGTAGGGCAGGGGCTGGTAGACAAAGATGTTGTCCACATAGAAGGTGTGCTTGGGCAGCTCCAGCCCGCACTGGCGCAGCAGCTCGGTGCGGTAGAACACCGAGTGCATCAGCAGATACTGGGAGGGGCGGAACCGGTCGATTTCGTCCCAGGTAAACACCCGCCCCTGGGGGAACACGTTGGTATACCGCATGACCTTTTGGGTGTGGTCCTCCACGTGCTCGTACACATAGTTGCACACCAAAAGGTCCACCGGCTCCGGCATCTGAGAGAACTCCCGCAGCTTGTCCACCACCTGGCGCAGAGCGTCCACGTCGGCCCAGTCGTCGGAGTCCACCACCTTGTAGTAGAGCCCCTGGGCGTGGCGCAGGCCCTGATTCACCCCCTCGCCGTGGCCGCCGTTCTCCTGGTGGATGACCCGGACGATATCGGGGTACTGCTGGGCATAGCGGTCGGCGATGGCGCCGGTGTTGTCCCTGGAGCCGTCGTCCACCAGGATGATTTCCACCTCGTCGCCTCCCTCCAGGAGGGTGTGGATGCAGTGCTCCATGTAGTCCTGCGAGTTGTAGCAGGGGACCGCGAATGTCAGAAGTTTCACAAAAACCGCTCCTATGATTTGGTCAGGAGGCTGTCGCAGAGCTCCAGGGCCCGCCCCGCGATGGCGTCCATGTTGTAATATTTATATTCGGCCAGACGGCCCAGCAGATGGAGGTTGGGGTACTCCGATGCCAGGGCCGCGTACTTGGCGTAGAGGGCGTTGTTCTCCGGGTTGATGATGGAGTAGTAGGGGGTCTCGCCGGGGGCCCCGGTGTAGGCACGGGAGTACTCCTTCATGATGGTGGTAAGGCCGGGCAGGCTCTGGCCGGTGAGGTGCTTGAACTCGGTGATGCGGGTGTAGTCCCGGTCCACTGTGTAGTTGACCGTGCCGTGAGTCTGGTAGAACTGCTTCTCGTAGGTCTCAAACCGGAAGTCCAGGGTGCGGTAGGGGAGCTGCCCGAACCGGAAGCCGAAGAGCTCGTCGGCCTGTCCGGTGAAGATGACCGCGCCGGTAAAGGGCGCGCCGTCCAGGGTGACTGTTCCGCCCTCCAGCTTCACCCGGTCGCGGGCCTCCACGCCCAGCTCCACGGTGATGTTGGGGTGGTCCAGGATTTTTTGGAACATGGGCGTGTAGCCCTCCAAGGGCATCCCCTGGTAGGCGTCCTGGAAGTACCGGTCGTCCCGTGAGAGGCGCACCGGCACACGGGCGGTGGTGGCCGGGTCGATCTCCTCGGGGGTCTGGCCCCACTGCTTCATGGTGTAGTGGACGAAGACGTGCTCGTACACGTATTCCGCGATGGCGGCGATCTCCGGGTCGGGGTTCTGCCGCAGCTCCAGAATCGTCACCTGGCTCTGGGCGGGGTAGGCGTCCAGAAGCTTCTGCCCCAGCCGTTTGCCATCCTGGGCGCCGAAGGCATTTTCCAGGGAATCCAGGTTGAAGGGCACCGGAAAGCAAAAGCGGCCGTCGGACTTCTTGCGGGCCGGGACCACCTCCGGGTTGTCCCGGGGCAGATTCGCGATGACCCGGTGCTGATAACGCCGCCAGCCGGTGAACCGGGAGAGCCAGTCGAAGACCCGTTTGTTGGAGGTATGGAAGATATGGGGGCCGTATTGATGAATGAGCACGCCGTGGGCGTCGGGGCAGTCGTAGGCGTTGCCGCCGATGTGGTCCCGGCGCTCCAGCACCAGCACCCGCCGGCCGCCCCGCTCGGCCAGCTCCCGGGCCGCCACGGCCCCGGCGTAACCCGCACCGATGATCAGACAGTCAAAGGAATTCTCCATCCGATTCACACCTTTTTCAGGATTTCTTGTAGGTTGCTTCTTCATTTTACCATAGGAGGGGCTGGAAAGGAACGAAAAAAGTATTAAGGTTTCCTTAAAGGACCGTAAAGGGCAAAATAAGGGGGATAGCGTCAGCGGGTGGAGCTGCGCTCCTGCCGGGGGACGGAGGCCCCCAGAAAGGTGTCGCTGTAGTGGTCCATGGCCCGCTGGATGACCCGGATAGCCGCCGCCCGGTCGCTGACATCGCCGGCCACCGCCTCCTTGCCCTCCAGAGCCTTGTAGACCGAGAAGAAATGGGCCATCTCGTCAAAAATATGGCCGGGCAGCTCCCAGATGTCCTGGTAGGTGTTGTAGGTGGGGTCGGCAAAGGGGATGGCGATGATCTTCTCGTCGTTTTTGCCGCTGTCCAGCATGGAGATGTAGCCGATGGGGTAGACCCGCACCAGGGTCAGGGGGTCCATGGACTCCGAGCACAGCACCAGCACGTCCAGCGGGTCGCCGTCGTCGCCGTAGGTCCGGGGGATGAAGCCGTAGTTGGCGGGGTAATGGGTGGAGGTGTGGAGGACCCGGTCCAGGATGATGAGGCCGGTCTCCTTATCCAACTCGTACTTCTTCTTGCTCCCCTTTGGAATCTCGATGACCGCCACGAAATCCTCGGGCTGGATGCGGGCGGGATTGATGTCATGCCAGATATTGGACATGCTGTGGTCTCCTTCCAAATAAATACAAATCTGTGGATGATCACAACCATTATAGCCGTTTGCGGGCCAAATTACAATGGCAACAAAAAGGACGGGCCCGAAGGCCCGTCCTGAGACAGAAGCGTCAGAAATTACACCGGACGATGCAGGTAAAGGTCTGCCCGTCCACGGTGGCGGTGACGTTGCAGGTGCCCTTACTCACGGCGGTGACGGTGCCGCTGCCGTCCACCGAGGCCACCCCGGAATTGGAGGTACTCCACACCGGCGTGCTATCGGTGCCGGAGACGCGGAAGCGGAAGCTCTCCCCGGCTTTGTAGAGGGTCACGTCGCTGTGGCTGGGGGTGAGCGTCGCCGCCGCGGAGCCGGAATCGCCGGAGGAAGCACCGGTCCAGGTGCAGCGGACGATGCACTCCTGGGTATACCCGCCCGCCATGGTGGCGGTGATGGTGGCCACGCCGGGGGCCACGGCGGTGACGATGCCGCTGTCGGAGACGGTGGCCACCTCGGGCTTGCTGCTGCTCCAGGTGAGGGTGCCGGTGGACCCGGCGGGCAGGAAGGCGGGCCCCAGGTTCCAGACCTCTCCCGCCTGGGACAGGGTGAAGTCTTTCCGGTTCAGGGTAAAGGAGGTGGCCGTCTGGCTGGCGGGGATGGTCCCGGAGGGCTCCGGCGAGCGGGTAGGCTCCACGCCGCCGGTGGGGGCGGGGCTGGCGCTGGAGTCGGGGGAGCCGGTGGGAGCCGCGGAACTGGAGGTGACGGGCGGGCTGGAGGGCTGGTCGGAGTTCAGGCTGCTGCCCCGGTTGACGAGGGGGCTGACCACCGAGACGACAATCCAGACAGCCGCCACGATAAGCCCCAGGGACACCACCGTGCCCACGATGCGCAGAGGCCCCCAGCCTTCTCCGCCGTAGCCGCCTCCCCTGGTGTTGGAGACCAGGCGCTTGCCGCCGGAGCGCCGGCCCTCGGCGGGCGGGTCGTCCTCGAAGCTGCTCTCGGGTGCCGGCTTGCCGTCACAGAAGGGACAGCGCTTGTAGGTGACAGAATAATCCTCGCCGCAGTAGGGACAGCGGACGACCTCCGGCCGGGTGCCGGTGGAGCGCCTGGTTGCCATTCGGATTCCCCCTCAGTCATGATGATCGGGTCCGTGAGACCCAAGTCTATTCCTTATAATACTACATGCTCTGACGGGAATCGTCAACTGGTGCGGAAGAAAAATAACGAAATGTTAACAGTTTTATGTCACCCGGTTTGTTTCTTGACCGAAGGATGGGATTGCCCTATAATAATGTCTACGGAATAAACCGCCAAGCGGTTTATTTGTGCGGCCACTTGCCGCATAATTGCATCAAAAGGAGTGGGGCCGGTGAAGGGGGCAATGACCGCCGCGGCAATGCACAGGCAGTATGACGAAGGGGTGTCCGCGTTCCGGCAGCACATCGCCAATCCCGCGATGCGGCAGAAGTTCAACCAGGACGTGGATGAATTCATGCGCCAGTGCGCTCTGGGCGTGTGGCAGGCCGACGGGGGGAACGTTTCGCCCCAGCATGTGGAGTATTACAACGGCATCTACTGCAAGGGAAATCCGGTCCCCACCGCCCTGTACTGGGAGCTGTGCACCGCCGTGGCCGAGTATCCCGGCTTCCGGCCTCCGGTGTTTTTCCAGCGGATGCGGGAGTATGACAAGGCGTACCGCCAAAAGACCGCCCGGCGGTTCGTGGATCTGCTGACGCTGATGCTGCTGCTGTTCGCCGCCGCCGACGGGGCAGTCAGCGACCGGGAGGCGGGCTTCGTCAACGCCTGCGCCGACGCCCTCACCGCCCTGTGCGACGCAGACGGGCTGGCTTCGGACAAGCCCAAGCTGGATGCCGGGGACTTTGTCACACGGAGGGGGGAGGACAAGCCCGGCCAGGCCGCCGCCCCCGCCCCGGCGGGGAAGGAGGAGGCCGCGTCCTCCTCCGAACCGGAGCCGGAGCCCGCCGAATCCCTGGAGGAGCTGCTGGCCGAGCTGGACGGCCTGTGCGGGCTGGACAGGGTAAAAAAGGACGTGCGCAGCCTGATCAACCTGGTGAAGGTGCGCCGCCTGCGGGAGGAGCAGGAGCTGCCGGTGCCTCCCATGTCCCTCCACCTGGTGTTCATGGGCAACCCGGGTACCGGAAAGACCACCGTGGCCCGGCTGCTGGCCAGGATCTACCACGCCATCGGCGTGCTGTCCAAGGGACAGTTGGTGGAGGTGGACCGCTCCGGCCTGGTGGCCGGATTTGTGGGGCAGACCGCCATCAAGACCAGCGAGGTGGTCCAAAAGGCCCTGGGCGGAGTGCTCTTCATCGACGAGGCCTATGCCCTGGCCAACCAGGACAACGCCAACGACTTCGGCAAGGAGGCCATCGAGGTCCTGCTGAAAAACATGGAGGACCACCGGAAGGACCTGATCGTCATCGTGGCGGGCTACACCGAGCTTATGGGGCGGTTCATCCGCTCCAACCCCGGCCTGGAGTCCCGGTTCAACAAGTATTTCTATTTTGAGGACTACACCGGAGACCAGCTCATGGAGATTTTTCGGTCCATGTGCGGTAAAAACGGGTATACGATCGGGAATGAGACCGAGAAATATGCCGAAGAGTATTTTGCAGCGCTCTACGAGGAGCGGGACGAGAACTTCGGCAACGCCCGGGACGTGCGCAACGTATTTGAGCGGGCGGTGGCCCGGCAGTCCGACCGGGTGGCGGCGCTGGAGGCCCCCACCAAGGAGCAGCTCATGGAGCTGACGGTGGGAGACCTGAGGGAGGAGGAGCCGGAGGAAACTCATACACCGGGTCCTCAGCCCCCAGCTCCAGACCAAGCCGAAGCCCGATCTCCAGACCCTTCCGAACCGCGTCCGTGAGCCCTTAGGAATGATCAGCGTATGGAAACAGACCGGTCCATGCCAAACGATCAAAATCTTTTGGCCCTGGCACGACATTCTGATGTCTCCATTGGTTATCTGGTGGGCTGTACCGAGAAGTGGAAGGGCAACCGCTAGTGTGGGCCTGGCGGCTCCGCAGCTCCAAGACGGGGCTGCGGAGCCTTTTTGGGTCTCCTGGAAAAAATTTTAGAAAGATTAAAAAAACCCCTTTACAAACACCAGAAGCTGTGCTATATTAATGTCAGCTTAAACAGTAATAATTATCATTATTAAAAATAATTCAATGGAGGTACTACATTATGAAAAAGTTTGTCTGCACCGTTTGCGGTTACGTCCACGAAGGCGACACGCCCCCCGAGTTCTGCCCCATCTGCAAGGCTCCCGCCGAGAAGTTCAAGGAGCAGGTCGGTGAGAAGACCTGGGCTGCCGAGCATGTGGTCGGCGTGGCCAAGGGCGCTCCCCAGGAGATCATCGACGGCCTGCGTATGAACTTCGAGGGCGAGTGCTCCGAGGTCGGCATGTACCTGGCCATGGCCCGAGTGGCTCACCGTGAGGGCTACCCCGAGATCGGCCTGTACTGGGAGAAGGCCGCCTATGAGGAGGCCGAGCACGCCGCCAAGTTTGCCGAGCTGCTGGGCGAGGTGGTCACCGACTCCACCAAGAAAAACCTGGAGCTGCGCGTCGATGCCGAGAACGGCGCTACCGCCGGCAAGTTTGACCTGGCCAAGAAGGCCAAGGAGCTGAATCTGGACGCCATCCATGACACCGTCCACGAGATGGCTCGCGACGAGGCCCGCCACGGCAAGGCATTCGAGGGTCTGCTGAAGCGCTACTTCGGCTAAGAGAAAGGAAACGGCGAAACCATGAGTAAATATGTCTGCCCCTGCGGCTATGTCTATGACCCTGAGGTTGGAGATCCGGACAACGGCATCGCCCCCGGCACCCCTTGGGAAGAGGTCCCTGAGGATTGGGAGTGCCCGGTCTGCGGTCTGGGCAAGGACGCGTTCGAAGCGGAATGATCCCCGGCTGATACAGCAATAAGAGGGCGGAGCGAAAGCTCCGCCCTCTTCGTTTAGTGCAGAGGCCCCCGGCAACGCCAGAGCCTTTGACTACGGGGTCAGCCGCACTTGGAGTAGCCGCAGTTCCGGCAGGTGACACAGCCGCCCTCGTGCTCCAACTGCGCGCCGCACTCCGGGCAGTACTTCGCCAGCTTGGACTCCGCGGGCGTCATGTCGGGGGCGGGCCGGCCCTTCCGGCCGGCCCCCATGGGGGGAGGACAGGGGGGAATCTGGTTTGTTTTGCTGGCCTGCATCACCTTTTCGATGGCCTTGGCGATGGCGTCAGGGCAGGAGGTGACGGCCATGCCCTGCTGCCGGATGGTGGAGGGACAGCGGATGCCCTTGAGCTGCCGGATGAGCTCGTCGGAATCCACGCCGGCCCGGAGGGCCACCGACATGAGCCGGGCGGTGGCCTCCGACTGGGAGGGGCAGCCGCCGGCCCGCCCGGTGTTGGTGAACACCTCGCAGACCCCCTGCTCGTCGTAATTGACGGTGATATACAGGTTGCCGCAGCCGATCTTCACCTTCTCGGTGTAGCCCATGGTCACGTCGGGCCGGGGGCGGGGCTTGATGCTGCCGCTGCGCAGCAGGCAGGCGGTGGAGTCGCAGCCCGACTCCAGCAGCTTTTCCACGTGGTCGGGGAGGGCGGTTTCCTGCTTGGCCTTGTCCACCCCGATGTTGAGCACCTGCTCGTCCCGGGAGCCGTCCCGGTAGATGGTGGTGCCCTTGCAGCCCAGCTCGTAGGCCAGACGGTAGACCTCAGCCACCTCCTCCTGGGTGGCGGAGTTGGGGAAGTTCACCGTCTTGCTCACAGCGTTGTCGGTGAACTGCTGGAAGGCGGCCTGCATCTTTACGTGCCAGATGGGCGAGACATCGTGGGCGCAGACAAACACCCGCTTGACCGCCTCGGGAATGCCTTCCACGTGGGCCAGGCTGCCGTGCTCGATGATCTGGCGCATGAGCTCGTCGGAGTAGAGGCCCAGCTCGGTGAGCTTGTCCTTCAGGATCTGGTTGGTTTCGATGAGGTGGGTGTTGTCCATCACGTTGCGGTAATAGGCATAGGCAAAGACCGGCTCCACGCCGCTGGATACCCCGGCGATGATGGACAGGGTGCCGGTGGGGGCGATGGTGGTGACGGTGGCGTTGCGGATGGGCGCGCCGTCCCGGTAGACGCTCTCGGCAAACAGGGGGAAGGGGCCGCGGACCTGAGCCAGCCGCTGGCTCTCCTGGTGGCCGATGGTCTGCACCAGCTCCATGACCTGAGAGGCCATGGCCACGCCCTCGTCAGAGTCGTAGGGGATGCCCAGATAGAGCAGCATGTCCGCAAAGCCCATGACGCCCAGGCCGATCTTCCGGGTCTTTTTGGTCATAGCGTCGATCTCGGGCAGGGGATACTGGTTGACCTCGATGACGTTGTCCAGAAAGTGGACGGCGGTGCGGATGGTCTGCTCCAGCTTGGCCCGGTCCAGGACATAGCCTGTTTCCGTCCTGCGCAGGTGGCGGACCAGGTTGATGGAGCCCAGGTTGCACGCCTCATAGGGCAGCAGGGGCTGCTCCCCGCAGGGATTGGTGGACTCGATCTCGCCCTGCCCGGGGCAGGGGTTGTCCTTGTTCAGCCGGTCCAGGAAGAGGATGCCCGGCTCGCCGGTCTGCCAGGCGGAGCGGACGATAGCCTCAAAAACCTCCCGGGCGTTGAGCCTGCCGGTGACCCGGCGGGAGGCGGGGTCCACCAGCTCGTACTCACTGCCCGACTCCGCCGCCTCCATAAAGGCCTCGGTGAGGCCCACGGAGATGTTGAAGTTGGTGATCTCCTTCGTGTCGTTCTTGCAGGTGATGAACTCCAGGATGTCCGGGTGGTCCACCCGCAGGATGCCCATATTGGCCCCCCGGCGGGTGCCGCCCTGCTTCACCGCCTCGGTGGCGGCGTTGAAGACCTTCATAAAAGAGATGGGTCCGCTGGCCACGCCGCCGGTGGAGTTCACCGTGGAGCCCTTGGCCCGCAGCCGGGAGAAGGAAAAGCCGGTGCCGCCGCCGGACTTGTGGATGAGGGCGGCGTTCTTGATGGCGTCGAAGATGTCCTCCATGGAGTCGGCCACCGGCAGCACAAAGCAGGCGGAGAGCTGTCCCAAGGGCCGGCCGGCGTTCATCAGCGTGGGGGAGTTGGGCAGAAAGTCCAGCTCGGTCATCATGCGGTAAAAGCTCCGGGCGGTGTCGGCCACGTCGGCCTGGGGATCGAAACGGACGTCGGCGGCGGCGACGGCGTCGGCTACCCGGTGGAACAGCTCGTCCACCGTCTCCACGGCCTCGCCGTGCTCGTCCCGGATCAGGTAGCGGCGCTCCAGCACCGCGTGGGCATTTTCAGAAATGGGCATCTATCTCGTCTCCTCTGTAACTATGAGTCAATTCTCTGTTGGACACCAGATATTGTAGCACAGAATTTGAACGTGTCAATATATAGAAAGAAAAAGAGGGCGTAAAAAATAAAAAGGCCGGTCCGCGCAGATGCCGGGGAGACAGAACGGAAATTTTATGATACAATAGAGCCTGCTGAACGGATGGGAGGAGAGGGGACATGTTGCAAGGCCTGAGTCAGACCCTGCGCTGGGAGGACCGCCAGGTGTTTTCCCGGGTGGGCTGGGCCATGACGCTGCTGGTGGTGCTCCAGCTGGCGGTGCAGGTGCTGGGTCTGCGCCTGGCGGCGGCTCTGGCCCCCGGCCTTCTGGAGGCCGCCTGGTTCGACTGGGTGCTGTCGGCGGCCGGCAGCTATCTGGTGGCCTTTCCGGCGGCCTACCTGACCCTGCGGGCTCTGCCCGCCGTCCGGGCCGAGAAGGAGACTCCCTGGACGCCCGGCGGCCTTTTGCAGGGCTGGTTCATGGCCCTGGCGCTGATCTATTCGGCCAATCTGGCCACGATGGGGCTGGTCCGGCTCATCGACGGCCTGCGGGACACCCCCATGGCAAACCCGGTGGAGACCATGCTGGACCAGCCGGTCTGGTTCAATCTGCTGCTGGGCTGCGTTTTGGCGCCGCTGGCGGAGGAGCTGCTGTTCCGAAAGGCCCTGCTGGACCGGCTCAAGCCCTATGGCGAGGGGTTTGCCATTCTGGCCTCGGCACTGCTGTTCGCCCTGGTCCACGGAAACCTCTTCCAGATGCTCTACGCCTTTGCGGTGGGCGGATTTTTCGGCTATGTGGCCCTGCGGACCGGGGGGGTGCGCTGGACGATCCCCCTTCATGCGGGGGTGAACTTCGTCTCGGCGGGCCTGTCGCCCCTGCTGGAGCACTTCGGAGACCGGGGCGAGAGCGCCCTGTCCTATTTTATCCTCTTTTCACTGGTGTTCGGCTGGTATCTCCTGTCCGCCCGCTATCGGGACCGGGACCGGGACGAAGGGCTGGCCCCGGGCTCCGCCGGCATGGAGGCCGGGGAGAAGTGGGGGCTGTTCCTGGTGAATCCGGGCATGACGGTTTTCTGCCTTTTGATCCTCTTCGCGGTCCTGCTGGCCATGCGTATGTAAAAAGCGTTCGGGTTTGGCCCGAACGCTTTTTGATTACGGATAGGCGTCGGAGTAGGTCTGACCCGCCTCCAGGGGCAGACAGCGGGCGGCGAAGAGCTGTTCCACGGTGACGAAGAGATACCCCTGCTGGTGAAGTCGGTCCACGATTTGAAAGGCGGCGTCCACACTCTCGGGGAAAATGTCGTGCATGAGGATGATGGCGCCGTCCCTGGCGCTGGACACCACCTGCTCCACCACGCGGGCGGTGTTCTGGTCCTTCCAGTCCTCGGGGTCGATGGACCAGAGGATGATGGGGCAGCCGGCGTGGCGGCGGATGCCGTCATCCATGATGCCGTAGGGGGGGCGCAGCAGGAAGTCATTGTGCCCCAGGATGTTTTTCAAAAGCTGCCGGGTTCGGTCCACCTGGGCGTCGAAGTCGACCTTGCTCAGGCCGGTGAGCCGGACGTGGTCAAAGGTGTGGATGCCCACCTGGTGGCCCTCCTCGTCCATGCGGCGGACCACATCCTCGTTGTTCTCCAACTGCCCCCCGATGAGGAAAAAGGTGGCCTTCACGCCCCGCTCGGCCAGGCCGTCTAGCAGAGCGGTGGTGGTGGAGCGCCGGGGCCCGTCGTCAAAGGTGAGGGCGATGAGCTTGGGCTGCCCATCCCCGGACCGGACCTGGGACGAGGGCGGCCCTCCGCCCTCGTCGGTGAGAACCTGGGCGTCCGCCTGGACCGCCGGAGGCGGTATGGAGAGCACCAGGGCGAACCAAGGGGCGGCGGCGCCCAGCAGGAGCCCGAAGGCGGCCAGGACCGCCGCCCAGTCGGGATATGATTTGCGTCTGAACATGATGCGCCCGCCTTTCCTGTTCGTTCCCGAATAGGATGTACGGCGGGCGGCATTTTTCCTCATGTAAAATTTGTTAGAATCAAAGCGATTCAAACGATCAGGCCCTGGGGTCGGGGTCACCCTCCAGCGAAAGGAAATAGGCGTAATAGGGGGCCAGAAAGTCGTAGCCCTCCGCCAGGATTTGGACCAGGTCCGGCGAGAAGAGCCGCTCGTCGTGGGGCCGCTGGCAGATGAGGGAGAGGTTCTTGCTGTTGTACCAGGGGGAGAGGAGCTTGCCCAGGTCCCCCTTTGGCTTTTTGTAGCACGCGTGCTCCAGCGTGAAGACATCCTGGCGCTCCAGGGTCCGGGCCAGCTTTTCAAAGGGCTTGGGGTCCCGGTCCAGCCGGGCGCGGAACCGGGCCATGGTGGCCGGCTTGGCGGCATAGTAGCCCATGCCGTAGGAGTAGCCCTCGGGGGCCAGCTCAAACCAGAACACCGGGTCGTGGGTCCACGCCTCCGAGGGGCGCTCCATGGAAAACCACAGCCGATCCTTATAGGGGCCGCGGCCCCGCAGCCGCCGGGCGTCCCGGTAGATGCGGGATACCCGGGTCGCCAGCTCCAGATCCCCGTGCCGGTCCTGAAAGATCTCGTACACCTGGGCGGCCAGAGCCTTCATGGGCTCGTAGAAGTGGGCCCGGTACGTCTCCTTGTGCTGCTCAAACCAGCTTTTTTCATTGTTGAACCGGATGCCCCACATAAAGTCGATGGTCTCGTTGGAAAAGCCCTGAAACATGGCGCGTCACTCTTTTCTGTTTGGTTTTCACCGTATACCACAACCGGGCGCAAACGCAAGCGGCACAGCTCGACAGGCTGCGGCATAGAATGAGCCGGAGGGATACAGTATGGACTTTTGCGACATTTGTCTGGACCCGCCCCGGCCGCTGGAGGGCCGAATCACCGGGGCAGTGCGCCTGGACGCTGTGGAGGGGAATCGCCGCCTGCTGGCGGAGCTCCCCCTCCGGGAGCCGGTCCGGCTCCACTTCGTGGAGGTGGCTGTCCGGGAGCGGCTGTGGGAGGCCGCCGAACGGACGGTCCGGGTGGTGACGGTCTACAACCGCTCCTCGCTGCCCCTGAGCGAGGTAGAGGTAGCCGGCGGCGGGGCCGTGCCCGGCTCCGTCCGGCTGAACGGCCTGCCCGAGCCGGAGGCCGACCCGGCCGCCGGCGTGGTCCTGCCCGGCCTGGGCGCGGGCTGCGCGGCCGCCCTCACCTGGGAGGTGGAGGACGGTGGGGAGCGGGAGCCCGTTCGGGTGCGCTACCAGTACCTGTTTGCAGGCGAGACCCTGACCGGCGAGGCCGCCCCCGCCTGACGGCAGAGAGGAAGGGAGCTGTCAGCCGACAGCTCCCTTCTTGCCTGTGGGTTACAGCAGAGTCAGGTCCGGGCCGCCGGGTGCCTCCCGGGCGGTGTCCAGCGCAGTGAGGAACAGCATGGAGGCCATGTGCTGGTAGGGCACCACATACAGGTCCAGCACCTGATAGAGCATCAGGGAGACCAAGTGCCACACCAGGAAGGAGAGCTGGAGGAGAAAGAAGTCCCGGCCGCTGCCCTTCAGCAGCCGCAGGCCCTGGCGCAGGGCCTGTCCCACGCCCAGCTCCGGCGAGCGGGCGAGCAGGTACTGGGCGGGGAGCAGCCGGACATAGCAGAAGTAGCCGGCCAGGGACCCCAGCAGGGTGAGCGGTAGGGCCAGCAGCACCAGAAAGTCCGGCGCGCCGGACTGGCTGCCCAGGATCGTGCAGACCAGGCCGGGGATCATGCACACAAGGGAGGTGGCGGTGCGCCACACGCTGAGCAGGAGCTGAAGCGCCACCGCCCTGCCGGTGAGGCGCAGGTCGAGATACCAGGAGAAGAGGCTGCGGAAGGGGAGAGGCTCCCCCCGGAGGATGTGCCAATACTGCTGGAGGGCCCCGTAGAGGATGGGGGTGGACAGCAGCAAGACCGCCAACTGGATGAGCAGGGCCATGGGGATCTGCCGGAAGGGGATCAGCAGCAGGTAGACCAGCCCGGCGGCGTCCAGCCGCAGAGCGCCCAGAAGGGCGCCCGCACCGCCGAATGCGGCGGGCAGGCCCACGGTGGTCATCAGACGGGCGGCGGCCCCGGCGTCCAGCCGCCATACGCCGGTCTGGAAGGGGTAGTCCTCCACGGCGGCGGAGAGGAAATAGGACAGGCTGGTGCCCGGGGTGACGGCCTGCACCACCTCCAGGAGAAGGGTGAACAGCAGCAGGGCGGCGGAGGCCAGCATACAGGGCCTGGCCCAGCGGGCCAGCGTCTGTTTGGCCTGGGCCTTGAGCTCCCGGCGGGTGAGGGTGGGACCGCTCATGCCTCACTCCCCCCTTCCGCGTTCTCCTCCGAGGCGGAGGGCGTATAGATGGGGATGCCGATGTCTGGGGCGGGGCTCGTCTCCGGCTCCTGGGAGGGCTCGGAGGAGGGCGCCTCCGGCGACGGAGAGGCGGACGGGTCGGGACTCAAGGCGGGGGATTCGCTCACCGCCGGGGATTCGCCGGCGGGGGGCTGGCTGCCGGTGGGGGAGGGGTTGATGGCCGGTGTGGAGGACGCTGCGCCGGGGGCCAGGGGCGTGCCGTCGGCGTTCAGGCCATATTGGGCGGCGTCGGCGGGGTTGACCAGCAGGATGCGCTCCCGGACCTTGTACTTGTTGGTGGACTCCAGGGTGGAGCTGACCAGATTGCCCTCGGCGTCGTAGAGGTTGCGGTAGGTGTCGGCATTGCGGCCCTTATAGCCGTTCTGCCCCTCCTTGACCGTGCCCGCCGGGACGGCGGCGTCCACCTGATAGACGGTCTCGTACTCCACCCAGTTGTAGACCTTGTTGGTCATCTTCACATGGAGGTCGTCGGTCTTGGTGCCGTAGATGGTGACGGTCAGGTAGGTGGAGCCGCTGCTCTTGTAGCTCTTGGCGACCAGCTTGACGGGGTAGTCGGTGTCGTTTTCAAAGCGGAAGTCCAGGCTGCCGTAGTAGACGGTGGCGTCCAGGCCGTCGGGGACATAGCCCACGGCGAACTGGTGCTGGTGGCGCTCCACGATCTTCAGGTTGGAGTTGAGCGCGGCCAGGTAGAGGGTGGAGGAGGGCTGGCAGATGCCGCCGCCCACCTCGTCCACCGACTTGCCGCCCTTATAGACCGGGGCCATCAGATAGCCCTTCTCGGCAGTGCGGCTGCCGGTGGTGTCGTTGTAGGAGAAAACGTCGCCGGGCAGCAGGATGCGCTCGTTGAAGGTGGAGGCGGCCAGGGCCACGTTGGATTTCCGGTTGGCCGAGCCGGCGACCTTGCTGGTGGCCTCGCCCAGAACGTCCCGGAAGAGCAGCTCCCGGAGGTTTTCCGTGGAGATCTTGGGCTCGGTGATTTCCAGCGGCACGGCGCAGTCGCTGCCCCAGGCAGCTCCCTCCAGGAGCTGCCGGGCCTGGGCGATGTCGAAGGTCATGCCGGTGACGCTGGGGGTGATCTCAAAGGTCGTGGGGTCCAGGGAGGCGTCGGCCACCTCGGCGTAGAGCGCCCGGTGGATGGCCTCCAGGTCGGGGAAGGAGGGCTCGGTGGTGATGGGCTCCACCTCATAGGGCGAGCTGTCCAGGGCGGCCAGGCGGACCAGGACGGTCTGGCGCAGGGCCGCCTGGTCCACGCCGGTGCCCGGAGAGCCCATATGGAAGACCAGATGGTCCCCCTGGATCTCCCAGGTGGTCTCCTCCAGATCACCGCCCACGGCTTGGGAGATGTCCTCCAGCATCTGGTCCACCTGGGCGCGGCCCGTCTCGGAGTAGCGCAGGGGGGCCTCCACCTCGTGGCCGGTGATGAGGGTGGAAAGCAGGTATCCGCCCCGGGTGAGGAAGCCGCCGGTGCGGCCGTAGTTCCAGGCGGACTGGGCCGCCCCCTCGGCGTCGGCCTCCACCAGCGCGCCGGTAAAGACGGCGGTCTGGCCGCTGTAAGTAAGGTTTACGGACGCATCGGCATAGCGTTCGGCCACGCCGGTATTCAGGCGCTCTGTGGCCTGCGCCTGGGTCAGGCCGCCCAGGCCCACCCCGGCGGCGGAGACCCGGGGCAGGATCGTGCTGCTGGCTCCCACCCAGGCGCACAGCCCCACATAGGCCAGCGCCAGGACGACCGCCGCGGCGGCCAGAAGCAGGGCCAGCGTCCGGCCCGCACCCTTGCCGCTGCCCGAAGCCAGCCGCTTGCCCGGTTTATGTTCTTCCATAGCATATATCCTCCAAATCGTCGCTGCGGGCGCCGCCCACAGCAAATCAGAGTATATTATATGATGCAGCCGGAGAAAAAGCAATTACAGAACGGTAACACCCCGGTAAAATGCGGCGCGGCCACTTTACATCCCCCCAAATCCGTTGTATGATAAAGACTACCGAAACGCCGGACCCGCCCTGGGGACCCGGCAATATGGAGGCCCGTTCATGGCTGATTACAACCACAATTACAATGGAGACCGGGGCGGCGATTTTGCCTCCTGGATTCCCACGCTGATTATGCTCTTCTGCTTCCCGCCGGTGGGGGTGGTCATGCTGGTGCTGAAGCTGATGGGCCTGGCGGGGAGCCCGCGCTCCCGCGCCAGCCGCCACCCCTATGACATCCAGCGGGAGCAGGGTGCGGCCCAGGGTCTGGGCGGGACTGCACCCGCGGCCGGAAAGAAAAAATCCGCCAAGCCCAAAACCGGCGCCCGCTTCGCCCGGGGCCGGGAGGGCCGGGGCCTGACCATCGCCGGGGCCGTCGTGGCCGGCGTGTTCGGCTTCGGCGGCCTTAGCGAGCTGCTGGACGCCCTCTCCTACGGGTGGTTCTGGACCAGCCTGTCCGACATTTTTATCCCTCTGGGCATCGCCGGGGTGGGCCTTATTATGCTCTACATGGGCGTGGCCAAGGGCAAAAAGGCCAGGCGCTTCCGCAAATATCTGGCCCTCATCGGCCGGAGGGAATCCATCTCGGTGGCCTCCATGGCCCAGGCCATGGGCCTTTCGGTACGGAAGGTGTGCGACGATCTCCAGGATATGCTGGACGAGGGCGTCATCCCCGCCGGCTACCTAGACGTGGGCGGCGGGCGGCTGGTGCTCAACGACGAGGGCCTGCGGGAGGAGCCGCCGGCGCCCGCACCGGAAAAACAGGTGGAAAAGCCCCCCGCCGGCATGGAGCGGGAGGACGCCGTGCTGATGGAGATCCGGGAGGTCAACGACGCCATCGCCGACGAGGTGATGAGCCGGAAAATCGACCGCATCGGAGAGATCACCGGCAAAATCTTTGCCTATCTGCGGGAGAAGCCGGACAAAGAGGGGCAGCTTCGCAGCTTTTTGGGCTACTATCTGCCCACCACGCTGAAGATTCTCCGGGCCTACGCCCAGATGGAGGCCCAGGGCATTGAGGGAGAGAACATCAAGTCCGCCAAGGCGCGCATTGAGGGCATGATGGACAAAGTGGTGGACGGCTTTGAAAAACAGCTCGACAAGCTGTTTCAGGACGACGCCATGGACATCCGCACGGATGTGGAGGTCCTGGAGCGGATGCTGGAGAAGGATGGCCTGGGCGAACAGGGTATGACCATGGGTGGCACCTAAAATGGGCAGGAACATCAGAAAACAAGGGGAAATGGCGGCGTATCTTGTACAGAACGCTTGCCGTTTCCCTCTTTTTATGTTAGGATAGAGGCAGAAGGAACAGGAGGAATGCGGACCGACGGAAGGAGGCCGGAACCATGAAAGCCAGGACGATCACCATCAGCCGGCAGTATGGCAGCGGCGGCCACGAGGTGGCCAAAAAGCTCTCCGAGGCACTGGGGCTTCCCTGTTATGACAACGAGGTCATCTCTCTGGCTGCCAAGGAGAGCGGCGCGCAGCTCTGGGAATTCCAGATGGCGGAAAATCTGCGGGACACCAATTTCATTTACAACCTGTCCATGATTGCCCCCCACAGCGACATTCAGGAGGAACCGTACAGCGTCAAGCTCTTCCGCGCCCAGTCGGAGGCCATGGCCGAGCTGGCCGGGCGCGGCCCGGCGGTCTTTGTAGGCCGGTGCGGCAACTTTGTGCTGCGGCAGGACCCGGAGGCGGTCCATTTCTTCATCTGCGGCTCCTTGGCCAAGCGAACCGAGCGGGCGGTGGCCCAGTATGGTTTGGCCGAGCGGGGCGCCCAGCGGGAGGTGGACCGAGTGGACCGGCAGCGCGCCGCCTACTATGGGGTCAACACCAGTTGGCGCTGGGGTGACGGCTCCTATTACGACCTGGTGATCAACACCGACCGCCTGGGCGTGGACGGAGCGGTGGCGACGATTTTGGATTATCTGAACCAGTTGGAATGAACGCTGAGACTCCCGGCGGGCCGCCAGAAAATTGGCGGCCCGCTTTTTTGGTATATTTGTCCATGCAGCGCCCGTCCGGCGGATGGAAAACATGCAGAAACATGCATTGCGCAGGGGGACGCGGGCTTTTATAATGACATTACCCGGCGAAAGGCCGGGAATCGGTACAAAAGGAGATCGAGAAATGAAAAAAACAGTCACTCTGGCGGTTGCCACTGCCGCGCTGCTGGCCATGCTGGCCGGCTGCGCCACCACAGGAGGGGCAGCGACACCCGGGGCGGCAGAACCATCCCTTGCGGATGCGAACCCGAAGAAGAGCACCGAGAATTTCACCGACGAGATGAAGATCCCTTATGCCATCGACCTGTCTCCCGACGACGGAGCGGACTCGGTGGAGCGGGCGGGAGACCATGCGGACTCCCCCTACTTTGCACATCCGGACGTCTACCATCTGGAGTCCACCGACACCCTCACGGTCCTGACCCATTTCCGCACCATGCAGCAGACCAGCGAGTGGGCCTGCGGCGTGACCTCGGCGCTGATGGTGCTGGACTGGTATGACAGGCTGGACGACTGGAACGAGGAGACTCTGGCGGCGCTGCGCCACTCTCTGGACGGTACCGAGTTGGAGGGCTATCCGGGCACCACACTGAAGCAGGCCTTGGATATCTTTGACGGCGTGGGCGGCTTTACCTATACCACCACGCTGGAGCAGCCGGACATCTGGATGGAGGATATCCAGGCGTGGCTGGCGGAGGGGACCCCGGTCATGGTGTGCTGGAATGACTGGGGCGGACATTGGCAGGTCATCGTCGGTTACGATACCATGGGGACCGAGACCCAGCAGGACGACGTGTTCCTGGTGGCCGACCCTTATGACACCACCGACCACAACCAGGACGGCTACGGCGTCTATCCCGCCGAGCGGTTCCTGTATAACTTCAGCATGTACGATTCTTTCCCCGAGGAGGAGGGCGGAAACGACATGCTGTATATCGCCGCCAAACCGGCGGAGTGAAGAGAAAACGGGGCCCGGACAGCCAAGCTGTCCGGGCCCCGCTGGGTTATTGCTCCATCGCAGTGATGAGGCCCACCCGCCGGGCGTGGCGGCCGCCCTCGAACTCGGTGGTGAGGAAGGTCTCCACGATGGCCTCCGCCAGATTGGGGCCCACGATGCCCGCCCCCAGGGCCAGCATATTGGCGTCGTTATGGCGGCGGGTCATCTCCGCCATGAGTGGGTCGGTACACAGGGCGCAGCGCACGCCGTGGACCTTGTTGGCGGCGATGGAAATACCGATGCCGGTGGTGCAGATGACGATGCCACGCTCACACTCGCCGGAGGCCACCGCCTCCGCCGCAGCCTTGGCAAAGACGGGATAGTCGCAGCTCTCCGTGGAGTGGCAGCCGAAATCCCGGTAGTCCAGGCCGTGAGCGTCCAGGTATTCGATGATGTGCTGCTTCAGGGCGTATCCGCCGTGGTCAGAACCCAATGCGATCATAGTGATACCTCCAGATTGAAATAAGCGGATGCTACAGTTTGACGAAGCGGGGCTTTCGCCCCTCGTAGACCGCGATGTACCGGAAGCCGGCGGCGCGGATGAGGTCATAGGCTTCGGGGACGCCCTGGCCCACGTTCTCCGGCACGTGGGCGTCGCTGCCCACCGTGAGAATCTCGCCGCCCAGCTCCCGGTAGAGGGCCAGCCAGGGTCGCCACTCAGCCAGAGTGCAGCCATTGTAGGTGTTGAGCTCCATGCCCCGGCCCGAGGCGATGGCAATGGCCAGCGCCACCCGGATGCGGTCGGCATAGCGGTCCATGGAGACCTCGGGGCAGCCGCGGGCCATATAGCGCAGCGGGTAGATGATGTGCCCCAGCACGTCGTAGGCGCCGGCGGAGGCCAGCCGCTCCAGGGAGGAGACGTAGTCGTCCAGAGCCTGATAACAGGCCCCGGGGGAGCGGTAGTCTCCGTAGTAGAAATCGTCTCCCCCGGCGGCCAGACTGCGGTTGTGGACCGAGCCGATGACGAAGTCCAGCTCCGGTGGGGCGGCGGCCAGGGCGCTGCCGTCCAGGTGGCCGCTGCCGAACTCCAGGCCCAGCCGAAGGGTCAGGCGGCCCTGAAACTGCGCCCGGACCCGCTGAAACTGCTCTGCCGCCGGGGCCCAGTCATAGGGCTCCATAGGGCCGCCGTGGAGCCCCACGGTGTCGTAGTGGTCGGTAATGCAAAGCTCGCTGAGGCCCGAGCGGACGGCGGCCTCGGCCTGCTGCTCCAGCGGGACGCTGCTGTCGGGGGAGAGCTGGGAGTGGGTATGGTAGTCGATGAAGTAGCTCATAGGATGCCTCCGGATGAATGGGATATACGCTCAGAAGGGCCAGGCGCCGCCGGGAATCCACCGCAGGAAGCGGGTGGGATACCAGGAGGGCACCATCAGCCCGATGAGAACGGGGTAGAAGGCGGCGAAGAGGACCACGGAGAAGGCCGTCATGCCGTAGACCGCCCACTGCCAGCGTCCCACCTTCCGCTCCATCATGTCGTTCATGGCGTAGCTGATGGCCAGCACCAAAAACAGGGTGGAGGGGAAGTAGTGGTAGGCGAAGGTGATGCGGCCGATGGCAAACCAGGGCAGAAGCTGGGACAGATAGCCGACCAGGAGGAACAGGGCCTTACCGCAGCGGCGGCGGACCGTCTGGACCGCCAGGATGACCACCGACAGCAGGCCCGTCCAGGCCACCACCGGGTTGTTGAAGCAGGCGAAGGCCGCCTTGAAGCCGGGCACCGAGGTGGAGTCTAGGTAGTAAAGGATGGGGCGGCCGTCCACGAGCCACTGATACCAGCGGGACTCGTAGGGGTGGTGCTCGGTGACGCCCACGTGGTAAGTGAACATAAACTTCTGGTTCTCCAGCATGGCGTCCACCAGGTTGGCGGAACCCTTGAGGATGAGCTCCCGCTCGCCCCGCAGGACCTGGGGAAGCTGGACGAAGGGCCAGGAGAACAGCTCGCCCAGCATGTCGAGAAGCCCGCCGTCGTTGCCCCGGGCGGCGGCGTAGGGCCAGTAGGACAGGGTGTAAATGATCACCGGGATGACCACCCAGCACAGCACGGAAAACAGCAGAGTCTGGACCAGCCAGGGGGCGAAGGGGAAGTCCGCCGGGCGGTCCCGCCACTTGAACCACACGCCCAGGAAGTAGAGCAGGGCCAGGCCCGCCCCGGCATAGATTACCGTCCACTTGCTGGCCGCCCCGATGCCCCAGAACAGCCCGGAGAGGAAGAGTGGCAGGGCGTCGCCCCGGAAGGAGGTCCCGGCGGGAAGGGTGAGATAGCGGTACATGAAAAAGTAGGCCAGCAGGATGAAAAAGACCCCGTAGGTGTCGATGGTGGCGATGCGGGTCTGCACCAGGTGCATGAAATCGAAGGCGAACAGCGTGGTGCCGCAGAAGGCGATGGCGGTCCTGCCGAAGAGGTTTTTCAGGAAGACGTAGAGGATGGGGAGCATCAGCACGCCGAACAGGGTGCCCATGAACCGCCAGCCAAAGGGGGTGAAGCCGAACAGCCGGATCCCCACCGAGAGGATGAGCTTGCCCAAGGGCGGGTGAGAGACCTCATAGGGCTCGATGCCCCGGATGTGCTCATAGGCGGTGCGGGGATGATAGATTTCGTCAAAATAGGAGGAGTTGTACCAGGTGGACTTGTCCGGAATGGTGTCCTGCTCGTCAAAGAGGGCCAGGTCAGCGGAGGGGACGGCCTGCGGGGGCTGGGCAGCCACCACGGCGTCGGGGACGGCCCGGACCCCGTCCTGGTCGTAGAGGGCCAGCTCGCCCAGCTCCAGGGGGGCCTTGCCGGGGAATCCGGTGAGCCGCAGATACCGGACCTGGACCGGGCCGCCCTCCGGCTCGATGAAATACCACTTGAACAGGGTGTTGTACTTCTGGTGGATGGAGCGGACCGAGCCGGCCGGAGCGTTCCGGTCTACCGGGGTCCAGGCGTAGGCGGATTTGTTGTCCTCGTCCACGCTGACCTGAAGGGCGGTCCAGCTTTTCCCGTCGGCGGAGACCTCCAGGGAGTAGTCTCCCGTCCCCAGGCCGGTGTACCAGCCCAGCCGGGTCAGGGCGACGGTCCGGTCCAGGGAGAATTCCACGGTGGCGGTCTCGTCAAAGGACTGGAAGGACTGGGGATTGGTGAAGCTGCCCAACTGGAAGAAGGCGGTGCAGGCATAGGCCGCCGTCACCAGCAGCAGGGGCAGGGCGTCCTTTTTCCCCATGGGATACCGTTTGGCGGAGAAGGTCATGGGCCGCCGCTCCCGCATGGCAATCCACTCCAGGCTGTCCCGGCGGGGAGCCTGGGCGTGCCAGTAGTAGAAAAAGAACAGCAGGACCAGGATCAGCGTGCCCAGGGGGAACACCAGGGTCCAGGACAGGTAGGGCAGGACGTATTGGTTCACAAGGTCCGCCGCGGACTGGAACAGGTCGGGCATGGTACACCTCCGAAGAGCGGTAGAAATAAAATAGAGGACAGCCCATATGGACTGTCCTCTATTCTATTTCTTTTTCCTTCTCTTGTCAAAAAGATTCTTAAGCGGATCACCGGAGTCCTCTTTTTCCTCCCCCATGGACTCGGCAAAGGCATGCAGGGCCTCCTTCTGGGCTCGGCTCAGACCGGTGGGAACCAGGACCTTTACGGTGACGTACTGGTCGCCCCGGCCCCGGCCGTTGAGGCTGGGAATGCCCTTGCCGCGCAGACGGAAGGTGGTGCCGGTCTGGGTGCCCTCGGGCATGGAGTATTTCACCGTGCCGTCGATGGTGGGAATCTGGAGCTCCGCCCCCAGGGCCGCCTGGGCGAAGGAGACCGGCTGTTCCATGTAGACCGACGTGCCGTCCCGGCGGAAGATGGGGTGGGGCTGGACGGTGACGCCAATGAGCAGATCGCCCGCCGGCCCGCCGTTTTTGCCCGCGCCGCCCTGCCCCCGCAGGGAGACGGCCTGGCCGTTGTCGATGCCCGCCGGGATGGTGACGGACAGCTTCTTCTGCCGCCGGACGCTCCCCGCGCCGCCGCAGGATTTGCAGGGCTGGTGGATGATCTTTCCGGTACCGCGGCAGCGGGTGCAGGCCGCGGTGGTGGAGAAGGAGAAGCCGCCTCCTCCCCGCTGGATCCGGACCACGCCGCTGCCGTGACAGTCGGGACAGATCTCCGCCGTGGTGCCGGGGGCGCAGCCGGAGCCCTTGCACTCATCGCAGGGCTCCGTGCGGGTGACGGTGATCTCCTTCTCGCAGCCGAAGGCCGCCTCTTCGAAGGTGATGGTCACCCCGGCCCGGATGGTCTCTCCCTTCTGGGGGGCGTTGCGGCTGCGGCCGCCTCCGCCTCCGCCGCCGAAGCCCCCGCCGAAGAAGGAGCCGAACAGGTCGCCCAGGTCAATGTCACCCATGTCGAAGCCGCCGAAGCCGCCGCCAAAGCCGCCGCCGGGTCCGCCGGCGCCGAAGTTGGGGTCCACACCCGCGTGGCCGAACTGGTCGTAGCGGGCCCGTTTGTCCTTGTCGGACAGGACCTCGTAGGCCTCGTTGACCTCCTTGAACTTGGCCTCGGCGGTCTTGTCGCCGGGGTTGAGGTCGGGGTGGTACTGCTTGGCCAGCTTGCGGTAGGCCTTTTTCAGTTCATCGTCCGAGACGCCTTTAGACACGCCCAGGACTTCATAGTAATCTCGTTTTTGATCAGCCATATCGTCGTCGCAAAGCCCGCGCCGCGTGGAACGACCCTCGCCCTTCCGTGCGGTGCCGCTTTGCTCCTCCTCTCCGCCCAAAACCCGCCGCGCTGGGCTTCGGGCCTGGGATACAGGGTAGCAGAGCCGCTGCAAGCAGCGGCTCTGCAAATACAAAATTTACGGATTGTCGTCGCCGTCCACCACGGTGTAATCGGCGTCCACCACGTTAGGGTCGGTGTCCGCGCCGGCGGCGGAAGCGCCGCCGGTAAAGCCCGCGCCGCCCATGTCCGGGCCCGCGCCTGCCTGGGGGCCGCCCGCCTGGTTGTACAGCTTCTCGCTGATGGGGTAGAAGGCCTTGCTCAGCTCCTCGGTGGCGGTCTTGATGGCCTCCACGTCGGTGCCCTTCAGGGCGTCCTTCAGCTTGCCCAGGGCGGCGTCCAGGGTGGCCTTGTCGCCCGCGTCGATCTTGTCCTTCAGGTCCTCCATGACCTTCTCGGTCTGGTACACCATCTGATCGCCCTGGTTGCGCACGTCCACCTCTTCCTTGCGCTTGGCGTCCTCGGCAGCAAACTGCTCGGCCTCCTTGACGGCCTTGTCGATGTCCTCCTTGGACATGTTGGTGGAGGAGGTGATGGTGATGTGCTGCTCCTTGCCGGTGCCCAGATCCTTGGCGGAGACATTGACGATGCCGTTGGCGTCGATGTCGAAGGTCACCTCGATCTGAGGCACGCCGCGGCGGGCCGGGGCGATGCCGTCCAGGTTGAACCGTCCCAGGGTCTTGTTGTACTGGGCCATCTCACGCTCGCCCTGGAGCACATGGACCTCTACGGAAGTCTGGTTGTCGGCAGCGGTGGTAAAGGTCTGGCTCTTCTTGGCGGGGATGGTGGTGTTGCGCTCGATGAGCTTGGTCATCACGCCGCCCATGGTCTCGATGCCCAGGGAAAGGGGGGTGACGTCCAGCAGCAGCAGGCCCTTCACGTCGCCCACCAGCACGCCGCCCTGCAGCGCCGCGCCCATAGCCACGCACTCGTCGGGGTTGATGCCCTTGAAGCCCTCTTTGCCGGTGAGCTTCTTCACCATGTCCTGCACAGCGGGGATACGGCTGGAGCCGCCCACCAGCAGGACCTTGGACAGCTCGCCGGAAGAGAGGCCGGCGTCGCCCATGGCCTGCTTGACGGGGCCGGCGGTGGCCTCCACCAGATGGGCAGTGAGCTGGTCAAACTTGGCCCGGGTCAGGGTCAGGTCCAGATGCTTGGGGCCGGTGGCGTCGGCGGTGATATAGGGCAGGTTGATGGCAGTGGAAGTGACGCCGGACAGCTCGATCTTGGCCTTTTCGGCGGCCTCCTTCAGGCGCTGCATGGCCACCTTGTCGCCGCTGAGGTCGATGCCGGTGTCCTTTTTGAATTCAGCGGCCATCCAGTCCATGACACACTTGTCGAAGTCGTCGCCGCCCAGGCGGTTGTTGCCGGCGGTGGCCAATACCTCGATAACGCCGTCGCCGATCTCCAGGATGGACACGTCGAAGGTGCCGCCGCCCAGGTCGTAGACCATGATCTTCTGGTCGGACTCCTTGTCGATGCCGTAGGCCAGGGCCGCGGCGGTGGGCTCGTTGATGATCCGCTTTACTTCCAGACCGGCGATGCGGCCGGCATCCTTGGTGGCCTGGCGCTGAGCGTCGGTGAAGTAGGCGGGGACGGTGATGACGGCCTCGGTGACGCTCTGACCCAGATAGGCCTCGGCGTCGGCCTTCAGCTTCTGGAGCACCATGGCGGAGATTTCCTGTGGGGTGTAGTTCTTGCCGTCAATGCTCACCTTAAAGCTAGAGCCCATCTCGCGCTTGATGGAGCTGATGGTCCGGTCGGGGTTGGTGATGGCCTGGCGCTTAGCCACCTGGCCCACCATGCGCTCGCCGTCCTTGGAGAAGGCCACCACGGACGGAGTGGTGCGGTTGCCTTCCGCGTTGGGGATGACGACGGCGTCGCCGCCCTCCATGACGGCCACGCAGGAGTTGGTGGTACCCAAGTCAATGCCGATGATCTTAGACATAATATATTCCTCCAATAATCAAGAAATTGGTTTTACAAAAGAAATGCGGAGAAGCCGAAAACCGGGCGTTGGGGCGTGGCGGCCTGCGTCAGTTGGCCACCTTCACCATGGCGAACCGGATGACCTTGTCGCCCAGCTTGAAGCCGGCCTGGAACACATCCACGATGGTGTTCTCGCCAGCCGCTTCGTCCTCCACATGCATGACGGCGTTGTGGAGGTTGGGATCGAAGGACTCGCCCAGGGCGGGAATCTCCGAGATGCCCAGCTTAGTCAGGATCTCCCGGAGCTGAGTCATGGTCATCTCTACGCCCTTTTTGAAGGCCTCGTCGGCGGTCTCCTGCTTCAGGGCCCGTTCCAGATTGTCGTAGACGGGAAGGAAGGCGGTGAGGGCGTCGGCCTTGGCGTCGGCGTAGATGCTCTCCTTTTCCTTCTGGCTGCGCTTGCGGAAGTTGTCGTACTCGGCGGCCAGCCGGAGGTACTGCTCCTCCTTGGCAGACAAGGAAGCTTTCAAATGCTCCAGCTCCTCCGACAGCGGGTCCTGGGTTCCGGCGGCGGGCTCCTCCGGAACGATATCCTCCGGGACCTCGGCGCTCTCCGCGTGCTCTGACGCGGCCTGAGCGGCCTTCTGCTCCTGGTCTTTTTCACGTTTGCTCATGATGATTTTGCGGCCTCCTATCGGTCATCGTGCTCGGGGTCCTCCCCGGCGGGGGGAAGCCCGCCCTTGCCGAACATGCGGGAGAGACCCTCCGCAAAGTAGGAAAGACGGGCGGAAATCTTGGCGTAATCCATACGGGTGGGACCCACAACGCCCACGACGCCGCGCATGCCGTCGCCGATGTCGTAGCTGGCCATTACCACGCTGGTGTCCTTCAGGGCGTCCACCACGTTCTCCGGCCCGATGAGGATCTCCATAGGGTCCTTGTCGGGCATGGGGAAGCGGGCGGCGTCCCGGTCCTCGGACAGATAGGTCATCAGCGGCGCCGCCCGGTCCAGACTGTGGTACTCCGGGTGGGTTAAAAGGCTGGCAATGCCTGCCGTGTGGACGGTGCGCTGCTCCAGACTCTCCAGCACCTCCACGGCGAAGGAGACCACCAGAGAAATGAGGCCGTAGGCCTCGCCCGCCGCGTGGGAGGCCACCCGCATCAGCTCGGGGGTGATCTCGTCCAGCGTCAGGCCGGTAAAGGTGGCGTTGAGAAGGGTGTTCAAAAGCTGGAGCTGAGCCTCCGACAGGTCGGAGGGCAGGCGCACCAGCCGGTTGCGTACCACATTGGTGTCGGTCATGACCACAATGATGAAGGCGTCGCGGTCCACCATCAGCAGGTCGAAGCGCCGAATGGTGATCCGGTCGCCCCCGGCGGCCAGGGCAAAGGAGGGGTAGCGGGTGAGCTGGGAAATGATCCGCCCGGCCTGGTCGATGACCTGGTCCAGCTCCCGCATCTTCATGTGCAGCGCTTCATTGAGCCGCTTGGTCTCCTGCGCTGACAGGCGGTAGTCGGTCATCAGTTCATTGACGTAGATGCGGTAGCCCTTGGGAGAGGGGATGCGTCCGGCCGAGGTGTGGGGCTGCTCCAGCAGGCCCAGAGCCTCCAGATCGGCCATCTCGTTGCGGATGGTGGCCGACGAGACGTTCAGTCCCGGCAGAGAGGCGATGGCCTTGGAGCCCACCGGCTCCGCCGTCTCAATGTAGTTTTCGATGATGGCGCGGAGGATTTTCTTCTTCCGGTCGCTCAGATCCATACCGCGCTCACCTTCTTTTTAAAATCGGAAGCGCCATCGCGCCTCTTTTAGCACTCATTATCCCTGAGTGCTAATGTAAATCTACCACCGCCCCGGGGAAAAGTCAATAGGAAGGTTGTAAATTAAATGTGAACGCTAAAAATGTTTGCAAAAGTGGGGCTGGATTGCCAAAACGCCGCAGGGGCGCAGGGAAATTTTCGCAGGTGGCCGCCCGCATAGAACAAGGGAGATTTTCACATCCTTTTCCATAGAAGATGAACATGGAGGGAGATCCCGATGAAAAAATGCGCCGCGGCCCTGGTGGCCGCCGTTCTGCTGATCCTGCCCGCCGCCGCCGTCTCCGGTGGACCGGCGGTGGAAGCCGGTTCCGCCATCCTGATGGAGAAGGAGACCGGCACGGTGCTCTACGAAGCGAATGCCCACGACAAGCTGGAGCCCGCCAGCGTCACCAAGGTCATGACCCTGCTGCTGGTGATGGAGGCCATCGACGACGGGCGGCTCAAGATGGAGGATATGGTCACGGTTTCCGCCCAGGCGGCCTCCATGGGCGGCTCCCAGGTCTACCTGAAGGAGGGGGAGCAGATGACCGTCCATGATATGCTCAAGGCGGTGGCGGTGGTGTCGGGCAACGACGCCGCAGTGGCCCTGGCCGAGCACATTGCCGGCAGCGAGGAGGGTTTTGTGGAGCGGATGAACCGCCGGGCGGCGGAGCTGGGCATGGCCGATACTACCTTTATCAACTGCACCGGACTGCCCGCCGCCGGCCACCTGACCTCCGCCTACGACATCGCCGTCATGTCCCGGGCGCTCCTGGCCCACCCCGGCATCCGGGAGTTCACCACCATCTGGATGGACTCCGTCCGGGACGGCCAGTTCCAGCTCGCCAACACCAACAAGCTCATCCGGTTCTATGAAGGGGCCACCGGCCTCAAGACCGGCTTCACCGATTCCGCCCTCTACTGCCTGTCGGCCACCGCCGAGCGGGACGGCATGGAGCTCATTGCCGTGGTGATGAAGTGCCCTACCTCGGAAAAACGGTTTGAAGGCGCCAAGGCCCTTCTGAACTTCGGCTTCGCCAACTATACCCTGCTGGACGTCCACCCTGACCAGGCGCTGCCGCCGGTGGAGGTGGCCCTGGGCGAGTGCTCCACCGTCCAGCCCGTGTTGGCCCAGTCCGGCCGTATTCTGATCGACAAGGCCGAGCTCAACAACGTCACCACCGAGCTGCGCCTCACCGAGCGGGTGGAGGCCCCTGTGGAGGCCGGACAGAAGCTGGGAGAGATGGTGGTCTCGGTATCTGGCGTGGAGCAGCAGACCATCCCCATTGTGGCTGACCAGGCTGTGGAGCGCCTGACCATGCCCGGCATCTTTAAGCGATTCCTAGATATCCTGTTTATGGCCGGATAGCCCCGGGGCTTTGTCCCCCCATACGCCGCCGGCCGCCCGTTCCCTTTTACGGAATGGGCGGCCGGTTATTTTGTACGAATCCCTTTCTGGGACCTTACAGAAATTTTATAGGAAGGGTGGGGGCTAGACCTTGACTGACATCAAAAGGTGTTGTATAATTTATACAAATACCCGAAGAAAAAATTCCATCAATTAGTATCATTTACAACCAAGAGGAGGAACTGCTTCGGGTATTTGGATAATAATACCAAAGAAATGGGGAAGCCTTATGGAGCAGGAGCAGTGGACCGGGTCCGCCCCGGAGCTGGCACAACATATAAAGGAGTACACCGACGGCCAGGCCATCCGGGCCTGGGAATACATGGGCGCCCACACAGCGGAGCGCGAGGGGCAGACGGGACATGTCTTCCGGGTCTGGGCGCCCCATGCGGCGGCCGTGTCGGTGGTGGGCGATTTCAACCAGTGGGTCCCCGGCTGCCACCCCTTGGAGCAGATGGAGGGGGGCATCTGGGAGGGCTTTATTCCCGGGCTCCGGGAGTACGACCTCTACAAGTACGCCGTGGAGACGCCGGACGGCCGGGTGCTGTTCAAGGCCGATCCTTACGCCTTTCACGCTGAGACCCGGCCCGGTACCGCCTCCAAGCTCTATGAACTGGGAGGCTATGAGTGGGGGGACAGGGGCTGGCTGGACTGGCGGAAGAAAAATCCAATCTACCAAAAGCCCCTCAACATCTACGAGGTCCACCTGGGGTCCTGGCGCCGGACGGGGGAGGGGGAGTTCCTCTCTTACCGGGACATAGCCGAGTACCTGGTGCCCTATGTCAAGGAGATGGGCTTCACCCACGTGGAGCTGATGCCCGTCACCGAGCACCCCCTGGATGACTCCTGGGGCTATCAGTGCACCGGCTACTTCGCTGCCACCAGCCGCTTCGGTACCCCCAAGGACTTCATGTACCTGGTGGACCAGCTCCATCAGGCCGGGGTGGGCGTCATTTTGGACTGGGTCCCGGCCCACTTCCCCAAGGACGCCTTCGGCCTGTACGAGTTCGACGGCCAGCCCTGCTACGAGTACACCGACATGCGCAAGGGGGAGCACGCCGACTGGGGCACCCGGGTGTTCGACTACGGCAAGAACGAGGTCCGCTCCTTCCTGTACTCCTCCGCCCTGTTCTGGCTGGAGATGTTCCACATCGACGGCCTGCGGGTGGACGCGGTGGCCTCCATGCTCTACCTGGACTACGGCCGCCAGGGGGGACAGTGGACCCCCAACATCCACGGCGGCAACGAGAATCTGGAGGCCGTGGACTTCATCCAGCAGCTCAACACCCGGATTTTCGGCCAGCACGACGACGTACTGATGATCGCCGAGGAGTCCACCGCCTGGCCCCTGGTGTCCCACCCGGTCAGCGAGGGCGGGCTGGGCTTCAACCTGAAATGGAACATGGGGTGGATGAACGACATCACCCACTATATGAAGATGGACCCCTATTTCCGGCAGTTCAACCATAAGGACATCACCTTCTCGCTGATGTACGCCTTTTCGGAGAACTTCATCTTACCCCTCTCCCATGACGAGGTGGTGCATATGAAGGGCTCTTTTCTCAACAAGATGCCGGGGACCTATGCCGAGCAGTTTGCCGGCGTGCGGGCGTTTTACGCCTACATGCTCACCCACCCGGGGAAGAAGCTGCTGATGATGGGCAGCGAGTTCGGCCAGTGGAACGAGTGGCATTTTGAGCAGTCCCTGGACTGGCACCTGCTGGCCAACGAGGAAAACCGGAAGACCCAGACCTTTTTCAAGGCGGCCAACGCCTTCTACCTGGAGCACAAAGAGCTGTGGGAGCTGGATTTCTCCTGGGAGGGCTTCGAGTGGATTCAGGCTGACGACAACCAGGCCGACACCGTGGCCTTCGTGCGCCGGGACAAGAAGGGCGGCGCTCTGGTGGTGGTGTGCAACTTCTCCCCGGTGGACCGGACGGGCTACCGCATCGGCGTACCTGCCGCGGGGCAGTATACCTGCATCTTCAACACCGACGACGAGGCATACGGCGGACAGGGCCGGGGGGACAAGGCTCCGGTAAAGAGCGAGTACGTTCCCTGCCACGGCCGGGGCCAGTCTCTCGTGCTCACGTTGCCGCCCATGAGCGCGGTGGTGTACCGCTGTACCCGGAAGTTCCCGCCCCGCCGGAAGAAGGCGGAGAGCCTTCCGGCCCGGAAGGACCCGGCAGACAAGCCGGCCATTCGGAAAAAGGCCCCCGCTCCGGCGGTGAAGAAACGGGCGGCCAAGCCCGCGGTGCGGGAGAAAAAAGCGCCCCCCGCCGTCCGGGAGAAGGCCGCCGCTCCGGCGGTCAGGACCCCGGCGGCCAAGCCCGCGGTGCGGAAGCGCTCGCCTGTCCCGGCCGTCAAGCCGGAGAAGGACTCCTGAACCCAGCCCCCAGGGAATGGGAAGAACGATCTCCCCACTTCAACCAAGAGGTGATAGAATGAAGAAGACATGTGTGGCCATGCTCCTGGCGGGAGGCCAGGGCAGCCGGCTGAAGGCCCTCACCAGCAAGGTGGCCAAGCCAGCCGTCCCCTTCGGGGGCAAGTTCCGGATCATCGACTTTCCCCTGTCCAACTGTGTGAATTCCGGCATCGACACCGTCGGCGTTCTCACCCAGTATCAGCCCCTGGAACTCAACAGCTACATTGGAAACGGCCAGCCCTGGGACCTGGACCGTTCCGACGGCGGCGTCCACATCCTGCCCCCCTACGTCAAGGAGGGGGACAAGGGCACCTGGTACAAGGGGACGGCCAACGCCATCTACCAGAACATCGGCTTCATTTCCCTGTACGACCCCGACTATGTCCTGATCCTCTCCGGTGACCACGTCTATAAGATGGACTACGAGAAGATGCTGGAGCGGCACAAGGCGGCGGGGGCAGCCTGCACCATCTCGGTGATGGAGGTCCCCATGGAGGAGGCCTCCCGCTTCGGCATCATGAACGTGGACGAGCACGACATGATCTATGAATTTGAGGAGAAGCCCAAAAAGCCTAAGAGCAATCTGGCCTCCATGGGGATCTACATCTTTAGCTGGAAGCAGCTGCGTGAGTATCTGGTGGCCGACGAGGCCGACGAGAAGTCCTCCAATGACTTCGGCAAGAACATCATTCCCGCCATGCTGGCGGCGGGGGAGCGGATGGCCGCCTACCGCTTTTCCGGCTACTGGAAGGACGTGGGCACCATCGATTCCCTGTGGGACGCCAACATGGATATGCTGGCGGTGGACAGCGGGGTGCAGCTTTTTGACCCCTCGTGGCCCATCTACGCCCGCACGCCCACCAAGCCGCCCCACTTTATGGGCTCCAAGGCCGTGGTGTCCCACTCCATGGTCACCGGCGGCTGCGAGGTCTACGGCGAGGTGGAGAATTCGGTGCTGTTCCACTCAGTGCGGGTGGAGGAGGGCGCCCGGGTCAAGTACTCCATCCTGATGCCCGGCTCGGTGGTCAAGGCCGGGGCGGTGGTGGAATATGCCATCGTGGCGGAAAACGCCGTCATCGGCGAGGGCGCCCGGGTGGGCGCGCCGCCGGAGGCCGACAAGCCCGAGGAATGGGGCATCGCCGTGGTAGCCGAGGGCATCAAGGTGGGGGACGGGGCCAGGGTCCCCGCCAAGTCCATGGTTACCCGTAACGTGAAAAGCGGAGGTGTAAGATGATGAACAAGCTGCATGGGATCATTTTTGCCTACCGCTCGAACCCCCAGCTCCGGGAGCTGTCTCAGCACCGGAACACCTGCTCCATCCCCTACGGCGGCCGCTACCGCGTGGTGGACTTCATGCTCTCCAACATGGTCAACGCCGGCATCACCGACGTGGGACTGATCGTCCACGCCAACTATCAGTCCCTGCTGGACCATGTGGGCTCCGGCAAGGACTGGGACCTGAGCCGCAAGCACGGCGGCCTGCGCATCCTGCCCCCCTTCGGCTACGCCGACAAGCGCCGGGAGGGGGACTACCGGGGCCGCATGGACGCCCTGGGCGGCGTATACTCCTATCTGGAAAAGATCCGTCAGGACTATGTGGTGTTGGCCGGCGGTGACGTGGCGGTCAACCTGCCCCTGGGTGAGATCTTCGAGGAGCATCTGCGGTGCGGGGCGGACATCACGGCGGTGTGTACCCCCGTCCCCCGGGGCGATCCCCGGAACTCCGACTATTTTACCGTGGACGCCGACGGCTGGGTCACCGATGTAGCGGTGCAGCCGGTGTATCCGGCGGGGCTGGAGTCCATGGAGGTCTACATCATGTCCAAGGCCCTGCTGATCAGCCTGGTGGAGCACTGCACTGCCCACAACATCCCCTCCTTCAGCCAGGGGGTGCTGCTGTCCATGTCGGATAAGCTGAAGATCCGCGCCTACAGCTACAGCGGCTATGCCGCCCGGCTCCAGTCGGTGTCCGGCTACTACGCACGGAGCATGGAGCTGCTGGACCCGGTGGTGCGCGCTCAGCTCTTCGACCCGGCCCGACCCATCAAGACCAAGGACCGCTCCGACCCCTCCACCTACTACGGCCCCGGCTCCCGGGCGGTCAACTCACTGGTGGCCGACGGCTGCATCATCGAGGGCGAGGTGGTCAACTCCATCGTGTTCCGGGGCGTCCGCATTGAGAAGGGGGCCAAAATTCAGAACTGCATTCTGATGCAGGGGTCGGTCATCCACCAGGACGCCGTCCTGAAGTATGCCATCACGGATAAAAATGTGCGGGTAAACCAGGGCAGGATGCTTATGGGTCACGAAACGTATCCCCTGGCCATTGCAAAGAATGCCGTGGTATAGGATAAAAGGCAGCGCGAGAGCAATGAAGCCACGCGTACTGCGGCAGACCGGCCGCCCAAGTTGGCCGGATGGAAAGGAGCGTTCCAAATGAATATACTGTTTGCTGCTTCCGAGGTAGCCCCCTTTATTAAGACAGGCGGACTGGCCGACGTGGCCGGCTCTCTCCCCAAGCATCTGGCCGCTCAGGGCCATGACGTGAAGGTCATCCTTCCCCTCTACGAGGGCATCGGTCCGGAGTGGAGGAAACAGATGAAGTTCCTCCTGCACTTCAACGTGCGGGTGGCTTGGCGGAACCCCTACTGCGGTCTGTTCGAGCTGCGGCGGGACAACGTGAGCTATTTGTTCGTGGACAACGAATACTACTTTAAGCGGGCCGCCATCTACGGCCATTACGACGACGGCGAGCGGTTCACCTACTTCTCCCGGGCCATTGTGGAGACCCCCGCCCACCTGGACTGGCACCCCGACGTGATCCACTGCAACGACTGGCAGACCGCACTGGTGCCCATCTACCTGCTGGAGGAGCGGGAGCGGGTCTGGGAGCTCCGCGGCACCAAGAGCGTCTTTACCATCCACAACATCGAGTACCAGGGCCGCTACGGCGATCAGGTCCTGGAGGACCTGCTGGGCCTGAACAAGGGCTATATGAATGAGCATATGCTGGCCTATTATGGGGACGTGAACCTGATGAAGGGGGCCATCTTCGCCGCCGACTATGTGACCACGGTCTCCCCCACCTATGCCGGCGAGCTGCAGTACCCCTTCTACGCCCACGGGCTGGAGGGTGTGATCGCCCACAACGGGTATAAGATGCGGGGCATTCTCAACGGCCTGGATACCGGCCTGTACGACCCGGCTCAGGACAAGGGCCTGGCGATGTGCTATTCCGCAGGGAACCTGGAGGGGAAAAAAGCCTGCAAGGCGGCCCTGCAGCAGGCGGTGGGCCTGCGGGAGGACCCCAACGTGCCCATCATCGCCTGCATTTCCCGCCTGGTGAAGCACAAGGGCTTCGACCTGGTTACCGCCGCCATCCATGAGATCATGGGGATGGATGTGCAGATGGTGGTGCTGGGCACCGGTGAGTGGAACTATGAGGAGGCGTTCCGTCACGCCGAGAGCCAGTACCCCAGCCGCTTTGCCGCCCGCATCCAGTATTCCGCCGCCCTGTCCACCGCCATCTACGGCGGCGCGGACATCTTCCTCATGCCCTCCATCTCCGAGCCCTGCGGCCTGAGCCAGATGATCGCCATGCGCTACGGCACCGTACCCGTGGTGCGGGAGACCGGGGGCCTGAAGGACACCGTACCTCCCTACCGCTGGGACGCCGGCGAGGGCCGGGGCTTCTCCTTTGCGGACATCAACGCCCACGATATGGTGTGGGTCATCCGCGAGGCCGTGGACCTGTACCATCAGAATCAGGCGGCCTGGAAAAAGCTCCAGATCGCGGGGATGACCGCCGACTTTAGCTGGGACGGTCCCGCCCGGGAGTATGAGGATATCTACTGTTCCATCACCGGCCTGCCCCGGCCGGAGCCTGCAGCCGCAGCGGAGCCGGAGCCCGTGGTTCAGCCGGACGTCCCCGCGGATCTCGCGGAGGCTGCGCCCGTTCCGGCAGAGGAGCTGTCTGCACAAGCGCCTCAGACCACGGGGGAGCCTGCGCCCCAAAAGGCTGCGGCGAAAAAGCCCGCCGCCCGCAAGCCCGCCGCCCGCAAGTCGGCGGCCAAGGCGGAAAAGGCCGCTGGGAAAAAGTCGGTGGCCCGGAAGTCCGCGGCAAAAAAGCCCGCGGCCGGGCAGGCGGAGCCAGATAAGCCGGAGGGCTGAGGCGTCCGGTCGGACGGTTGACAGCCGGCGTGTCCCTGTGATACACTTGGCCCGCAAACAGGTAAGCCATCCATGGACGCGGAGCGGTCTGGGGGCCGCTCCGCGTCCAATCTGTCTGAATAGGAGACAACCAAACCATGCCAGAGTATACAAAGAAAGATTTGGAAGAACTCATCATCGGCAAGCTGCGCCGGAACTTCGGCCGTGACGTGGACGAGGCCACCGCCATTCATATGTTCAAGGCTTGCGCCATGGTGCTGCGGGACATCATGTCAGCCCGGCAGCTCAAGACCGAGGACAAGGTGCAGCGCACCCACGCCCGCCAGATCCACTACCTGTCCCTGGAGTTTCTGATGGGCCGCTCTCTGATGAAAAACGCCTACAACCTGGGCGTTCTGGAGGAGCTGAAGGGGGCCATCGAGGATTTGGGCTTCTCCGCCCCCGACCTCTTTGAAATCGAGCCCGACGCTGGGCTGGGCAACGGGGGCCTGGGCCGCCTGGCCGCCTGCTATCTGGACTCTATGACCACCCTGGAGATCCCAGCCACCGGCTATACCATCTGCTATGAGTTGGGCATCTTTAAGCAGAAGATCATCGACGGCCAGCAGGTGGAGCTGGCCGACAACTGGCTGCCTGTGGGCGACGCCTGGCTCATACCCAAGGTGGATGAGACGGAAAAGGTCCACTTTGGCGGCCGGGTCAAGGACGTCTGGGACGAGAACGGAGGCCACCGGGTGGCGTACGAGGGCGGCACCGACGTATTGGCCATCCCCCGGGACATGGAGATCGCCGGTTACGGCACCGAGCACACCAACGTCCTGCGGCTGTGGGACGCCAAGAGCCCCGACCCGGTGGATATGAAGCTCTTCTCCACCGGCCAGTATCTGAAGGCGGTGGAGCAGCAGGCCATGGCCGAGGTCATCGCCAAGGTGCTCTACCCCGAGGACAACCACTACGAGGGCAAGTCCCTGCGGCTCAAGCAGCAGTATTTCTTCGTCTCCGCCACCGTCCAGTCCATCTGCCGCAAGCACAAGGCGGAGTACGGCACCCTGCGCAATTTCCATGAAAAGCACGTCATTCAGATCAACGACACCCACCCCACCCTGGTCATCCCTGAGCTCATGCGCATCCTGCTGGACCAGGAGGGCTACGGCTGGGACGAGGCGTGGCACATCGTCACCCACACCGTGGCCTACACCAACCACACCATTCTCTCCGAGGCCCTGGAGCGCTGGCCCCAGCAGCTCATCGAGACCCTGCTGCCCCGCATCTGGCAGCTTCTGATCGAGATCAGCAATCGCTATCAGGCCCAGCTCAACGAGGCGTTTCACGGCGACCAGGCCAAGGTGCGGGACATGGCGGTGATCTGGGGCGGCGAGGTCCGTATGGCCAACCTGTGCATCTGCGCCTGTTTCGCCGTCAATGGGGTGTCCGCTCTTCACTCGGAGATCCTGAAAAAGGACGTCTTCCACGACGCCTATACCCAGAACCCAGGCAAGTTCAAGAACGTTACCAACGGCATCGACCACCGGCGCTGGCTGTCCGAGATCAACCCCGCGCTGGACGCGCTGATCCGGGAATGCTGCGGCGGGGACGACTACCTGCTCCGCCCCGACGCCGTTCAGAAGCTGGAGAAATACCGGGACGACCCCAGCGCACTCAAGCGTCTGGCCGACATCAAGGCGGAGAACAAGCGCGCCTTTGCCAACTATGTGGCCCGTGAGACCGGCATCATCCTCAATACCGATGCCATGTTCGACGTGCAGGTCAAGCGGCTGCACGAGTATAAGCGCCAGCTCCTGAACGTGCTGCACATCACCTATCTGTACCAGCGGCTCAAGGCCGACCCCAACTTCCAGTTTACCCCCCGGGTGTACCTTTTCGGAGCCAAGGCCGCCCCCGGCTACGCCGTGGCCAAGCAGATCATCCACCTGATTAACTCTCTGTCCGCCACCATCAATGCCGATCCGGTGTGCCGGGACCGGCTCCAGGTGGTGTTCCTGGAAAATTACCGGGTCTCCCTGGCGGAAAAGCTGATGCCCGCCTCCGAGCTCTCCGAGCAGATTTCCACCGCCGGTAAGGAGGCCAGCGGCACGGGCAATATGAAGTTCATGATGAACGGCGCGCTGACCATCGGCACCCTGGACGGGGCCAACGTAGAGATGCACCAGCAGGTGGGGGACGAGAACATCTTCCTGTTCGGCCTCAAGGCCGACGAGGTGGCGGAAAAGAAGGCCAGAGGCTACCGCTCCTACGAGTATTACATGCAGGACGCGGCCCTCAAGGCGGTGATCGACCAGATTGCCCGGGGCTTCGACGACGGCGTGGCCTATACGGATCTGACCAACCGGCTCCTCTTCGGCAACGGAGCGCCCGCCGACGAGTATATGCTCCTGGCCGACTTTGCCAGCTATCGGGACGCCCAGGCCCGGGCGGGTCAGGCGTACCTGGACCCCAAAGATTGGAGCCGTATGGCCCTCATCAACATTGCCCGGTCCGGCATCTTTGCCTCCGACCGCTCCATCCGGGACTACGCCCGGGACATTTGGCATGTGCCGGTCAAAAAGTAAAGAAGCGCCCGGAGTCCGCCCGGTCTTTGGCGTTACGGCTGTATTTCCTGCCAGGCGATGACCCGGGAGGGGCAGATGCCGCCGAAATGGATGCTGTTTTCCGCCGGGCGGACCTCTGTGCCGTCAAAGCCGGCGCCGGTGTTGCGGTTGGGAAAGAGGAAGTTCCTGGCGCCCGAGGTGACGGTGAGCCGCAGCCGATGGCCCGGCTGGAAGGCGGCGGAGAGCTTGGAGGTGCGGATAGACAGCTTGTAGACCCGCCCCGGCTCCATGAGCTTGGGGGCCCCGAACCCGTCGCGGTAGCGGGCGGAGAGCACCCCGTCGGCCAGCTTCCTGGACCGGCCGTGCTCGTCCACGTCGGTGATGCGGACGATGAAATCGGTGTCCGGCGCGTCGGAGGAGACGTAGAGCTCCACGGTGAAGTCCCCGGTGAGCACCAGGGGCTGGGTGAGCGCCGGCGTGGTGTAGGACAGTACATCGGGCCGCTGCTCCACCAGGGTGTAGTCCTCGGGCACCCCCAACTCGTTTTCCGACAGGTCAATGATGTGCTCGGCCGGGTCGGCCGGGTCGTAGGTGTAGCTGTCGCAGCCCTGCTCCTCCGGCAGTGCGTCTGACAGCCCGCCTCCGGGAGTCAGGTAGAAGGAGACCGTTCGGCCCCCGGGGACCGGCCAGTTTCCGGCGGTCTTCCACTTCTCCTCGCCGATGGTGTAGTAGCGCACCGTGGGCATGGCCTCGGCGCCGTTGTCCGCCCCCAGAAGGTGGTGGTCGAACCACTGGAGGAAGATGAGGTCGATGTCGTCGCGCAGCGCGCCGTTGCCCAGCGCCAGCCCGTGGAGGTCGTAGCGGGCGTTGCCGCTGTGGGGCCAGGGCCCCAGGATGATCTTACGCCGCCCGTCGGGGTAGTCCGCCGTCAGGTCCAGGGCCTCGGTGGTGCCGGCGCCGTTGTCGTCGAACCAGCCGGAGACGATGAGGGCGGGCACGTCCACGCCGGCCCCCCGCTCCGCCCAGTCCCCGGCCCGCCAGAAGTCGTCGTTGTCCGGGTGGGCCAGCCACTGGTGGAAGAAGGGGATGTCATAGCCCAGCGCCTTCCGAGGCAGGTCGGCCAGGGGCCGGATGTCCAGCACCTCGTCCCAGTCGTCCCGCTCCATCTTGGTGCCGTCGAACTGCTGCTGCGAGACGGAGAAGGCCCAGGCCAGCATCCCGGACACCAGGGAGCCCCCCTTCCGGGGCAGGTCGTGGAAGGCGCTGCCGGCGCAGACCACGCTGATGAGGGCCTTCAGGTGGGGATTCCGGGACGCGGCGGCCGCCCACTGGACATAGCCCAGGTAGGAGCCGCCCACCATGCCCACGCTGCCGTCGCACCAATTCTGGGCGGCGATCCAGTTGAGGGTGTCGTCGCCGTCCTCGGTCTCAAAGTGGTTGGGAATCCATGCCCCGCCGCTCTTGTTTCGGCCCCGCACGTCCTGGAGCACCACGGCGTAGCCCCGGTAGGCGTATCGCATGTAGTTGTCCAGCTCGTCCTCCTTGCCATAGGGGGTGCGCACCAGCACGGCGGGCACGGGCCGGTCCGTCCGGGGCAGCAGCAGGGAGGTGGACAAAGCCACCCCGTCCCGCATGGGCACCTCCAGGTTTTCCACCCGCCGGACCGGGAGGATGGGCTCGGGGCGGTAGGCCCGCCACCGGGCCAGAACGGTGGCATCCTCGCAGCCCTCCCGGACCAGCACGTGGACCCGCTCCCGGCTGGGGCAGGTGAAGGCCGCCAGCCTTCCACCGGAGACGGTGACGTTCCAGGGGTATTTGATCTCCCGCTGAGCCCAGCGCACACCGTCGTCGCTGCGGTAGCGGGCGCCCCAGGAGGTCTCCACCTCCGGGGGGCCGGGGAAGAGCCGCTCGTATTCCGCCATGCGCCCGGCCAGGGCCTCCAGGTCGAAGTGTGTCAGGGCCAGATAGCCGGCCGCCGCCTCGGCGGAGAGGGGCTGGAAGGGGGCAAGGACGGCGGTCTCGGGGTCCAGGGGAGCGTGGAGCACCCCGCAGGGCGTGAACCGCAGGTCGGCGCAGCGGATACCGGAGACATAGAGATGCCAGATACACATAATAACGACCCCTTTCACGATACAAGATATTCTCAAGCAAAGCTATTTTGTATAAAAACCATAAAGGCAGGGGACCATGGTCCCCTGCCTTTATGGTTCCTCTTTGCGCTCCCGACGCTTGTCGATGAGCGAGCCGATGGCAATGCCCATAACAGCGCCGAAGACGGGACCCAGGACCGGCTCGTGGGTGCCCATACCGATGAAGACACCCAACACCAGGCCGGGAATGGCCAGGGCCCAGGTCCAGACAGGCTTTTTGGCCATGTTGGAATCGTCCTTGACCTTCCCGAAGTAGGGGTTGTACGGACCTTCCTGAGCCGGGTCCTTGCCTTTTTTCCTGCGCGCCATTGCCGTCGCTCCCTTCGCCGTAGGCTGATGAGCTCATTCTAGCATAAAGGGAGCCGTTTGTCCATGCTTAGAGCCTGCACAGCTCGGCGGCGGTCTGCGCGGCCAGGCGGGCGTTGTGGAAGACGAGCTGGATGTTGGAAGCCAGACTGTCGCCGCCGGTGAGATCCTTGATGGTGGCCAGCAGGAAGGGAGTGGTGGCCTTGCCGTGGATGCCCTGCTCCTTGGCCATGGCCACGGCCTGTTCAATGGCGGCGCTGATGACCGCGTGGTCCATGGAGTACTCCTCGGGGATGGGGTTGGTGACCAGCATGCCGCCCTTAAGGCCCATCCCCTGGCTGGCGTGAAAGGCGGCGGCCAGCTCGGCGGGGGAGTCCAGCTCGTAGTCCACGGCAAAGCCGCTCTTGCGGGTGTAGAAGGCGGGCAGCTCCTTGGTGCCGTAGCCGATGACGGGAACGCCGTGGGTCTCCAGGTATTCCAGGGTCAGTCCCAGGTCCAGGATGGACTTGGCGCCGGCGCACACCACCATGACGGGGGTCTGGGCCAGCTCCTCCAGGTCGGCGGAGATGTCCATGGTGGTCTCAGCGCCCCGGTGGACGCCGCCGATGCCGCCGGTGGCAAAGACCTGGATGCCCGCCATGTGGGCAATGATCATGGTGGTGGTGACGGTGGTGGCGCCGTCCTCGCCCCGGGCCACCAGCACCGCCAGGTCCCGGCGGCTGGCCTTGTTGACGGCCTGGCCCTTTTTGCCCAGGTACTCGATCTCGTCGTGGGACAGACCGGCCTTCAGGCGTCCGCCCAGGATGGCGATGGTGGCGGGCACGGCGCCGTTGTCCCGGATGATGGACTCCACCTGGAGGGCGGTCTCCACGTTCTGAGGGTAGGGCATGCCGTGGGAGATGATGGTGGACTCCAGGGCCACCACGGGCTTACCGGCGGCGAGGGCGGCGGCCACCTCGGGGGAGACGTCCAGATACGGGTTGAGAGACATATTGATTACCTCCAAAATGATAAAATACAAATTAAGATGGATGGGATCGGTTCAGAGCCCGGCGCGGGCCCGGACGGCGCAGGCGTTTAGGGCGGGGTTGATGGTCTCCGCCCCCTCCATGGCGATGGCGGAGGCAGCCAGACCGGCCCGGGCGGCCTCCTCCAGCCCCAGCCCCTCCAGCCAGCCCCAGGCCAGGGCGGCCATGAAGGCGTCGCCGCAGCCGGTGGTGTTGACCATCTTGGCTGTCCCGCAGGGGACCTTAATCCGCCCGCCCTGGTAGTCGGCGGCGTACACCCCGTCGCCCCCCAGGGAGATGAACACCCGGTGAAGCCCGGTGGACAGCAGCACGTCGGCGCAGCGGGCCAGGCTTTCGTCGCCGGTGATGGCCACGCCGGAGAGCAGCTCGGCCTCGATGCGGTTGGGCTTGAGGGTGTGGAGCCGGCCCAGGACCGGCTTGACCTTGACGGCCTTGGCGGTGGACACTGGGTCCACGAACACGGGGGCCTTGCAGTGCGACGCGATCCAGGCCAGGGTCGGCTCGGGGATGTTGGTGTCGCAGATGACCAGCCGGGCGTTGTTCAGAAGCGGCTCCTTGCCGGCCAGGAATTGGGGGGTCAGGTGGTCGTAGATCTCCATGTCGGACACGGCCAGCTCCATATCCCCCTTTTCGTCGGTGAGGAAGAGGTAGGTGGAGGTGGAAGCGCCGGGCACCTGCAGGCTGTGGGCCAGGTCAATGCCCAGCTCGATGCAGGAGGTGGTGATTTTCTGAGCATATACGTCGTCCCCCAGGGCGGTGATCATGCGTACATCCAGCCCCAGCAGGGCCATGTTGTGGGCGATGTTGCGGCCCACGCCGCCCAGGCTCATCCGCACCCGGCCGGGGTTGGAGTCCTGCCGGACCAGGGGGGCCAGGGGGGTGCCGCCGATGTCCATGTTCACCCCGCCCACCACCACCGCGTAGGGGGCGGTGCGGACGATGTAGCCCTTGCCGTCGATGTAGCCCTTTTTCATCAGATTGGAGATGTGGACGGCCACCGATGAGCGGGTGATACCCGCCCGGTCGGCCAGCTCCTGCTGGGAGATCAGGGGATTTTCCTGAATCCACTGGAGGATCTGGGCTTCCCGCTGGGTCATGGGGACACCTCCTAAGCAATTATTTATACAAGTAATCACATGATTAGTTTACCTGCTTTTTTCAAAAAGTCAAGGGTATTTTGCCCGGAGGGAACAAAAAAGACCCGGCAGCGTCTGAAGAGAGAAAAAGGAGGTCTGCGACGATGAAAAAAGCCATGCAGACGGCCCTGCTGCTGGGCCTTGCCCTGCTGGCGGGCTGCTCCGCCCCGGGGGCGGTTTTTCCCGCTTCCACACCGGTGCTGACAGAGTCCCCGGAGGCCGCGGCCACAGGCCCGGTGGATTCGGTACCCTGGTTTGCCACCTTCCGGGTGGTCTCCGGCGCGGAGACCGGGGAGCTGGTGCTGGCGGCCAACGGCGGGACGTCCGGTGAGGTCTGCGTTCTGAACACGAAGGACCTGCCGCTGGACCGGCCGGTGGAGAACGGAGAACTCATCAACGTGTATTACGACCTGCTGCTGGAGACCTTCCCCGCCCAGTTTGGCAACGTCTCCGCAGTGGAGCATACCAGGACGGAGCGGGACGACCGCTGCGGACTCTATCTCCAGGTGCTGGAGGACCTGTGGGCGGTGGATGAGGGCCTCAACGGGGATATCACGGAGCTGGGTGTGGACCTCAGCTCGGTTACCGACCTGTCCGAGAGCGAAAAGTCCGCCGTGGCCTGGGCCTTCGGCAATGCCCACGGTCTGACGCCGGTGGAGGGGACCTGGGATGAGTTGAAGGAGCAGGGCTATTTCACCGCCCAGCCTCTGGAGGGGGACGGCGCGCCGGAGGGGGCCGCCTTCTACCACTGGGAGGACGGGGCGCTGTTTTCCATCCGCACCAATGAGGATGCGGCGTGGAGCCTGCCCGACATCGCCGAAGGGAGCCCCCCGGTGCTCACCGCCTTCGACGCCCAGAAGTGGCGCTCCGGGCTGGGGGCCTACTTCTTCCAGGACTGCACCGCCGTCCAGGCCGACGACGGGACCTGGACCTACACCGTGGGGAGCGAGGCCATTTCCTGACCGAATATCCATAAAATAAGGCCGTCTGTCCCGGACCAGTGGACAGACGGCCCTTTTATGCCCTATACTGAAGGGGAAGGGGGGCGAAGACTTGAAGGTGGAAATAAAGATCGACCCGGCGCGGGCCGAGCCCACGGTCACCGTCACGGCCCCCGCCCTCACCGAGGAGGTCCGGGCCCTGGTCCGGAGCCTGGAGCCCCGGGGCCTGACGGGCTGGCGGGGGGAGGAGGCGATCCCCCTGGAGCCGGGGGACCTGCTGCGGTGCTACGCCGCCAACAAGGGGGTCTACGCCCAGAGCCCGGCGGGGGAGTATCTGGTGAAGCTGCGGCTCTACGAGCTGGAGGAGCGGCTGGACCCCGGGGTCTTCGTCCGCATCTCCCACTCGGAGATCGTCAATTTGAAGCAGGTGACCGCTCTGGACCTGTCCCTGGCGGGAACCATTAAAATGACGCTGGCGGGGGGCGCGGCGGTGTGCTGGGTCTCCCGGCGGTATGTGCCCAAGATCAAGCAGGCCCTGGGCCTGGGGAGGGGGAGAAGAGCATGACGGACGTACAGAAACAGTGGAGAAAGCGCATCCTCATCGGCGGATTTGTGGGGCTGACCCTCATGGCGGCGGGGGTCGTCTGCATCGGCAGCATCACCCTGTTCGGCGGCCGGCCGGACTACCGCCATCTCCAGTGGGTCACCCACGGCGCGGCGGCCTTTTTCGGCTCCGAGGGCCTGGCCCTGGCGGCCCAGTGCGCCGTCACCTTTGCTCTGGGCGCTTCGGTGGGGGTGGCCACCCTGCCCTTCGACGACTATGGCCCCGCCCTGGCCGCCCGGTCCTTGCTCCACTTTGCCGTTACGGGAGGGCTGGTGCTCCTGCTGGGCTGGCTGCTGGAGCTGGTCGGGCCCAGCCCGGCGGCCGTTCTGCTGCTTCTGGGGCTCTATACCTTCCTCTATCTGACGGTGTGGCTGGTACGGTGGCTGGGCTGGCGGGCCGAGCTGGACGATCTGCGTTCCGCCCTGGACCTGCCTGCGCCGTCGCCGTCCCGCCTCAACGGGCGGGAGAGCCTGCCTTACGCCCTGCTGCTGGCCGGATTCTTCCTGCTGCTGCGCCCGCTGGCGGAGGTGCTGGACGCCCCTGACGTGCCCGTGCTGCGGGCGCTGCTCCTGCCCTGGCTGGCCTACCCCTTCGTGGCTTTGCTGACGGGCTGGGCCTCCGGCCTGGCCCGGGGGCTGTGCCCTCTGGTGCCCCTGACCGCGTTTGTGAGCTTCCTGCCCAATCTGCTCTGGCCCCATGTGCCCTATGATTGGCAGCAGGAGGTTGTCTATGCCCTGCTGGCCCTGGGGGCCAATCTGCTGGCCGCCGTGGTGCGGCGGTGGCGGCGGCGCGGGGAGGAGAGAGGAGGAGCGCGATGAAGCGGGGGCTCTGGCTGGGCGGGGTCCTGGGCGCGTTGGCCCTGACCGCGGCGTGCAACTGGGCGGGCGCCTGGTATGGCGGCCCGGCGGGGCCGGTCAACGTGCTGGGCACTGGGTGCTATGTGGTGTTTTGGGCGGTGTTTACCTTCCAGGCGGGGGAGGACAGCCGGCTCCGGACGGTCTCCCTGGCGGCGGGGGCCATCCATTTTTTCTCCGCCGTCATGGGACTGCTGGGGCGGACCTGGCTGGGCGCCCTGGCCCTGCCCTTCGCAGCTCCCGCCGCCGTGGCGTTTTACGGCCTGTCGGCCTGGCTGGGCTGGACGGGCCTCTATGCCGCCGCCGCAGGGCTGTCGGCGCTGTGGGTATTCTGGGTGACGACCCGGCGGTAAAGCAAAGAAAGTGGGCCCTGGGGTCATTCCGCCTCACAAACCCTTGTAAAATCCCGCAGGAGTCCTTATAATATAGGGTACTGTGGAACCCTACAACGACGTAGAGAGAGGAAGTAAACCCATGGAACGCACAAAGATTGCCCAGATTTTTGCCGATCAGGAGCACTTCGGCGGCCGGGAGGTCCGGATTTCCGGCTGGGCCCGCACCATCCGGGACATGAAGACCTTCGGCTTCATCGAGCTCAACGACGGCTCCTGCTTCAAAAACCTCCAGGTGGTGATGGAGGCCGCCACCCTGTCCAACTATAAGGAGATCGCCGGGCAGAACGTGGGCGCCGCCCTGACGGTGGCCGGTACGGTGGTCCTGACGCCCGGGGCCAAGCAGCCCCTGGAGGTGAAGGCCGCCTCCATCACGGTAGAGGGTCCCTCCGCTCCGGAGTACCCTTTGCAGAAGAAGCGCCACAGCGTGGAGTACCTGCGCACGATCCAGCATCTGCGGCCCCGGACCAACCTGTTTTCGGCCACCTTCCGGGTGCGGAGCGTGGCGGCCCACGCCATCCACACCTTCTTCCAGGAGCGGGGCTTCGTCTATGTCCACACCCCCATCATCACCGCCTCCGACTGCGAGGGGGCGGGCGAGATGTTCCGGGTGACCACCCTGGATCTGGACAACGTGCCCAAGACCGGGGACGGGGCCGTGGACTACACCCAGGACTTCTTCGGCAAGCCGGCCAACCTGACGGTGTCCGGCCAGCTCAACGCGGAGAACTTTGCCATGGCCTTTGGGGACGTGTATACCTTCGGCCCCACCTTCCGGGCGGAGAAGTCCAACACCACCCGCCACGCCGCCGAGTTCTGGATGATCGAGCCGGAGATGGCCTTCTGCGACCTGGCCGGCGACATGGACGTGGCCGAGGCCATGATCAAGTTTATCATCCGCACGGTGCTGGAGAAGTGCCCCGACGAGATCAACTTCTTCAACTCCTTTGTGGATAAGGGCCTGAAAGAGCGGCTGGAGCATGTGGCCTCCTCCGACTTCGGCCGGGTGAGCTACACCGAGGCCATCGAGCTGTTGAAGCAGTCGGGCCACAAGTTTGACTATCCGGTGGACTGGGGCTGCGACCTCCAGACCGAGCACGAGCGGTACCTCACCGAGCAGGTCTTTCAAAAGCCGGTGTTCGTCACCGACTATCCCCAGGAGATTAAGGCCTTCTATATGCGCCTGAACGACGACGGCAGGACCGTGGCGGCCGCCGACTGCCTGGTGCCGGGCATCGGCGAGATCATCGGCGGGTCCCAGCGCGAGGAGCGGCTGGACGTCCTGGAGCGCCGCATCCGGGAGCTGGGCATGGACCCCCAGGACTACTGGTGGTACCTGGATCTGCGCCGCTACGGCGGATGCAGGCACGCCGGCTTCGGCCTGGGCTTCGAGCGCATGGTGATGTACCTCACCGGCGTGGGCAACATCCGCGACGTTCTGCCCCACCCGCGCACGGTGGGCAACGCCGAGTTCTGAAAAATGAGATTGCACAAGGCCGCCGTCTAGAGTCCTCCAGACGGCGGCCTTGTGCGTGCTGCTGTCCCATGTCTGGGACTTTTTATAGAACGAAAGTTCGATAAAATTCCTTAGTTGTATTGACGCGGGCGGAAAAAAGGTGCTATGATGGGCATGCAATAGAACATGAGTTCTATTCAACGGCGGCCGGATCGGCGGCCTCCGCGGGCTTGAACCGGGCCATGAGGAACACGGCGGCCAGAATGATGAGGCTGCCCAGAGCCTTGGCGGGGGTGACGGGCTCGGACAGGACCAGGATGCCGCACAGGTTGCTGGCAATGGGCTCCAGCAGGGAGAAAATGGCGGCGGTGGTGGCGCTGAGGTAGCAGATGCCGATCTGGAACAGGACCACGCCCAGGAAGGAGGTGCACAGGGCGACCAGGAGGGTGAGCAGCATGGCCTTGGGCGGCAGGGCGAAGACGATCTGGCGGGTGGGGATGTGGACGGCCAGCATGGCGCAGGACACGCCGATGGCCATGTAGAAGGAGACCACAAGGGGGTCCATCTCCCGGATGACGGTTTTTTCGGTGCACACCATGTAGCAGGCGTAGGTAAAGCCGGAGATGGTGGCCAGGGCGAGGCCGGCGCCGGAGACGGGGCCGCTGTCCCGCTCCAGAAAGCAGAGCACGCCGATGCCGGCCAGGACCAGGGCGGCCAGGCGGACCCGGCCCAGCCGGTCGTGAAAGACGACCCGGCACAGGACGGCCACAAAGACGGGATAGAGGAAGTGGAGGGTGGTGGCGATGCCGATGCCCACGAAGCGGTAGGAGTCGTAGAGCATGAGGGTGGTGAAGCCCCGTCCCAGGATGCCCACCGCCAGGACCGTGGCGAGCTGCCGGGGGGAGATACGCAGGGAGATCTTGCGGAGGCGCAGCAGGAGGAAGATAGGGAGGATGACCAGCGCGTTGCGATAGAAGGTGAGGGTAAGGGCGTTGCTGCCCATGCCGTAGGTCAGACGGCCCAGCAGCGGGGTGACGCCGAAGAGCAGGGCGGAGAGCGCGGTACAGAAGATGCCTTTGCGGTGCACGATGCATTCCTCCAGTGGATGGTGATAGACGGGACAGGGAGCGTGGCATCAGCGCCGCGCCCCGCCGGGGCTTGGGCTGGCTTTGGGCAGGTTCCAGCGGAAGTAGGCTGCGCACAGGCGCAGGGCCACCACCGCCGCCGCGCCCAAAAGAGTGGCGGCCGTACTGCCCAGCGGCATCCAGGCCAGGGAGCAGAGCAGCGCCCCGATGAGGGAGGCGCAGGCGTAGAAGTGCTTGACGAAGATGTAGGGGGTGTCGCCGGCCAGCACGTCACGGAGCACGCCGCCGCCCACGCCGGTGATCACGCCCACGAAGGCCAGCAGGAAGATGCTGTAGGAGCTGGATACGCTGTAGGCGCTCTGAACGCCGACCACGGTGAATACGCCCAGTCCGATGGAGTCCATCAGCAGCATGACCACGTCGTACAGACGGCTCCCCCGCTCCAGGCGGCTCCGGACGGCGGGGAGAAAGACGGCGATGGAGGTGGCGATGGCAATCAGGGCGTAGACCGGGTCCTGAAAGGTGACCGGGGGCGTGATCCCCAGGACCAGGTCCCGGATCACGCCGCCGCCGACGGCGGTACACAGGCCGAGGATGGCGACGCCAAAGATATCCATGCCCTTTTTCAGGCCGACCATCGCACCGGATGCAGCAAAGGCGATGGTGCCGATCAGTTCCAAAACGAAGAAAAGGGTCTCCGACATGTGGGCTTCCTGCTTTCTCTGTGGGATGGAAAAAAGGGAGGTGAAGCTTGACAAAAAAGGTCGGAGCAAGCGGTAAGCTTGCTCCGACGTGGTGGAGGAGGGTGGATTCGAACCACCGAAGCGTTAAGCAGCAGATTTACAGTCTGTCCCCTTTGGCCACTCGGGAACTCCTCCATATTCAGTTTGCGTCCCGTGACGATGGAGCTGGTGGACGGACTCGAACCCCCGACCTGCTGATTACAAATCAGCTGCTCTACCAACTGAGCTACACCAGCACTTAGCTCGTCCACAGCAACGGTTATTCTACCAGAAAGGAGTTTGGTTGTCAACCAGAAAAATCCGAAAATGCAGATTTTCTTTTGGGGAGGCAGTTACGAGGAGCGGGAGGATACGGACGGACCCGCTGCGGGATGTGCAGCGGGAGGCGCCGAAGGCGTGGTGCTGCCGGTGCGGCGGGGAGCTCTACCGCTGGGACCGGGCGGTGCCGACGGCGGCGGGGCCGCTGTGCGCCGGGTGCGCCTGGGAACGGAGACCTAGGGAGGCATCAGAGAAAAAAGAATGACCCTGTTGGAATTATCAAGCGAATACCGGGCCCATGCCCAGGTCCTGAAAGGACGCATTCGGGAGCTGGAGGCCCGTTTTCCGGACCTGCCGGAGGAGGAGCGCTGCCGCATGGCGGAGCGCATCCATATGCTCACCGCCATGTGGCGGGAGACCAGGGACCTGGCCGTGCTGACCGAACGGTATTACGAGAGGGGGTATCGCCGCAATGCCAGATACACGTTATAGGCGGGGGCGGGCCTATGCGGCGGATATGGCGGTCTACGCCCGCAGTATGGCCTCCGACAACAGCGCGCAGCTCGACCGGGTGAAGCGGAACCTGGTCCGGGCCCTTCGGGAGGACGTAACGGCCCGGCAGCGGGAGTTCCTGCTGCTCTACTACGGCCAGGGCCTCAACATGCGGGAGATCGGGGAAAAGCTGGGGGTGGACAAGTCCACCGTCTCCCGGACGATCAAGCGTGGAGAGGCCCGGCTCCGGCGCTGCCTGCGCTACGGCGCAAAGGCGTTTTTGGAAGAGGAATAGGGCTTTGCCCCCGGTCCGGACCGCCCGGACCGGGGGCTTTTTCGGGCCGTTCTGCGGTTCGAACCGCATTTTCTACCGATAAGAGTGCCGCCGGGCGGCCCGGTTTCCGTTGTATTTTGACTCCGGCTGTGGTACAATTAGAAGGATAGAAAACAGTCGAATGAAACCTGTGGAATGGAGGAAGCAACATGGAACTGAGCATGTCGATGAAGCAGACACAGACTCTTTCGCCCCAGATGATGCAGTCCATGGAAATCCTCCAGATGGGTTCTCAGGAGCTGCTGGAGTACATCCAGGATCAGGTCCAGGAGAACCCGGTACTGGAGATGGAGGAGAAATACGGCAAGGGGGACGACACGGCGGTGCTGCAGCGGAAGCTGGAGTGGCTGGAGTCCACCGACGCGCAGAACCGCTACTATCACCAGCAGGACACCGAGGACGACGAGAAGGACCCGATCTCCAATTACGGCACCGTAGACGAGCGGGAGGAGAACCTGTATCTCTATGTGCTGTCCCAACTGGAGGTGATGGATCTGGAACCGGAGCTGCTCCCGGTGGGGCGCTTTTTGGTGGAGAGCCTGAACCAGAACGGCTGGCTGGACGAGAGCGTGGAGGATCTGGCGGAGGAGCTGGGCAAGCCGGTGGAGGAGGTAGAGAAGGCCCTGGCGGCGGTGCAATCCCTGGAGCCCGCGGGCGTGGGGGCCCGGAATCTGTCGGAGTGCCTGGTGCTGCAATTGCAGCGCCGCCATGAGGACAGCGAGCTGGCCATCCGGATCGCGCGGGATTACCTGGACCCCCTGAGCAAGAGCCGCTACGGTCTCATCGCCAAGAGCCTTGGGGTCTGCCAGGAGGAGGTGCGGACGGCCTGCGATCTGATCCGCACGCTGAACCCCCGGCCGGGCGGCGGCTTTGCCGCCCGGGAGAACCTGGTCTACATTAACCCCGACCTCTTTGTGGTCAACTTTCCAGACCACTTTGAGCTACTCACCAACGACTACTTTTTCCCCGACCTGAACATCAGCGGCTATTACTGCCGGATGCTCAAGAGCACCGAGGACAACGAGGTCAAGGACTATCTGATGGGCAAGGTGCGGCAGGCCAAGTGGGTGGTCCACAGCATCGAGCAGCGGCGCTCCACCCTTCTGCGGTGCGCTGAGTGCATCCTGGAGCTCCAGGAGGAATTTTTCCGCCGGGGCCCCGGCCATCTGAAGCCCATGTGCCTGGCGGACATCGCCCAGAAGGTGGGGGTCCACGAGTCCACCGTCAGCCGGACGGTGCGGGACAAGTACCTCCAGTGTGCCAGCGGGGTCTACCCTCTGAGCTACTTCTTTTCCCGCAGCCTGGGCGCGCCGGCAGCCCGACCGGGCACGGAGGAGAACACCTCCTCCCCCGACTTTGCCAAGGCTTTGCTGAAAAAGCTGATCGGCGGGGAGGACAAGCACAAGCCGCTGTCGGACCAAAAGCTGTGTGAGCGGATGGCCCGGGAGGGCTGTGAGCTCTCCCGGCGCACGGTGGCCAAATACCGGGACGAGCTGGGCATCCCCAGCACCACCGGACGAAAGCAGTACGAGTGAACACGGATGCGGGGCGCCGCGGAGCGGCCCCGCGTTTCCATGGAGAGGAGAGGGTTCCAATGGTCTATCCGGCCGTCCTGTTCGATTTTGACTATACTCTGGGAGACGCCACCGACGCCATCGTTGCCGGCTTTGCGGCGGGCTTTGCCGCGCTGGGCCTGCCGGAGCCCGAGCGGGAGGCCGTCCGCCGCACCGTGGGAATGCAGGTGACGGACGCCTATACCCTGCTGACGGGGGACGAGAGCGAGGCGCGCCGGCAGACCTTTTACCAGCACTTCCGGGCGGTGGCCCGGGACCTGCAGGCCAAGGGCCAGGTGAGCCTGTTCCCCGGGGCGGGAGAGCTGTTGTCCGCCCTGCGGGCGGCGGGGGTGGCCACGGCGGTGGTGAGCACCAAGCACACCGACACCCTGGAGCGCATCTTTGCCCGGCACGGCCTGGATCAGATGTTTTCCTTCGTCATCGGCGGGGACCGGGTGAGCCGCCCCAAGCCCGACCCGGAGGGCCTGACCGCCGGCCTGGCCCGGCTGGGTCTGACGGCCCGGCAGGCGCTGTACTGCGGCGACACGGTCATCGACGCCCAGACCGCCCAGGCCGCGGGGACGGACTTCTGCGCCGTCCTCAACGGCACCACGCCGGCGGCCGCCTTCGTCCCCTACCCCAGCGTCCATATCGCCCCGGATCTGCCTGATCTGCGGCGCTGGCTGGGTTTGTAAAACGAAAAAAGAAATTGTAAAGCGTCCTTCCGCATGGCGGAGGGGCGTTTTTCTTTACAAAGGGGGCAGACTATGCTTTACACAGACTTTACGAAGAGCTGAAGGACAACTTTACAAAAGCCCTGTATACTGTAAATCGTTCCGAGAAACCATATTTGGATTGGAGAATGAAAACAAAATGAAAAAGAGTCTTGCCTTGATTTGCTCCCTGGCCCTGTGCTTGGGCCTCTTTGCCGGCTGCTCCAGCAGCAACGCCGGCGGTTCCGCCTCTCCCCCCCCCCCCCCCCCCCCCCTCCCCCGCCAGCCCCTCTCAGGAGGCTTCCCAGGCTCCCGCCGCGCTGTCCGGCGTGGTCAACACCGACGGCTCCACCTCCATGGAGAAGGTGGTCAAGGTCCTGTCCGAGTCCTTCATGCAGGACAACGGCGGCGTCACCATCAACTACAACGGCTCCGGCTCCGGCACCGGCATCCAGTCCGTCATCGACGGCACCTGCGATCTGGGCCTGTCCTCCCGTGAGCTGAAGGACGAAGAGGCCGCCAACGGCGCCGTGGCCCATGTGGTGGCCCTGGACGGCGTGGCCATCGTGGTCAACCCCGCCAACACCGTGGCCGACCTGACGGTGGAGCAGATCGCCAAGATCTACACCGGCGAGATCGCCGACTGGTCCGAGCTGGGCGGCGCGGCCGGCCCCATCGCGGTCATCGGTCGTGAGGCCGGCTCCGGCACCCGCGGCGCCTTTGAGGAGATCGTGGGCGTGGCAGATGCCTGCAAGTACACCAACGAGTACTCCTCCACCGGCGATGTCATCGGCAACGTGGCCTCCAACCCCAACGCCATCGGGTACGCCTCCCTGTCCGCTCTGAACGACACCGTCAAGGCGGTGAACGTGGAGGGCGTGGAGTGCACCGAGGCCACGGTCCAGGACGGCACCTACGCCATCCAGCGCCCCTTCCTCATCGTCACCAAGGACGGCGCCCAGCTCTCCGACGCGGCCCAGGCCTTCCTGGACTACGCTATGAGCGGCGATGTGGCCGAACTGATCGTGAAGGCCGGCGCGGTGCCCCCCGCGAAGTAAACAAGCGCAATCGAAACGGATACTCAAGGCGCGCGCCGGCCCGGTGCGTGTCTTGGGTTTCCGCCCTATCAAAGAGATTCCAGAGTGGAATGGAAAGGTTGATCCCGTTGAAACTGACTCGTCGCATGAGCCCTGCGGAGACGGCCATGCACACCCTCTTTTTTGTCTGCGGCTTCATCGCGGTGGCCTTCGTGCTGCTGATCACGGTCTATCTGATCCTCTCCGGGCTGCCCGCCATCCGGGAAATCGGCCTGGTGGATTTCCTGTTTGGCAAGACGTGGGATTCCACCAACAAGACCGACCCGCAGTTCGGCATCCTACCCTTCATCCTCACCTCCATCTACGGCACGGCCGGGGCCATTCTCATCGGAGTGCCCATCGGCTTTATGACGGCGGTGTTTTTGGCGAAGGTGGCGCCCCCCAAGGTGGCGGCGGTGGTCCGCCCGGCGGTGGACCTGCTGGCGGGCATCCCCTCCCTGGTCTACGGCCTGGTGGGCATGGTGGTGCTGCTGCCCGCCATTCGCAACCTGTTCGGCCTGCCCGCCGGCGACAGCCTGCTGGCCGCCATCATCGTGCTGGCCGTGATGATCCTGCCCTCCATCATCTCGGTGTCCGAGACCGCCCTCAAGGCGGTGCCCAGGGAGTATGAGGAGGCATCCCTGGCCCTGGGCGCCACCGAGATCGAGACCTATTTCCGGGTCTCCGTCCCGGCGGCCAAAAGCGGCATCGCCGCCTCGGTGGTGCTGGGCATCGGCCGGGCCATCGGCGAGGCCATGGCCATCCTGATGGTGGCGGGCAACGTGGCCAATATGCCCTCTTTGCTCAAAAGCGTCAAGTTTCTCACCACCGCCGTTGCCAGCGAGATGTCCTATTCCTCCGGCCTGCAGCGGCAGGCCCTGTTTTCCATCGGCCTGGTGCTGTTCCTGTTCATCATGCTCATCAACATCCTGCTCAATCTGGTCTTAAAACGGGAGAAGGAGGGGTAAGCTATGGACGAAGTCAAGGAAGGCGTCAGACCCAAAACTGCCGAACGGAGGGATACCGTGAAAGAGCAACATCCCCTCTCTCTCAGCCGCCGGGTCTATGACCGGACCCTCCGGGGGCTGCTGTACCTGTGCGCGGGGCTGACCTGCGCCCTGCTGCTGTTTTTGATCGGCTACATCTTTTACCGGGGCCTGCCCCACATCACCTGGGAGCTGGTCTCCACCCAGGAGAGCATCCTCAACGACACCACCGGCATCCTGCCCAGCATTTTGAACACGGTGTACGTGGTGGTGGTGACCATGCTGGTGGTGCTGCCGCTGGGCGTGGGGGCGGCGGTCTACCTGACGGAGTACGCCTCCAACCGCCGGCTGGTCGCGGCCATCGAGTTTGCCACCGAGACCCTGGCGGGCATCCCCTCCATCATCTATGCCATGGTGGGGGTGCTGATCTTCAGTCAGTTTATGAGCCTGGGCAAGACTCTGCTGGCGGCCTCCCTGACTCTGGTCATCCTGACTCTGCCCACCATTATCCGCACCACACAGGAGTCGCTCAAGACGGTGCCCCAGTCCTACCGGGAGGGTTCGCTGGGCCTGGGCTCGGGCAAGTGGCACATGATCCGCACCGTGGTGCTGCCCAACTCCATCGACGGCATCGTCACCGGCTGCATCCTGGCGGTGGGGCGCATCGTGGGGGAGTCGGCGGTGCTGATGTTCACCGCCGGCATGTCCACCACGCTCAACCGTTTTTTCGTCTGGAACGGCGACTTGGGCGCCAGCCTGGCCCAGACCTGGCTGGGCCTGACCCAGAGCTCCGGCGCCACCCTCACCGTGGCTCTGTACGTCTTTGCCAAGGAGCGGGCCCAGTTTGACATCGCCTTTGCCATCGGGGCCATCCTGATGATCATCACTCTGCTCATCAACCTGTGCGCCAAGCTGGTGGGCAAAAAGCTCAAAAAGTAAAAAGGAGCGGCAGCTATGAACCAGACTCCCATCCTCTCCGCCAAGGACCTGGACCTCTTTTACGGAGAGAACCAGGCGTTGAAATCGGTGAATATGGATATCCCGGAAAAGCAGGTCACCGCCCTGATCGGCCCCTCGGGCTGTGGCAAGTCCACCTTTTTGAAGACCCTGGACCGGATGAACGACCTGGTGCCCGGCGTGACGATCCGGGGCCGGGTGGAGTACCGGGGCAGGAACATCTACGCCCCGGACGTGGACGTGACCTGGATCCGCCGTCAGATCGGCATGGTGTTCCAGAAGCCCAATCCTTTCCCCATGTCCATTTACGACAACATCGCCTACGGCCCCCGGACCCACGGCATCAAGAGCAAGGCCAAGCTGGATGAGATCGTGGAAAAATCGCTGCGGGGAGCGGCCATCTGGGACGAGGTAAAGGACCGGCTGAAGAAGTCGGCGCTGGGCCTGTCCGGCGGCCAGCAGCAGCGCATCTGCATCGCCCGAGCTCTGGCGGTGGAGCCGGACGTTCTGCTGATGGACGAGGCCACCTCGGCCCTGGACCCAATTTCTACGTCAAAAATTGAAGATTTGATTGCAGATTTGAAAAATTCCTATACAATAGTGATTGTGACCCACAACATGCAGCAGGCCACCCGCATCTCGGACAAGTGCGCCTTCTTCCTGCTGGGCGAGCTCATTGAGTATGGGGATACCACCCAGATCTTCTCCGTGCCCCGGGACAAGCGGACGGAGGATTACATCACCGGCCGGTTTGGTTAAAGGAGGGTCACCATGCGCAAGACATTTGACGCGGAGCTGCTGGAGCTCAACGAGGAGCTGACGGCCATGGCCCGTCAGGCCCAGGACGCCATCGACGTGGTCACGGAGAGCCTGTCCACCGACGACGAGCAGACGGCCAAGGCGGCCATCGACATGACGGCCTCCCTGGACCAGATGGAGCGGGACATTGAGAACCGCTGCCTAAACCTGCTGCTGCGGCAGCAGCCGGTGGCCCGGGACCTGCGGGCCATCTCGGCGGCCATGAAGATGGTCACCGACCTGCAGCGCATCGGGGACCAGGCGGCCAACATCGCGGAGATCTCCCTGCTGCTGAGCAATCACGGGGAGGTGAAGGTGCCTCAGGACATCGGGGTCATGGCCTGCAAGGCGGGACTGATGGTCCGCCAGGCCATTTCGGCCTATACCGGCCGGGACGTAGAGACGGCCCACGCGGTGATCAACCTGGACGACGAGGTGGACGATCTGTTCCGGCAGGTGAAGGGCGAGCTCATCGACCAGGTGGCGGCCAACCGGGACGAGGCCGACCTGTCCATCGACTTCATCATCATCGCCAAGTACCTGGAGCGCATCGCGGACCACGCGGTGAACATCGCCCAGTGGGCGATCTTCTGCGTGACGGGCCAGCTCTGAGACCACACCCCCAGCGCATTGCGTGTCCCCCGGGGCTTCCCCGGGGGATAAAGCCATATGGAAAGGAAGATGCCGCGTGCCGGACCTGATTACGATCATCGAGGATGACGAGAGCATCCGCGAGATGCTCCGCTATTATTTTCACTCGGTGGGGTACGGAGTGGAGGACTTTGAATCCGGGGAGGACTACTTTCAGGCGGTCCACGACGTGCAGCCCGACCTCTATATCCTGGACATCATGCTGCCGGGGATGGACGGGCTGGAGATTCTGCGCCGTCTGCGGGGGGCGCCGGATACGGCCCATATCCCCGTCATCATGCTCACCGCCCGCACCGCCGAGCTGGACCGGGTGAAGGGCTTGGAGCAGGGGGCGGACGACTATGTGGTGAAGCCCTTCGGCATCATGGAGCTCCAGGCCCGGGTGAAGGCGGTGCTCCGCCGGACGGGTCGTCCCCAGACCCCGGCCATTCTGAAGTGCGACGGGCTGGAGATCGACCCCGCCGCCCGGGAGGTCCGCCGGGACGGCATTCCGGTGGAGCTGACCTATAAGGAATTTGAGCTTTTGAAGCTCTTGTGTGAGAACCGGGGGACCGTCCTGACCCGGGACGACATCCTCCACGCCGTCTGGGACTACGATTTTGCCGGGGAGACCCGCACCGTGGACATGCACGTCAAGACCCTGCGCCAGAAGCTGGGCGAGGGGTACATACAGACGGTCCGCGGCGTGGGCTATAAGATGCCGTAAGGGGGAGCCGCCATGAAAAAACGCCTGACCACCTACATTTTTCTGATCGCCGCCCTGGGCATCGCCCTGTCCAGCGTGTTCGGCGTGTGGGCGTACCGGAACCGGGAGCTGACCGCTGCCCGCCAGACGCTGGTGGAGCTGCTGAACCTGATGGACGCCCAGAGCTACTATACCGACGCGGCGGCCTGGTCGGCCCAGTTTGCCGTGGCGGCGCCGGATAAGCGCCTGACCATCATCGCCCCGGACGGCTCGGTGCTGTCCGACACCTGGGGGGAGGTGACCGCCAGCCACGCCGACCGGCCGGAGTTCCAGGACGCGCTGGCGAAGGGGAGCGGGGAGGCCATCCGGCCCTCGGACACCACCCGCACCACCATGCTCTATGAGGCCCGCCGCTTCACCGACGGCAACATCGGCCGGGTTTCCATGCCCATCTCGTCGGTGAACGCCCTGGTGCTCCAGGGAGTGGCGGGCTTTTTGGCGGCGGCGGCGGTGGCCCTGGTCCTCACCCTGCTGCTGGCCCGCAAGCTGGCCATCAGTACGGCGCAGCCCCTGGAATTGAAGCAGGAGGAGCTCGATCAGGAGGGGGAGAAGCTCCAGACCGTCCGCTCGGAGTTTGCCGCCAATGTCTCTCATGAGCTCAAGACCCCCCTGACCAGTATCAAGGGCTTTACCGACATGCTCTCCTCCGGCATGGTGAAGGACCCGGAGGACCAGAAGCGGTTCATCACCATGATCGGCGTGGAGGTGGACCGGCTGGTGGAGCTGATCAACGACGTGCTCAAGCTGTCTGAGCTGGAGTCGGTGGCAATGCCCCAGCCGGACGACCGGGCGTCGGTGCTGGCCGTGGCGGGGGAGGCCCGGGAGTTTTTGAAGCCCATGGCCGAGCGGGCGGGGGTGACGGTGTCCCTGGCCGGGGTGGAGACCCAGGTGGCCATGGCGCCCGGCCGCCTGCGGGAGCTGCTGACCAACCTGATGGAGAACGGCATCAAGTACAACGAGCCCGGCGGCCGGGTGGACGTAGGGGTCCGCCAGACCGACGGCAGGGTATTCATCACCGTGGCGGACACCGGTATCGGCATCCCCAAGGAGGCCCAGGAGCGGGTGTTCGAGCGGTTTTATCGGGTGGATAAGGGCCGCGCCCGCAAGACGGGGGGGACCGGTCTGGGGCTGGCCATCGTCAAGCACATCACCCAGCTCTACGGCGGCGCCGTCACCCTGGAGAGCGAACCCGGTCAGGGCACCACCCTGACGCTGGAGTTCCCCGCCGTAAAGTGAAAACAGAAAAGGGAACCCCGCGGCCGTTCTTCCGAATGGCCGCGGGGTTTTTGCCTCTCGCGTCCCCTCCGAGTGCTCCGGAGGCGTTAAATCACTTTTTTGGAATCGTTCAGGATGAAAGAGCCCTCGAATTCGGCGTCGCAGGCCTTTGCGATGGCGGCCAGCTCTTTTTCCGAAAAGTTGTCCCGCCGAAGTTTGGCACTGATATTCTGGCCGGTGGTGGGCGGCTCCAGCCGTTTGCCCAGCTCGGTCATGCTGATGTCTCTGGCGGCCAGCAGCATACGCACTTTCATGGCCATACTCATGGGGGCACCACTCCTTTTTTCAACTATTATATTTCAAAAATAAATTCTAGCAACTCAAAAATACGCGAAAGAGTTAATTTTACCTTGACATATACAACCATAAAGTTTAAAATAGAAAATAATAAATTTTGGATTAAAAACAACAGGTATATTATGAACAATTCATAAATTTTTATAAGGGGGAAGAGCCGTGGGTTACAATGAGGACATGTTAAAACGCACAGAGCTGAAGTATCTGGGGGAGTACCTGATGAGCGGGGGCGCGCCGGGACCGGAGGCCCTGTCCCGCAGCGAGACGGAAAAACAGCTTTTGGACCGCGCCTATGGCCGCCTGGAGGCCAGCCTGGCCGGCCTGGGGGAGCCGGCCGCCGAACCCATCCGCCGGGCCGCCGGGGCTCTGGGCGCCGACCACCAGCGGGTGGGCTTTTGTTCCGGCCTCCGGGTGGGGGCCCGTCTGATGCGCAGTCTGATGGACAGTACCGGAATCGTCTATTAGAGGAAATGGCCGGAGCGGAAAATTTTCCGCTCCGGCTATATTTTTTCCCTTCCTTGCCATACTAAGCCCATCAAGGAAAAAGCAGGGGAATGCCATGGAAACCTTTTGGATCAAGCCCAAGCTCTATTTTGGCCCCGAGCCGCTGGAGGCCCTGTCGGCTCTGGCGGGGAAGCGGGTGCTCATCGTCACCGACGCTTTTCTGGCCTCCTCCGGCCTGCTGGACCGGGTGAAGGCCAGGCTCACCGGCGAGGTGTCGGTGTTCGACCGGGTGGAGCCCGACCCCTCCCTGCGCCTGGTGGCGGAGGGGGTGCGGGCCGTGCGGACCTTCCGGCCCGAGGCGGTGGTGGCCTTCGGCGGCGGCTCCCCCATGGACTGCGCCAAGGCCATGTGCTGGTTTTCCGGCGACCGGGACCTGCCGCTGTACTGTATCCCCACCACCGCGGGCACCGGCAGCGAGGTCACCTCCTTCGCCGTCCTCACCGACACCGACCAGGGGGTGAAATACCCGCTGGTGGAGGACGGCCTTCTGCCGGAGGGGGCCATTTTGGAGCCCGCCTTCCTGGACGGGGTGCCCCCCAAGGTGACCGCCGACACCGGCATGGACGTGCTCACCCACGCCGCCGAGGCCGCCGCCGCCGTGGGGGCCAATCCCTTCACCGACGCCCTGGCCGAGTCGGCCTTCGCTCTGGCCTGGCGGGCCCTCCCCAGGGCTTACCAGGGGGACCGGGCGGCCAAGGCGGAGATGCTCTACGCCTCCTGTATGGCGGGGGTGGCCTTCAACGCCGCCGGGCTGGGGGTCTGCCACTCCATGGCCCACGCCCTGGGGGGCCGCTTTCACGTGGCCCACGGCCGGCTCAACGCTCTGCTGCTGCCCCAGGTCGTCGCCTTCAACGCCGCCGACGCCCGGGCGGCGGAGAAATACGCCCGCCTGGCCCGCCGGTGCGGCCTGGCCGCCAACCCACGGGCTCTGTCCGCCGCTCTGGTCCGCCTGCGCACCGGCCTGGGTATCCCCGCCCGGCTGGACCTGCCCCCGGCGGAGCTGAAGGCCGCCCTGCCCGCCCTGTCCGCCGCCGCCCTGTCCGATGTGTGCCTGCCCGGCAACCCCAGGCCGGTCGCTGCGGCCGACGTGGAGGCCATGATGGAGGCGCTGGTATGACGGAGACGCTGAAATCCGTGGGTATTGATATAGGAACAAGTACGACTCAACTGGTGGTCTCCGACCTGACCCTGGAGAACCGGGCCAACCCCTTCTCGGTGCCCCGCATCGCCATCACGGACAAGGAGATCGTCTACCGCAGCGGCATCCACTTTACCCCCCTGCTGTCCGACACGGTCATCGACGCCCGGGGCGTCCGGGACATCGTGGCGGAGGAGTACCGCCGGGCGGGGCTCCGGAGGGACCAGGTCCAGACCGGGGCGGTCATCATCACCGGCGAGACCGCCCGGAAGGAGAACGCCCGGGAGGTCCTCGCCGCGCTCTCGGAATTTGCCGGGGACTTCGTGGTGGCCACCGCCGGCCCCGACCTGGAGTCCATCCTGGCCGCCCGGGGGGCCGGGGCGGATGAATACTCAAAGGAGAATCATAGCCAGGTATTACACTATGACATCGGCGGCGGCACCTCCAACCTGGCCCTGTACAACCGTGGACGGCTGTGTGCAACCTCGTGTCTCGATATCGGCGGAAGATTGGTAAAAATCGAGCCGAAAACGCGAAAAATCACCTATCTTTCCCCCAAACTGGAGGGGCGTTTTCCCGGAGTTGTACGGGGCGCGGAGGCCTCTTCGGCCCTTTTGGCCCCCGTGGCGGAGGAGATGACGGCCGCCCTTTTGCAGGCGGCGGGGCTGGAGCCCCCCGGACCCCTGCTGGAATTCTACACCACCGCCGGGGTGTCCCCCATGCGGGCCCGGGGCGCGGCGCTCTCCTTCTCCGGCGGCGTGGCCGACTGCCTGTTTTCGCCTCCGGCGGACGAGCTGGCCTACGGCGACATGGGGCCCCTGCTGGGGCAAACCATCCGTAAGGCTCTGCAGGCCAAGGGCGTGGCCCCCATCCAGGGGGCGGAGACCATCCGGGCCACGGTGGTGGGAGCGGGGGCCCACTCCATGGAGGTGTCCGGCTCCACCATCTTCTACCGCGGGGTGGAGTTCCCGCTGAAAAACCTGCCGGTTCTCCGGCTGGAGCCGGAGGAGGAGCGGGGGGATCTGGCCGCCGCCATCCGCTCCAAGCTGGGCTGGTACGCCGACGAGGGGGGGCTCACGCAGGTGGCCCTGGCCTTTGCCGGGGAGAATTCCCCGTCCTACCGCCGGGTGCAGGAGCTGGCCGAGCACATCCAAAAAGGGCTGGGACCCCTTCTGGACCAAGGCTTTTTTCCCGTCGTGGCGGTGGAGGCCGACCTGGCCAAGGTGCTGGGCCAGGCCCTGGCCCCCCGGCTGCCGGGCCCCCTGCTGTGCCTGGACGGCGTCGGTGTGAGCAACGGAGATTACATCGACATCGGCGCCCCCGTGGCCGGGGGGACCGTCCTGCCGGTGGTGGTCAAGACCTTAGCCTTTGAAAAGAAGTAAAAACTGGAGGAGCTGACACAATTGATCTTAAAAACCAAGCTGCTGGGCCACGTCTATGACTTCAAGTCGGTCCGTGAGGTCATGGCCAAGGCCAATGAGGAGAAGTCGGGCGACCGGCTGGCGGGCATCGCCGCCGAGAACGCCGAGGAGCGGGTGGCCGCCAAGGTGGTGCTGGCCAACCTGACCCTGGCCGACCTGCGCAATTCCCCCGCCGTCCCCTACGAGACCGACGAGGTCACCCGCATCATCCAGGACGACGTGAACGAGAAAATTTATGGAGAAATCAAAAACTGGTCGGTGTCCGAGCTGCGGGAGTGGATTCTGGACGAGAAGCACGACGGGGCCGCCATCCGACGCATCTCCCGGGGCCTCACCAGCGAGATGGTGGCCGCCGTGGCCAAGCTGATGAGCAACCTGGACCTCATCTACGCCGCCAGAAAGATCCGGGTCACCGCCACCTGCAACACCACCATCGGCGAGCCCGGCACCCTGTCCGCCCGGCTCCAGCCCAACCACCCCACCGACGACCCGGACGGCATCATGGCCTCCCTGCTCGAGGGCCTCTCCTTCGGCATCGGGGACGCGGTGCTGGGCCTGAACCCGGTGGACGACAGCGTGGAGAGCGTCACCCGGGTGCTGGAGCGCTTCCACGACATCAAGACCCGCTGGGCCATCCCCACCCAGACCTGCGTGCTGGCCCACGTCACCACCCAGATGGAGTGCATCCGCAAGGGGGCCCCCGCCGACCTCATCTTCCAGTCCATCGCCGGATCGCAGAAGGGCAACGAGGCCTTTGGCTTCACCGCCGAGACCCTCGCCGAGGCCCGGGACCTGGCGCTCCGGGAGGGCACCGCCACCGGCCCCAACGTGCTGTATTTTGAGACCGGCCAGGGCTCCGAGCTCTCCTCCGAGGCCCACAACGACTGGGACCAGGTGACCATGGAGGCCCGGTGCTACGGCTTTGCCAAGCGGTATCAGCCCTTCCTGGTGAACACGGTGGTGGGCTTCATCGGGCCGGAGTATCTTTACAACTCCAAGCAGGTCATCCGGGCGGGCCTGGAGGACCACTTCATGGGCAAGCTCACCGGCATCCCCATGGGGTGCGACGCCTGCTACACCAACCACATGAAGGCCGACCAGTCCGACATCGAGGACCTGGCCGTCCTGCTGACCACCGCCGGGTGCAACTACTTCATGGGCATCCCCCACGGCGATGACGTGATGCTCAACTACCAGACCACCGGGTATCACGAGACGGCGGCCCTACGGGAGCTGTTCGGGCTCACCGCCATCAAGCCCTTCCAGCAGTGGCTGGAGCAGATGGGCTTTGTGGAGAACGGAGCCCTCACCGCTCTGGCGGGAGACGGCTCGATCTTACTGGCGTAAAGGAGGTTTCACACGTTGAATGAAACAGAACTGCGGGCCCTGGTGGAGCGGATGGTGGCCGACCTGATGGGTCAGGCCCCCACGCCCCAGGTCAAGGCCGCCGATTACAAGCCCCTGGAGGACGCTCCGGCCGCCGGGACCGGGGAGAGCCTCCCCGACATCACCGAGGTGGACCTGCGGAAGCTCTATCTGGTGGAGCACCCCCAGAACGGCCCCGCCTTCCTGGACCTAAAGGCCAAGACCCCCGCCCGGCTGGGCTTCGGCCGGGCCGGAGCCCGGTACAAAACCGAGACCATGCTGCGCATGCGGGCCGACCACGCCGCCGCCCAGGACTCGGTGTTCTCCCTGGTGGACGAGAACTTCGTCCAGCGCAACCGCTACGTCTTCGTCCAGACCCTGTGCAAGGACAAGGACGAATACCTGACCCGGCCCGACAAGGGCCGCCGGTTCGACGAGGCCAACCAGGACGTCATCCAAAAGACCCTGGGCCAGAACCCCAAGGTGGCTCTGGTGGTGGGGGACGGGCTGTCCTCCGCCGCCATCGAGGCCAACGCCGCCGACTGCCTGGAGGCCATCCGGGCGGGCCTGAAGACCTTCGGCATCGACCCCGGACCCGCCCTCTTCGTCAAATACTGCCGGGTGGGAGCCTCCGACCACATCGGGGAGCTCACTGGCGCCCAGGTGGTCTGCATGCTGGTGGGCGAGCGGCCGGGCCTGGTCACCGCCGAGAGCATGTCCGCCTATCTCACCTACGCCGCGCGCATCGGAGTGCCCGAGTCCCAGCGGACGGTCATCTCCAACATCCACCGGCAGGGCACCACCGCCGTGGAGGCCGGGGCCCACATCGCCGAGCTCATCCACACCATGCTGGAGAAAAAAGCCTCCGGCGTGGCGCTGGCGCAGATGGAAAGGGGGAGGGGCGCATGACGGGAGATCTCTTGAAATGCAATGTGCTGGCCACCCACACCATCGCTAACGTGTCCGAGACCCTGGCCAGGAAGCTGGAGCTGCCGGAGCGCTACCGCTCCATCGGCATCCTCACCGCCGACAGCGACGACGTCACCTACTGCGCCCTGGACGAGGCCACCAAGGCCGCCGCCGTGGAGGTGGTCTACGGCCGGAGCCTCTACGCCGGGGCGGCCAACGCCAACACCAAGCTGGCCGGCGAGGTGATCGGCATCCTGGCCGGACCCAACCCGGCGGAGGTCAGCTCCGGCCTGCGGGCGGCGGTGGAATTCATGGACAGCGGCGTGGGCTTCCGCTCCGCCAACGAGGACGATTCCATCGTCTACTTCGCCCACACCGTGTCCCGCACGGGCACCTACCTGTCCAAGACCTCCGGTGTGCGGGAGGGGGAGGCCCTGGCCTACCTCATCGCCCCGCCCCTGGAGGCGGTGGTGGGCCTGGACGAGGCCATGAAGGCCGCCGACGTGGAGCTTGTGGCCCTCTTCGAGCCACCCAGCGAGACCAACTTCGGCGGCGGGCTCCTCACCGGGACCCAGAGCGCCTGCAAGGCTGCCTGCGAGGCGTTTGCCGAGGCGGTCAAAGCGGTGGCGGCCCGGCCCCGCGAAGTATGAGAAAGGAGACGGAGCATTTGGACAAGGATCTGCGCTCCATCCAGGAGGTCCGGGACCTGCTCAAGCAGGCCCGGGAGGCCCAGCGCATCCTGGAAGGTATGACACAGGAGCAATTAGACAAAATAACAGCGGCCGTCTCCACCGCCGCCGCCGAACAGGCCCGAAGGCTGGCCGACATGGCGGTGGAGGAGACCGGCTTCGGCATCAAGGCGGACAAGGAGCTCAAAAACCGCTTCGCCGCCCTCACCCTCTATGACGCCATCAAGGACGAGAAGACCCACGGCATCCTGGCCCGGGACCATGCGAAAAAGACCATCGACATCGGCGTGCCCACGGGCGTGGTGGCCGGGCTGGTGCCCTCCACCAACCCCACCTCCACCGTCATCTACAAGACCATGATCTGCATGAAGGCGGGCAACCCCATCGTCTTTTCCCCCCATCCCAGCGCTGTGAACTGCATTCTGGAGACGGTGAACGTGGTGCGCCGGGCGGCGGAGGCCGCCGGAGCCCCCGCCGGGGCCGTGGGGTGCATCTCCACCCCCACCCTGGAGGCCACCAACGAGCTGATGCGCCACGACAACACCCGGCTCATCCTGGCCACCGGCGGCGGGGCCATGGTCAAGGCGGCCTACTCCTCCGGCACCCCGGCCATCGGCGTGGGCGCCGGCAACGGCCCGGCCTATATCCACCGCACCGCCGACGTGCGCCTGGCGGTCAAGCGCATCCTGGACTCCAAGACCTTCGACAACGGCACCATCTGCGCCAGCGAGCAGTCCGTCATCGTGGCCCGGGAGATGGAGAGCGCCGTCACCGCCGAGCTGAAAACCCAGGGGGCCTATCTCCTCAGCGACGAGGAGCACGCCCGCCTGTCCCAGTTCATCCTGCGCTCCAACGGCACCATGAACCCCGCCATCGTGGGCAAAAGCGTGGAGACCGTGGCCAAGCTGGCCGGGCTCACCCATGTGCCCGCCTCCGCCCGGGTCCTGGTGGCCCGGGAGACCGGCGTGGGCCGGGGCTACCCCTACTCCAACGAGAAGCTGGGCCTCATCCTGGCCTACTACGTGGAGCCCGACGAGGAATCCGTCCTCCGCCGCTGCGTGGAGATCCTGGAGTGGGAGGGGGCGGGGCATACCTTCTCCATCCACGCCCAGGACGAGAGCGTGGTCAAGCGCTTCGCCGCCGCCGTCCCCGCCAGCCGGGTGCTGGTGAACACCCCCGCCGCCCTGGGCGGCATCGGGGCCAGCACCTGTCTGTTCCCCGCCCTCACCCTGGGCTGCGGCGCGGTGGGCGGCTCCTCCAGCTCCAACAACATCGGTCCCCTGGACCTCATCAACATCAAGCGGGTGGCCTGGGGTGTCCGGGAGCTGGAGGACATCCGGGCCGGGAACGCCTCCTCCCCCTGGGAGAACACCGCTCCGGGCGGCTGGCAGGTGGACGCGGGCACCCTGGATGAGCTGGTCCGGCAGATCATGAGGAGGCTGAACGTATGAGCGAGGTCAACGCCGACGGCGTTTTGCTCAATCCCCATGAGGCCCTCCTGCAGGAGGTGCAGGCCCTGTCCAACTCCCTGATGGCCGAAAAGCCGGAGGGGATGGAGGACGACAAGGAGCACACCGTCTACGCCGCCAACGGCGAGCCGGCCGGGACCGTGGGGGGCATCCCCCACATGCCCACGGCCATGGCGGCGCCGCCCGGCGGGCATAAGGGCGCCGGGTCGGGCATGAACGCGGGCGCGCCGGAGCCCAAAAGAAAGGCCAAGGCCCCGACTGCGGCCGCCGGCCGAACCAAAAAGACCGAGGCCCCCGCCCCAAAAGCAGAAGGGGAGCGGCGGGCGGACAACGATATGAGGAGGAGTACAAAAATGGCAAACACAAACGCGCTGGGCATGGTGGAGACGAGAGGACTGGTGGGGGCCATCGAGGCCGCCGACGCCATGGTCAAGGCCGCCAACGTCCAGTTGGTAGGCAAGGAGCAGGTGGGCGGCGGCCTGGTCACCGTCATGGTCCGGGGCGACGTGGGGGCCGTCAAGGCCGCCACCGACGCCGGAGCCGCCGCCGCCGAGAAGGTGGGCGAGCTCATCTCCGTACACGTCATCCCCCGGCCCCACGCCGAGGTGGACGGCATCCTGCCCCACCGCAGCGGCGAGTACAATCAGGGATAAGCCATGGCCCTGCTGACGGAAGAGGTCGTCCGGCAGATGTCCAACGGCGGGACCCGGGGCCCCGTGGTGGTCTCCCGGGACGACGTGCTGACCCCCTCCGCCCGGAGCTGGCTCCGGGAGCACCGGGTGGAGGTGGTCTATCCCCAGGGGCGGGCGGCGGAGGGCGAGACCTCCGCTCCCGCGGGGGATCGGGCCCGGTATCAGACCCTGTTCGGAGCCGCCCTGGACCACAAGCCGGAGCATATGACCCACCTCCGGGGCAACGTGCTGGTCTTCAAGGACCACCCCCGCATCGCGTTCCGGGGGTACATCGACCTGCTGGAGGCTGAGATCACTCTGGCCCAGCAGGCCGCCGCCCAGGAGGGATACCGGACCCTGTGCGGAGAGCTGGAGGAGGTGCTGGGCTTCGTCCGGCGCTTCATCCGCTTCGATGTGCTCTCCGAGCCGGTGGGGGAGGTGCGAGTGTGCTCCCTGGGGCCGGAGGAGCTGCGGGAGCAGTCCCACTACCCGGAAAAATACTTCGGCCAGCCCCACTTCCTGGTGCACTGGACCGACGGAGCCGCCATCCTGGCGGTGAACAAGCTGCGCACCGTGGTGCGGCAGACCGAGCTGGCGGCCTATAAGGCCTTCCGGGACGAGAACGGGGCGGTGACCCGGGAGGATATCCTGCTGGGGCTCAACCGGCTGTCCTCCCTGATGTGGATTATGATGATCAAATTAAAGGCGGGAAAGTATCCCAGAGAGAGCGGGTGAACAGATGCACAGCGTCAATACCGTGGGCATGGAGCGGCTGGCGGAGGAGATCGTCCGCCGGGTCACCATCGAAATCGAGGCCTCAGGCCGTCATGTCCATCTGTCCCGGGCGGATGTGGACGCGCTGTTCGGCGTGGGCTACCGGCTCAACCGGGTTAAGGACCTGAGCCAGCCCGGACAGTTCGCCTGCGCCGAGCGGGTGACCCTGACGGGCCCCAAGGGGAGCTTCCAGAACGTGGTCATCCTGGGCCCCGAGCGGGGCGAGAGCCAGGTGGAGCTGTCCCTCACCGACGCGGTGGCCCTGGGGGTGGCGCCCCCGGTGCGCATCTCCGGCGACATCCGGGACACCCCCGGCATCACCGTGCGCCACGGGGACCGAGAGCTGCGGCTCCAGCGGGGGCTCATCGTGGCCAAGCGCCACATCCACATGACCCCGGCGGACGCCGCCCTGTTCGGCGTGGCCGACAAGCAGAACGTCAGCTTCCGCACCTTCACCGCCCGGCCGCTGGTCTTCGGGGACACCGAGGTCCGGGTCAGCGACAAGTTTACCACCGTGGTCCACCTGGACTATGACGAGGCCAACGCCTGCGGCTTCCGAAAGGGCGACCGGGGGATGATCGTGAAATGACGGTGGAGGAGCGGGGCAGTGAGCTGGTCATCACCCGGCTGCCCGTGGAGCAGATGGGCATACTCGCCCTGGGCCTGGCCCTGGAGCGGGAGGAAAAACAGGTGCTGGAGGCCCTTCTCTCCGGCCGGAAGGTCCGGGTCCTGGAGTCCGGACTGGAGTACAAGCAGTACAAGAAGACGGCCCCCATGGGGGTCTTTCAGAAATTTGTGGCTCTGGAACGGGAGCTGCGGGAGATGGGCGTCTGTGTTATTAGGGACCGTCATTGGTAATGTGTGGTGCACCAAAAAGCTCCAGAGCCTCACCGGGCAGGCTTTCCTGCTGGTGGCTCCGGAGGGGCACCAGGGTCCGCCCCTGGTGTGCGCCGATCAGGCCGGGGCCGGGCCCGGCGACCAGGTGCTGGTGGTATCCGGCGGCGGGGCCCGGGTGGCCGCCGGAGCCCATGTGCCCGTGGACGCCGCCATCGTGGGGATCGTGGACCACGTGGAGCGGTAGCGGCCGCCCGCCGCCGGGCGGGCCCAGTCCGCCCAAAAACCAAATCCAAAGGGGGCAATCCTTTGTCCGTCAATGAAATTATCGTCTATATCATGGTCCTCTTCATGGCCCTGGGAGCGGTGGACCGGATCATCGGCAACCGCTTCGGCCTAGGGGAAAAATTTGAAGAGGGCATCATCGCCATGGGGTCGCTGGCCCTGTCCATGATCGGCATCATCTGTCTGGCGCCGGTGCTGGCCGGGCTCCTGCGGCCGGTGGTGGTGCCCCTCTACTCCTTCCTGGGGGCCGACCCGGCCATGTTCGCCGGGACCATCCTGGCCAACGACATGGGGGGCGCGCCCCTGGCCAAGGAGCTTGCCCTCACCCCCGAGGCGGGCCAGTTCGGCGGCCTGATCGTGGGCTCCATGCTGGGGCCCACGGTGGTATTCACCATCCCCGTGGCCCTGGGCATCATCCGGCCGGAGGACCACGAGTTCCTGGCAAGGGGCGTGCTGGCCGGGGTCATCACCATCCCCATCGGCGGCCTGGTGGGCGGCATCGCAGCGGGCTTCCCCCTGATGATGGTGTTGAAAAACCTGATCCCCATCGTCCTCATCGCCGTCCTCATCGCGTTGGGCCTGGCCTTTATTCCCAACGGAATGGTGAAGGGCTTCCAGGTCTTTGGCAGGTTCGTCATCATCGTCATCACCGTGGGCCTGGCTGCCGCCATCGTAGAGGCCCTCACCGGCATCACCCTCATCCCCGGCATGAACCCCATCGAGGAGGGCTATGCCACCGTGGGCGGCATCGCCATCGTGCTGGCGGGCGCCTTCCCGCTGGTCTTCGTCATCACCAAGGTGTTCCGGAAGCCCCTGATGAGGCTGGGCCATCTGCTGGGCATGAACGACATCGCCGCCGCCGGGCTGGTGGCCACTCTGGCCAACAACATCCCCATGTTCCAGATGATGGGCGACATGGACCGGCGGGGCAAGATCATCAACGTGGCCTTCGCCGTCTCCGCCGCCTTCGTATTCGGGGACCATCTGGGCTTTACCGCCGGATTCGACGCCGCCATGATCTTTCCCATGATCGTGGGCAAGCTGGTGGGCGGCGTCACCGCCGTAGCTGCGGCTATGCTGCTGACCCGAAAGGAGGCAGACCATGGCTGAACGGGACCGAGCTGCCATCGAGGAGCTGGTGCGGCGGGTGCTGCTGGAAAAGCTGGGCGGAAACGGGCCGCGGGTGAAGAAAGTGGAGGTGCCCCGGCTGGATGTGGCCGCGGAGCACCGCATGGACACCGGGAACCCGGCCGACCGGGTGTGGACCCGGGACCTGTTCACTCTGGAGGAGGCCCCCCGGCTGGGCTGCGGGCTGATGGTCATGGAGCGGACCACTTTCCCCTGGACCCTGACCTACGACGAGATGGATTACGTCATCGAGGGGCGGCTGGACATCCTGGTGGACGGACAGACCGTCTCCGCCGGGCCGGGCGAGGTGCTGTATATCCCCAAGGACACCTCCATCCAGTTTTCGGTGCGGGACAAGGCCCGGTTCCTCTATTTCGTCTACCCGGCCAACTGGCAAAATTAAAAGCGCAAAGGGCTGGTCTCAGACCGGCCCTTTCCTTGCGTTTACGCATTTTTTAAGGGAAAAATAAGAACCGTCGGAGGGCGGCTGTGGTACAATAAAGAAAAACCAACGGAAAGGAGGGCGCGCGATGCCGGTGCTGGGATGGGGAGTGCTGATTGCCGGGCTGCTGGCGGGCCTGATCGTCCTTCTGCTCTACCGGGTCCTGAACCAGCGGGACCAGGTCCATAAGCCCCACGAGACCATCTACGGCGTGGGCTTCAAAAGGGCCCTGCTGATCTACCAGCCCTCCAACCGGGGCGGCAACCGCCTGGCGGCCCAGACACTGGCCAAGGCGCTGGCTCAGGCCGGTTACACCGTCACGGTAAACCACCCCTCCCGGCATCTGGAGTACGACCCCATGGGTTACGACCTGCTGATCTTCGGCGGGGCGGCCTATCTGGGAGGGCTGGCCCGCCCTCTTATTGAATATGCCTCCCGGCTGAAGTACACCGGCCGGCGGGTGCTGCTCTACGTGACCGGGGACATGGAACGCACCCCCGAGCTGGCCGCCTTCCGGCTGTGCGTGCCCGCGGGCAACCGGGTGCGCTCCATCAAGATCCGGCCCCGGGAGGGGAAAAAGCTGGCGGAATTCGCCACCCTGAAGGGCGCGTGGTGAGAGAAAAGAGGGACGGGCGGGCGGCTCGTCCTTTTTTTCGTGGGCGGAGTGTGGTAAAATACACCGTACATCACTGCAAAGGAGTAACCTATGGACGCCATCATACTGAGCCTGGCCCGGGAGCTGGGCCGCGAAGCCGTCCACGTGGAAAACGTGGTCAAGCTCATCGACGAGGGAAACACCATCCCCTTTATCGCCCGGTACCGCAAGGAGCTCCACGGTACCATGGACGACACCACCCTGCGCACGCTGGCCGACCGGCTGAACTACCTGCGCAATCTGGACAAGCGCCGGGGAGAGGTCAAGGCCGCCATCGAGGGACAGGGCAAGCTGACGGAGGAGCTCTCCGCCGCCATTGACGCCGCCGCCACCCTGGCGGAGGTGGAGGACCTGTACCGCCCCTACCGGCAGAAGCGGCGCACCCGGGCCACCGCCGCCCGGGAAAAGGGGCTGGAGCCCCTGGCCCAGCTCCTCTTCGCCCAGGAGCGGGACTGCCCCGACCCGAAGAAGGCCGCCCAGGCTTACATCGACCCGGAAAAGGGGGTGGAGAGCGCCGAGCAGGCTCTGCAGGGGGCGGGCGACATCATCGCCGAGTGGATCTCCGACGACGCAGGCATCCGCAAGGCCCTGCGGGAGCTGTGGTGGCGGAAGGCGGACCTGGTCTCCGCCGCCGCCGGCAAGGAGCCGGAGGATTCGGTGTACCGGCTTTACTACCAGTTCCGGACCCCGGTGTGCCGGGCCATGGGCCACCAGGTGCTGGCCATCAACCGAGGGGAACGGGAGGAGCTGCTGAAGGCTGCGGTGGACATGGACCGGGAGACCGCCCTCATCGCCGTCCGCCGGGCGGTACTGGTCCCCGGCGCCCCCTCCATGGCCTTTGTCCGCTCCGCCGCCGAGGACGCCTACGACCGGCTCATCGCCCCCAGCGTGGAGCGGGAGATCCGCAACACCCTCACCGAACACGCCGACGAGGGGGCCATCCGCAACTTCGGCCTGAACCTGAAGCCCCTGCTCATGCAGCCGCCGGTGAAGGGCAAGGTCACCATGGGTCTGGACCCCGGCTACCGCAACGGCTGCAAGGTGGCGGTGGTGGACGGCACCGGCAAGGTGCTGGATACGGCGGTGGTCTACCCCACCTTCAGCGAACGGAAAAAGCAGGAGGCCATCGACGTGCTGGCCCGGATGGCCCGGAAGCACGGCGTGGAGCACATCGCCATCGGCAACGGCACCGCCAGCCGGGAGACGGAGCAGATGACGGTGGAGCTCATCCGCAGCCTGGGGGGCGGGGTGTCCTACATGATCGTCAACGAGGCGGGGGCCAGCGTGTATTCCGCCTCCAAGCTGGCCGCCGAGGAGTTCCCCGACTACGACGTGAATCTGCGCTCCGCCGTGTCCATCGCGCGCAGGCTCCAAGACCCCCTGGCCGAGCTGGTGAAGATCGACCCCAAGGCCATCGGCGTGGGCCAGTACCAGCACGACATGCCCCAGGCCCGGCTGGACGAGACCCTCAACGGCGTGGTGGAGGACTGCGTCAACGCCGTGGGCGTGGATCTGAACACCGCCTCCGTCCCTCTGCTGACCCGGGTGTCGGGGCTCAACGCCGCCACCGCCAAAAACATCGTCAAGTACCGGGAGGAGAACGGGGCCTTTACTACCCGCAGACAGGTTTTGAAGGTGCCCAAGCTGGGGCCCAAGGCCTTTGAGCAGGCGGCGGGCTTTCTGCGGGTGCCAGAGAGCAAAAACGTGCTGGACAACACCGCCGTCCACCCGGAGAGCTACGCCGCGGCGGAAGCGCTGCTGGAGCTGTGCGGCTGCGACCGGAAGGGGGTGAAGGCCGGGGCCATCGGGGATCTGCGGGAGCGGGTGGCCGCCTACGGCGAGGAGCGGGCCGCCGCGGCCTGCGGCGTGGGGGTGCCCACCCTGCGGGATCTGGTGACGGAGCTGCTGAAGCCCGGCCGGGACCCCCGGGACGAGTTGCCCAAGCCCATCCTCCGCACCGATGTGATGGAGATCAGAGACCTGAAGCCGGGCATGGAGCTTACCGGCACCGTGCGCAACGTCATCGACTTCGGGGTCTTTGTGGACGTCGGGGTCCATCAGGACGGCCTGGTCCACATCAGCCAGCTCTGTCAGCGGAGGGTCCGCCACCCCAGCGAGGTCTGCGCCGTGGGGGATGTGGTCACGGTGTGGGTGCTGGAGGTGGAGGAGAAGAAAAAGCGGATCTCACTGACGATGCGGAAGCCCAAGGAGGGATAGAAATGGTCCTGTCCTTTGAACAGGCGGGGGAGCTGCTGGACCGGATGGCCGAGGAGTTCCCACCGGAATTTTACGACGAGCTCAACGGGGGCATCTGCCTGCTGCCCGAGGCCAAGCACGATCCGGAGTTCCCGGAGGAGGAGCTCTACATCATGGGGGAATACCGCAACAGCGGTATGATGGGAAAGTTCATCAATCTGTACTACGGCTCCTTTGCCGCCCTGGCCCAGCAGGAGAACTGGCGGCAGGAGGACTGGGAGGACGAGCTTTACGGCACGCTGGCCCATGAGTTCACCCACCACATGGAGGGCCGGGCCGGGGAGCGGGGCCTGGAGATCCAAGACGAGGCGTTCCTGGAGCAGTACCGGGAGGAAAGAGCACAAGACTGAAAAAACCGCCTTCGGCCGTTATTCGGCCGAAGGCGGTTCATCTTCTTTGAGATGCTCCAGAGCATATGAAATGCACTGGTTTGCGAGTTTATTAAAGGATACGCCTGTTTTCTCGCTCAACTCCATAAGCCGGTCAAAGAGTTCGGGCTTCATTCGGATCGTGCGGTTGATAGACGTAATCTTCTCCGGCGTTTTGTTAATCCGAAATTCGTCCATGTAATCATCCTTTGCAGTCAATTATGTAATTATAACTTGACTGCATAAAGTTTATAATGTACAATTTTGTAATCATAATGTGATTACAAAATGGAGGGATAGTATGGACGATGATAAGAGTGAGGCGCTCTACCGGAAGATGTATTTCGGGCTTTTCCGGGCGGTCACAGAGGCATTGGAGGCCATTGCACAGCAAAACTTCGGCGCGGCGGCGGACCGTCTGCGCCGGGGGCAGCGGGACGCGGAGGAAATTTTTATCGCGCGGGACGGGAAGGGCGGAGAGTGAAGACTCTCCGCCCTTCTCACATCCTATTAGGGCGCGGACAGCCGGGCCCGCAGGCCGGAATAGCGCCGCTGCTGCCGGTCGTTGTGGACCATCTGGACCACCTTGCCCTCGTCCCCCACCACGATAAACAGCTCCCGGGCCCGGGTGATGGCCGTGTAGAGCACCCCCCGGGTCAGCAGCATGGGGGCTCCGTCACAGGCCGCCAGGATCACCGCCCGGTACTCGCTGCCCTGGGCCTTGTGGACGGTCATGGCGTAGGCGGGCTCCAGCTCGCCCAGCAGGTCGGGGGTGTACGCCACGATCCGCCCCTCAAAGTCCACCGTGATCCGCTCATCCCGGGGGTCGATCCCGGTGATGCGGCCCACATCCCCGTTAAACACCCCCAGGCCCGAGCTCAGGCCGTCCGCCGCCTTCCACATCAGGTCGTAGTTGTTCCGCACCTGCATCACCCGGTCCCCCTGCCGGAAGAGAAAGGGGCCGAAGCGCCGCTCCGGCTTGTCCTCCGCCGGGGGATTCAGGGCCGCCTGGAGGGCGGCGTTGAGAGATTGGGTGCCGGTGGTGTGCTTGCGGGTGGGGGAGAGGACCTGGATCTGCTCCGCCGGTATGCCCATCTTTTCCGGCAGGCGGGTCCGGCACAGCTCCACAATGGTGTCCGCCGTCCGCTGGGGGTCCCGGCGGCGAAGAAAGAAAAAGTCCTTTTTGTTGTTATGCAGGTCGGGCACCTCGCCCCGGTTGACGCTGTGGGCGTTCATGACGATGGCGCTCTCGGCGGCCTGACGGAAGATCTCGGTCAGCCGTACCATGGGCACCCGCCCGCTGCGGATCAGATCGGACAGCAGGTTGCCCGGCCCCACCGAGGGGAGCTGGTCCGGGTCCCCCACCAGGATCAGGCGGCAGTCCCCCCGCAAGGCGGCCAGCAGGGCCCGCATCAGGGAGATATCCACCATGGAGGTCTCGTCCACGATGACGGCGTCGGCCCGGAGGGGATCGTCCTCGCAGTGGGAGAAGACCAACTGGCCGGTGTGGTCGTCGAACTGGGTCTCCAGCAGCCGGTGGATGGTCAGCGCCTCCACCCCGCAGGTCTCCCCCAGGCGCTTGGCCGCACGGCCGGTGGGGGCCGCCAGGGCGGTCTCCAGCCCCAGGGCGTCGAAGAGAGCCAGCACCCCCCGCAGGGAGGTGGTCTTGCCTGTGCCGGGGCCGCCGGTGAGCAGCATCACCTGGGACCGGGCGGCCAGATCCACCGCCTGCCGCTGCTGGGGAGCATAGGTGATGCCCTGCTCGGCCTCGATGCGCCCGATGAGTCCATCCAGCCCCGCCGGGGGGAGCAGCTCGTGGGCGGCCATCTCGGCCAGGCGGAAGGCCACGTATTCCTCCGCCTCCTGCATGGGGGCCAGATAGCAGGCGTCCTCCCCGGCGATGGATTCCCGGACCACCTCGCCCCGTTCGACGAGCGTGGTCAGAGCGTCCTCCAGGGGCTCGGCGTCATCCAGGCCGATGAGGGCCCCCGTGGCCCACAGCAGCTTGCGCCGGGGCAAAAAGGTGTGGCCGTTCATCAGGTTGTGGGACAGCTCGAACAGAAGCCCCGCCTCCAACCGCTGGGGGTCGTCCCCCTCCATGCCCAGGCGGAGGGCCAACTGGTCGGCGGCGGAAAAGCCCACCCCCAGCTCCTCGTCCACCAGCAAATAGGGGTTGTCCCGGAGCACCTCCAGAGCCTGGGCGCCGTAGCGGCGGTAGAGGGGCATCCCCAACTGGAGGGGCAGGCCGTTGGCCGACAGAAAGTCCAGCAGCCGCCGCATCCCCATCTGGAGCCGGAAGGACGCCCCGATCTCCAGGGCCCGCTTCCGGGTGATGCCCTTGATTTTGGTCAGCAATTCCGGCTGCTCCTCCAGCACCGTGAAAAGGTCGGTGCCGAACTCCTCCACCAGCCGCCGGGCAGTGGCGGCGCCCACCCCCTTGAGGATGCCGGAGGACAGGTACTCCAGCATGGCCTTCTCCCCGGCGGGGACCCGGCGCTCCACCGATTCGGCCTTGAACTGCTCCCCGTACGAGGCGTGGCGGCCCCAGGTGCCGGTGACGGTCAGTCCTTCGCCGGGCGCCACGCCGGGGATACACCCCACCACCGTCACCGGCTCCGGAGCGCCCACCTCCAGACGCAGGACGGTGTAGCCGTTTTCCTCGTTCTGGAAGATCACCGCGTCCACCGTCCCGTCGATGCTGTGCAGCGCCGGGGTCTCCTCCATATGTACTCGACCTCCCGTTCTGGGTTAGCCCTCCGTCAGCCGGTCGGGCAGCGCGGCCAGCGGGCACAGGAGCACCCCTGGTTCCCGGTCCGCCAGCAGCCGGGCCAGCCTGCGGCCCTCACTGTCCAGCCCGGCGTCGGCGATGACCAGGGTGAAGCGCTCCAGATGGCCCGCCCGGAGCCACAAAAGTCCCTTCACCGTCTGCTCCAGACCGGCTCCATCCCCCCGGGCAGGCACCACGGCATAGGCCGGGGCGGACCAGGACGCGGGGGAGAGCAGCCGCCCGAAGAGCAGCCAGCTCAGACAGAGCAGCCCGAAAACGGCCAGAAGGGACAGCAGAATTTCCACGATTGCTTGCAGCACAATACCCACCTCCGCGCCATTCTATGCGGAAAAGGGGGCGTTTGTTAAGGCATCACCGCACAATTCCCCACACACGTCTTGGCGGCCAATTTGCCCCACAAATGCGTTGCAAAACCTTGCAATACACAAAGTATTCCTGTGGTTTTGCGCCTTTTTGAGGCAGAAATTTTCGCTCCAATCTGCACGCGTTGAATTATGCGGCAATCCCTTAAAAAAATGCCGCGATCACGCCGCCGGTGACCAGGGATACCAGAATCCCGGCGATGACCACGCCCAGGAAAATAGCGGGCACGGCGCTGCGCAGCCGCATATCCAAGAAGGCGGCCACCAGAGCTCCGGTCCAGGCCCCGGTGCCGGGCAGAGGAATGGCCACCAGGATGCAAAGCCCCAGGTACTTGTACCGAGTGACCATCCGGCCCTTCAGGTGGGCTTTGGTCTCCAGACGGGTCACCAGGCCGTCCAGGCGGCGGCTGCGCCTGCGCAGCCACTGGAAGATGCGGCGGATATAGACGATGATGAAGGGTACGGGGAGCATGTTGCCCAGCACGGCGGCCAGGTACACCGAGGGCAGGGCGCTGCGCCCCAGCATCCCCACGCCCACGGGAATGGCGCCCCGCAGCTCCACCACCGGGAGCATGGCGATGAGAAAGGTATAGAAAAGCTCGCCGGCGGGATTTTCCGTCAGCCACTGTGTAAAATCCAAGTGTGTCACCTCATCGGCAGAAAGGGTACCTTTATTCTACCATAAGCGGCGGGGGTATAACAGGAAGATTTCATAAAAATTTGGAGGAGGACCCAGCCCCTACAGCATGCGCTTGAGGTAGCGGCCGGTGTAGGAGGCGCTGCACTGGGCCACCTCCTCGGGGGTGCCGGTGCAGACGATGCCGCCGCCGCCGTCGCCGCCCTCGGGGCCCAGGTCGATAATATGATCCGCCGTCTTGATGACGTCCAGATTGTGCTCGATGACCACCACGCTGTTGCCCGCGTCCACCAGCTTCTGGAGCACCTCGATGAGCTTGTGGACGTCGGCGGTGTGCAGGCCGGTGGTGGGCTCGTCCAGAATATAGATGGTCTTACCCGTGGAGCGCTTGGCCAGCTCGGTGGCCAGCTTGACCCGCTGGGCCTCGCCGCCGGACAGCTCGGTGGAGGGCTGACCCAGCTTGACGTAGCTCAGGCCCACCTCGTACAGGGTCTGGAGCTTGTTGTACAGCCTGGGCAGGTGCTCGAAGAAGCCCAGGGCCTCCTCCACCGTCATCTCCAGCACCTCATAGATGTTCTTGCCCTTGTAGCGCACCTCCAGGGTCTCACGGTTGTAGCGCTTGCCCTTGCAGACCTCGCAGGGCACATAGATATCGGGGAGGAAGTGCATCTCGATCTTAATGAGGCCGTCGCCGGCGCAGGCCTCGCACCGGCCGCCTCGGACGTTGAAGGAGAACCGGCCGGGCCCATAGCCGCGGGCCTTGGCGTCGGCCGTGGTGGCGAACAGGTCCCGGATGTCGTTGAACAGCCCGGTGTAGGTGGCTGGGTTAGACCGGGGGGTGCGGCCGATGGGGGACTGGTCGATGTTGATGACCTTGTCCAAAAACTCCTCGCCCTCGATGGAGTCGTGCTTGCCCGGGCGGACCTTGACCCGGTTCAGGTCGGCCCCCAGCCTTTTGTAGAGGATCTCGTTGATGAGGGAGGACTTGCCCGAGCCGGACACGCCGGTGACGCAGGTGAAGGTGCCTAGGGGAATGGAAACGTCCACGTGCCGCAGGTTGTTTTCCGCCGCCCCCCGGATGGTGAGCGTGTGGCCGTTGCCCGCCCGCCGCTGGGCAGGGACGGGAATCGTTTTGCGCCCGGACAGGTAGTCGCCGGTGATGGAGCCGGGGGTGTTCATGACCTCCTCGGCGGTGCCGCAGGCCACCACCTGTCCGCCGTGGACCCCGGCCCCGGGGCCGATGTCCACGATATAGTCGGCCTGGCGCATGGTGTCCTCGTCGTGCTCCACCACCAGAAGGGTGTTGCCCAGGTCCCGCAGGTGCTTGAGGGTGGCCAGCAGCTTGTCGTTGTCCCGCTGGTGCAGGCCGATGGAGGGCTCGTCCAAAATATACAGCACCCCCATCAGAGAGGAGCCGATCTGGGTAGCCAGACGGATGCGCTGGCTCTCGCCGCCGGACAGGGAGGCGGCCGCCCGGTTCAGGGTCAGGTACTGTAGGCCCACCGACTGGAGAAAGCCCAGCCGGCTCTTGATCTCCTTCAAAATGCGCGCGGCGATGAGCATCTTCTGGGGAGAGAGCTCCAGCGCGTCCACGAAGGCCAGGGCCTCGGTCACCGGCTTCTGGCAGAACGCGTAGATGCTGATGCCCCCCACGGTGACCGCCAGGGCCTCCTTCCGCAGCCGTTTGCCGCCGCAGTCGGGACAGGGCCGCTCGGTCATGCACTCCTCCAGCTCCCGGCGCATCCCGTCGGACTGGGTTTCCCGGTAGCGGCGCTCCAGGTTGTTCACCACGCCCTCGAAGGCCTGGTACAGCGTCCCCTGGCCGTTGGCCCGGTCGTAGGTCAGCTTCAGCTTCTCCCCCTTGGTGCCGTAAAGAATGACGTCCAGCACCTCCGGCGGCAGGTCCTTCACCGGGGTGTTCAGCTTGAATTTGTACTTCTGGGCCAGGGCCTCGAAATACATGCGGGAGATGGAGTCGGACTTGACGTTGTTCCAGCCCGAGGCGGTGATGGCCCCCTCCAGAATGGAGAGACCGGGGTTGGGGATGATGAGGGCCGGGTCCACCTTGAGCTGAGCCCCCAGGCCGGTGCAGGTGGGGCAGGCCCCAAAGGGGTTGTTGAAGGAGAACATCCGGGGGGAGAGCTCCTCGATGGAGATGCCGCAGTCCTCGCAGGCGTAGTTCTGGGAGAAGAGGATGTCCCGGTCCTCCCCCACGATGTTGACCACCACCAGGCCGCCGGACAGGTTGGCGGCGATCTCCACCGAGTCGGTGAGGCGGCGGGCCATGTCCTCCTTGATGACCAGGCGGTCCACCACCACCTCGATGTTATGTTTTTTGTTCTTATCCAGCTTGATCTCCTCGGTCAGGTCGTAGATGGACCCGTCGGCCCGCACCCGGACGTAGCCGGACTTGCGGGCGTCCTCGAAGATCTTCAGGTGCTCGCCCTTCTTGCCCCGGATGACGGGGGCCATGACCTGGATGCGGGTGGCCGGGGGCAGGGCCATCACCTGGTCGATGATCTGGTCCACGGTCTGCTGCCGGATCTCCTTGCCGCACTTGGGACAGTGGGGAGTGCCCACCCGGGCCCACAGCAGGCGGAGGTAGTCGTAGATCTCGGTGACGGTGCCCACGGTGGAGCGGGGGTTTTTGGAGGTGGTCTTCTGGTCGATGGAGATGGCGGGAGAGAGACCGTCGATGTAGTCCACGTCGGGCTTCTCCATCTGGCCCAGGAACATCCGGGCATAGGAGGACAGGGACTCCACGTAGCGGCGCTGCCCCTCGGCGTAGATGGTGTCAAAGGCCAGGGAGGACTTGCCCGAGCCGGACAGGCCGGTCAGCACCACCAGCTTGTCCCTGGGGATGGTCACGTCGATGTTTTTCAGGTTGTTGGCGCGGGCGCCCTTGACGGAAATGTGGTCGAGCATAGATTTGTTACTCCTTTATCTTCGCACGAAGGAAAAATGGGGTCAGGCGATGGAAAAGACCCCTATCAGGTAGACGATCAGGGCCCCCGCCGTGCAGACGATCCAGCCCAGGTAACGGGTGAAGAGCTCCCACTCCGAGGGCTCGGCCCGCTCCGGGTCCCGGATGCGGAAGCTGAGGTCCCAGCGGAAGAGCCGGTCGGCAAACAGGATGGAGACGATGCCCACAACGGCCAGCAGGGTGCCGGTAAAATAGGCGTAGAGCTCGCCCCGGTGGGTGAGAGAGGGCTCCAGCGCCAGTTGGAGGAGGAAGGAAGCGGTGGGCTCGTAGGAGGGGGCGAGGGCCTGCCCGTCGGGGCCGTAGACCTTGCCGGAAGAAGTATGGACGGAGACGGAGAAGAGGGACTCCGTCTCGCCGTTTTCGTCCACCAGGAGGGGGAAGCTGCTGTTATACCAGCCGCCCCGGAAGAGGATATCCGCTCCGTCGCGGACCTCCACCCCGGTGAGCACATTGGCCATGTCGCTGTCCCGGGGGACGGCGGAGGGGTCCAGGGCGACGGTATAGGGGCCGTAGTCGGTATCGCCGCGGCGGTACTGAATGGTCCCGTCCGGAGCGACGGTAAAGACGGTTCGCGCCCCGTCCACCCGGCCGGCGTAGACGTCGTTTTCCCCCTGGGCGGACCAGAGCAGCAGGGCGTCCCGATATTGAATGCCCTTCCGGCGGCTGAGGACGGGGTAGACGACGGTAAAGACCGCCAGCAGGGCGGTCAGAGCGATCAGCAGGACCCGCTGAAACCGGGTCAGGGTGCTCCACTGGGACATGCTTACCTCCCTCTGAGCTCGATGATGCGGTCGCGCAATACGGCGGCGTACTCGAACTCCAGCCGCTTGCTGGCCTCCCGCATCTCTCTTTCCAGCTTCTCAATGGCGGCGTCCCGCTCCTTCTTGGTCAAGCTGGTCTTGCGGCGCATGAGCTGCTCGGTCTCCTCTTCCTCCGCCGACAGCTCGATGACGTCCCGGACCGACTTGATGATGGTCTTGGGCACGATGCCGTGGGCCTGGTTGAAGGCGTCCTGCTTGGCCCGGCGGCGCTCGGTCTCGTCCATGGCACGGCGCATGGAGGGGGTGACGGCGTCGGCGTACATGACCACTAGGCCGTCGGCGTTCCGGGCCGCCCGGCCGATGGTCTGGATGAGGGAGGTCTCCGAGCGGAGAAAGCCCTCCTTGTCGGCGTCCAGAATGGCCACCAGGCTGACCTCCGGCAGGTCCAGACCCTCCCGCAGCAGGTTGATGCCCACCAGCACGTCATAGGTCCCCAGCCGCAGGTCCCGGATGATCTCCTGCCGCTCGATGGTGTCGATGTCGTGGTGCATGTACTGCACCTGAATCCCCGCGTTTTTCAGGTAGGCGGTCAGGTCCTCGGCCATCCGCTTGGTCAGGGTGGTGACCAGCACCCGCTCCTTCCGCGCCACCCGGTCGTTGATCTCCCCGATCAGATCGTCGATCTGGCCCTCCACCGGGCGGATCTCCACCCTGGGGTCCAGCAGGCCGGTGGGCCGGATGACCTGCTCCACGATCTGGCCGGAGCGCTCCCGCTCGTAGTCGCCGGGAGTGGCGGAGACGTAGACCACTTGGTTTACTCGCTGTTCAAATTCGTCAAATTTCAACGGACGGTTATCAAACGCGCAGGGTAGACGGAAGCCGTAGTCCACCAGAGTGGTCTTGCGGGCCCGGTCGCCGTTATACATAGCCCGAACCTGGGGCAGGGTGACGTGGCTCTCGTCGATGAACATCAGAAAATCGTCGGGGAAGTAGTCCATCAGCGTCATGGGGGCGGAGCCCACCGGCCGCCCGGCGATGGGCCGGGAGTAGTTCTCGATGCCGGAGCAGTAGCCCAGCTCCTGCATCATCTCGATGTCGTACAGGGTGCGCTGCTTGATGCGCTGGGCCTCCACCAGCATATTGCGCTCCTCGAAGAAGGCCACCCGCTCCTCCAGCTCCCGGTAGATTTCCTGGATGGCGGCGTCCATTTTCTCCTTGGGGGTGATGTAGTGGCTGGCGGGAAAGATGGGCAGATGCTCCAGACGCCGGATGGGGGCGCCGGTGACCACGTTGATTTCGCTGAGCCGCTCGATCTCGTCCCCAAAGTACTCCACCCGGATGGCGGTGTCCTTGAAGTAGGCCGGCCAGATCTCCACCGTGTCTCCCCGGACCCGGAACATATTCCGCTCGAAGGCGATGTCGTTGCGCTCGTAACGAATCTCCACCAGGCGGCGCAGCAGCTCATCCCGGGGAAACTCGTCCCCCACCCGCAGGGGAACCATCATCTTGGCGTAGTCGTCGGGCTCGCCCAGTCCGTAGATGCAGGACACCGACGACACCACGATCACGCCCCGCCGCTCGATGAGGGAGGCGGTGGCGCTGAGGCGCAGCCGGTCGATCTCGTCGTTCACTGCCGAGTCCTTCTCGATGAAGGTGTCGGTGTGGGGAATATAGGCCTCGGGTTGGTAGTAGTCGTAGTAGGAGACGAAATACTCCACCGCGTTGTCGGGAAAGAACTCCTTGAACTCGGCGCAGAGCTGGGCGGCCAGGGTCTTGTTGTGGGCCAGCACCAGGGTGGGCCGCTGGACCTGCTCGATGACCTTGGCCATGGTGAAGGTCTTGCCCGAGCCGGTGACCCCCAGCAGAGTCTGCTCGGTCAGCCCCAGCTCCACGCCCTTGGCCAGGGCCTCAATGGCCTGCGGCTGGTCGCCGGCGGGCTGATAAGGGGAGACAACGTGAAAATCGGGCATGCGGTTCCGACCTCCTTCCCCGCGCCGGACCCCGTACCGGGGCCGGCGTTCAACGGGGCATCGTACATCTATTCGATATCATATCAAAACATTTGTTCTAAATCAAGAGGGGACCGGAAAAATCCACCGATGCTCCGGCCCTCAGTATGGGTTAGGATACCCGTTCAGCAGGCCGCTATCCTTCAGGGAGACCATGTCGTCCTCGGTAAAGATCAGGTGGTCGGCCAGCTCCACCCCCACCTCCCGCAGCACCCGGGCGAGCGTTTCGGTGGTGAGCAGGTCGGCGTTGGAGGGGAGGGCCAGGCCTGAGACGTGGTTGTGGGCCAGGAGGACGGCGGAGGCGTTGTGGGCCAGGGCCAGCTCCACCACCCGGCGGGGGGTGATGTCGGCGGCGTTCACCGTGCCCTCCCCCAGCTTGTGGCAGCCCAGCACCTTGTACTTGGCATCCATGCACACCAGGTAGACCATCTCGTTCCGGGGACCCGTCTGGAAGTAGGGCAGCAGGTAGTCCCGGGCGGCCCGGCTGGAGGCCAGAATGTCCCCCGGAGAGCTGCGGATGGTGGAGTAGCGGCCGGCCAGCTTGGGGATGAGCTTGAGAAGGACGGCGGTGTGCTCCCCCACCCCGTCCACCCGCGTGAGGGAGGGGGGCAGGGCGTCGAACACTCCGGCCAGAGAGCCGAACTGGTCCAGCAGGGCGTGGGCCAGGCCGTTCACGTCCCCTTGGGGAATGGCATAGCACAGCAGCAGCTCCAGGAGCTGGTGGTCGTGGAAATCCTCCCCATGGATGAGAAATTGCGTTTTCAACCGCTTGCGGTGGCCGTCGTGGACACCCATGCTGGCACCCCTCTTCTGCGCGTGGATTGTTCGGCGGAAGCCCTCAGGCCCGGGGGCCGTATTCCGCCAGATAGGCCTCCATGCGCGCCTTCATGGCGTTGTCGATATACACCCGGCCGTCGATCTCCCGGTTGTGCAGGAAGGCGAGAATCTCCCGGACGGTGACAATGGGGTAGACGGCGATGCCGTGGTCGGCGCGCAGCTCGTCCAGGGTGGAGCAGTCCCGGGTGCCCCGCTCCATCCGGTCCACCGAGACGATGAGAGCGGTGACCTTCAGGTCGCCCAGAGCCTGAAAGAGCGCCAGGGACTCCCGCACGGCGGTGCCGGCGGTGACCACGTCCTCCACGATGACCACCCGGTCCTCGTCCTGGGGCTTGTAGCCCACCATGGAGCCCCCCTCGCCGTGGTCCTTGGCCTCCTTGCGGTTGAAGCAGTAGGGCAGGTCCCGGCCGTAATTCCGGTACAGGCTGGAGGCGGCGGCCACCGCCAGCGGGATGCCCTTGTAGGCGGGGCCGAAGAGACAGTCCACCCCGTCGGGCAGATGCTCCTGGATGCAGGCGGCATAGTAGTCGCCCAACTGGGCGGCCTGGGCGCCGGTCTTATAGTTGCCGGTGTTGATGAAATAGGGGGTTTTGCGGCCGGACTTGGTGACAAAATCCCCGAAGGTGAGCACGCCCGCGCGGACCATGAACGTGATGAATTCCTCTTTGTAGGTCATAAGAGCATCTCCTCCCAAAAAATCATTCTATTATATCAGTTTTCGCCCCGCCCGACAAGAGAGAAGGCAGGGCGGGCCCGTGTGCTGCGGAAAAAAACTGCCGCGGGGCTGCATGACCCCGCGGCAGTATGACATTCGTTCAGAGCAGGTCCGGCCCGCCCAGCAGCCAGTCGGTGCTCACGCCCAAAATGCGGGCCAGAGTCATCAGCTCGTAGTCCGCCACGAAGCGGGCGCCGATCTCGATGCGGCTGACGCTGTCCCGCTCCAGCAGGACCCCCGCCACCTGGAGCTGGGCGGCCAAATCGCTCTGGGACATGCGCAGCCGGAGCCGCCGCGCCCGGACCCGCTCACCGCAGATGTTCTTTTTTCCTTCGTAACTGTAAATTTTCATAGCGCCCTCTAGTATGTGGGAAAGATCAGAAATTTACTTGACTTTAGCACATGTGAATGGTTTAATTGTGTTAAAGATCAGCAAAAGGGCGCCGAAGGAAAGGGAAAGAGCAGCGAAATGCGAAAATGGCCGCTGCCGATGGGTTGCGGTGGAGCGGAGATGCTGGTATAATCCTTTTTTAGAAACAAAAAAAGCGCCCGCGGCTGTCATATTTCAGAGCGCTGCGTCGTTTCTATAGTATCACCCGGTGGAATCAATCAGTTTGATTCAAAATAAAAGCCCGAATGCATTCATCAAGGAGGAAGAATTACCATGAAGCATACCCTGAAGCGGGTCCTCGCCATGGGGACCGCCCTGGTCCTGACCCTGGGCCTGTCCACCGCCGCTCTGGCGGCCGAGGGGGAGGAGCTCCCCGTCAGCCCCGCCCCCGCCGCCGAGCAGACCATCGCCGTTCAGCTGGACGGCCAGAACCTGACCTTTACCGACGCCGTGCCCCAGGTGAAGGACCAGCGCACCTTCCTGCCCTTCCGCGCCGTGTTTGAGGCCATGGGCGCCGAGGTGTCCAACGAGGGCGACGTCATCACCGCCGCCCGGGACGGCAAGACCCTGACCATGACCATCGGCTCCACAGAGGCCACCCTCACCGAGGGCGAGACCGCCACCGCAATTACCATGGACGTGGCCCCCTATGTGGACTCCGCCACCTGGCGCACCTACGTGCCCGTCCGCTTTGCCGCACAGGCCTTCGGCTGCGCCGTGGGCTGGGATCAGGACGACCAGACGGCCGTCATCGTGGACGCCGAGAAGCTGCTGGGCAGCGCCAAGGCGGGCAAGGAGTACACCATCCTGGCCAAATACTTGGAGTACAGCCGGCAGTTCAACGAGGGCGCCTGGGCCGTGACCGCCGACTTTGACGCCGACCTGACCATGATGGGCATGGGCCCCGCCACCGTGGACGGCACCCTGGAGGGCGTGGTGGCGGACGCCGTCAAGGCCCAGATGTCCATGAACATGAAGCTGGACCTGGAGGAGCTCATGGCCGACCTGGCCGGTCTGGCCGCCGCCGGCACCAGCGAGGAGCCCGCCGCGCCGACTGCTGAGGAGCAGGCCCTGCTGACCGCCCTGAAGGAGAAGGGCATCGGCCTGGAGATGCGCATGGACATGGACGAGGGCATGCTGTACATGACCTTTACCGGCGAGGCGCTGGAGGCCCTGGGCCTGCCCGCCGACACCTGGTACTCCATGGACATGGGCGCCCTGTTTGAGCAGCTGGGCATGGACTACGCCGAGCTGATGGACCTGTCCAAGACCATGGACGCCTCCGCCATGCTGGAGACCATGCTCCAGAGCGCCGACCTGTCCGATAAGGACACCGCCTACGCCACCGTCGCCGGCCTGGTGGATTCCGCCGCCAAGCTGCTCTCCGACGAGGGCTTCCAGAAGAACGGCAGCGACTACACCACCGCCTACACCTATACCCAGGACGGCGCCGACATGACCCTGTCCTTCACCCTGAACACCAAGAACGACAAGGTGGTGGGCTACGCCATGGACATCAAGATGACCATGGTCACCGGCGCCGAGACTGGCGAGACCACTGAGGTCATGACCATGACCATGGGCATGGATGAGAAAAACCACATGACCGCCGAGATGAAGATGGATATGCTGGGCCTGATGAGCATGAACATGACCATCTCCGGCGACTACAAGACCACCGACAAGACCCCCGCCGTGGAGCCTCCCGCCGGCGCCGTTGTGGTGCCCTTCGAGGAGCTGGGGATGGAGACCGCCGCGCCTGAGACGGCCGCCTGAACCGGGACCCTGAGCCGTGAACCAGCCCCTGGTCAGCATCATCGTTCCGGTCTACAACGTGGCGCCCTACCTGGAGCAGTGCGTAGAGAGCATCCGGACCCAGAGCTACTCCAATTTCCAGTGCTTTCTGGTGGACGACGGCAGTACCGACGGCTCCGCCGCCCTGTGTGACCGGGCGGCGGCCGCCGACAGCCGCTTTATCGCCCTGCACAAGTCCAACAGCGGCGTGTCCGACGCCCGGAATCAGGCCATGGACCTGGCCGAGGGCAAGTACCTCCAGTTTGCCGACGGGGACGACTGGCTTGCCCCCGACGCCACCGAGACCTTCGTCCGGGCCGCGGAGATTACCGGCTGCGACCTGGTGATCGCCCACTTTTACCGGGTGGCCGGGGAGCGGCAGGCCCGGCGCGGCCACATCAAGACCGGCGGCGTCATGACCCGCCGGGAGTTTGCCGAGCAGATGGTGAAGGCCCCGGCCAACTACTACTACGGCGTGCTGTGGAACAAGCTCTACCGCCGCAGCACTGTGGAGGCCAACCGTCTGCGCTGCGACCGCCGGATGGCCTGGTGCGAGGACTTCCTGTTCAACCTGGAGTACATCCAGTACGCCCGGCTCATCGCCGCGGTGCCCCGGGCGGTGTACTACTACCGCAAGCGGGAGGACAGCCTGGTCAACACCCAGACCGGCCTGCGGCGGCTGATCCGGACCAAGAAGGAGACCTTTGCCGCGTACAAGGAGCTCTACCAGAAGCTGGATCTGTACGAGGAGCAGAAGGGCCGCATCTACGGCTATCTGCTCTCCGCCGCCACCGACGGCGCGGTGTCCCCCCTGGAGGGGCTCCTCCGGCCCAGAGAACCCGGGGAATAAAAAAGCGCCCCGGGCGCCGGGACCAATCGACACGGAAAGGAGGGGGCGGAAGTGTACAGACTTCCGCCCCCTCCTGTATATGCTCTGTATGAAAATGAGAAAGGGATATGAGTCATGCGCATAGCGGCGGCAGAAAGTACCTGCTCTATGGCGGAAGAAATACGGGACGGCAGATTGCAAGTATTACCGTTGCGCTGGAGGGGTTGCGGTACCGCCTGGAACTTCCGCAAAAAGAGCGCTTTCTTGTCTCTGCGGAGATCGACAACCGCATTGCATCCGATCATTTGGACCTGGAACCGGTGACCCTGTGGAACGCCGCCGGGGAAGAGATCACGGAAAAATATGATCTGAGTGGCGGAGGAATATAGAACATAGGGACGCGAGGGCCCTGCGGGCAAAAAGCCCCCTGCTCGATCCTAGGATCGGGCAGGGGGCTTTGCATATGCGCTGGGCAAGCCGTTCTTACTTTACCTTGATGGTCATGAGCAGCTCGCCGGCCTTGACGGACGAGCCCTCCCTGACCAGCACCTGGTCGATGACGCCGGCCATACGCGCCACCACCGAGGTCTCCATCTTCATGGCCTCGATGACGGCGATGACCTGATTTTCCTCTACGGCGTCGCCGGGCTGGACGCTGACCTTGGACACCATACCGGGGATGGAGGCGCCCACCTGGCTCTTATCCTCCGGGTCGGCCAGCGCTACGGTGTGGGTCTGCACGTCGGCGTGGGGGTCGGGCACGGCGATCTCACGGCGCATGCCGTTGAGCTCGAACTGGACGTTGCGGGTGCCGTCCTCGTTCAGATCGCCCAGGCCCAGGTATTTGATGACCAGGGTCTTGCCGTCCTCAATGTTGATCTTGTTGGTTTCGCCCAGAGCCATGCCGTTGAAGAACACATGGGAGCCCATGCGCATGATGTAGCCGTACTCCTTGCGGTGCTTGCGGTACTCCTCGTACACCTTGGGGTACAGGCAGTAGGACACCATGGCCCGGCGGTTGATCCGGTCGTCGCCCATGAAGGCGCGCATCTTCTTCTCCACGGCCTCGAAGTCCACCGGGGGCAGCAGCTCGCCCGGGCGGCAGGTGATGGGCGCCTCGCCCTTGAGAACCACCTTCTGCAGGTCCTCGGGGAAGCCCCAGGCGGGCTGGCCCATCATGCCCTTGAAGTAGCTTACCACCGAGTCGGGGAAGGTGAGGGCGGCGCCCTTTTCCACGATGTTGTCCGGGGTCAGGCCGTTCTGCACCATGAAGATGGCCAGGTCGCCCACCATCTTGGAGGACGGCGTCACCTTGACGATGTCCCCCAGCATGTCGTTGACCGCCTTGTACATCTCCTTGACGTCCTCAAACTGGTGCCCCAGACCCAGGCTCTCCACCTGGCTTTTCAGGTTGGTGTACTGGCCGCCAGGCATCTCATAGCGGTAGATGTCGGTGGAGGGGTTCTTAATGCCCGCCTCAAAGGAGGCGTAGCGCAGGCGCACGTCGGCCCAGTAGTCGGACAGCTTCTGCAGCTTGTCGGGGTCCAGGCCGGTGTCGCGGTCCTGACCCTTCAGGGCGGTGACCACGGCGTTGAGAGAGGGCTGGCTGGTCATGGAGGCCATGGAGTCGATGGCGGCGTCCACGATGTCCACCCCGGCCTCGGCGGCCATCAGCAGGGCGGCCACCTGGTTGCCGGAGGTGTCGTGGGTGTGCAGGTGGATGGGCAGGCCCACCTCCTGCTTGAGGGCCGTCACCAGCTTTTTGGCGGCGTATGGCTTCAGCAGACCGGACATGTCCTTGATGCACAGCAGATGGGCCCCCCGCTTCTCCAGCTCCTTGGCCATCCGGACGTAGTAGTCCAGGGTGTATTTGTCCCGCTTGGGGTCCAGCACGTCGCCGGTATAGCAGATGGTGGCCTCCAGCAGCTTGTTCTGCTTGAGGACCTCGTCCATGGCAACCTCCATGCCGGGAAGCCAGTTCAGCGAGTCAAAGACCCGGAACACGTCGATGCCGGAGACGGCGGACTCCTTGACAAATTCCCGGATCAGGTTGTCGGGGTAGTTGGTATAGCCCACGGCGTTGGCGCCCCGCAGGAGCATCTGGAAGGGGATGTTGGGGATCTTGGCCCGCAGCAGGTCCAGCCGTTCCCAGGGAGACTCGTGGAGGAAGCGGTAGGCCACGTCGAAGGTGGCGCCGCCCCACATCTCCAGGGAGAAGCAGTCGTTGAGAATCTCGGCGGTGCCCTCGGCCCCCTTCACCAGGTCCCGGGTACGCATCCGGGTGGACAGCAGCGACTGGTGGGCGTCGCGCATGGTGGTGTCGGTGACCAGCAGCTTCTTCTGGTCCAGCACCCACTGCTTGACGGCCTCGGGGCCGCCCTGGTCCAGCACCTGCTTGAGGCCCGTGCACTTGGGCGGGGTGTTCTCATAGGGCGGGAACCGGGGGACGTCCAGCTGCCTGCGCTCGGCGGAGGGGTTCTGGACCTGGATCTCCGCGATGTATTTCAGGACCTTGGTGGCGCGGTCCCGGCCGGTGTCGATGTCGAAGAGCTCGGGCGTGTCGTCGATGAACTTGGTGTGGCACTTGCCGGCGTGGAAGGTGGGGTGGGTGAGGATGTTGGTGACAAAGGGAATGTTGGTCTTGACGCCCCGGACGTGCTCCTCGCTGATGGCGCGGGTGGCCCGGCGGCAGGCCCCCTGAAAGGTGTTGTCCCAGGCGGTGACCTTGACCAGCAGCGAGTCGTAGTAGGGGGAGACGACCGCGCCGGCATAGGCGTTGCCGCCGTCCAGCCGCACGCCGAAGCCGCCGCCGGAGCGGTAGGCGGTGATCTTGCCGGTGTCGGGAGCGAAGTTATTCCGCGGGTCCTCGGTGGTCACCCGGCACTGGATGGCGTAGCCGTTGATGTGCAGGTCCTCCTGGCAGGTCATGCCGATGCGGGGGTCGGACATGGGCAGGCCCTCGGCGATGAGGATCTGGGCCCGGACCAGGTCGATGCCGGTGACCATCTCGGTGACGGTGTGCTCCACCTGAATCCGGGGGTTCATCTCGATAAAGTAGTGGCTGCCGTTCCGGTCCACCAGAAACTCCACGGTGCCGGCGTTGATGTAGCCCACGTGGCGGGCGATCTTCACCGCGTCGGCCCGCAGCCGTTCAATGGTATCCTTGGGGACGCTCCAGGCGGGGGCGAACTCCACCACCTTCTGGTAGCGGCGCTGGAGGGAGCAGTCCCGCTCCCCCAGGTGATAGACGTTGCCGTGCTTGTCGGCCAGGATCTGGACCTCGATGTGCTTGGGCTCCACCAGGAACTTCTCGATGAAGATGTCCTCGTTGCCGAAGGCCTTTTTGGCCTCATTCTTGACGAGCTGGAACTGGAGGCGGACCTCCTCCTCGTTGTCGCAGCGGCGCATGCCGCGCCCGCCGCCGCCGGCGGCAGCCTTGAGGATGATGGGGAAGCCATAGCTCACTGCCCGGGCCACCGCGTCGTCGGCGTCCTTCAGGGGCTCGGTAGAGCCGGGGATGGTGGGCACATTGCAGGCGATGGCCGTGGCCTTGGCGGCCAGCTTGTCGCCCATCTGGGCCAGGATGTGGGAGGGGGGGCCGACAAAGTTGATCCCCGCCGCCTCGCAGGCCCGGGCAAAGTCAGCGTTCTCGGACAGGAAGCCGTACCCGGGGTGGATGGCGTCCACGCCCCGGCGCCTGGCCAGGTCGAGGATGGCGGGGATGTCCAGATAGGCCCCCAGGGGAGACTTGTTCTCACCGATCAGATAGGCTTCGTCCGCCTTGGTGCGGAACAGGGCGTAGGTGTCCTCGTTGGAGTACATGGCCACCGTGTGGAGCCCCAGGTCGTAGCAGGCCCGGAACACCCGGATGGCGATCTCGCCGCGGTTTGCAACCAAGACCTTCTTGAAATTGCATTCTGACACTTTCTGCATCCTTCCTTTCATTCAAAAGCTAGACACGTTACCAACAAAAGGGGGCGGACGAAACCGCCTGCCCCACAGCCTGGCAGTCTTTTCCGGCGCTTTGTCCCAATTTTAATTTGATAATTTTATTATATGCGGTCGGGCAAGGCTTTGCAATCGAATTTAGATGAAATTGCAATTCTTGTCACAAAGCACATGGTTTTCCACCCGGGCGGTCGGGCGGTATGGAGGAAACGCACAAGAAAGGAAAGAGCCCCCTTTCTTTTGAAAGGAGGCTTCATTTCTTATGGCGGCAGGCGGTGCTCCCCTTCGGGGGAAGAGGGCTCCGGAGCAGCGCAGCCGGAGGGCCTGCATCGGTCAGTCAAAGACCATGGTGGCAAAGTAATCCTCCGGGGTCTCGGCCCGGCGGATGAGCCGGACGCCGCCGTCCGCCTGGAGGAGCAGCTCAGCGGAGCGCAGCTTGCCGTTGTAGTTGTAGCCCATGGAGAAGCCGTGGGCGCCGGTGTCGTGGAGGACCAGCAGGTCTCCCCGGTCGATCCGGGGCAGCATCCGGTCAATGGCAAATTTGTCGTTGTTCTCGCACAGGGAGCCCACCACGTCGTACTTGTGGTCGCAGGGGGCGTCCTCCTTGCCCATGACGGTGATGTGGTGATAGGCGCCGTACATGGCGGGGCGCATCAGGTTGGCGGCGCAGGCGTCCACGCCGATATACTCCTTATAGGTGTGCTTTTCGCGGATGGCGGTGGTGACCAGACAGCCGTTGGGGCCCAGCAGATAGCGGCCCAGCTCGGTGAAAATGGCCACGTCTCCCATCCCGGCGGGGACCAGGATGGACTCGTACTGGTCCCGCACCCCCGCGCCGATGGCCATGATGTCGTTTTCCGGCTGGTCGGGGCGGTAGGGGATGCCTACGCCACCGGACAGGTTGATGAAAGCCACGTCGGCTCCGGTCTCCCGCTCCAGGTCCACGGCGAGCTGAAAGAGAATGCCCGCCAGGGCGGGGTAGTAGTCGTTGGACAGGGTGTTGGAGGCCAAAAAGGCGTGGATGCCGAAGCGCTTGGCCCCCATGGCCTTCAGCTTCCGGAAGCCTTCGAAGAGCTGCTCCCGGGTGAAGCCGTACTTGGAGTCGCCGGGGGTGTCCATGACCTGGAAGCCCTCCTTGGAGGCGCCCAACTGGAATACGCCGCCGGGGTTGAACCGGCAGGAGATGGTTTCGGGGATATAGCCGACGGCGTCCTGGAGGCCGTCGATGAGAGTGAAGTCGTCCAGGTTGATGGTGGCCCCCAGCTTGGCGGCCAGTTGGAACTCCTCCGCCGGAGTCTCGTTAGAGGAGAACATGATCTCCCCGCCGGTGAACCCGCAGCGGTCGGAGAGCATCAGCTCGGTGAGGGAGGAGCAGTCGGCGCCGCAGCCCTCCTCCCGGAGAAGCTTCAAAATGGCGGGGGTGGGGGTGGCCTTGACGGCAAAATACTCCCGGAAGCCGGGGTTCCAGGCAAAGGCCGCCTGCAGCTTCCGGGCGGTTTCCCGGATGCCCTTCTCGTCGTAGAGGTGGAAGGGGGTGGGGTAGCGGGCGGTGATGGCCCGGAGCTGATCCGGAGTGACAAAGGGCTGTTTCAAGGCAGATCCGTCCTTTCCTGCAAAACAGAGTGGATAAAAATGAATAAAAATTACCTATAGTCTACCCAGTTTCGGGAAAAAAGTCAATCAACACAACCGCCAAGCCGGAGGGGACAGGGGAAGGCCCCTTTTGTGCGGCCTGGAGGGCCCGGAGCCAAAAGCACAAAAAAGAAAAATTCCCTCTTGCATTGGGCTGTGGGTTCTGGTATCATAAAACGAAATGTGGGGAAGGAGAGGATGCTTGTGTTCGGGCTGCTGACGAACGACCGACTGCTGCGGGAGGCGGATTCCTCCCTTTCTCCTTGTTTTTGTTGACAATCACGTGGTGATTGTCTTTTTTTTGCCCAAATGCGGGCCAGACGCAAGAGAGAAGAGAGAAGGAGAGACGACATGAACACCAATGAACCCATCCGCGACGCCCGGCAGCTCGGCCTGCCCAAGATGCTGATCCTGGGCCTGCAGCACATGTTCGCCATGTTCGGCGCCACCGTGCTGGTCCCCATCCTGGTCCAGAGCTACGGCCTGCCTCTGTCCATCCAGACCACCCTGTTTTTCGCCGGGATCGGCACCCTGTTTTTCCATGTCTGTACCAAGCTGAAGGTCCCCGCTTTCCTGGGGTCCTCCTTTGCCTACCTGGGCGGCTTCCAGGCCATGGCCAAGCTGGACGCCGGGCGGTACGCCGCTATGGAGGCGGGCGAGAAGCTCCAGTACGCCTGCGGCGGTATCGTGGTGGCCGGCCTGCTGTATGTGGTGCTGGCCGCCGTCATCAAGGCTGTGGGCGTCAAAAAGGTCATGCGCTTCCTGCCGCCGGTGGTCACCGGGCCCATGATCATCCTCATCGGCCTGTCCCTGGCCCCCTCTGCCGTCACCAACGCCTCCTCCTGCTGGTGGCTGGCCATTCTGTCCATCGCCGTCATCGTGGTCGCCAACATCTGGGGCAGGGGCATGATCAAGATCATCCCCATCCTGCTGGGCGTAGTGATCCCCTACCTGGTGGCCCTCGCCGCCAACGCCATGGGCGCCACCGCCGTCAACGCCGCCGGCGAGCTGGTCCCCCTCATGGACTTCTCCGCCGTGACCAAGGCCCAGCTCCTGGGCTTCCAGCCCTTTGTCACCGAATTCAGCGGCAGCGTGGCCAAATTTGACCTGACCGCCATCCTGGTCATGGCCCCCATCGCCATCGCTGCCATGATGGAGCATATCGGGGACATGTCCGCCATCTCCGCCACCGTGGGCGAAAACTTCATCGAGAATCCCGGCCTCCACCGCACCCTCATCGGCGACGGCATCGCCACCTCCCTGGCCGGCCTGTTCGGCGGCCCGGCCAACACCACCTACGGCGAGAACACCGGCGTGCTGGTCCTCTCCCGGGTCTACGACCCCAAGGTGGTCCGGCTGGCGGCGCTCTATGCCGTGGTGCTGTCCTTCTCCCCCGCCTTTGCCGCCCTGGTCAACTCCATCCCCACCGCCATCATCGGCGGTGTGTCCTTCATCCTGTACGGCATGATCTCCGCCATCGGCGTGCGCAATGTGGTGGAGAACCGGGTGGACTTTACCAACTCCCGCAACCTGATCATCGCTGCCGTCATCCTGGTATGCGGTCTGGGCTTCTCCGGCGGCATTACCTTTGCGGTGGGCGAGGCCCACATCACGCTGACCGCGCTGGCCATCGCCGCCATTGCGGGCATCGCCCTCAACGCCGTCCTCCCTGGAAAGGACTACGAGTTCGGGACCGATGTTACGGAGGGCCGCTCCGCCGACATGGGCCGGTACTGAGCGGATACAAAAAACGGGGGAGGGCCATGGCCCTCCCCCGTCTCTTTTTATTGAATGTATACCGTAATGGGCCGGGCGGAGAGCCTCCCGTCCCGGCTCTCCACCCACACATTCCCCAGGCCGGGGCGGCAGGCGTGCAGCGCCCCGGTGGCGTGAATCACGGCGACGCCGTCGTCGAAGTCGGCATGCCAGCACAGCTCTAGCTGCTCCAGAGCCTTGGCGGAGGCGGGACTGCCGTCGACGGTGGTCCCCTCCACCGGGAGATGCACCGTGTCTCCCACTTCCAAATAGAGGCTCTCGGCGGGGATGCGGAGGGTTTGGACCGCCGGAGTCCCCAGAGACCAAGCCGCTGACAGGCCTACGGCCAGAAAGGACCAGGTGATCAGCGCCGCCGTCACGATCTTTTTCAGCCTTTGCAGTTCCATTGCTCTCCGCGCCCCCTCCCGGTCAGCGATTCATATTGTTTTTATTGTAGCACACCCCGCCGGTCCTGTCCACTGTGGCCCAAACTGACCTTATTAAATTTTCTAAATCTGGCATTTGAAATATGGTCAGTTTCTGCTATAATGAGGTCCGATGAAGAAACCCAACCGGGTTTATTTCCACGGAACATGCAGAGAGAAACGCAACCAAACGATCAAGGGAGTGTGCATTATGAAACAGCGTTTTACCACCCGGAAGCTGGCCTTCCTGGGGATGATGACCGCGTTGGTCTTTGCCAGCAACTATGCCCGCATCATCATGCCCATCGCCATCGGAGGCCGGACCTCCTTCACCCTGGCCAACATCGTCTGCTGCCTGTCGGGCCTGCTGCTGGGCCCCATCGGCGGCTTGGCCTCCGGCCTGGGCTCCGCCCTCTATGACCTAACCAACCCCCTCTACGCCGCCGAGTGCTGGATCACCTTTCTCACCAAGGGTCTGATGGGTACGGTGGCGGGCCTGGTGGTGGCCCGGTATGTCAACGACGAGAAGCTGGCCTACCCCAGATGCCTGCTGGGGGCCGTGCTGGGTTGCGTGGCCTACTACATCCTCTACTTCTTCAAGAGCGTGGCCTACGACGGCGTCCTGGTGGAGGGGCTCCAGCCCATGGTGGCCCTGGCCGCCCTGCCTCTGAAGTTCCCCGCCTCTATCTTCAACGCCGCGGTGGCCATCATCGCCGCCCCGCCCCTGTGCATCGCCCTGCGGGCGGCGCTGCGCCGCAGCGGACTGAGCCTGAAAACCGCCTGAGACGGAGGAACAGAGCCGGACAGCTTGCTGTCCGGCTCTGTTTTTCTTATTTTATGACAGTCCGTATTCCTTGGCCAGCCGTTCAAAGACGGGTAGGGCCCTTTGGACCGTTTCGGTGGAGGTGCAGAAGGCGATGCGGCACCAGCCGGGGCAGGCGAAGTCGTCGGTGGGGGGGAAGAGCAGGTCGTACTCCCGGGCCCGCTGGCAGAAGGCGGCGGCGTCGGGCTCGGGAGACTGGAGCAGCAGGTAGAAGGTGCCGCCGGGCTCCACGCAGGTGTAGCCCATGCCGGTCAGGCCGTGGTAGAGCAGGTCCCGGTTGGTCTGGTAGACGGTGAGGTCAGCGGTGAGCCCGTCGCAGGCGGCGGCCACCCGCTGGAACAGGCTGGGGGCGTTGACGTAGCCCAGCACCCGGCCGGCCCCGCAGACGGCGGCATAGAGCGCGTCGTGCTCCGCGGCGGCGGGGGGGACCAGGATATAGCCGATGCGCTCACCGGGCAGGGATAGGGACTTGGAATAGGAATAGCACACCAGAGTGTCGTCGTAGAAATCGGGCAGCCAGGGGGTGGAGAAGCCGGCAAAGACGATCTCCCGGTAGGGCTCGTCGGAGATGAGGTAGATGGGGTGGCCGTAAGCGGCGGCCTTGCGCCGGAGGATGGCGGCGATGGCCCGGAGGGTGTCGGCGGAGTAGACCACGCCGGAGGGGTTGTTGGGGGAGTTGACCACCACGCCCTTGGTACGGGGGCCGACGGCGGACTCGAAGGCGGTCAGGTCGGGCTGGAAGGTGGCGTAGTCCGGGGGGACCACCACCGGCTTGCCGCCGTTGCCGGAGACGAAGTAGGTATATTCGGTGAAGAAGGGGGCGAAGAGGACGAACTCGTCGCCGGGGCAGGCCAGGGCCCGGAAGCAGCAGCACAGAGCCGCCGCCGCCCCCACCGTCAGGTACAGGTCGCCGGGCCCGTAGCTCCCGCCGAAGCGGCGGGACAGGGAGTCCGCCAGGGCCTGCCGGACGGACCAATCGCCCTGGGCGGTGGTATAGCCGTGGATGGAGGCCCCCTCGGGCGAGTCCAGGATGGCCCGGATGGTGTCATTCACCTGGGCCGGAGGGGCCACGGAGGGATTGCCCAGAGAGAAATCCAGCACGTTCTCTGCCCCGACCTCCCGGGCGCGGAGCAGTCCATATTCCCGGATTTCCCGCATGATGTTTCGTTTGGTGCCCATCTGCACCAGGTCCTGCGGCAGATTGCTCATTGCTGTGACCTCCGTGTCCTGAAAAGATTGACCACATTGTAGCACGGCAAAGCAAAAAAGAAAAGAGGTAATCCGAACTTAGCACTCTTAATCATAGAGTGCTAAGTTTACAATTTGGACATAATTTATTGTATATTTGTTCACAGAATCACACTATACTAAGCTCAGAAATAAAGAGAAGGGAATGGCCCGGAGGCGGGTTTGATTCCCGGAAAGAGGATGGTCACCATGAAAAACGTCAGGTTTTAGCACAAGAATCATTTGATTGCTAACATCGTCTTTTGTATTGTGAAAGGAGTTTTCCATTATGTTTGGTATGGTTCCGTTTGAGCGTCACGAGGACAATTTCTTTGATGTGTTCGACAACTTTGAGCGTAAGTTCTTCGGCAACAGCAGCGCCAATCTTCCCGCTTTCCGCACCGACATCAAGGATGCGGACGACAAGTTCGTTTTAGAAGCCGAGCTGCCCGGCTTTGACAAGGAGGACATCTCCCTGGATGTGAAGGACGGCATCCTGACCATCTCCGCCCAGCACAAGGAGGAGAAGGAGGACAAGGACGAGAAAGGCCAGTATATCCGCCGGGAGCGCCGGTACGGCTCTTTCCGCCGCAGCTTCGACGTCACGGGCATCGACGAAAACGGCATCACCGCCGCCTACAGCAACGGCATCCTCACCCTGAACCTGCCCAAGACCGTCCCCGCCGTGCCGGAGACCCGCAGGATCGCCATTGAGTAACCCCCCAGCGTTGACAGTCCGTTCCCCAGAGCGTGGGGCGCCGGCCCGCGGCCGGCGCCCCATTTTTTATCCCAAATTTTTCGCCCCACGAAAGGAGCGTACAGACCTATGAATCTGAATCAATTTACACAGAAATCCCTGGAGGCCGTCCAGTCCGCCCAGACCATCGCACAGGAGTACGGCAACCAGCAGATCGAGCAGGCCCATCTGCTCTACGCCCTGCTGAAGCAGGAAAACGGCCTGATCCCCCAGCTTCTGGGCAATCTGGGCCTGACGGTGCCCAGCTTTGAGGCCGCCGTCCGGGCTGAGGTGGAGAAGCTCCCCCGGGTGAGCGTGGGCGGCCGGGAGGCGGGAAAGATCTACATTGCCCCGGATGTGGACAAGGCCCTCAGCACCGCTGAGTCCATCGCCGGGTCCATGAAGGACGAGTACGTGTCGGTAGAGCACCTGTTCCTGGCCCTGCTGGATACCGCCAACTCCTCCCTGAAGGACCTGTACCGCACCTACAACATCACCCGGGAGGGGGTGCTGAAGGCCCTCACCGCCGTCCGGGGTAACCAGAGGGTGACCTCCGACAACCCGGAGGAGACCTACGACGCCCTGAAGAAGTATGGCTCCGACCTGGTGGAGCGGGCCCGGCAGAACAAGCTGGACCCGGTCATCGGCCGGGACGACGAGATCCGAAACGTCATCCGCATCCTGAGCCGGAAGTCCAAGAACAACCCCGTGCTCATCGGCGAGCCCGGCGTGGGCAAGACCGCCATCGCCGAGGGCCTGGCCCAGCGGATCGTCAAGGGGGACGTGCCCGCAAGCCTGAAGGACAAGACCATCTTCGCCCTGGATATGGGCTCCCTCGTCGCCGGGGCCAAGTACCGCGGCGAATTCGAGGAGCGGCTGAAGGCCGTGCTGAGTGAGGTCAGGAAGTCCGAGGGGCGGATTCTTCTCTTCATCGACGAGCTGCACACCATCGTGGGCGCCGGCAAGACCGAGGGCGCCATGGACGCGGGCAATCTCCTCAAGCCCATGCTGGCCCGGGGCGAGCTCCACTGCATCGGCGCCACCACCCTCAACGAGTACCGCCAGTATATCGAAAAGGACGCCGCTCTGGAGCGGCGGTTCCAGCCCGTCATGGTCAGCGAGCCCACGGTGGAGGACACCGTGGCCATCCTCCGGGGCTTAAAGGAGCGCTACGAGGTGTTCCACGGTGTGAAGATCACCGACGGGGCCATCATCGCCGCCGCCACCCTGTCCAACCGCTATATCACCGACCGCTTCCTGCCCGACAAGGCCATCGACCTGGTGGACGAGGCCTGCGCCATGATCCGCACCGAGATCGACTCCATGCCCACCGAGCTGGACGTCATCCAGCGGAAGATCATCCAGCTCCAGATCGAGGAGGCCGCCCTCAAGAAGGAGGACGACGCCCTGTCCCGGGAGCACCTGGCCGAGCTCCAGAAGGAGCTGGCCGAGCTGCGGGACGAGTTCAACGCCAAAAAGGCCCAGTGGGAGAACGAGAAAAACGCCATTGGCAAGGTCCAGAAGCTCCGGGAGGAGCTGGAGCAGGCCAACGCCGATCTGGAGAAGGCCCAGCGGGAGTACGACCTGAACAAGGCCGCCGAGCTGCAGTATGGCCGCATCCCGGAGCTGAAAAAGGAACTGGAGGCCGAGGAGCAGATCGCCCAGGCGAGCAAGGAGCGCTCCCTGCTGCGGGACAAGGTCACCGAGGAGGAGATCGCCCGCATCATCGAGCGGTGGACCGGCATCCCGGTGAGCCGGCTTATGGAGGGCGAGCGGGAGAAGCTGCTCCACCTGGAGGATATCCTCCACCAGCGGGTGGTGGGTCAGGACGAGGCCGTGCGCCTGGTGGCCGAGTCCATCCTGCGCTCCCGGGCCGGCATCGCGGACCCCGACCGGCCCATCGGCTCCTTCCTGTTCCTGGGCCCCACCGGCGTGGGCAAGACCGAGCTGGCTAAGACCCTGGCCGAGGCCCTGTTCGACAGCGAGAAGAATCTGGTGCGCATCGACATGTCCGAGTACATGGAGAAGTTCTCCGTGTCCCGTCTGATCGGCGCCCCCCCCGGATACGTGGGCTATGAGGAGGGCGGCCAGCTCACCGAGGCCGTGCGCCGCCATCCCTACTGCGTGCTCCTCTTCGACGAGGTGGAGAAGGCCCACCCCGACGTGTTCAACATCCTGCTCCAGGTCCTGGACGACGGCCGCATTACCGACAGCCAGGGCCGGACGGTGGACTTCAAAAACACCATCATCATCCTGACCTCCAACCTGGGCTCCCAGTTCCTGCTGGACGGCATCGGGCCCGACGGCGCGATCACCGAGGAGGCCCGGAACCAGGTCAGCGAGCTGCTCAAGCGGTCCTTCCGGCCAGAGTTCCTGAACCGGCTGGACGAGATCGTGTTCTACAAGCCCCTGACCAAGGACAACGTCACCCACATCATCGACCTGATGGCGGCCGAGCTGAACCGGCGTCTGAGCGACAAGCAGCTCACCGTGAACCTGACCGACCGGGCCAAGGAGCACATCATCGACAGCGCCTACGATCCCATCTACGGCGCCCGGCCCCTGCGCCGGTATCTCCAGCACACGGTGGAGACCCTCATCAGCCGGAAGATCATTGCCGGCGAGGTGGAGCAGGGCGACACCCTGGCCGTGGACTGCCGGGACGGCGCGCTCACGGTCAGCGCCGTCCGGGTAGAGTGAGTACGGCGGACGGACCTGAAAGACGAAGAAAACCCCGGAGCGGACCGCCGTCCGCTCCGGGGTTTTTGCGCCGGAAGGAAAAATTCCGGAACATCTCACCCGCGGTCCGCGGGCGATGTGCGGTTTACCATGGGGGTTCCCTGGTGCCAGCGATTGCGGGCGGAAGGCCGCGCCGCGCTTTGGGCCATTCAGTCCAGTACCTGTACCGCGGCGCCCAGCACGCCGGAGCCGATGTAGACGCTGAGGGTGCCGTCGATCTCGCCCTCCCACACGTGGTCGTAGTGGGGCAGGGCGGCCTTCAGCTTCTCCTTGAGCTGGGCCATCTCCTCGGGGGCCCCGCCGTTGGCCACGGCCAGGTTGTACTTTTTGTGGCTGCCGCAGGATTTGACCACCAGGTCGATGAGCTTATCCTGAACCTGTCTGCGCCCTCGGACCTTGGCGATGGACTGGAGCTGCCCGTCGGGGGCGAAGGTGATGAGGGGCTTGATCTGGAGCATGGTGCCCGCCATGGCGGTGACCTTGCCGATGCGACCGCCCTTGAGCAGGTACTCCAGGGTGTCCACCGAGAAGAAGGGAAAGGTGCTCTGGATGAGATAGGGCACCCGTCTGTGGGTCAACTCCCGCCAGGAGGCGCCGGAGCGCAGGTCCTCGGCAAGCTGGAGCAGGGTCATGCCCATACCCAGGGCCCCGCTCACCGAGTCGTAGACCTTGATTTCCAGATCGCGGCGCTCCTCGGCCAGCAGCCGGGTCATATTATAGGTGCCAGACAGGCCGCTGGAGAGCATGACGGCGATGACCCCGTCGTACCCCTCCGCGGCGATGCGGTCGAAGGCGCCGGTGATGTCCTCCCCGGCGGGGAGAGAGGTCTTGGGCAGCTCGCCGGAGCGGAGCCTGGCGTAGATGTCGGCGGGGTGGATGTCCACTCCGTCCCGGTATTCCCCATCGGCGCAGCGGATGTGCAGGGGCACCACATGGATGTGGTTTTCCTCCGCCAACTGGGGGGAGAGATCGGCGCAGGAATCGGTCAGCAGCGCGATTTTGCGGGGAGCCATACGAGCATCACTTCTCCATCTCTTGACAGGGGAAAGCCCTTGTCTTATAATAGTCACATAACATCGTTATGTAATTATAGGGCATGGAGGGGCGAATGTCAACCGCCCGGAAAGGAAAAAACATGAGCTATGCACAACGGCGCCAGGCCCAGGCCCGCCAGACCGAGCGGAACATTCTCCAGGCGGCTCTGACCCTCATGCGGGAACGGGGCTTTGACAAGGTGTCCATCCGGGACATCTGCAAGCAGGCGGGTATCACCACCGGGGCCTTTTACCACCACTTCCCCTCCAAGGAATCCCTGCTCAACAAGGGCTTTGCCCCCCTGGATGACTATATGGAGGCGGCCCTCCGCGGCCATGAGGCGGACGAGCCGGCGGAGCGCCTGGGGCACATCCTGTCGGCCTATGCCCGGTTCATGGAGGAGGAGGGCGGCGAGCTGACGGGGCGCTACTATGTGCGCCGGATCACCGACCCCACTACGCAGTCCATGGATTCTTCCCGGTACACGCTGCGAGCCATGGTAGAGTGCTTCCGCCAGGCCCAGCGGGAGGGCATCCTGGCCTCGGGACGCAGCCCGGAGTGGGTGGCCGACTTCTGCTACCGGCACTTCCGGGGCGTGGTGATCGACTGGGTATTGCACAACTATTCCTATCGATTGTTGCCTAAAATGGAGGAGGACTATCAGCTTTTTACCGGGTTTTTTCAGAAAACGGCGGCAAAAGAACGGACCTGACGTCGGTCAGGTCCGTTCTTTTGCCAAGGAGAGCAGGAACTCCCGCTGGTTGTCCCCCGGGTGGGCCCGCACGTGCTCCAGCAGGGCCCAGCGGGCCCGGCCGATGTCCCCGCCCCGCAGGCCCAGGTCGTACAGGTCCCGGCCGGTGACGGCCAAGGCGGCCAGCTCCCGGTCCTCCGGATGGAGTACCGCCCGGCGCAGAGCCCGCTCCACCGGCAGCCGGGCAATGTCCAGCCCCGTGGCGGCACAGAAGGCGCCCCAACGGTGGGCGGGCGTGGCGGGCAGGGCCGCCAGAGCCGACAGCTCCACCTGCCGGGCGGGGGCCCCGAAGCGCGCCAGCATCCCCAGCTCCACCGGCAGGGCGGCCAGACTAGGGTGGGGAGAGAGGAGGGTCTTCTCCAGCTCGGCGCGGATGCGTTCGCCGGAGACCCGCTCCAGCAGGGGGGCACAGGAGGCCAGGGCGGCGGCAGTCCGCGCCTCCAGGGAAAAACCGAGCTGGGCGGCGAAGCGCACCGCCCGCAGCATCCGCAGGGCGTCCTCGGTAAAGCGGCGCTCCGGCTCTCCCACACAGCGGATGAGGCGGCGGGCCAGGTCGGCCCGGCCGCCGAAGGGGTCGAGCACCGATCCGTCCGGGGCCAGGGCCATGGCGTTGATGGTGAAATCCCGGCGGGCCAGGTCCTCCCGGAGCCCCACGCCAAAGGTGACGCGGTCCGGGTGCCGCCCGTCGGAGTAGCCGCTTTCCCCGCGGAAGGTGGTGACCTCCAGGGCCATGCCGCCCAGCAGCACCGTGACGGTGCCGTGCTTCAGGCCGGTGGGCACGGTGCGTTCAAACAGGGCCGTCACGGCCTCGGGCCGGGCGGAGGTGGCGATGTCCCAGTCGCCGGGGGCGCGGCCCAGCAACAGGTCCCGGACGCACCCCCCCACCGGGCAGGCCTCATACCCCGCCCGGCGCAGCGTGCCGCAGCACGCCGCCACCGGGGCCGGCCAGTTGGGCAGGTCCATCCCGTTTTCCCCCTCTCGCTGGTATCTTTTACTTGCCTAACGTCTATAATGGAGATATAATATTTTGATTTCCCCTGTATTATAATCTCAAACAAAGGGTGTGTAAACCCCATGACGGTTTTGAACATTGACGATTACATCAAGCCCGGCCGCCGGGCCCACCTGGTGGGCGTCGGCGGCGTATCCATGTCCCCGCTGGCGGAAGTCCTCCACGGTGCGGGCATGGTCATCACCGGCTCCGATATGCACGACAGCGCCACAGTGGAGCATCTGCGCTCCTTGGGTATCCACGTCACCGTAGGCCACCGGGCGGAGAACGTGGCGGGGGCCGAGCTGGTCATCCGCACCGCCGCCGTCCACGACGTCAACCCCGAGATCGCCGCCGCCCGGGAGGCGGGCATCCCCGTCTTTGAGCGGGCCCAGGCCTGGGGCTCCATCATGAAGCATTACCGCAACGCCCTGTGCATCTCGGGCACCCACGGAAAGACTACCACCACCTCCATGTGCACCCACATCATCATGGCCGCCGGACTGGACCCCACGGTGATGATCGGAGGCACTCTGCCCCTGCTGGGGGCGGGACACCGGGTGGGCCGGGGGGAGACCATCATCCTGGAGTCCTGCGAGTACTGCAACTCCTTTTTGTCCTTCTTCCCCACGGTGGCGGTCATCCTGAATATCGAGGCGGACCACCTGGACTTTTTCAAGGATCTGGAGGATGTGGAGCACTCCTTCCGGCGCTTTGCCGACCTGGTGCCCGAGGGCGGGCGCATCATCGCCAACCGGGACGACGCCAACACCATGCGCACCCTGGAGGGGGAGAGCCGCCCCGTCACCACCTTTGGCCTGGAGGCGGGGGACGTCCACGCGGCAGGTCTGATCTGGGAAAGGGGCCTGCCCGCCTTCGACGTGGTGTACCGGGGGGAGACCTTTGCCCATGTATCCCTGCGGGTGCCGGGGGTTCACAATGTGAAAAACGCCCTGGCGGCCGCCGCCGCGTCCATCGCCCTGGGGGTCCCCGCCCGGGCGGTGGAGGAGGGGCTGAACGCCTTTCGGGGGGCGGGCCGCCGCCTGGAGCACAAGGGCAGCTTCCATGGGGCGGAGGTCTTTGACGACTACGCCCACCACCCCGGCGAGCTGAAGGCCCTGCTGGATACCGCCCGCACCCTGGGGTACGAGCGGGTGATCTGCGCCTTCCAGCCCCACACCTATACCCGCACCGCCGCCCTGTTCGACGACTTTGCGGAGGTGCTGAAAAAGCCGGACGTGACCCTCCTGGCGGAGATCTTTGCCGCCCGGGAGACCAACGACATCGGCATCTCATCCCGGGACCTGGCGGAGCAGATCCCCGGCGCGGAATATTATGCCACGCTGCCCGAGGTGACCGCCCGGCTGCGGGAGCTGGCCCGGCCCGGAGACCTGATCCTCACCGTGGGGGCCGGAGACATCTACACCGCGGGAGAGGCCCTAGTCCGGGGCGAATGAAGGGAAAAATGCGGGGCCCTCAACACCTTGAGGGCCCCGCATTTTTGGGTTACCGGAGGGCCAGGTACTGCCCCGCCCGGCTGGCGGCGGCGGCCCCGTCGGCGGCGGCGGTGACCAACTGCCGCAGGTCCTTGGTGCGGGTATCCCCGGCGGCGAACACGCCGGGCACGTTGGTGGCGCAGTCCTCGCCGGAACGGATATAGCCGCCCTGGTCCAGCTCCACCGGAGGGGAGAAGGGGGCGTTGTCGGGAATGAGGCCCACGGCGGCGAATACCCCCGCCACCGGCAGGGTGGTCTCACCCTCCGGCCCGACCAGGCGTAGAGCCTCCACCTGGTGATCGCCCCGAATCTCCAGCACCCGGTGCTCCATCAGAAACTTGATATTGTCCTTGCCCGCCAAAGCGTCGATGAGGTGCCGTTCCGCCCGGAACTGGTTCCGGCGGTGGATGAGCCATACCGTGGGACAGAGAGCGGAGAGATAGACGGCGTCCTCCAGCGCGGTGTTGCCGCCGCCGATCACGGCTACATCCCGGCCCCGGAAAAAGCCGCCGTCGCAGGTGGCGCAGTAGGAAACGCCGCTGCCCGCCAGCCGCTCCTCGCCGGGAACGTCCAACTTCCGGCGGCGGACGCCGTTGGCCAGGATGACCGCCCGGCCCTGAAAGGCTTGCTCCCCGGCCAGCACTGTCTTGACCGCGCCCTCGTCCCGCAGGCCGGTGACGGCGGCGAAGGCGACCTCCGCCCCCAGGTCCTGGACCTGCTGGTACAGGTTCATGGCGAAGTCGGATCCGCCGATGGCGGGTGTGCCCGGCCAGTTTTCCACGTTGGGAGTAGTGGCGGCCTGGCCGCCGGGGACGCCTCCCTCCAGGATGAGGACGGTGTGGCCCGCCCTCCGGGCATAGAGCGCGGCCGTTAGGCCGGCCGGCCCCGCGCCCACAATGATGATGTCGTACATAAAAATACCTCCGATGTGATACAGGATTCCCTTGTGTGGGTCTACTATATCACACCGGAGGCGTTTCATACAGCTTAATTTTGTATCCCCCGGGATTGGAGGCGTGCGTTGTTTTACCTGGATTGGCAGATCATCCGCGGAGACACCATTGGCGCCTGCCTTCCGATCAAATTATGCGGCAGTGGCCGCACGAATCAACCGCTTGTCGGTTTATTCCGTAGACATTATTTTAGAAGCTGGGGAGAAAGCATATAGGAACGACAAAACGGAAAGACCCCGAAAACCTTGCAAACACAAGGCTTCCAGGGTCCTGCTGATGGTGCGGCTGACGGGACTTGAACCCGTACGTCGTGAAACACACGCCCCTCAAACGTGCCTGTCTACCAGTTCCAGCACAGCCGCATAAACAGTCTGTTAGAAAAAGACTGCCTGATTATTATAGCGGCCTCTTCTCTTTTTGTCAACCTGATTTTTTCTGGATGCCCTGCCGCTCCCCATTTTCTTTTTTTGCAAAAAAGTCGAAGAAGGTATTGACATCCGGATAAGCACATGGTATTATAATTTTCGCGCTGAACAGGGCGCAGCGATGTGCGCGAGTGGTGGAATTGGCAGACTCGCTAGATTCAGGTTCTAGTGTGCATTACGCACGTGCGGGTTCAAGTCCCGCCTCGCGCACCAAAACGAGAGGTCTTACAGCTTTTAAAAAGCTGTAAGACCTCTCGTTTTTGCATTGTGATTTTTGGAGGGAACGGCAGACGGTCTTGCCTTTGGCGGCAGTTCAGGTTTGACTGGCTGGTAAAAGGAAAGGGGGCAGGCTGGAAAATCAGCCTGCCCCCCTCCACAATGCCCTGCGGCGCAGTCCTTTCGCTACTCTGCCCCGGGCTGGGGGAGAGACTCCCGGTACTCGGGGAAGGTCACCACGGCCTTGAACAGGTCCCCGTCGATATCCAGGCGGAAGGCGCCGCCCTGGAGCTCGGTGAGACTGCGGGCAATGGACAGCCCCAGGCCGGAGCCCTCGGTGGTCCGGGAGACGTCGCCCCGGACGAACCGCTCCATGAGCTGGTCCGGCGGGATGTTGAGAGGATTCCTGGAGATATTCTTCACCGACAGAGCGACGCTGCCGTCCCAGGCTTTCACATCCAGATAGACCCGAGTGCCCGGCATGGCGTACTTGCAGCAGTTGCCCAGCAGGTTGTCGATGACCCGCCACAGATGCCGCCCATCGGCCTCCACGCAGAGCTCGTGGTCGGGACTGGTGAGGATGGGGGTGAGGCCGGCGGCCCGGAACTTCTCTTCGTACTCCCCCAGCGCCTGGTCCAGGAGCTGGGTAAAGCCCAGCCTTTCCCGGACCACCGACAGGGTCCCCGCGGACGCCTTGGAGGCCTCCACCAGGTCTTCGGTGAGCTTTTTGAGCCGCTGGCTCTTGCGCTCCAGCACCTCGATATACTCCTGGGCCTTGGGGTTGGGGATGTCTTCCTTTTTCAGCAGGTCCACGTAGTTGATGATAGAGGTAAGGGGAGTTTTAAGATCGTGGGAGACGTTGGTGATGAGCTCGGTCTTGAACCGCTCCGACTTCATGCGTTCGTCCACGGCGGTGTTGATGGCGCTGCCCAGGTCATTGAGCTGCCCGGCGTGCTCTTTCAGGTCGGGGAACATTTTGTCCGCGCTGATGCGGCAGTCGGGGTCTCCCCCCACGATGCGTCCGGTGCCCTCCCGGATGGCACGCCACTGGCGGACCCAGCGGCACAGGCACCACAGCACGAAGCCCTGCCACACCGGCACCAGCACCACGGTGGGAATGGTGACCATGGTGATGAGCACATAGAGCAGAAAGGTGAGCACAGGACGCCTGGTGACGTGCCAGTTGGCGGCAACGGACCGGAAAAACCGGCCCAGCCAGGCGCAGAGACGCCCGATCAGGGTGTTGTGCAGCAGGGTCCGGGCCTTGATGCGCACGGCCAGGGTGTGGAGCAGAGCCAGGACCAGCGCGTCGATGAGGACGGTGAAGAAGCCCAGCCCCACATAGGCGGCGGGGCGGTCGGAGCCCTGATTGAAGCTCCAGGCCACCGAGTCCCCCGCCCCCAGCAGCAGGATTAGGATGAGGAAGCTGGCTCCCAGATAGAGGTCGAATGGGACCCGGTCCTGCCAGTCGAGGTACAGTCCCTCCTGCTCCCGGCGCCAGCCGGCCCCCCGGCAGAAACGGAAGAGCAGCCACGCCGAAAGCAGCGTGGTGACGGCGGCCGCGGCGGCGATGGCGGGCAGGTAGGTCTGGGATTCCTGATAGTCCCGGGCGTCCTCCACGAAGGCGTCCTCCACGGTGAAGGGCCAGCGGACCCCCTCCTGCAGGGTGACGGAGGCGGTCTGGACCCGGCTGTCCCGGTCGGAGTGGTACTCCAGCCAGTCCTCCCCATCCGAGAGCCAGCCGTACCGGTTGTACCAGCCCGGCGTCTCCGCCGGGTCGCAGCGGACGAAGGCGTCCTCCGTCCCGCCGGTGCAGGCCATCAGGATGTTGCGGCCTGTGTCGGACTCATAGATGACGTAGTCGCTGCCGCGCAGATCCCCGCCCTGGGTGAGGGTGTTCTCGCTGAGCTGGACGGCGGCGGCGGAATCCATGCTCTCTCCGTCGGGCAGGTTGGAGTAGAGCAGCGTGCCGCTCTGGTCGTGGATCTCAAAGCGGTAGTTGGTGGCGGCGGGGGAGAGGTTTTTCTTCAACTGCTCCAGCCGCTGCTGGTCGGCGTAGTTGAGCGCGCCGTCCCACCGCTGCTTCAGGCACAGCCGTTCCAGCTCCTCCGCCTGGTGGGAGTAGCGCTGCAGGGGGCCGTAGACGCTGTAGCTGCTGATATAGTCCCCCCCGGACCAGAGGTCGTCCCACCGGGACATGGTGAACAGACCGGTCCAGAAGGCGGCGGCGGTGACCGCCAGACAGAGAAGGGCCCGCAGGGTGCGGCGCAGGGGGCCGGCGCGCTTTTTGTTCATCGAATCACTCCCTTGTGCGAGGAATCATTGCTTTTCCATCTTGTACCCCAGACCCCACACCACCTTGACGTACCGGGGGTTGGCGGGGTCGATCTCGATCTTTTCCCGCAGGTGGCGGATGTGGACGGCCACGGTGTTTTCCGAGCCCAGAGAGGGATCGTTCCACACCAGCTCATAGATCTGGCCGGTGGAGAAGACCCGGCCGGGGTTTTTCATCAGCAGGAGGAGGATGTTGTATTCGATGGGGGTGAGGTTGACCGGCTCGCCGTCCACACTCACCGACTTGGCCCCGTCGTCCAGCACGATGCCGCCGTTGTGGAAGAGCAGCGCGTCGTCCTCCTTCGGGCGGCCCCCCAGGGTGGTGTACCGCCGGAGCTGAGACTTGACCCGGGCCAGGACCTCGATGGGGTTGAAGGGCTTGGTGACATAGTCGTCCGCCCCGATGTTGAGACCCAGCACCTTGTCGGAGTCCTCGCTCTTGGCGGTGAGCAGGATGATGGGGATATTTGTGCTCTCCCGCAGCTTGGCGGTGGCCCGGATGCCGTCCAGGCGCGGCATCATCACGTCCATGAGGATCAGGTGGATGTCGTGCTCCTCCACCAGCTTCAGGGCCTCCAGACCGTCGTAGGCGTGGTAGGTCTTGTAGCCCTCGCTGGTGAGGTAGATGTCCAGGGCGGAGACGATATCCCGGTCGTCGTCGCAGATGAGAATGTGATACAACGCGCTCACTCCTTATGTGGTATCATAACAACAGAGTTTTAAGCCCCAAGAGGGGAATTGATTAAGAACTGCTTAAGGCGTACAGGAACATTTTACCCCATGACCCGCCTAAAAAGCAAATGGATGGGCCTTCCATTCCAGGCTGGGCCGGGAGAGACTGCGGCTCATGGGCGGGGTTCTCCGAAAATTTACCGGGAAGATACCGGCAGACCGTTGTTTTTCCCGGGGAAATAGGGTTAAATATAGGAAAAGGAAGCCATAATCAGAAGAAAGGGGGCGGCAGTGTGCTGCGGCTCTATCTCTCCCGCACGGCGGACGGAAAAATGGACGCCCGGGCGCTGCTGGAGCGCGCCCTGGCGGACCGGGGCCTGGAGCAGATGCCGGCCGTGGAGCGGGCGCCCGGGGGAAAGCCCTATTTCCCGGACCGGCCGGAGCTCTGCTTCAGCCTGAGTCACAGCGGGCCCTGGGCCCTGTGCGCGCTGGGGGACGGCCCGGTGGGGGCGGACGTGGAGACGGTGCGGCCCCGGCGGGAGGCCCTGCTGCGGGCGCTGTCGGCGCAGGAGCTGGCCTGGTTCCGGGGGCGGGGAAGCCGCTGGGAGGATTTCTACACCCTGTGGACCCTGAAGGAGGCCCTGGCCAAGCAGGACGGCCGGGGCCTGGATCGGCGGCCGGAGCATCTGCGGGTGCCGCTGCTGGAGCCGGGGATGTCCGCCGGGCTGGACGGCCTGGGGTTCCAGAGTTTCGGCGGCCCTGGCTGGCGGGCGGCGGTGTGCGGGCCGGAGCCGGTGGAGGGCTTTCAGAGGGTCTGAAGCGGGCTGCACAGAAATCTTAATGCAATGTTAAGGATTGCCCCCCGATTTTCTAAAGAAAAGGCCGATATACTGGATAACATAGAAAGGGGGAACAGCCATGAACATTCTGATCCTGACGGGAAAATTCGGCATGGGACATTGGTCTGCCTCCCAGTCCCTGCGGCAGCGTCTGCTGCGCGCCTTCCCTGACGCACGGGTGGAGGTGGAGGACTTTTTTGCCTATGCCATGCCCGACGCATCCGACGCGCTGTATAAGGGGTTTTCCCTGCTGGTGACCCTGGGCAGCGGCCTTTACAACACCTATTATAAATGTACGGAGAACATCACCATTAAGACCAAGCCGCCCTTTGAGAGCTACTTTCAGGACAAGCTGCTGGAGCTGCTGGCTCAGCGGCGGCCCGACGCGGTGGTGTGCACCCACCCCACCTGCGCCCAGCTGATGGCCGACTACAAGCGGGAGACCGGCGCGGCGGTGCCCCTGGTCACCTGCGTCACCGATTTGACCTCCCACTCGGAGTGGCTCAATGAGGGCACCGACTGCTACCTGGTGGGGGCCCCCGACATCCGGGACGCCCTGGTGGAAAAGGGCGTGGAGCCGGAGAGGATTCTGGTCACCGGCATCCCGGTGAAGCCGGAGTTCCAGGCCCCGCCCCGGCGGGGCGGCGAGCGGGAGCGGCGGCTGCTCATCATGGGCGGCGGCCTGGGCCTGCTGCCCCGAAAGGACAGCTTTTACGAGGCGCTGGACGCCCTGCCCGGCGTCCGGACGACCCTCATCACCGGGGGCAACCAGAAGCTGTACGACCGGCTCCACGGCAGATACGGGCACATCGAGGTACTGGGCTTTACCGACAAGGTGTACGAGTACATGGCCCGGGCCGACCTGCTGCTGTCCAAGCCCGGCGGCATCACCCTGTTTGAAACCATCACCTCCGAGCTGCCCATCCTGGCCTGGGAGCCTTTTTTGCAGCAGGAGATCAACAATGCCCGGTTCATCACCCGGTATCAGATCGGCCGGACGGCATCCAAGGAGCCGGAGGCCTGCATCGAGGCCATCAAGCGGCTGCTGTACGACGACCGGGCGCTGGAACGCATGAGCCGCAATATGCGCGCGCTGAAGGGCCGGCTGGAGGGAGACGCTCTGGCCCGCCGGCTCTCCGCGCTGATTCAGGCCGAGGGGGTATGCGCGTGAATGACCGGAAAAGCCGGCTGAGCCTGCTGCTGATGCTGGCCCTCATCGGGGGCACCGCCTGGTTCCTCCTCAGCCGCCAGCCCCTGTCCAGCCTCGGGGCGGCGCTGCGGCAGGTCAGGCTCTGGTGTGTGCCCGGCGGCCTGGGGCTGATGACGGCCTTCGTGGGCTGCGAGGCCATGTGCTCCCGCCTGATCCTGGGCCGGCTGGGCCATAAGGTCACCTACCGCCAATGCCTGGGCTACTCCTTCGCCGGTTTCTATGTCAGCTCCATCACCCCTTCCTCCACCGGGGGACAGCCCGCCCAGATCTACTATATGTCCAAGGACGGGGTGCCCGCCGCCCACGGCTCGCTCAACATGATGCTCATCGCCGTGTGCTACCAGGTGGTGACCCTGCTCTACGCGGCGGCGGCCTTCATCGGCCTGTCCCGGACCCACCAGGGCTTGGGGACAGGGGTGGGGCTGCTCCTGCTGTACGGCGGCGCGGTGCTGGCGGTCCTCACCGCCGGGATGCTTTGCATGATGTTCCTCCCCAACGCCGCCACGCGGCTGACGGGGGGCGTGCTGGGTCTGCTGGTGCGGCTGCGGCTGGTCCGCCGGGAGGCCGAGCTGCGGGAGAAGCTGGAGCGGCAGATGGCGGAATACCGCCGGGGGGCGGAGTGCCTGAAGCGCAATCTGCCCCTGCTGCCCGCCCTGCTGGCGCTGACCGCCCTCCAGCTCACCGCCCTGTATGCCGTGCCCTATCTGGTGTACCGGGGCTTTGGCCTCCGGGAGGCATCCTTCCTCCAGATCGTGGGCACCCAGGCCCTGGTGAATCTGGCGGTGGGCTCCCTGCCTCTGCCGGGGGCGGTGGGGGCCTCCGAGGGGGTGGCCCTGACGGCCTTTACCCACTTCTTCGGTCCCGCCCTGGTGGCGCCGGCGGTCCTGGTCTCCCGGGGCATCAGCTTTTACGCCTTCCTCCTCATCAGCGGCGGTGTCCCCCTGACCGTCCATCTGCGCGCCCGCCGGAGGGGACTGGAACCCTCTCCCAGTCCCCTCCGGACCCAGCGGGAGCGGCCCCGGGGGTCTCTGCCCAGACCAGCGGTGCCCCCCATGATCTGAATAAAAGCGCGGGAGAAAGTTTGGCCTTGCCAAACTTTCTCCCGCGCTTTCTGCTCTTATATTACCACAAAACCGGGCAAAAGTCCAGTCTTGTACTTGCGCCGCCCAGGGTGTAAGAAGAATAGGAGGTGATGAAGTATGGAGGACTGTTTTTCTCTGGCGGCCCTGCCCCTCCGGCGGACGGACGGGGCGGCGGGCCTGCGGGCGTGCAGCCGGGTGACGGAACGGGCGGGTCTGACCCTGTCAGAGGGAGAGATCACCCGCCTGTTGGAGCGGCGCGCCGCCGCCCTGCGGGACACCGGCCGGGTGGAATTTGGGGAGGGAATCCTCCCCAAGCTGATCTACGCCTTTTACGACTCCCCCTGGCTGGCCCCTGACCATTATGCCGACACTCTGGCGGAGCTCCAGGACCTCTTCTACTATTATAAGAATGAGTCCCTGGGGCGGCTCACCGATGACGCACTCCTGGCGGCCATGCGTAAGGCCTTCGACGGCCCGGCGCAGGGGAGTCTGGAGTATCTGGGCGACACCGCTCTGGACCGGCTGTGCCGGGAGCTGCGGGGCGGGGAGGGGGATGCCGATGACGACGGCTGAGCTGACCTGCGCCGGATGGTCGGCGGCGGAGCTGCTGACGCTTCAGGAGCGGCTGGCCGGACTGCTGGCGGACCAGTGCCGCCGCTATGCCGCGGGGGACAGCTCCCTGCCCCGGGAGACCGCCGCCGAGCTGCTGTGCTCCCTGCGGTATGTGCTGGGTCTGGAGGGGCGGGAGCGGCCCCCCGACCCCCCGCCCCCTCCCCGGGGACCCCCCGGGGGGGGGCACACCGGGCCCCCCCCCGCCGCGGGTAACTCCCTGCTCGTTCCCCGCCAGTTTCGTGCCCGCGTGGAACACTTTG